>Ga0123357_10000483_pt1 | contig 38655 bp, 41 predicted proteins | sample TergutEmb28metaG_FD_89873 | JGI IMG/M metagenome (GOLD analysis project Ga0123357, IMG submission 89873) | Embiratermes neotenicus P4 segment gut microbial communities from Petit-Saut dam, French Guiana - Emb289 P4 | ecosystem: Host-associated > Arthropoda: Insects > Digestive system > Gut ... | reverse complement strand
TCGCGTGGTACTGGACTTGGTCGGGCTCGGCAATGTGATGCACAAGCCGGTGGGGCAGTTCTCTTTGGGCATGAGGGGACGGCTGGAGCTGGCGGTCACGCTGCTGGGCAAGCCAAGGGTGCTGTTGCTGGACGAGCCAAACAACGGGCTGGACCCAGAAGGCATCGCCTGGATGAGAACCCTGTTGCGCGATCTGGCCGATCAGGGCGTGGCGGTGTTGGTTTCTTCCCATGTGCTATCGGAGGTGGAGCAAACGGTCGATGATGTGGTGATCATCGCCCAAGGGCGGCTGGTTCACGCGTCATCGCTTGAACAGTTGGCCGCGCTGGCACGCAACCGGACGGTGGTGACGCCTGCCAGACCGGCGGCTTTCCGCGCTCTGGCCGATAGCCAGAACTGGCGGTACAGCGTCACCCAAAGCGGTTTCGAAGTCGAGAACACGGCGGCCGCCGAGGTCGGCCACGAGGCATTCATCGCCGGCATCGAGTTGCACCAACTCCGCAGCGATCACAACACATTGGAACAGATGTTCCTCGAGATGACTGAGTCGGCCGGAGCAATCTCATGATCGCGATCATTTTGACGGAGTTTCGCAAGCTCACCACAATCAAGGTCTGGTGGGTCATGTTACTGATCGCGTTCTCATACGTCGCGCTGGCCGATGGGGCGCTGGTTTGGGCCGCGCACGCGGCCGACTCGTTGAATATGGGCGCCGGTCAGGCGATGCCGATGCCGACGGGTGGCGACTTGGCGCGCATGGTTTACGCGACGGGACCGGCCTTCGGCTACGTCTTCCCCGCTCTGCTGGGCGCCATGATGATGAGTTCGGAGTATCGCCACCGGACGATCACGCCGACATTCCTGGCCGAGCCGCACCGGGGTCGCGTCCTTTTGGGAAAGCTGATCGCAATGGTGCCCTTTGGCCTCGCCAATGGCGTTGTCGTGGTCGCTGCCAGCGTTTCGGTGGGCGGCGGGATGCTGTACTTGTTCGGCTTACCAACCGGTCTTGGAGACTGGTCGACCCAGGAGTTCTTCCTGCGCACCTTGGCGTCGATGACGATTTGGGGGCTGGTCGGGGTAGGCCTGGGGGCGCTGCTGAAACATCAGGTTGCCGCGATCGTGGCGTTGCTCGGCTTCACCCAGTTCCTAGAGCCGGTGCTGCGAATGCTGCCTATGTTCACCGGTAACAATTACCCCTGGCTTAACTATCTGCCAGGCGCCGTAGGGGACGCCATCAACGGGTCCAGCCTGTATTCCTTCATGACGACCACCCCGGCAGCGCCGCTGTCGCTTGAGTGGGCACTGCTGGTGCTGATCGGATACGCCGCGTTGTTCAGCCTCGTGGGGTACTTCACGACAATCCGCCGCGACGTCAGTTGACGCGCCTGGCGGGGAGTGCTGCGGGAGTCGAATTGATGATGTAGCGTCGAAGGCACATCGAAAGTGGCGGCCCTAAGGAATGCCACGATCACCAGGGGAAAGGCGTTGAAATGGCATTGTTGCCGAACTCGGCCCCGAATCGGCCTGTCCAAACAACTGGTTCAAAAAACGGTGCTGCGCAGACGGATGCCAGCCCGCGACATGTCCCATGGTTGGTTGTGGTGGTGGGCGTGCTCTTGTTCCTGGCGTCATTAGGGACGGTGTATTTCGCGACACATTGGGGCGGTGGCACGCCGCTCTACTCCTACAGTGGGGAGCCGACGGCATTCAGCGTGGCGCCGGGCCATTACGCGTTGGTCGCCTCGTACGCCCCTAGCAATCCGATTCACCCGTCATCGTCGACGCTGCCAACAATCGTCTGCTCGGGTCATGAGGCCGACGGGTCGGAGATCAACGTCACGCCAAGGTTTCGCAACCTGCCCGGCGGGCTGTTCGACAAGATCGGTTTCATGGGCTCGTACGAGTACACCTGGCGAGTGGCTGACCTGACGATCACCCAGCCCGGCCCTACCCTGATGTGTAACGGGCATTGGTGGGGGCTGAGTCTGGTGCCAGCGTGGACGGTGCGTCTTTGGATTGCGGAGGGGTGGGTGTTGGCCGTCCTCTTGGTCGCGGCCGTCGTGTTGCTGTGGCGTCATAGCCGACCAACTGCATCAAAACTGTGGTCCAACCGGCTGCTGTTCGGGCTTGTTGGTGTGGCGGTGGCTGTCGGCCTTGTGTACCAACTGCTGCCGAAGGCTCTCGACGGCGCCACGGTGCGGGGTTATCCGGCAGGGAACCTGCCAACAATCCCGGACTGTTCCATGGATGACCCGCAGGTTGTGACGGGCCAAAACGCCACGGGGCTGTCGTTTGACAAGGCGTACCTGTTCGAGGAAGCTGGTATTGCCATCTGTTTGTCGTCGCCGCAGCAATTCACATTGCCACCAGGTTCGGTGATTCCCCCTGGCACACCCATGATGCTTGCCCTGACACAGGCCTACGTGAGTGCCCCCGATCCTTCCGCAGACGTCGATCCCAACGACCTCTCTGGGGGTATCAATATCGATATCAGCGCGGCGTCTGGCGGCGAGCCGGTGGGCAGTTTTCCCGTGTTTCGGTCAGACAAGTGGGTGAACAGTCTGACGCAGCCGGTCGGATCGGTGGACGCAACATACAACCCATCGGACACACAATTGCTGGCATACAGCACCACCGACACCGCAGATCTTGATTTGACGATGACTTTATGGCTGAACAACGTCCACAACTGGTCAGTCGTCGCTGACTTCCAGCTTGCCTCGTATTAGTCGCAATGCTCACAACTGTGTGTGAGTTGCCGTCCTAGAGCGGACAAGCGCGGGGTCGATACGCTGCTGGGTCGCTCCCCGGCTCGACCATCACCAGATAACCTGCCTGCCGACATCCGGATATCTGGCCACCATTCTCGATCGTCGTATTGCAGTTCCTCACGATTGATGTGAGAATAAGTCATGTGACGATTTCAAGTGTGCAGGTGCCACCGGTCCGTGCACCGCAGGCTGCGGACTGGGCGTTGTCGCGCGGCGTCGCGGCCATGTCGACCGTGCAGGTCGCCGAACTGCTCAGGGTGCCAGTGCCGCAAGTGTCGCAGCGATTGTTCATACCGAAACAACGCGGCGAATGGATCACGCCCGCGCGCGGATTGTGGATTCCGGTGCCACCAGAGTTCCGTGCCTGGGGCGGCCCACCGGTTGCAGAGTTCATCGCTCCACTCATGCAGCATCTCGGCGTTCAGTACTACATCGGCTGGCTCGCTGCCGCCGCCGTGTACGGGGCCGCGCATCACGCGCCGCAGGTTACCCACGTCGCCACGTCGAAGTTGGTGCGCGATCGCCTGGTCGGACGGGCTGACCTGCGATTCCATACCCGCGAACTAATCAACGTCATGCCCACCGTGCAGCGCACCGCCCGCTCCGGCATCTACCTCGTGTCCTCACCCGAGGTGACCGCCTTGGACATCGCCAGCGACATCACCGTCTCCGGCGGCCTGGACAACACCGCCACCGTCATCACCGACCTAGCGGACGAGACCAGTCTCGACGACGCCACGCTCGCCCGACTTGCTGTGTTGTATCCCGCCGCCGCCGCCCGCCGAGTCGGCTGGATCATCGAAACACACACTGGCCAGCGCCTCGACCATCTGGCCGGACAGGTCGAACATAGCTCACCGAACCCAGCACGACTACACCCCGCCCGACCGTTGACTGGTGCCCTTGACGAGCGCTGGCGATTACGACTCAACACTCAAGTGGAAGTGGAATAGCCCATGCTGTCCGTCAATGACATCGCCTCCTGGGGCATCACCCACGCTTGGGCCAGCGCCGACCAAGTCGAACAAGACCTGCTGCTGTCCCGCGCCATCTGCGCCATAACCGACGACCGCTACCTCGGCCGGGAACTGCTATTCCGGGGCGGTACCGCCCTGCACAAACTCCACCTACCCAAAGCCCTGCGCTACAGCGAAGACCTCGACTACGTCCGCACCACCGCAGGAGGAATCGCCCAGCTCACCGGCGCACTCCTGGATCTGGGCCGCGACCTCGGCTTCCAAGTCAAGTCGAAAATGACCGAACATCCAAAAGTGTATTGGCGCACCACCAGCCAGGCCGGGAACCCACTTCGGATAAAGGTCGAGGTCAACACCCACGAACGCTCACCCGCCCTGCCGGCCATTCGTTTGCCTTTTGCGGTTACGTCGCCGTGGTGGAGTGGCAACGTCGAGGTGCCGACGTTCCAGTTGCCCGAGTTGATCGCCACGAAATTGCGGGCGTTGTATCAGCGATCGAAGGGCCGTGATTTGTTCGACATGTGGCTCGCCCTCACCCAAACCTCGCTTGACCCTGCTCAGGTGTTGGGCGCGTTCGAACCCTACCAGCCCGCTGGATATACGTCGAGAGCAGCCATCGCCAACTTGGAGGCCAAACTCGCTGATCCAGACTTTCGCCACGATCTCGACCAGTTGGCCGCCCAGCCACCCATACCATACGATCCCGATGCCGCCGCAAAGCTCATCACAGTCACGCTCCTATCCAGACCCTGAGCCTAATTTGTCGGGCTAATATCGAAGCCGCAAACGCAGTTGCCTCTAAGCTTGCCTGCCGGTGAGCCGCATCATCGACCGAGTATGGCCTCATCCGATAGACACAAACACCTCTTCCCAATGCCTGTCACCTATTTTGTACCTATCGACACAAAAGCCTTCTGGATGATCCAGCACTGTCATAACCAGTTTGCTCCTGCGGCGGGCAAACATCTGCACGGGGCCATTGTGGCGTCAAATGTGGTGTGTGTACCCAGTTCCTCACGTCGGCAGAGATGAAAAGTGCAGCACGTCTGGGAATGGATCGTAAAAGTGGTGTAGCAGGTTCTTCCATTCCTCGTAGGGCTGCGACCCACGGAAGCCTTTGGTATGGTGCTCAAGCGTCTCCCATTCCACGAGCAGAAGATAGGTTGAAGGCTGTTCGACGCATCGGGAGACCTTGACGGAAAGGCAACCCGGCATTGCAGAGATGATCGGGAGCGCCTGAGCGAGCGCCGATTCGAAGGAGCCTTCTTGGCCGGGGCGAACCGGCAGGAGTGCGTGTTCCAAAATCACCGGCCTCATTATGTCACCCCGAGTCGTCTGAGGGAGTTAGTCCACCCCAACGAACTGGCGCTGTTCAGCACGACCCAGCGGACGCGGAACTCCGGCGGCTGACGGCTCGCATAGACTTCAAGGTGTAGGGAAGCACGCGCTGAGGCGTATGGAAAAGGGGCCGATATGAAAAGGAAACAAGCGGTGACCGCGATGGCGGTCGCGGCCATCTTTGTTGGGCTGGTGGCCTGCACCAGCACGTCTGGAGGCACCGGTGGCCTTGCGCCCAGCGTCAGTGTCACCGTCGCCACCGTGGTACCGCCACCCAGCCCTGCCGCAAGCACGGATGCGACGGCATCGCTGAACGTGGACGGCACTATCAGGTTTGGTGACCCAAGGCTTGGCAATGCAATCGCGGTCAAACTGGGGGTCGACGGCGGGGTTACCCCGGGCGACGCCGCCAAACTGACGGATCTTGATATTTCGGGTCTGGGCATCACGTCACTGACGGGAATCGAGTACTGCGTCAACCTGAACTCCTTGAAGGCCGAGTCCAACCAGATTAGAAGTGTCGCGCCACTGGCCACCCTGACGGCGCTCACGTATCTCGACCTCAAGGACAACGCCATCGCGGATGTCACCCCGCTGGGCGGCCTCCGCAACTTGCGCAGCCTCATTCTGATGTACAACCTGGTGTCCGATATGACCCCGATTGGCCAACTGGTGAGCCTGACCACGCTGGATATGTGGGGCAACAGGCTCACCGACATCAGTCCGGTTGCCCACTTGACGAATCTGCAGATGTTTCCTATTTTCTTCGATAACCCCGTGATGGACTATGGGCCGGTACAAGGCATGTTTGACGTTATCTTCGCCAACTGGGTCAGTAATCCACCAGATGGCGCCGAGTACACGCAGGAGGTGATAGACGATAACAGGACGCAGTTTGCCAACATGTACTCGGACTACCAGATAGCCATCGGAAAAACCAGGCAAGTCTACGCCAGTATCATCACCGATGGCATGACCGATATTCAGAAGGAGTACGCCATAATCAATTGGTTGATAGCTAATGTGTCGTACTCGGATGACATCGGTGCCCACCCGGACATATACACCTCGTTCATACTCGGTAAGGCTGTCTGTGACATCTACTCGCTCAGCTTCGACTACCTGGCGACCATGGCCGGCCTTGATGCTTACATGGTCTGGGGAAGTCTGCCCGATGGGATTGAGCACGGCTGGAATATTGTAGGCATCGACGGGGTCTACTACCAGGTCGACGTGACGTGGACCGATCCCAATGACCTTCCCCCCGACTATAACTACGTCAACGTCAGCGACACCACGATGGCGGCACTGCACAATGGCACCTACCCGATGCTATCGCCATTCAGGTACCCGCCGACCACTGTCGACATGCCTGAAGCCGAGCAGTCCCAGTACTATGTGACCGGAACATAGTCACTCCGGGGCAAGCGCGGCAGCCCATTCGACGCTAACCTCCACCAGCCTCACCATTTCTGGCGAGGAGTCGAAGCGGACCGAACTGTTCGCGTGATGCAGCCCCGTGGCTGTCTTGCCACAGCCACGCGGCCCCTCTAGCAAGACGCCACCCATGGCCGCCAGATGATCGGTAATCAACTGGTCAATCGCTCGCAGACGGTACACCATTGCACATACGATACCGCATCCTGCAACTGATTCATTCCATACTCTGCAACGGTTCTGTCCTGTAGTCCGCAACACGTCTCATGTCCAAGTCACGACGCCACGTCACTTCGCCCAGGAGCTTAGTTGGACACGGCCAGCCAACTTCAGTTCCAGCGAGGCCACGTGATCGGCGAGGTCAGCATGGACCGGTAGCTTGGGTTGTTCGAAGCATCGCCCGAGCTGCAGTGGCCGCGCTCAGTCAGGCCGAGCAAGTACGGGTCTGCGCTGCCGACGATTGCGCGGTCATGTACCTCGACACCTCACGTTCGGGTAACCGCTCCTGGTGCTCGATGCAGCGCTGCGGCACTCGCCACAAAGTCGGGGCACTACGCGCACGCCGCGCAGCATCCGACACCCGCTCAATCGGGTGTGCAAGGGTCAATAGTTCGCGTAGGCCGCGTTTGGTGGGCCTCACAGGACTTGAACCTGTGACCTCGTCCTTATCAGGGACGCGCTCTAACCGACTGAGCTAGAGGCCCGACTGCACCGTCATAGATTACCCGATCAGCGATGCGGACGCGAACTCAGCCATTCAAAAACCGCCGCGTCGACGCCATGTTTGACGTCCACCGAGGACGAGGCGGTGGCGCGTGACGTGAAACTGGCGAATCTTCGCTGGAGAACGCCGCCTCGTCAGAAGACATCACGATAACAGCGTTCGAGGCGGTGGTTTCTGTTATCGATGGTGCCAGATATGCTGCGAACCGGCGTCAGATAGCGGACGACGGGCGTGCTGCAGCCAGAAACTCAGATGTGCTGCAAGCCAGCAAGCATGTCGGTGGCGATCTGCGCTACTTCGTCGGTGGTCCAGGTGACGCCTGTGATCGTAATGACGGTGGTTGTCATGGTGTCGCTCTGGACATACAACTGGGTCTGGTTCATCGTCATGTCGTTGTCTGTCAACGTGTAGGTCACCACCAGCACTGGGCCAGCCGGGCATGTGGTGCTGCCCGAGTCGATGCCGGTGGCGCCGATACTCTCCAACGTTGGTTGCACATCGGCCAGTGTCGTGCCAACAGCCGGCAAGGGCTGCAAAATGTTGATGTTATTGCTACTAGCGTCCATGGCGTACAGGTCAAGGGTGCTCAATTGCTGTCGCAAATCGTCCGAAGTCATGCCCAGCTTCTGAGCCATGGCGTCAAAGGTCTGTTGCGAGTCGGGGTTGATATCGATCTGAGACGGGTCGAGTACCTGCAAATCGGATGGCAACGGCAGCTGTATCTTGTTCGCGGCGGCCGTCACCATGGTGTAGCCGGCGGGCGGTGATTCCGGCGCGATCGGCATGGGTGAAGCTGGCGTCGTGGACGGCATCAACGCTGTGCTCGTCGACGACGGGTTAGGCTCAACCGACGAGGTGCACCCGGCGAGGCAAAGCAAAGCGGCACCGGCTGCCGACACCGCGATTGCTCTGAAGAACCTCATCACTACCTCACAATACCGGACAGTTTGGGGCTACCCAATCAGTCCAGAGTGCTCGTGGACTCATCGCGCTACTATTGACGTATGGCTCCAAGCTGGCTTCTCGTACATGCCCAATCGCTGGTTGACTTCGCACTTCGCTCCGTCGCGCGGGAAGGCGGGTTCGGTTGGCTGGATGACAATGGCGTCATCGACAGGGCCCAAGGTCGTCCCCTCTGGATCAATGGACGCATGACGCACGTCCTGGCGCTAGCCGAGCACCGACTAGGACGCACCGACTGCGCGCCGGCCGTCGACCACGGCCTGGATGCTCTGACCAACATCTTCCACGACGCCGAGCACGGCGGTTGGTTCAACGCTGTCGACTGGGACGGGCGTCCAACCGTCCCCGGCAAGGGTGCTTATGCCCATGCCTTCGTCATCCTGGCGTCGGCCAGCGCCCTCACCGCCGGGCACGCGCAGGCGCTACCGCTGTTGCACGACGCTCTGGACGTCTCGACACGATACTTCTGGGACGCCGCCCATCAGATGATCGTCGACGATTGGGACACTGCCTTCACCAAGCTGGACGACTATAGGGGCGTCAACTCGAATATGCACACCGTCGAGGCCTACCTGGCAGCAGCCGAGGCACTGGAAACGGTCAGCGATGTCACAACAGCGTCAACCTTGCGTCAACGGGCGGTGGCGATTTGCGATCGCGTCGTCAATCAGGAGAGCCGGGCCAATGGGTGGCGGATGCCCGAGCACTTCGACACCGAATGGCACCCGATCCTCGATTACAACCGCGCCAACCCGGCCGATCAGTTCCGTCCCTACGGGGCGACCATCGGGCACGGGTTCGAATGGGCCAGGCTCTGCCTTCAGGTGCAGGCCGCGGTACCGGACCACCCGGCTTGGCTAACGGACGGGGCCGTCGCCCTGTACAGCCAAGCGCTGACGGACGGGTGGGACGTCGACGGGGCGCCCGGTTTCGTCTACACCATTGATTGGGACGGCACGCCGGTCGTCCACGAACGAATGCACTGGGTGATCTGCGAGGCGATCGGCGCTGCGGTGGCTTTGCGAAAGGCCAGGCTAGGCGATACAAGTGCACAGGAGGACGCCTGGTGGGCCTTCGCCGACAAGTACTTCATCGACCACGAGCGTGGCAGTTGGCACCACGAACTAGATCGCAACAACAACCCGTCCGAAACGGTCTGGCAGGGCAAGCCGGATATCTACCACGCCATCCAGGCAACCCTGGCGTCCCTTTAAGGTGCAATCACTTCGCGGTTGGCTGAGCTTGGGACGGGTCGTCCATCGCGCCAATGAACAGCGGGACGCCAGTCAACTGATCAACTATGGCGTAGACATAGGGGTGGTCGAAAATTGCGTACTTGGTGTTCATTGCCCCACCAGACGTCATCGCAACTACCGTTGCGGCGGCCGCCACGGTGCCCTTCTCGCCGACGTCCATCGACACTTTTTGTAGTACTTGGCCGATGAATATCGGGCCGGCAGGCGAGCTACCGAGTGCCGAGAAGTCGGCTGTGTTGGGGTGCATGGCAACGTCCAACCCCATTGCACCAAGGGTCGTCGTCATATCGACGCCGAACTCGGTGTGGAACTTAGGCATGCGGATCACGACCCCGTCCTGTGTGGCGGCGGCCAACCAACGGGTGATGGCGCCGTCGCTCAGGTTAAGGTCACCCGATGTCGGCATGGCTGCGACGAAGGCCAACCGTCCGTCCTTGTAAGGCAGTACGACGCCCTCAGCGTCCGACGTCACGAAATGCTTGGCATTATCGGGCGTGCCGCCCATGTACCAGGCGTCGACGGTGTTCCCGTCCGCCTTAGTAAAGGTTCCCTGGTGGGTCAGGTTGGTGTCGAAGGGCTGCGCCCAATCGGCCTTCAAGTACAGTGCGTTGACGAGTAGCGCTACCGCGGCTGGGTCAATCTTGTCGAGCATAGATGGGATGAGCTTGTCCGTCTTGTTGCTGATCCAGTCGTTGACCTGCTTAACGGTGCCGGGCGCCTGCAGGTCGAGGTTGTAAACGTCGGCCTGATAGTACGCCTTCAGTGTGTCGACCCACGGTTGCTGGGCGGTCAAAGTGTCGTCCAGCCAGGCCGAATTGGCCGATGTGACGACGGTGCCGTCCTGGTTGCTTTGCCAAGTGGTCAGAAGGTAGGCCAAGGTAGCGCGGGCCTCGGCGGGCGTCATACCCATGACGTCCTGGAATGCTTGGGCCGTCGTGCCGGCGGCACCCTCGTAGGCCATGCCGAGCGCGGTGTAAGCCGAAAGTGGCGAGATGACGGCGTTGACGTTGCCAGTCAGCGTCTTGTTGAACAACTGCTCACCGAAACTCTCGATGGCCGACGCCTGGGTTGCGTTCGGCTGCTGGATCGTGATGTTGGCAACGGGCTTTGACGACGTCAACCCGTTCTGGGTGTTGGTGGTGCTGGCGCAGGCGCTGCTCATCAAAGCCAAAGCGACAACCGGCGCGGCCACAGCAATTTTCAATCTCCTCATGCCACTAGCTTACGGGGGGCAAGGGTGCTAACCAAACGGCTTTTGGCGTCGGCTGCGGCTGTTTAACCTCAGTCGACTTCGTGGCGCCAGAACGTCTTGACGTCCGCCTTATCTACCAAGTTGAAATTGATCAGCTTGGTCAGAAAGTCATAGTCGAAGGGGACGTCCCACGGTATGCGAACGAACCGCTTGCCGGTCGAATAGCCGCGCTCGGCGATCAAGGCTTCAAAGTGGTTCATTGCTTCGGTTTCAAGGGCAATCGCCAGGTGGGCACTGGCCGGCGAGAAAGAAACGATCAGGGTGCCGTGATCGGTGAATGACGGCTGTTTCCACCGGATCGACCCCTGAAGTTGCGGGTAATGCACCGCTATCCAGCGATAAATCTCGCGCAGCCGCCGTCCCTGCTTCGGCGCCAACGCGTCCGCAAAGTCGGTCAAATCGCTCATTTCGTTCTCCCAACCCCTCTTATTAGATTTCAAGGATACTCTGATTGTGTCCCTGGGGTAACGGCGCGTGGGGCGGAAGGCGATGGAGTGGCTGAGAAGATCCTGTGTGATGTGTTTTGGGCGGGGATGCCAAGCTAATGCGGGCGTAAAGTCTGGGGCATCGGCCAGTAGATGGAGGGAAAAATGAACCCAGGCCAGCAAAGATTCCACGATTTTTTGATGTCGATGGTGCAACCCGGCAACGAGTCGGCTGCAGAAGCCATTCTGACGCAGGCCTTCGGCCAGCAGGACGCTGGGCCACTGGATCCGTCAGCAGTGGACGGTTTCGTCACCCAGTTGACGCCGCTAGTCAAGCCCGAGTCGGTACCCGAACTTCAGCAGGCAGCAGAGCGCATGAAGGAGATGGCGGCGCACGGGCCAGGCGATCATCAGTTCGGTGATCATCCGCATGGCGATCACCCTCATGGTGGCCCTGGCGGCCCCGATGGTGACCATCATCATTGGGGTGGCCTGCAGTCGGGCACCGGCCCGGCAGCCCCGGCCCCGTCGGATACCCCGACGACGCCGTAGTACCCAGTCGCATCGATCACAGACCATTCCCACCCGTCATTGCCTGGTGGTAGCGTTCACTCATGAACAACGCCGACCATTTACCAATGGCGTAGTCCACTGACGCAGGGAGTGAATGTGGGTGAAAAAGCCGTGGTGCATCGCAGGGTGGCTGTCGCGGTGGTCGTCGGCGTCTTAGTTGTCGCCGTCGGTGTGGTGGCCTTGCTGGGCGGGTTCCAGCAGCGCGGGTCAAACAACATTTCCGTGCCGCTTGGCCAAGAGGTTGATACCGGCATGCTGGTGTATCTGCCCATCTCGGCCACTGTGCAGTACAAGACCAAGGCCGACACCAAGCCGTGGGAAATCATCATCACCATGAAGGTGCGTAACCCGCAGACCGAATCATTGGTGGCTGTTGACTCAATGAACCCGAATGTCGCGGGTGCCGATCCGCAGACCCGTCTGATCGCAAGTGCCGGGCGGGTCTTGCTGGGCGCACAACCGCCGGGCGACAGTCTGTTTAATAACAGCCCGCGGTCGTTTGTTCCGCCTGACAATCAGTGGATGGATATGCGTGTGGTGGTTAACCCCGCGCCATCGTATGTACCCGGCTCGACTTACATTGCGGTTTTCCGGCCGATGGAATACACCGCGTCAGCTGCGTACGGATACTCCGCCGACAAGAGCTGGAACGTCAACTCGTTCGCCCGATACTTAACGGTGACGGTGCCACTGACACGCCTGCCCGACACAGACTACTGACTGACGCGGCCCGCTAGCCGCACCCAATAGCCCGCCATACTGATATCTACGGCATTGATTTCATTGACGGCCGACGGCGGTATCACGGCGATCATCTGCTGGGTGGCATTGGTCGCGGACGTACAGCCCGTCGTGACGCCGGGGTCGGATGGTTTGCGGACACCGCTGGCCATCCACTGACGGTCGGCACCGATGACCAGACCGGTGCAAACACTGACACTGGTTGGGGCCTCGTAAGTGTATTGCACTTCTACATAGGCCGCGCCGTCAACCATGGTTACATATGCACTTGTGACTGATGGATCGTCTTGCGGCACCTGCTTGATGAAGTCGAGATGCCATTGGATGCCATTGATTGAGGCTGTCTGGCCAACTGGCACTGTGGCTGGCGGTTTCTCATATAGGCAGACGCCCACCCACACGCTCACCACGATCAAGAATGTGACGACGGCGGTGATCAGGAAGAAAGCTGGACGACGCGTCATGGCAGTTCATCTCGCTGCGTGGTGTCGATGTCAATGGGCGCGTCTCCGGAGGAGACCAGCATCGACGGGTCGATCTTGAACTGTGCTACTTCGCGTTGCAAATAGGTGTTGACTGATGGACGTATCTGTACAAACACTGGGCCGTCAAGATCGGCAGGGTTAACTTCGAATACAAAATCCTCGACAGTCCGAAATCCCGGCGTCGTGTCAATCGTGGTGGCGTAATCGTAGGGTTGGTAGGTGTGGCCGTCAGCTATAACTGTGACATAAAACCGACGGCTTTCGGTGTCAGTTTGTACCGCGGCTGTTACGGCGACGAACCGGCGGTCGGTTATGTCGGTCCTAGAGCCATTTTGGGTGGCCACGCCAGCCCGCACCGACGTCACTGCGGCAGTTGTTTGCTGGAACTGCGCTGCGGCGCTCATTGGCAAGCGGAGGACGGTGACGTCAAGGCCTTTTGCAGCAACCCCTTGGGCCGTCACCAGCGCAGCGCAAACCAGCGCGACCACAACGCCCTGGCGAACGGCGACGCGCCGTGGCGTTGTGGGCATCTTTGCCAACTCTGTTGCCCGCTGGTAGGCGACGGCCAGCAAAGCTATTTGCAGGCTCATCACCAGCACAGACGGGATCAGTTGGACGAGTGGCCAAAGCGACATGACTACGGCGTCGGGGCGGACTCCGATTTTGATTGCCACCACCCGCGACAGGCCATCACCTGCCCACGTTAACGCTGTGAAACCGACGACGTAGGCGCCAAGGAAGGGCAATGTGGCTTTCGTCATGTCGCGCAGCGCCCGCAAAATCGGGAACAGCCGGTCACTCAGACCGCCGATAATGCGATCGACCAATTCACGGCGAAGGAATGTCACACGTGTTTCAGTTTCAGCCTGAAGAACGTGCTCAAACACGGTGTTGGCGTTGAGGAACCGGCCCCCTGCTACCACAATGATCAGCGCAAACCATACCAGCGGGAATGCCAGTAATGACCACATGCCGTGCCAAACGTATTCAACGAAGAAGCTCCAAATGTTGCTCCATATCACCGGGATATTGATATGCACCAGTGACGACGCCCAGGTGACGAATTTCTCGCCCCAAAGTGAAAACTCTCGGTTGTACAGCCAGAAACGCACTTGTTCCCACACTCGGAACAAGCTGAAGACGCCCAGCACCCAGCGGACCGTTGAAAGAAACGCCGAGATTAGCGACAACCATGCGGCCGACGTCATGTTCTGCAGCCACGTCACCAGGTAGCCGATCAGAAATGACGCGACAAAGATGATTAGCGTGGTCCACCTGGCGTGGGCCGTCGACACAGGGTTCAGCGCTTGCAATAAGTCGGACAACTGCCAAATCTGGAACCGTGCCTGGACGATATACATTATGTTTGACGTGTAGTTCGAGACGTAGCCGAACGTCAAGTAGATCAGCATGAACGGCAGCAGCGTCGATTCCAGAATTTGCCGCACTGACGGCCGAGATTCTTCATCGTGCATGCCCAGGTAACTGCCCATGGAGCGGATCGCGAGCACCGTTATCGCTATGTCGAAGAGGATTCCCAGTGCCAAGCCGAACATGATGAAGAACGGATACTTGGTGACGACCTGCGATGTGACGAGTAGCGACGCGTAGCGCGCCGACATGGCGAAAAGCATGAAGCCCACGAGCCAGGGTGCATGTTGCCACCAGGCGACGGCGGTGGCGCGGGCCAGGTATATCAGGTGGCCGAACATCAGCAATACGGGGTTGGATGTCTGCTTCGGACCGTCAGGTTGGAAAGGTAGCGAGGGTGTAGCGGAGCACCAAGGCGTAACACCCTCAGGTGGGGCCGATCCCATATCGACTTGGCTCACGGCACCTCTTTTTTGTAGCGCCCTATGTGTCGTTCAATTCTGTCACAGGCAGTAATGCAAACGAGTGCTTTCAACCGGTGCTGAACGGACTAATGTGGTGCGTCAGAGGCTGACGAAAGGAGCCGATCATGGCGATGAGCGAGGACGATTACCGGGCGGCGCACCCCAAGGACGCAAATGTTGATAAGGCAAAGAAGCCACTATTCGTGCAGAACAGTGCGGGCATGGGCTTCCATCCGGCGTCTGCTCTGGGCTGGGTGATCCTGCTGGCTATCATTGCGGTGATAGTCGTGGTTGTGGTCTTGTTCCGTTCAGGCACTATCTGAGGTACCAAGCGTCTGGGGCTGCCTACGGAAGGATGCCCACTATGACGTTGATGACGTTGGCCAACACGAGCGTCGTGAACATGTATGACAACAATGTGTGACGCAAGACGGTGACGCGGATCGCGGGGTCGGAAACCGTCGTATCCGACACCTGGAACGTCATGCCCAGGTTGAACGAGAAGTAGGCGAAATCCTGGTACCGGGGGTGATAGTCGGGGCGGTTGAAGTCGATGCCGCCGAATGGCGCGATGTCTTCTTCTAGCTTGTCGACAGTTGGGTCGTCGTCGGCGGGCGGGTGAGCAGCCCGAGCCTCGGCCCGCTTCTTGGCCTTCGTTTCGTTGACGTGGAATAGGTGCGCATAGCGCAGAGTGAACAGCGTTTGAGCCAGCGCCCAACTGAGAATGACGGACGCCAGACCAAGCAACGCAATCCAGCGGCTCTGGTTGCCGTCGACATGGCTGGCCGACAGCACGACCACCAGATCAACCTGTAAGCTGACGGCGCAAAGCAGCAGCAGCACGTCGACGACGCGGCGTCCGGGGTCCTCGCGCACGGCGTGGGTTGCGGTGGCATGGGCGCTCATGCCCCAGATGACCACCCAAACCCACACCAGGTACACCAGGCAGGCGACGGCCCAGCCGATGAGCGGTGCATAGAGGGGACGCCAAAGCAGCGCAGCCACCACCCCGGCGACGATGCCAGAAACCAATACAACGATAAGACGCAGCGAATGCTCGCGAGTGTGCGTCTTGGTGCTGACGTCGGAATTCACGCAATCAAGGTTAGTTGCATAAGGCGTCCTGGCTCTTAGGCCGCCACGAGGCGGCGGTATTTGGTTCAGATTCCGGCAACTTCACGCCGTTCAACACCGCCTCGGCCGCGTGTTCTCGACTTCATAAGCCGGTCATCATCGTCATCAGCGGTGGTATCAGGAACAACAGCGCGAACACTAGGACGGGCACGACCATCCACACCGTCATCGATTCGGCCTGTTTTTGGGCGGCCAACTTGGCATGTGCCAGGTGGGCCTTGCGCAATTCGCGGACGCGAGCTCGCAGCGCGTCCACCAGAGCGGCGCCCTGCTCGTCCAACGCCATGATGTCAGCCAAGTCGCCAATATCCGACAGGTTGAGACGCTCGGCCAACTGGTGCAACTCCGTCCACGGCGGGCGCTGTTGTAGGCGCGCCCGGGTCAGCGCGTCTCTGATTTCGATGAAGACGGGTGCCTCCGCCAGCTCGGCGGCTTCCGTCAGCGCCTGGACGGCCGACGCGTTGCCCAGACGTATCAGCGTCACCAGGTCGAAGTAGACGGACACCGCGTCCGCGCTGGATTCCTGCCAAACCCCGGCGTCTTGACGCAACGTCCAATCAGGCCAGAAGAACCCGAGGACGGCACCGATCAGCCCGATACCCAGCGGCCACGGCGAACCCACCAGCCCCAACACCCAGGCCAAGCCGGTGATCAGCGCTGGTGCCACCAGCCCCGCCAAAGCCAAGAGGAATTTGGCCGTCATGAAGTCACCCAACGTGCGCCTCTGCTGAGCTAGACGTTGTTGAGTGGCGTCGCTCAACTGCAAGTGCCAGGCCTCCGCGAGTCGCAGTGCCCAGCCCTCCAGACGTCCATCGTCCCTAGTCACGAGGTCGATGCTAGCGCCAGATGGATTCCAGGTGCGATCGCCTTCCAAGGCGGCCAAGGCCGCTTTGAGGCTGACCGGACGGCGTGCCATGCCCAGCACCGCCAGCGCCAGCCCAGCCGCCGCCAAAGCACCAGCGGTCACTGCCATGCCGCTTGTCGAAAGGGCTTGCCAAATGGTCATCACCTAGCTCCCAACTGCCCTGCGGGTGCGTCTGTTGTCGGGTTGGCCACTTGACGCAATCTGGCCCGAGGGCGGGGTTGGCTGGCGGCCTGTAGCCGCGCCAGGGATGCGATATACACCAGCGCTAACCCCAGGGCGATCACGGGGCCCAGCCCGCTGCGGTAGGGCGCGAAATAGGACGGGCTGGTGACCAGCGCTAACACCAAGACGACGGCAATGATCGCCGTTACCTGGCGTACGACGATTCGGGGTTTGGCGTGCTCGTTGTCGATCTCTCGTGCCGCTGCCAACCGGTCTTGCAATGCGTCAGCCAGGGCCTCCAGCGTGGCGGCCGCACCCGTTCCCCGCTGGCCTGCCACCACCAAAGCCGCGGCCACAGCGTCGGCGTCGGCATGGTCGACATCGTCAGCGAAAGCTGCCAGGGCATCCGGCAATGTCCAGCGCTCATCCAGGCGAAGCGCCGCCAGGGTGACGGCCTCGCTGAGCACCTCTGGGGCCTGACGCCTGGTCGAACGTATCGCGTCGGGCACCGAGCGTCCAGTCAGCAGCGACGCTGTTAAGGCGCGTACCCAGCGATCGAGTGCTTCTAGGATGACGATGTCGCGATTCTTCGGGTCGCCCAACAGACGCGGTCCAGCCACTACCACCGCCGGCACGATAACCACTGCCGGCACCCATCGCGTGACGGCCAGCACCACGACGCCCGCCACCAAACCGGCGATGGTAAGGCGTTTCTGGCCCACCGGTAGGTCACGCCAATACCGCGACAGCCACGGCGTGCCAGTCCGCTCGCTACGTCGTTTCATTGGCACCGCACCAAGCACGACGGCCCCAATGCCAGCCAACACCAGGGCCGCGGCAAGGCCAGCTAGCCCGGCTATCATGCCGTACCTCGGCGATTGGATGAGAAAGGACGCAACTTTTCGATCAGTGCGGCATCGGGCGTGAAGGCGAACGCATTGGCATCTGTTGCTGAAAACACGCGCGCCGCAACCGGACGGCCGTTCTCAATGCCACCGGTGACGTGCAGGATTTCGTCCACAAACCGCCGTCTCACACCGCCCTGCCAGGTGTCGTCGACCAGTCGCACGTGGATGATCAGCCCAACGTTATAGGCGATCTGGCGGTAGGCCTCGTCGGTGTCGATGACGCCGCCCTGGGCGACGCGCGACGCCAGCCGGTCGATAGTCGACGCAGCCGAGTGCGAGTGCGTGGTGCTCATGGTGCCGGCCCCGGCCTGCATAGCCTCGAACATGGCGGACGCTTCGCTGCCACGTACCTCGCCGACAATCAACCGCGACAGATTCTGTCGCAGAGCCTCAGGCATCAGGTCGGCGACGGTGTACTCGCCCACCTGTTTGCCGTCGACGCGCTCGCCCATGCCCGATCGGGCTTGCAGGGCGACGACGTGACGTCCAGGCTGCAGATGGGCCAACAGTTCATAGTCGGTTTCCAGCGTGCCGTAGCGCTCGGTTTCTGGTATGGCCGCGATCAGCGCCCGCAATAGCGTGGTCTTCCCAGCTCCTTGATCGCCACTTATGACGATGGAAAGACGGGCTTGCACAGCCGATGTCAGGAAGTCCGCCACCTGACGCGGCATCATCGACTTGGCCGCCAGATCGTGAAGGCTGACGTCGGTCAAAAGATGCTGCCGAATGGTGATGGACGGCCGGTCGGCCAGACCAAACCCAATAGCGTGAAGGCGGAAACGGTCGCCCAAGGCGAGCGTCATCATTGGGTGGGCGTCATCAAAAGGACGGGGCGGGTTGGCCGTCTGCCCGAGGAAACGGATGGCTTCGACGAGCTCCTCGTCCGAGTCGGCTACCGGTGGGTGCGGCCGACGGCGTCCGTCCCCGTCCTGGACAAACACCGAATCAAAGCCGTGGATCTCGATGTTTTCGGCGGTTGGGAGATCGAACAGCGGTTGAAGGCGACCATAGCCGAAGATGGCGTCCTCGACGGCGCGAGCATAGGCCTGTTCGAGGGCCAGCGGCCACAAAGCCTGGCCGTCTAAGTTGAGCCGTTCGACATGGTCACGGACACAACTGCGGATGACGGAGCGTCCCATCAGACGGCGATCAACCTCCGGCATCGCCGTACCGTGACCCCGCGTCCAGTCGGCTGCCTTATCGGCGATGGCGTCCGCCGCCCGGCGACGCAGGCTGACGACGGTCAACCAGTCGATGGCCGGCACGCGGGAGGTGCCTTGGTTTGGGTCCGTATTGACGCCGGCTGAGCGTGATGCCCGGGCCGGCGGTGGTGCCAGATTGCCAAGTGGCGGCACCAACGGCACCGTCAACGGTGGTGGTGCTGGCGCTGGCGGCGGCACAATGACGAGCTGCGGACGCGGCGGTGCCACGTCCTCTTCCACAAAAACGCTAGACATAGGCAGGCACCAATCTCGACGTGTCGGACGACGGGGCGGTGAAGGTGCGGTCGAGCTGGGCGTCCCAGCGGTCGACGGCGGCCCGCAGTTCGTCGGCGAGGGCGGCATATGACCTCGCTAGCAGATGTTTGTTGAATCTGCGACGGGGTATGCCATCCGATAGATGGGCGGCGTCCTCCGGTTGCCAAGGTAGTTCGTCGCTTGGCAACTTGAAATGCTCGGCTATGTCGCGCGTGGAATAAGGGGCACCAGGTCCGATCACAACCAACCCAGTTGTGCAACCTGGCACAGCCCCGGCGGCCGCTGTCACGTCTGGCAGGTACAGTCGCAGTGTAGCCAGTGCCGTCAGTGTGCTTCGCGTGACTACGCCCAGCCTGCGGGTGTTCGCGATGACAGCAGCCGGTAGCCCTTGTGGGCCCCAGCGTCCGGCGTCCAGAATGACGTCGGTTCCTTGACGGTCGAGGCTCGCTAGCGCATCCATCAACTCGGGCCAGACGGGTTCGAACAAGCCAGATGACCCGGGGCGGGCGAAACCTGGTATGAACCACCGCTGCTGGTCTGACTTGTTGCTGGAGTCTGGTATGGCGACCATGTGTTCTGGCAAGTCAGACGCCAAGTCAAGGCCGTCGCGCCATAGTTGCGTCAATGATGTCAGTCCGCGGCCGTTGGTAGTCACGTCGTTCAGGTAGCCAGCAAGGGCAGTTTGGGAGGCAGCACGGTCGGCGTCCACCAGCACGACGTCGCGTGGCCAGGCAAGCGTCAGCCCTAAAGCTGTGGTCGTGACCCCGGGTGCGCCGGTTGTACTAGTTAGCGTGAATACCGCCATGGTTGCCTCTCAGAAACTGGGTGAGTGACAGCTGACTCTACGAAAACCTGCCCGCCCAAGTCAGGTCCAGTGACGGAAATCACCAAAATCTGTGGATAAGTGGCTGTCTTTTTGAAATCGACCAAATTGCCTGGGGATAACCCCGATTTGGGTGGGTCGTCATGGTTCATACTCGATATACCGACGAAGACGAGCGGTCTCGACGGGGGGAAGGAAACATCATGAAACACATGACGATATGGATGATCAGGCTACGGTTGCTGGCTGTCGAGACGACCCAACGCGACGAGCGGGGTTTGTCGCAGTCGACGGAAAACGCGATTTTGCTGGCCGGCGCTGTGACGGTGGCGGGCATCGTGATAACTGTGATCACGGCCTACGTTAAGAACCATTTGCCGAGCTGATTGCAATGGAAAGCAGTCGTGGGCCTGACGAGCGGGGGTTGTCCGAGTCGGTGCAATGGGCCGTTCTCGGTGCCGCCGTAGTCGGCTGTCTGCTTGCGCTGATCGACGCAGGGCTGTGGTTGCACGGTCGCAGTGTCGCAGTGGCGGCTGTCATCGATGGCGCCTCCGTGGCGTCGTCTTGGCATGCGTCCGCCGGAGACGGCGAGGCGGTAGCCCGCGCAACAGCAGCGGCCGGGGGCCTGACGAGCGTGTTCGTGACAGTCGTAGCTCAAGCGGCCAGTGTTGACGTCATCATTGACGCCAAGGTGCCCAGTTTCATCGGTTGGGCCACCCCAAATGTGCATGCCCACGCCACCAGGCCGAAGGAACGGTGATGAATGATCGTCCAGTCCCTGTAATGCCACCGACGGGCCGTCTAACTAGTCGGCTTGACCGTCAAAAGCGCGGTCCGATTGGCCGGCAAAGAGGTGCGGTCAGCGTTGAGGTGGCGCTGCTGGTGCCTGTGCTCGTGCTGGTGGCAGCCGGGGCGACAGCCGGTTGGCGCTTATGGTGGGCTGGCGGCCAGGTGCAGGCGGCGGCTGAGGCTGCCGCGCGGTCAGCCTCTGTAAGTAGTAACCCCCAATCGGCCAGTCAAACCGTGGCGACCGTCGTCGCTGCCGATTTGGAGACGGCTGGAGTGCACTGCCGGAACATCTCGATCACCCAGGACGTGGCGGCCGTAACCTTGCCGCCAGGGGTGCCAGGAAAGGTGCATGTCCAGGTTGCATGTTCGGTCGTCATGAGTGACCTGTTGTTGCCGATGTCGGGTTCCATAACCGTCCACAGCAGCGCCGACGAGGCGATCGATGTTTACAGTAGGAGAGGACGATGACAAGCGAAAAAAGCCGGTCCGTCGGGCTCGCGAGTCGGGTGCTATCGGCGACTGCATTGTTGGTGGTCATCGCTGGCGGGCTGTGGGTTCTGCTTCATTGGGGACGACTGGATGGCTGGTCGTCGGTCAGTTGGCACGATGTTTGGGCTCAACCCGACGACGGAACGCTGCTGCTGGCTGTTCTGACGACAGTGGGCTGGCTGGCCTGGGTTCTGGTTGTCGGCACGGTCGTCTGTGAAACTGTCGCGGCTTTGAGTCGGGGCCGCCTGCGCCCACGAATGCCGGGGTCGGGTTGGTTGCGCCCGGCAATCGCTGGCCTCGTGATAACAATCTTGGGGTTGTCGTCGGCCACGGCCTTGATGGGGCACCAGCCGTTAAACTCTGTGGTCGGTTCCCCGGATGACGCATCGGCCTGGCAGGCTCGCGCGTCGGTGGACGTACCAATGGCGTCGATAGCGGCGACTGCCCAAGCAACGGTGCCCTATGTTGTGCAGCCGGGTGACGATCTGTGGAGTCTAGCCGAGCAGTTTCTGGGCAGTGGCGAGAACTGGCGCGCAATCGCCGAGGCCAACGACACGGTGGTTCTGGATCCCGGTGTGGAATTGACGCCAGGAACCATGTTGACGGTGCCGCGAAGTGCTGCTTTGCCGCAATCTGGAGCTTCGGTCATGCTAGTGCGAGCCAACATGCCGATGAACGTAGGCGATGCGTCCAGTGGTGATGGAAGTGTCCATGCTGAGCGCGTCACCGTACAACGAGGCGACACGCTTTGGGGTCTGTCTGAGCGCAACCTTGGGGACGCCCTGCGTTGGCCAGAGATATATGACGCCAACCAGCCGGCCATAACCGATCCATCTCTTATTTACCCTGGTCAAACGCTAATGCTTCCCTCCGGTTCGAGCATGAACGACGAGGTTGGCCAGGTGAAGGCCGATGATGCCAAGGACGCAGACGAGGAGACTCAGGCCGAGACGCCGGTGGCTGGGGAGCCCGACGAAGTGTCAGGCGAGTCTGACAAGCAGATTTCCGCAGTGTTCAGTTATGCAGCTCAAATCGGCGCGGGCGCTGGCGAAGTCACAGCCACAACCGCATCAGTTCCAACGCCTAGCGTCTCAGACGAAGCATCAATAGCCGATGGGTTCCACAGTCCCGACTCGATGATCGCGTCATTGCTCGGGTCGATCGGCGTTGGGCTTGCGGCGGCGTTGATCGCCGGTCTTGGCGCTAACCGGCTGATCCAGTTGCGCGAACGGGCCGTAGGACGGTCGCTACCGCGCATGACGCCTACCATGCAAGAATTCGAAACGGCGCTTGATCGGCGCGCGCGTAATTTGTTGGGTCGGCTCGACGACGACGTTGACGATGATGCGATGTGGGTGCGCCCGATTATGCCTCAAAGGACGCTTCATGAAGACGACGAGGCTGAATCAGGGTATGGTGCCCAACCGGCGGTCGCCCCGATTGTGCCACTCGCCGCAGGTCGGTGGCCGACTCTTAGTCTTGTTGACGATGACTTTGGCGCTGGCCCGGTTAACGCGACAGTTTGTCTCGGTGTTGGGGCAGGCAACGACGACGTGTCGTTGAGCCTGGTTGATGCAGGTTTGGTGCAAATATTGGGCGCGGAGCCGCAGGTGCTCGGGCTAATGGCTGCGATGGCTGGCCAAGTGTTTGCCGAGCCTGCGGAAGAGCGTCCTGAGTTGATACTCGCTGTGTCGAAGCTTGACTGGTTGGCGGCTTTGCTGGACTGCCCACTGATGTCGTCAGAAGTTGCAGAAGCGCTTGTCAACCAACGGTTGATGGCCGGTGGCGTGGCAACAGAGCAGCTTGTCGTATTCACAGACGGGTATATGCCGACGGTGGAGAAAGGTTGCGGCATCACGGTGGTGTCATCCTGGGGTCGCGAGCGTCGGCCGGATGCCAGTGTTGCCATTGAGATTGACGACCTCGACGCGGCAAAGCTTTGGCAAGCCAGTTCTGGGTTTGGCCGAGGAGCGGCCTTCGGGTCGCATGATGCTGGCCAAGCGTTTCAGGCACAGTTGGTGTCGGCACCAGCCAGGCGTGTGCTGGTCGAACTGGCCGACGCTGTCACCAGTTTGGACTTTCCCAAGGCACCTTGGTGGGCGGCTGATAACGAGGCTAAAACATCAGGTGACGTTGGCTCTGGTTCCAGGGTGACCATTGATGCCGTCCGGTTGGATACCAGCCCGGACGTGTTGGATGACGCGCTTGCCCACCCCGTCCTGCGGCTGTTCGGGCCGGTGGTTTTGACGGGCGCGCGTGGCGTGGCACCAAGCCAGGCTACCAAGCAGTGCCTGGAGTACTGCGGATGGTTGCTGCGAAACCCCGGCCAGACATCAGCCACCATGGCCAAGTCGCTGCTGACGGCTGAGGCAACGCGCCGGTCCAACATGTCGCGGCTGCGGCTGTGGCTAGGTTGCGATGACGCTGGCGAACCGTATCTGCCAGATGCCTATTCGGGGCGCATCATGTTGCATGACGGTGTCACTTCCGACTGGGATCGCATGAATGTGCTCGTCGGTCCGGTCAACCGGGCCAGCGAGCATTCGTTGATCGATGCGTTGCGGCTGGTTCGGGGCGCACCGCTGGCAGACGCTGCACCGGGCCAGTGGCGGTGGGCCGAGGAGTGGCGCTGCGACATGGTGTCATTGGCCCGCGATATTGCCGCCGTGCTGTGTGATCGGGCGCTGACCCGGGACGATGTCGAGCTGGCGCGCTGGGCCGTCAATCGGGGTTTGCTGGCGGCTCCGGACGATGTCGTTTTGTTAACAGCACAGGTGCGGGTTGAGTTGCAGGCGGGCAATAACGCAGAAGTCGAACGTCTGGCGGTGAGCCTGACTCGGCTGGCCAGTCGATCTGGTTTCGATCTACCCGATGAGACGGCGATCTTGTTGCAAGAAGCGCTAGAAGGCGCCCCCAGGGCGCGCCTAGCGGCGTAAGTAACCCACGCTTAGTGTCACTGGAGTTGGATGAACTCGCTGACGCCAGTCAGCAGCATTTGAGCGCTGATAAGCACTAGTACCATACCCATTAAGCGTTCGATAGCGGTGACGGCCTTGTCACCGAGTACGCGTTGCAGCCAACCGGCGGCCATCAAAATGACTGATCCAACCAACCAGGCGGCACCCAGGGCACCCAGCAAGATGGGCCATTTGCCGCCGGACTGGTGCACCAGAACAACTTCTGTGGCGAGAATGGACGGCCCAGCCATGTAAGGCACAGCCATCGGCACGATGAACGGTTCACCTTTGATGTCTTCGTTGATTGAACCCGCTGAATTGGGGAAGACCATCTTGACGGCGATGAACATCAGTATCAGCCCACCGCCAACGGAAAGTGCAGGCGACGTGATATGCAAAGTGTTGAGGAACCATGAGCCGAGGAAGAAGAACAGCACCATAATCACGAGTGCGGCAAGTAGTTCGCGAGCAATGACGTGTTGGCGACGCTTTGGCTCCAAAGATTTGGTGGCCGCCAAGAACAGTGGGATGTTGCCTAGCGGGTCAATCACTAGAAACAACAACAGCGCCGACGACACAAAGTAGGCCATTTCATCTCCTCCTCCTTGTCACAATACCGTCCCGTGTCAAGGCCCTGTGTTGGTTGTGGGTCGTGCTCCAGCCGGCGTTCCGCCCGCCATGTTCGCCGCTCCGCTACGTTATGGATCGCCCGTTCCCTGTTCATTCAACGTCAGTGAAAGGTGGCATACTGCAAGGGTGAACCTGGAACTTCCGAGTTGGGCGTCATCTGCTATTTGGTACAGCGTTTACCCGCTGGGCGCTTGTGGCGCGCCCATTCGGCCTAGTGGTGAGGTCGATGATGGGCAGGTATGCCACCGGCTCGCGCGTTTGAACGGCTGGCTCGATCACATAATTTCACTCGGAGCCAATGGGTTGGCGCTGGGACCGATCTGGGCGTCGAGCACGCATGGCTATGACATCGTCAACCATGACGCAATAGATCCGCGTCTAGGCGATGACAGCGATTTCGATAGCCTGATTGACGCCTGTCACCGGCGTGGACTCAAGGTGTTGTTGGACGGGGTGTTCAATCACGTCTCGTCGAGTCATGTGGATGTCCAGGCAGCCCGAAGCGGTGGCGTGGATTCAGCGGCGGGGCGCTTATTCCGTCACGACTCAGCTCAGGCGGACGGGTTGTCCCGGTTCGAGGGCCACGACGTATTGGTTGAATATGATCACGCCAACCCGGCGGTAGCTGACCGAGTGGTCGCTACCATGACCCATTGGCTGCGGCGAGGTGCTGATGGTTGGCGTCTGGACGCTGCCTACAGGGTGCCGCGCCCATTCTGGGCGACGGTGATCGCCCGCGTGACAGACGAGTTCCCCCAGGCTCTGACAGTCGCCGAGGTTCTGCATGGTAATTACGCGCAATTTGCTGCGGACACAGGGGTTGACTCGGTCACCCAATACGAGTTGTGGAAAGCGCTTTGGAGTTCGCTCAAGGACGCAAACCCACACGAACTAGCTTGGACGCTTCAGCGGCATGAAACTGGACTGACGTCATCAAGCAGCTATTTGCCGTGGACCTTCGTCGGCAACCACGATGTGACGCGCATCGCGACACAGGTTGGGCAGCATGATGCCATCGTGGCCACCAGCCTGCTAATGACCCTGCCAGGGATGCCATGCGTCTATTATGGCGACGAGTTTGGCTTGGCCGGGCTTAAGGAGGAACGGCTAGGCGGGGACGACGCCATCCGTCCGGTACTGCCTGACTACCCTGATGCTTGGTTGCGCGAGACGCAGTCAGCCGACCCAGTGCCACCGGCCGAAATGTTGCGCCAGCATCAGCTCCTGTTGGGCCTGCGCCGGCGGCATCGATGGTTGCAGCGAGCTGAACTTACTATCATCGAAAACAAGCAGAAGCGGCTGACATATCGGGTGTCGGCCCGCGCCGACAACAGCGTTTCACGTGAAACGTATGATCAACTCAGTGTGACGATCGACGCATCAGGCTCGCACGCGCGTGTGATCATCGCAGATCAAACCGGCGAACTATACCGCTGGTGATTGGCCACGGTGTTTCCTTCGCCATGTGTTTGTAAGCTCATCGAGAAATCCGGCGAGATTGTTGGTCTGGATCTGCAGAACCCCGACCGGAAGGGCTACCTGCCAGGTTCCTGCCGCCAACCCGATTTGATCCTCATCCGATATGGCCCGCCTCACTGGTGTAGCCGAACTTCTGAGGGCCAAAGGCGACGACGGGTTTGGCGTCCATTTGAACCGTCACCCGAATTACGACGTCGACCCCGTTGGTGTCCACGTTGCAGGCGGTCATGGTTGTGTGATTGTTGGCCGCTGTTGCACCGGCTATTCCACAGGGCTCACCACCCGCGTCAAAAGCACCGGCTCCAGCCAATGATGCTAAGTCGGCCGCCGTGCGTGCCTGGTGCGCGCAGCCGAACCACGACAGCAGGCAGGCGGTTACAAAAGCCACCATCGCTGTGATGACCATGACGCTCATCATCAAGACGGTGCCCGAGCCCCGCTCGTCTTTACAGCCGGAAGATCTCCGACTAACAGCCGTCATTCCAAACCAAGCCGGCTGGGTCACAGCGGCTTTACTTTGGTCCGCGCAGAATGACGTGGGGGTCAGAACGTAGCCGGTCACGACGCCTCCTTTGGCATGGTCCCCGAGCCGGACACTCCGACCGACGTGATGTGACCGAACGGCACTGACACTCCCACGGTCACCACCACTTGGCTCCCGGTCTGGTCGATATCGATCACGGCCCCAGTCGGAGCATGACCTCTTGCTTGGGTGGATGCAGGTGCGTCCCCTCGGGCCTCCGCTCGGGCGATTTGCGCCGCGGCATCAGCGCATTCAGTGTGCACCACCAGCAGATTGATGCCCCATGCCAGGCAAACCGCCACCATTGTGGCGCTCAAAATGCCGATCGCCAGTTCGGCCGTCACCATGCCACGTTCCCTCAGTGTGCCAATCCATGTGATCATTTCTGACTCCTTTCCTGCATTGAATAGCTGGATGGGGCGTCGACGTCGTGACCCGTCGGCGCCCCCTTCCCCAGCCACTTCGATCAGTTGATCAAGTGGGTCACTTCGGCAACCAGCCGAGAATTTTGTCAAAGATGTTGGTGATCAGCTTCATTGCAATATCCAGGAAGCTGCCCGCATTGAAGACCTTTATCATCACCAGGGCCAAAGCGACAGCCGCCAGGATGCCCACTGCATATTCGGCTGTGGCCATACCGCGTTCCGGCAGTAGACGGCCTTTGCGGGATGTGCGCTGTGTGACGACACCGGTTTCAGGATTGGCCTGCACCGCGACTTTTGTCATCGACTTGTTCATGTGTATTCCTCCTTTTGGAACGTGAAGCACGCCCCGGTTTGGACGCCCATTGCGTCGTGCACAGCCACTATGGCGATGAGACCCCTGAATACGGCACATTATTTTGAATCTGTGGATGACGCTGAGTGGTTTGTAAAATCTGTGGATAACTCTCCGAGGGCAGCGCCACTAATCCACACAATTCACCACCCGGACATGTAGCCCGAGATCAACCCACCAATAATCGGCACCACGCCAACCAGTAGGAAAGCCGGCAGGAAGCAGGCCACCAGCGGTAAGGTGGACGAAACACCAACGCTGCGGGCCTTCGTCGTCGCCTGGGCAGCGGCAGCCTTAGTGGCGCGTATGGAGGCATTTCGTAACACGTCTCCGACTGCAGCACCAGTCTCGACGCAACGTGCCAATTCGCGGGCAACATCCCCCCAGATGGGGTCGTCCGCCAGAGTCCGCCAGGCCTCCGCGTCGCTGAAGCCGACGTCACACTGGGCCAACACCGCTCGCAGACACTTTGCGTTGCCGACATCGCAAACCTCGCTCACCGCCTGAGCTGCAAACCTTACTGGAGCGCCTGATTCGACGACCGAAGCTAGGAAGTTGAGCACCAACGGGAACTCGTGGATCACGGCCGCCCGGGCCTTCTGATCTGTCTGGGTGTTAGCTATCAGCCACCGGGACGTCAACGCCCCTACTACCGCCCCCACCACAAGTGACACCAGCGAGCTGCTGAAAACCCATGCCAAGGCCATTCCGCCCAACCCACCTAGCACCGTCATTGGCATGATGGGCAGACGCTGAAGCAGCGACCGCGAGACGCCTTGGTGCAGCAGCACCGTGCTTCGAGGCTGCCCGACCAACAAGGTCAACGCGCCAATTGCTGCTATCGCACTAACACTCCAAAGCAGAATCATCAGCCGTCCTCCCTTGTCAGCACCTCAGTCCAGATAAGCCCGGCTGACGCCAGCGTCGCCGCCCCGATCAGGCAGAGATGCCCGGCGAGGCTGCCGGAAAGGAAATCCAGCGGGTTGGCGCTGACCAGAAAGCCCATTCCCAAACCAACCACCGGCAAACCCGCCAGCAGGCGGCTGGTCGACCGCGATGACGCCAACTCGGCTCGCCGCTGCTCGCGCACATCACCCAACTGAATCAGTGAGTCGGCCACTTGGCGCATCAAAGGGGCCAGCGGCATGCCGGTGCATTCACACAAGCGCCATCCGCGCGCCATGTCGGCCAGACCAGCGCACCCTGGCTGGCCAGCAAGTTGAGTCAACTCGGCGGTCACGTCACCGCCTACCGCCAACGCACCAACCGTGGACGCCAGCAGCGGGGCATCCTCAGCGGCGATCTCCAGCGCTCGCGCCGGAATTTCGCCAGTGTCCAACTGGCCGGCGATGACGCTGCAAGCCCTGATCACCTGCCGCTCGTTGGCCGCCGCGCGACGTTGCGTCACGCCCCGGCTGACGAGCCACACCACTGTGCCAATGATCTCGCCGCCGGCCACGATGAAGGCCAGCCATTTCGAGAACAACTCGCCTGCCAGAATGACAGCCACAACACCCACACCAACGGACACTGCACCAATCACTAGGTGGCGATGTGGCGTCGTCGCTGACCTGGAAGGTTCCTTCAGTAAGCGGGACGGACAGGGCGAGCCAAGCAGCATAACCACAGCAATGGCGACCAGACCTACCACAAGGAATATTGTTCCGGTCACGTTGACGCCCCAATCAGTTCTTTCAGGCGGGGCCAACCAGCCCCGTGAATGACAGACACAGGTCCACTGGCAGCGCCTCGCAAGGCAATGCCCGCCTCGGCCCCCCGATGGTCAACGGCCAGGTCGCCCTCCAGCCCGCGAGCCGCCCGCGGTGCGGGTGAGCACATCATCGCCGGCATCGTCTGAACTAACCCGTCGGGCGCCCGGACCAGGACGCCGATCTGGGCAACTTGGCGCTGCCCAGCCGCCCGCTTCAGGTGGATGACAACCGAAATGGCCGATGCGATCTGGGCATGGCAAGCCTCTCGTCCCAAGCCACTGAGTGCCGCCAAAGCCTCCAAACGGGCGGGCACGTCGGCGGCAGAGTTGGCATGCACAGTGCCGCAGCCGCCTTCATGGCCAGTGTTCATCGCCATCATCATGTCGGTGACCTCGGCACCCCGCACCTCGCCCAGCACCAGGCGGTCAGGCCTCATACGCAAGGCTTGGCGCACCAGATCGGTCAACGTGATCGCGCCAGCCCCTTCAGCATTGGGGTGACGGGCTTCCAGCCGCACGCAATGTGGGTGGTCTGGGGCCAACTCGCGCGAATCCTCAACAATTAGCAGTCGCTCGTCCGATGGCACCAGCGACAGCAGCGATGCCAGCAGCGTCGTCTTGCCGCACCCGGTGCCACCACTGACCAAAAAAGTGGTCTTCGACGCGACAAGGGCTCGCAACACGGTGGCCACCTCCATGGAGATCGACCCGCTGCCCACCCACTCGTCCAATGTCATGCCACCCTGGCGCGGAATGCGCAGCGAGATGCAAGTGCCTGGTTCCGCTACTGGCGCCAAGACGGCATGCAGCCGTGTCCCGTCAGACAGCCGGGCGTCGACCGTTGGGCAGGCGTCGTCCAGCCGCCGCCCCACCGACGTGGCTAGCCGCACCGCTAGGTGCCGCACATCAGTGTCCGTCTGAAAGACTGACTCGACGAGTTCCAGCCCGTCGCCGCGATCAATGAACACCTGGTGCGGCCCATTCACTAATACGTCAGTGACGCCTGGCAGCCTTAGCAGCGGCTCCAATTGCCCGGCCCCAGTGCTGCCCCGGCGTAGGGTCTCGACAGTTGCCGCCACTACCGTGTCGGAAACGACAATCTGTTGATCGCGTAGGGCTGAGGCGACGTCAGCCGGCGTCCAGGCGCGTCCCAACCCGGCTAGACGGGATCGGACGACGTCAAGAGTGGCGGGGTTCATAGCCGGCCTCGATGGGTTGGCCGCGCGGCTAGGGTGTGGTCGTCGAGTGAGCGCAAGACCCCCAATCCTCGTGCTCGCACTGGCGCAGCAAGCGCCGGTACGAGGCGATCTAGCAGTTTGCCGAGTGCCCGCATTGTGCTGCCACCGGCACGACCAGGTGGGTCGCCCGCCTCCAGCGATATGGGCAGATGCCCGTCGTGCGGCCACACGCCAGCCACCACGATGCCCAGACTCTCGGCAATCAGATCCAGCGGCAGCCGTCGCCCAGGCCCAGTGCGAACTACAGCCCGGGTTGTCGCCAGACCACCGGCGAGCACGGCCTGGCCCGCCAACACCGCCCGTACGTCAGCGCCCACCACCAGCACCGTTTCCTCATGCGCGGGCGGCACACGTCCTTGGTCGATCACCACGAGATCGTGGGTACGCCGTAGCGAAGCCAGCACTGCCGCGACAGCTTCTGGTGGAACTGTCGCCAATTCGCGGCTGGCCGCTACGATGCTGACCCCCAGCACGGATGGCAGATGATCGGTTAAGTCATCGACATGCCCCCGAGCCGCTGTTAGATCACCCCAGCGCCAACCAGGCTCGGTTTCCACGCCTGCCATGACGTCAAGGCCCCCACCACTCGCGTCGAGTTCGACGACGGCCACCCGCCGCGCCCGTCTGGCTGCTCTGACGGCCAAACCCATCGCCAGTGTGGAGGTTCCCAACCCACCTGTCGCGCCGAACAGCCGCAGGACTGTGCCCAAGCTTGAGCTCGGCCGGTGGGCATCGTCCAGCAGCGACGCCAAAAAGCCAGCTTGTGACGGAAGGATCAGCCCCGGCGCCGATAGCGGCACCGACCACGCTAAGACTGCTTCGGCGTCGTCGCCCACAACATGGACGCCGCCGCGTTCGGGCAGGCCAAACCCAGCGACGGTCGCCGCTTGGTCGACGCCGACGATCACTAGCGAAGCGCCAGCCCAGGCCCGCCTCACCTGGGCTGGCGCGTCACAGGTCTGAACCGAGATGCCAGCGGCCGCGGCCGCCGATTGCACCAAGCTCAGCACCGCCGCGTCCTGGCTGATCACCAGTGGTTCGTTCATGCCGTCACTATGGCGGCGGTTTTGAATAATCGGCACGCAAGAGGCAATTTGTGGATAACTTCTCAATTTCACCGCGGTCTGTGGATAACGCCAGCATGATCAACTGAACAGGAAATATCGGCTACAGTTGCCCCATGGCGTTCTCATTTCTGCCGGCGGCGCAGTCTTGGCTACTGGCGGGTTGCGGGCAATCGATGCTTGTATTGGCCGACTCGCTGGCCATGCCGAGGGGGCTCGTGCGTCTGGGGTACCACGTCGTCACCGTCGATCGTGATATGACCAAGTTACGCAGCGCGGTCGATTCGATGAGCATCGGCGCGGCGGTCGCACATGCCGATGCCCTGCCATTCGACTATGCGCGCTTCGATGCGGTGTTCGTCCACCAGGTGTTCCCGGACATCAAGCCTGAGACAGCGCTGCCCGAGTTGGCTCGCGTGCTCAAGCCGGGGGGGCGTTTGCTGATCAGCTACCTTGGACGCGATGACACCGTCCCCTGGGTGCAGCGTCTGGCTGACCTAGTGCGCACCGTAGACCCGACGGCCATGACATCGCCGTCCGTCGAGCAAGCGCTGGCCGGTGTCAAAGACACCAAACACTTCATACAGACCGAAAGCCGTAGTTTCAGGTATTGGCAGCCGATCAGCCGCCAGGGTCTGGTAGAAATGGTGTCTGCCGTCCCGGCTGTGGCTGCCCTTGATGAGCCGAAGCGTCAACGCTTGTTGGACGAGGCCACCGAAATTCACGACCAAGCGGCTGGTTACCAACAATTGCGCCTACCGTACCTGCTTCGATGCTGGCGCGGTGTGGTCGACACTGACAGCATCACCAACCCGATTCGTCGTGAGACATCGGCCCTATCGATTCAGCTGTGACTTAGGGGAATACGCATCCACGGGCGGCACAGCCGAAACCCAATGACTCCCGGGCAGGGCAGCAGACGCGCGATTGCGCTAGTCTTGAATCACTTATTTGTCCCAAACAGATGAAGGGCAAGCCATGCGTCCATCCGAGTATCTAAGCCGCATAGCCGCCAGCAGCGGCGCGATGGCATCCGGTATCGGCGAGTTGGCCGGTGCCGAGGTCAAGTCGTCCGCGAAAGGGCTCGGCATTGGCGCCGGAATGTTCGCCGGGGCCGGAATGTTCGGCTATACCTCGCTGAAGATTCTAGGTATCGGTGTCGGTTTCCTGTTTGCCTGGATTTTCTGGAAGGCTGCCGGTCTGAGTGTCCTTTTCTCGCTTTTCCTTGGTTTCATGGTGCTGTTCGTCCTGTTCCTCATATTTGTCGCGTTGATGGCGATCATCGGCAAGGGCCAGTTCAAGCACGTCAAGATGCCTCAAGCGACGATCGACGAGGTCAAGGCCAGTTTCGGTGCTATCGGTACGTCGATCCCGGCTGGCGTCAAGGATGCCGAAGACGCCCTGGACGAGGCCAAGGTTGTCAAGGCTCAGGCCAAAGCTGAAGCGGCTACGAACATGGTCAACGTCGTGCGTGACCCTATATATATGGCCCGCCAACGTCGCGCTGCGCGCGCCACATCAACCACCGCTTCGGCGGCTGTTTGAGCAAGCCTTAAGCCCGAGGCGGTGCTGCGTGAGTGTGTTCAGGCTGCTTGCGCACCTTAGACCACCGCTTCGGCACTTGGTGCTCTGTTTTAGGCCGACAGGGCGGTGGTTTACGGTTCAGCTGTTGGCGGCAACTGCCAGTGCGGCTTTCTTTTCGCGCTCGTAGCGACGGTATAGCTCCTCGGTAGCCAGGGCCAACTTCGTGACGTTGACGTTCTCGCTCAGCGGGAACAGGTAGAAGGTGTCGTCAAGGGTGTTCAAGTCGATGCAGTCACCGCGTCCCTTGTAGTTGTATTCGGTGTGCGCGGCGATCAGTGCTTTGACGGGCCAGTCAATGGTGAACTCCTCGCCGTCCCATACGCCCGTCAGCTTGAATCCGTCCATGTCGTGTGTCAGGCGCCCCTCGTCGGGGAACACCACGAACCGCTTGGCATTGGGCAGCGATTCGATCCGCACGGGCGCATCAGCGTGATAAGTGCCGTCGGCCACCTCGCGGGCCACATTGGAGCGCTGCCATTCGTACCAATCGGGGATGTGCGAAAACTCCGTGACGCCCGACCCGGCCGATAACTCGCCCAGTTCGCTCATGTGCCACACCTTGCCGCAGGCGCCACAGCTTAACGTCGTCCCGGCCGACTTCATGCGGTATTCGGTCTTGCAGGCGGGGCATTGATACAGCAGCCGGTGCAGGCCCTCGGCCCGTTTGGTGTCCTTGACGCGCACCCCGCGCGCTTTCTGCCAGGCGAAATCGTCATAGGTGAAGGCATCGGCCAGCCTGGAGTTGATCTCGTCAACCGGCAGTTCGCGCACTTGCTCCGTCGTCAATAGCAGCTTCACGTCAGCCTCAATCGGCCTGACGCCGTGCACCTTTCCGTGCCAGGCCGGTGCCCCCACGTGGTGGCCGTGCATGATCGCCGTGACAACCGGCATGTCCATCGACTTGACCATGTTGCCCAGTGACGACGGCAAATCCGACGCCGTGCCGGCCAAGGCATAACGGGCTTCGGGGTACATCACCATGACGTCGCCGAACTCGCGAGCCGCCAGGATGTTCTTGACCATATGCCGGTTGTGCGTGAACTTGCGCGTCCCGATGCCTCCGACGCGACGCAGCAGGCCTTCCATGCCGAGGAACCCGTCGATGGCGATCACATAATTGGCCCGGTGTGGAAAGGTGACTTTCGTTGTCACGGTGAAATCCAGGAACGCGTTGTGGTTACACAACAGGAAGTAGGGGCCCTTGAGATTCTTCGGCATTCCGTTCCAGTTGACTTTTGAGCGACGCCAAAGTGCCCGCGGGTAGGTGGCAGCCCAGATTATTGGCATCAGGACGGCCCACTGACGTCGCGGCGGCGCAGTCATGTCAAACCGTGTGAAATTGCCGATCATGAACGACTCGCTCTCTCATGTAGGACGGGTGACGTTCACACCCATGGACCGATTGATATCGGTTGCCAGCCAATAGATTCTACCGTAGATAACGCGGAGTTCCGCATCCTTGTACAGGCGCTGGTGAGCTTCACATGTTTGCGATATCCAAAAGTCACATTGGCCACAGACTCTGCGGCTACCGCCCGTCGATCGCACAGGGTCTGAAGTCGTTCCTGTAGGCGCTCGCGTCAGCGTCCACGCGCCACGAGTAGGCTTATCGTCGGCTTAAGAGACAGGGAGAAACATGGGGCTGGCTGTTGTGACGCAGCAGGTGGGGCTCATGTTTGCCTTCTTGTTGCTGGGCCTGTGGGCGGCCAAGGTCGGCTGGATCAGCGGCGACGCGACGGCTGGCCTGACGAACGTACTTATCTACTTCGTCGTCCCTTGTGTTGTCATCAATGCTTTTCACCGCCAGTTCTCCGGGCCGCAGATGCGCGAGTTCGGCTGGGCGACGCTGATCGACTTCGTCTCGTTCCCGTTGACGATCGGGCTGGCCTATCTGCTGGTCCGCCGCGCTCACAATGACGAGCAACGACGCGACTTAAGGTTCGGGGCAGTCTATTCAAACTCAATGTTCCTAGGAGTCCCGCTGGCGCAGGCATTGCTGGGTACCGACGGTGTGTTTTTTGTCATCGCCTATGTGATCGCTTTCAATCTGTTCGCCTGGACGCACGGTTACGGCATGTTCGCTGGCGGTTCGGGTGGCCTACGGACGGCGCTGACTCGCATCTTTACCAACCCTGCCATACCGTCTTTGATCGTTGGCCTGGTGCTATTCGTCACCCAACTCAAACTTCCGGGCTTGTTGCTGCAGGGCATCGGGTTGATGGCCGGCCTGAATGCGCCGCTGTCAATGCTGGTAGTCGGTGCAAGTTTGGCGGGCGCAAAATGGGCCGGGCTACTCACCGACAAATGGCTGTGGCTGGGTGTTGGCCTACGCAACTTGTTGATCCCGCTGCTTGGCGTGCTGGCGCTGTGGGCGATTCCCCTGCCAACAGTGGTGCGTCTGGCCGTCCTGATCCCGCTGTCATGTCCGGTGGCGGCGTTCCTCGTCATGTTCAGCGTCAAGACTAACAAGGACGCGACATTTGCCAGCTCGCTGGTGACGCTATCGACCCTAATGTCGGTGCTGACGGTGCCGGCGATGGTCGCCCTGGCGGGCGTCCTCTGGTGACGTCAGAGTCAGAGAGGTCCTGTCGCCGGTCGCGAGATGCCGTCCTCTCGGTATTTGCTGCTGGGCCATCGGTCTGAGCCAGACTTGCCAAGTGAGCCATATCGTCTCATATTGAGGGTTGGATGACGCCGTGGTCGTAGTTTCCAAGGGTTTGGGCGGGGAAACCGGGGGCAAACTGTGACCAGACCGTCGTCCAGTGTCCGTTTGGAGCCGATGTCGCTCAGTTGCCTGGCGTTCGTGTCTCTGCCCGCCAATGACGGCGTTCACACGGCCGGTTGACGGATTGCTGCCGAAGTTGGTTAACCTCCAGGCCCAAGCGGATGCCGTCCCGTGGCGGAGCCTCATGGGAGTCGACGACGCCGAGCGAGTTCGCTTCGTCTCATAATGAGTGCGGTCTCAACGGAGTGGACAAACTGGGCTGGATACTTCAGTTGCTGCTTGGTCACCGTTATGATGAGCCACCCTTCGTCCTGGATGTCACGGCGACGTTGAGCGTCAATCTCCATTTGCTCTGTGTTCTCAACGTGCACGGCCCCGTCGAACTCGACTGCGGTTTTCTCTTTCACATAGCCCATGTCGACGTGGTAGACCCACCCGGCGTTGCGGCATGGCACCGGATGATTGACCGACGGGCAGGGCAGGCCGGCTCGCACGAGAACTAGTCTGGTGCGGGACTCCATGATCGAATCCGTGCCTGGCACGACCAACCGAAAGGCCCGCCGGGCCATCTTGACTCCGGGTGTGCCGGTCAACTCGGCTAGTCGGGTGGCGATGCCAGTCATTTTCAGCAACGGCTGCTGGCGGCGCACCAGCCCGTCACCAACTTCTACCAGCTCGTTCTCCGTGGCGTCGAGTTGTACCCAGGCATCGACGGGATTGGGCAAGGGGCCCCCGTTGATCTGCCGCCAAACGGATATGGGCATGGTTGTCGTGTGTGAGATGACGCCAGATCTGGCGGGACGGTAGCTGCCGCGCTCGACCATCAGGTGAACGTTGTCCCAATCCTGAAGGCGGGACGGCAACGCCACCCCGAGTACCTGAAGTGCCGTCGGACCAAAAAGGACGACGGGGCGTCCTGCGTATGGTGCGAGGACTCCCTGCACCTTGCAAAGGAACAGTTCGCGGCGAGCCTCCCATTGAGATTTGCAGACCGTGGCAGGCAGATGGCCATACACGCCGCGGGACAATCTGTCATAGCCAAGGCGTTTGTGGGTGTCCCAGGTGATTTCGCCATCACGGGCCAGTTTGATGTCGGATAAGGAGTCCATCAATCAAGCATCCACTATGCAGGACATAACCAACCGGGGTTATCCACAGGCAAATTGGGCCTGTAAGAGAGCCACGCGACCGCGTACAGGCGATTGCAGACGGATCTTCGCGGCTCAACTCAGACAACTGAGCAACATCGTCACGTTTGGTGGGCCGGATGACGGTGTGGTCATAGTTGACAAGGGTTTGGGGGGCTGAATTGCCTGCAAACTATGACCAGGTCGTCGTCAGGTGTCTGGTCGGTGACGGTGTGAGCCAGTTGCCTGGCAGATAGCCAGACCCACTAGGACGGCAGCATAGTTATGCTGGCCATCCTCACGTTTGGGTCAGCAAAGGGTTTATCGAGGACGGTCGCAGCTTAGCGCCACTAGACTGGTGCCCATGAGTGCTACTGAGCGTCTGACCGAACTTGGCATCGAATGGCCGGCGGTACCGGTGCCACTGGGTAGCTATGTGCCGGCGGTGCGGATCGGCGACCTGGTCTACACGTCGGGGCAGACACCCCTTGTGAATGGCCAGTTGATGTATGCAGGCGTGGTCGGGGACGGCACCGTCACCATTGAGGACGCCAAGGCGTCGGCTCGTCTTTGCGGGTTGAACGCACTGGCTGCAGCAAGCGGGGCCTGCGGCGGTGTCGACGACATCGTGCGCATCGTCAAGGTGACAGTGTTCGTCGCGTCAACACCCGATTTCACGCGGCAGCCCGAGGTGGCCAACGGGGCGTCGGACTTGTTCACAGACATCTTCGGGGACGACGGCAAGCACGCCCGCAGCGCGATCGGCGTCTCGTCCCTTCCGCTGGGGTGTACGACGGAAGTTGAGATCGTCGTCCAGGTGCGGTCGTGACAAAATCCAGCCCGACCGAGGTCTACTCGCGTCTGTTGGCGACTTACCCCGACGCCCATTGCGAACTCGATTTTGACGGACCCTTCCAGTTGTTGATCGCGACAGTGCTGTCGGCCCAATCGACGGACAAGGGCGTCAACAAAGTGACGCCGATGCTTTTCAAACGCTGTCCGGACGCGGCAGCGTTGGCCGCTATCGACCGGGCCGAGCTGGAGGAGATTATCCGTCCCACCGGTTTCTTCCGACAGAAAGCCGCTTCGCTCCAAGGCATCGCCGGCGCGCTCGTGGCCGATTTTGATGGCGAGGTTCCTCGGGATATCGACTCATTGACGAGCCTGCCCGGCGTGGGACGCAAAACGGCCAATGTGGTGCGCGGTCACGCCTTCGGACTGCCCGGTATCACAGCCGACACGCACGTCATGAGGGTGTCCAGACGGCTTGGCTGGACGTCGTCCGACAAGCCGGAACAGGTTGAGCGGGACCTTAATGCCGAATTCCCGGAAGCTGACTGGACGATGCTCTCCGATGTGCTGATCTTTCACGGGCGCCGGTGCTGCAACGCCAAGGCCCCGGCTTGCGCCGACTG
>Ga0123357_10000482_pt1 | contig 38753 bp, 35 predicted proteins | sample TergutEmb28metaG_FD_89873 | JGI IMG/M metagenome (GOLD analysis project Ga0123357, IMG submission 89873) | Embiratermes neotenicus P4 segment gut microbial communities from Petit-Saut dam, French Guiana - Emb289 P4 | ecosystem: Host-associated > Arthropoda: Insects > Digestive system > Gut ... | reverse complement strand
GGGGGGGGGGGGGGGGTGCCGGGGCGCTCCCGCCGGGGGGGGGGGGTTGCGGCCCCGCTCCCCCCCCCCCCGGGGGCGGGCAACACCCCCCCCCTTTCCCCCCCCCCCCCCCCCGAGCTGTCACCACCCGCGTTCCGCTTGCCAGTTTCTCCTGGCGGCGAAAGCCGAGCCCTTCCGCCTTGCGCGGCCCCCCCTTCAGTGGAGATGTGCGCCTTCGAGCCATCCTACGCGGCTTCCGCCCCCAGCAAAAACCTCCATTCTAACACTGGGTTGCACCGGATGGAACTTTGTTCTTGCTTTTATCACGATATGTTCATAATACGTTTCACGCCGATCGAAGGAGGGCGATATGAACGACAAGGTCACTTATTTTGTGATTCAGCCCTTTGAAACCGCAGAGGACGGCCGACTGATGGCCATGCCGGCCGTGCAGGCCGCGACCGCGCGCGCGGCACTCCGGCGGGCCGAGGCCCTCGCGGTCGCCGGCGGGGCGCTGGCTTTCAGCCGGAGCGGCGATCCGTCATTGGGGGATTTCGACGACGCGGTCATCCTCGGTCGCTTCGGCAAAATACCTATGGAAGAAGACGATGGGCAGTAGCGCCTCGCCCGCCCACTCCTGGTGGAACGGCTGGCCGGCAGACGGCTACAGACGTGCGCCAGACGAACCAGCAGATCCGCAACTCACAAGGCGAGCCTGCACCAGATCGCCTTTTTCCACCTCGCGGGCGCCAATGCTGTGAAAGGGCTTGAGAGACTGACGAATGCGCGATTGCACCGCTCACGCAATCGCTCGGACAATATTGCTGATACCGGGGACGGCAATGACGCGGGGATGCGGCAGATCGGTCATCCCGCACAAGGCACCGATCCCGCAATCACGTCGGATGATTTTCATTCCCGCAAAGACATGGCAGTATTTCGCGGGAAACCGGAGCCAGTCGATGGACGCGGCAGCCGCTGTCACATCATGCTGCGGCAACTCTTGTCGGGATCGAGCTCCGCCCTTTGGCATCGTCAGCGGAGCTTTGCTACCGCGTCCGCTTCCTGCTTTTGTCGCCGCCGCCGCCATGCTGTCGTCTTTCTCCTCCCCGCAGCAACGAACAGGCAGCAAGCCGCTTTGGCGCATTCGCGATCCTGCTTTCCGCGTTCATGGCGACGGATGTCTCGGTCACGCTGCCCCCCCTTCTGCCCCGGCCGCGCGACCCGACATGGAAATGGCTGCGCGCATGATGCTCACTCTGTGGTGGGCCGTTGTTGTGGGACTCGGTGCCTGTGGCGCCATCCGCTTTATGCTGGCCGCAAAGGACAGACAGAACCAGCGCTCCCGTGCCGCCTGTTGCTTTCCCTTGCCACCACCGCAAACCGTGATTGCAGCCAGACCTGCCGCGCAAGCCGGGGGAGGAATCGGCCTCCTTGACGTCGCGTTCCAGAACAGCCGCCGCCACAGGCTGCATCCACATCAGGCACCCCTGCGATTTCCCAACTGCCGGACGGATCCGCGCGATCCTCGCGCCCGTGCCGGTCTCTTTTCTCCATCGCATCTTTTCCGGAGCATCGATTGCGTCAGTTGCGCGGCACCCTCCCTCCTGCCAGCGCCGCGACCACCCACCACGCTTGCCGCATATCCTGATCCGCAAGTGAGACAGCATCGACCACGCCCTGCGGTTTCCGGGAACCGCCGACAGCCACGATTGCACCCGGCCCGCGCGATGAAATCGAAAAAGCGGATGTGGCGGTTTCTGCCGGGTCCCGCACCCCACAACATGGCACGCGTCCCGATGCGCCAGGCGCCACCGAAGACGCCCATCCCGGCATTGATCGCATCAAAACCAATAGCCCACGGCACACCCCTCACCGCAATCACTGCGCCTGGCGGGCGCCGAACCAATCCGATCCGGCAAGCCCCCACCCCGACCGGATTTGCGCCGCAGGGATCCCGCCCACGTAATAAAGATGCCGCAGGCTGTTTGCGGGTTTGATGCCGCAGGCGCCATCCACCACGCAGGAATTCATCCCCCCGCCACCGCCGGGACCCGTTTCTTTCTCACGGCCGGGTTCCATTGCAGTTGGCCCAACCAGATCCGGAACTATCCTTCGGACCAGCTTGCGGGGAATTCTCTCTCAACTCCGGGATTCTTCAATTTCGCCACAATCGGACCGCCAGCACCCCCACATCACCTGGAGCAGCCCGCCGCTCAGGCCGCGCACCGCCCCGCCGCTCCTGCTTCCACTCTGCTGCCCTTCCTGGTCTTCGTTGCAACTGCGTTTCTGTTCAGCAACCCGACATTCGATGGCCCCGGTTGCACTGCAACGATTTTACCACCGGCATCGTCCGATCGTATGATGCAGTGTCCCGTCATATGATGCAGCATCCGATCACAGAAGCCGTTTTCAGTGTCTTCAAGTCTGTAAAATGTTGAATATTGCCGCCACGTGCCTCTCCTGCCGGTTCCGCTCGCGACACCTGAAATTGGGAATTGAATTCAGGCCGGCGCCAAAAAAGAAAAGGGGGAAATGAAAGGGAGGACATTTCTGTCATGCGTGAAAGCGAGCTGCTTGATCTCATTTATGGGGTCCTGGCCGACGCCGGTCAGTGGCCCCATGTTCTCACAGCCGTGTCCGACTATCTCGGTGCCGTCGGCGGCATCGTCACCTATGCCGGCCCCGATGGGCGCGGCTTTATGACCAGTGGCCGCCTTGATGACTCCCTCCAGGAACTCTACCTCAAGCACTATCTCTGGAATGCCTGGTCCACCGCCATGAAGGAAGCACCGCCCGGACAGGTCGTCTTCGGCACTTCCCATTTCGACCATCGTGTTCTGCGCCGCAGCGCTTTCTTTGCCGACATACTGGCGCCGCAGGGTATCGCCGACGCCATGGGCTCCAGCCATCCCGCCCTTGCGGTGGGGGGTGGCGTCGGCGGTTTCGGCTTCATGCTTTCAGAACGAGGCCGCGACAAGGTTGGGGAAAAGGCGCGCAGGTTCCAGCGTCTGCTGCCGCATCTTGGTCGCGCGCTCGACGCCAGCCTGGAGATCGGGCGCTACGCCCACCACAGCGCGCAGTTCGAGGTCATCCTCCAGACGATGCCACAGGCCGCCTTCCTGCTCGATGCCCAAGGCAGGATTCTTTTTGCCAACACGCCCGCTCATGCCCTGCTGCAATCCGGCGACGGTCTGTGCTATCACGATTCCCGGCTCACGGCTTCACTCCCGGCGCAACGCCGGGCTCTCACCGGCTACATCAACGCGGCGCTGGACGCAGCTCACGGAACCGCCGCCACGCTTCTGGAACCGTTGCGGCTAAAGCGGCCCTCGGAAAGCCCGGAACTCATCGTGATGCCGGTGCCCCTGCCTCCGGCGGCTTTTCCACTCTGGGAATTGAATGATCGCGCTCAGCTTCTGCTCAGCGTACTGGATCCGGTGTTGCAGCGCCTGGCGGCGGCAGACATGGTTCAGAAGACTTTCGGCCTGACCCCGGCACAGGCCAGAGTCGCCGTCCTGATCGGAGCCGGCCTCAGCGGTCCGCAGACGGCTGCCTCCCTCGGCCTGTCGCTCCCCACCGTAAAGGCGCATCTTGCGCGCAGTTTTGAGAAAATCGGCGTCAACTCACAGGCGGCCCTGGTCCGGCTCTTCACCTCGCTGCCCGCCGAACCACCTTCCGAACCTTCTGCAGCCCCGCAGCCGCCCTGAGCGGGACGAGGCAGCCTGCATGACAACAAACTGATTGAACCCATCTACACGGTCCTGCTCCAGCCCCGCGCGCCGGCCGGATCTGCCAACCCCGGTTGCCGACCATCCTGGCGCGGAAGGCCGCGCGGCAACCCATTCCCCACGAGAGGCCGCAGCTTCCTCACCATCGCTCGCCTCGACGCGTGAGGCAGGCTTCAGCCTGACCCCGGCACCGGCGAGGGTCGCCGTCCGGATCGGAGCCGGCCTCGGCGCGCCGGGAGACCGCCGTTCCCCGCAGTCTGTCGCCGCTGCCGACTGTGAACACGCATCGTGCGCGCTGTTGCGAGAAAATCGTTCTCACTTCCCGCGCCGCCCTGGTCCGCCTCTTCAGCACGCTGCCACCTGAAACCGGTGCCACTTGCCCGGTAACGGCAGCCGAAAAGCCCGGCTGAGCGGCGCCGGCCCGGTGCCGCGACGCCATGGCAAGGGTTAACGAACTCTCAGCTCAAGCCCGCGCCGACAGCCGCGCCTGGCAGTGATCGCAGGAACGTGTCTTGCCCGGGGCGCTGCGGCAGACCAGCTTCACCTCGCCGATGCGATCACCACGTCCATCCCAGGGGTCCCCAGAGTTCATGCTGCTGCGCAAATCCGCCGCTGCGGTCCTGATATTTTCCGTAACGGCCGCAACCGCTTCTGCCGAACCACCCTCTTCGCAACAGACGCCGGAGATCGGTTCCGGCAACACTGTTTTTGCCTGCGACCTCTATGCCGGGTTGCGCCAGGGCGAAGGCAACCTGTTCTTCTCACCCTTCAGCGTGTCAACCGCACTGGCGATGACCGCAGCGGGTGCCAGGGGCAGCACAAAAGCGCAGATGCACCACGCGCTGCACCTCACAATGGGATCTGCCGGCGTCGCCGCAGTCAGGGCAGGCCGCCGCGCGGCTCTGCTGCGCCATTTCGGGGAGGTGAACCAGACCGGCCACGTCGAACTCGATATGGCCAACGCATTGTGGCCGCAACAGGGTTTCCCGATCCGCGATGACTTCCAAAGCCAGAGCCGGCAGGATTTCGGGGTTGAAATCACCGCGCTTGACTACCGCAACGGGTCCGAGGCCCAAAGGCGGAGCAATCGCTGGGTCGATGACAGGACCAGAGACTGGATTCAGAGCCTCACTTCCCGCTCCGCTTCCTCCAGCCACCCGCCTCGTGCTGGTGAACGCAGTCTATTTCCGTGGAGGCTGGGACCACAGCTTCAAGCCCCGGGCAACCCACGATGGCGCGTTCTTTTCGGCACCGAATCCGGGGACGCCCAGATCCTTGAACTGCCCTATAAGGGGGCTGCACTTTCCATGATCGTGGCACTGCCCAGGGACAAGACCCCGGCCGGCCTCGCCCGGCTTGAGAAGACGCCTGGCGGCCCTGCCATCACCGCCTTCAGGGCCGAACTCAGGCCCACCCGGGTAGCGGTGGTACTGCCCAGGTTCCGCATCGCGTGGGGAACGACCTCACTCTTGCCGGATTCTCACGGATCTCGGCATCCGCGACGCCTTTGATAGCGAAAAGGCGGATTTTCCGGCATCAGCAGCGACCTGCCGCGCTTTCCATCAGCGATGGTTCTGCACAAGGCCTTTATCGCTGTCGACGAAGAGGGCACCGAAGCTGCCGCCGCGACCGCTGTGGTAGCGCTGTCGTCGGCCCGGCCTGACCCGGTTCCGATCCCGGAGTTTCGCGCCGATCATCCCTTCGTGTTTTTCATCCAGGACAATGAAACCGGCAGCATTCTGTTCATGGGGCGGCTGGTGAACCCGGCTTGATCGCCTTTCACGGCTTGCTCTGGGTGGTTCGCGCCGGGACTGGCGGACGGCGCAACTGCTGCGGTCAACCGCGATCCGCCTCACCGGATCGCTTTCAGGCGTCTTGCGTCTTGCACCCGCCGATGCGCCATACGCAGCGCGGCCTGGCCATACCGCGCCCCTCAGGACTCTCCGGCAATCCGGTCTGCGCGCGCCCCTCGCTTTCCGGCGCGGACCCGCACGCAACGTCCCTGTCTGCTCCAGGCGCCCCGGCCTTCCTCACAAGCCGACAGACATTCTTGATTACACGCTAACCACCGCGGAAAATTTCGGCGCGCCCCCCGCAAGCCGTCGGCTGCCCTCGCCAGCGCTGGGGTACCACCGCATGGAACAACATCCGTCCTGTCGGGCAGGGTTGCCGATGCCTCCCACCCGGTTTCCTGCAGCGCGGCGCATCCCCCGCCAGATCAAGTACTTAAATCCCCCCGCGCCGGAGCCTTGAGGCAGATCCGGTGGCAGAGCCTCGACAGGATGGGCGGACGCCCGCGCTGCGGGACAAGGCAGAGTTCCCCGCCGCCGCCGCTTCACAGATTTTTAGCGGCCCAGAGAGATGTTCGCGCCATTCACCAGACTGGAGGGGTCACAATGGATACAATGCTGATTGTAAGGCAAACCAGATCCTATCTTACCAAGGCATTGGAAGCTCTCGCCGCCGTCAACGCCGGGCTCGACATCAACCCGGAAATCAGCCGTGACGAAGCCATTCACCGGCTGACAGGAACGATCGAAAGATATCAGCGCGTGCTGTCGCAATACAGCTGGCGCGAATCCCCATCACGATCGCTTGGCACCATCGGTTACGCGTCCTGATCGCTTCGCAGCACCTCGCCTCACATCCTCCGGATTGCGATGGCTACGGCTCAAGAGAAACTGTGAACGCGATCGAGCCACCCCGGGGGGGGCTCCACATTCAACTCCGCCACCGGTTGAACTGTACCCCCTCCTGGAGCGGCATCCTTCTTCGCCGCTGACGCCCAACGGCGCTTCCTTAAAGATCTGCGACAGCCCGAATTTCGCTGCCTCGCCGCTCCCTTGACACCCCCGGAACGACCAGGGGGCCTGCACTGCTGCTACGGAGCGCGGCAGACAGACCACTTCCCGCCCGAGGTTCCGACGCTGGCAATCGCCGCATTCTCCCACAGCCATTGCGGCACGCCGTCACCGCTCCAGGTTCCGCCCGGCGTTAGGGCCTGTCCTCAATTGAGCCAGATGACCGGCGCCACGAGCTGGACGGCTGCCAGGAATTTGCGTCTGGTCTTGTCACAGCGGGTGGAGACAACCCGGAACTGCGTTAGTTCGGCAAAGAAATTCTTGATCGGGTGACGTGCCTTGAAGAAATGCAGGTCGTAATGACGCCGGATCTTGCGGTTGGCCCCGGGGGAATCACGGCTGTCTTGCCCGCGCCAGCAAGCGGCTTAATGACCCCCTTCGTCGGCGCCTTGGCGGCAAAAGCTCATCGGCCCCTGCCAGATCACCGGCCTCTCCACCCGGTCAGGACAAATCCGGTCGGGTTGCGAAAGCGCGTCAACGAAAGTGTGGATCCTGGTGCTCAATCCACCAGCCGACCGGCCGGTCGCCTGGTCGCCGTCTTTCTCTTTGCGCCTCTCGCTGTGCTGATGAGCGCGCACGATGGTGCTGTCGATCAAAATCTTGCCTGCAGACCGCGAAATCCTTCCACGACTCCGGGTCGTTTTTGGTTGCGATTGCGATCTGTTCCCGCCACATCCGTCTGACCACAGGTCCACCGCCCCAAATTGACGGGGGCCGGGTTGGGCGGGTAGGTGGAAACGCCTGATTGAGGACAGGCTGCTGGTGCGGTTCCGCCCCTTGCTGCGCTGCCTCCACTTTTTCCTCGCGTCCCGATCTGCGGGCCGGAGCGGGAACATCCGTCGCGACGGGGAACGGGGAATTTTTTCGGCTTACCGGCTTCACTCCCGCCTGCACCGGGGCAGCACAGAGAACCGGGGTTCGCCCAACCGTTGCCGGGTTCCCAACGGCAAGCCGACATCCGCCAGCCGCGCCGTCCGTGCCGGCAGTCCGCGACACCCCATCCACACAGCAGAGCTTCGTTTCGCAATTTTTCACGTTCGTCCGCTGCGCCGCCATGCACTGCACCGAAACGCCCTGGCTTTCAGCGGCATTTATCCATTTGACCGACCAGACGTTGGCCGACCGATCCCTTATATGTCCAGGGCGAATGGCCGCAGAACGCCAGCGTGGAGCTGCGCCATCCGCGAGATGGTCGCAAATCGTCCTTGACCTGAAGGCCCATGGGCGTACACACTGTGTACATCCACAAAGGAGTTCTGGTATGCACACCACCCGCGCGTTCAAAAACGGGAATTCGCAGGCCGTTCGAATTCCCGCCGACCTGGCCTATGAGAACACCGATATTGAGCTGGAGATCGAGCGGCAGGGTGAGGAAATCCGCATCCGGCCCGTTCGTCGCTCGTTGGCGCTCTGATGTCCCGTTATATGCTTGACACCAATATGTGTATCTACCTGATGAAGAATCAGCCCGAGGAGGTGGCTCAGCGCTTTGCTCAGTGTCGTCTCGGCGACGTCGTAATGTCAGCCATCACCTACGCGGAACTGGAGTATGGCGTAACTGTTTCCGCCGATCCGGATCGAGACCGCGCTCTTTTGACGACCCTCGTCACGGATATCCCTGTTGTCGCGTTTGATGCACTGGCTGGCAATGCCTGCGCCCCGATCCGACTGGCAACTCGCGAACGCAAGAGCGACGCTCTCGACAAGCTCATCGCAGCCCACGCAGTTGCCCTTGGAATGACGATCGTGACCAATAACACGAGAGACTTTGCCAGCTACCCCGGCGTCGTAACGGAGAATTGGCTGACATCCCCGATCCACTAGTACAGCGATTCTCTGGAAACCGGGAAAGAACCTGGCATGTCGGTTTTCGAAGAGGCGCAATTGCGCGCCGTGCACGCCCGGCTCCTCACACTGCTGCCCGCCGCAGCCGCACGCATCCCATCCTGCTTTTTGCCCCTTCCAATGCCGCCGATCCGCGCGCTGTGGCTGCTGTCAATGAGCCGGAAATCACGATGCAGCCGGTGATGCATCCGGAAGGGGAAAGAGAAACGCTCTGCGCTCTTTTTGCGCAGACAGAGGCTCGAAAAGCACGAGCACTGCGAAGATGAAGGTCGATGCCAGACCGTTGCCGTCTTTTCACCGCATTTCGCCTGCAAAGCCGCGAGGTGAAAGCGACCGAAGGACCATCGCTGTCTTTCATCTTTCAGACCTTGCAGAGCGGGCGGCGATAAAATAAATCGGGCCGCGAGGTGCCGATCCGGGTTCGACGCCGGCTGGCCCTGTGCGCAACCCTCTGTTCAGCCGTGCCGCCGCTTTGGCGCGGCCTGCCTGAGGGCGCTGCGACTATGTCTGAATGCGCAATGAACGGCGCGATTTAAATACCATCCATCTGCCGAAATAAATCCTTCCATCTTCCATCACTCTGCCACAATAAGGCCCAAGCCATATCTGCTGACTGGCTGTGACTGGTCCTCAGTCACGAGACCGCTGCGATCACGGCGACAACGCGGTTCACGTCACGAATCCCAGAAGCCTGGAATCCCATTATGACCCAATTCCGCCTCCTCCTTCTTGCCACTACGGCTCTCACGGCACTGCCTTTGACAGGCTCCGTGGTCCATGCGCAACAAAGCCCCATGGTTGTCGCCCAGCGCTCACAGGAAGAACCTGAGAGAAAGGGCCGGGAACCGCGCGGCGAGCGTCCCGCCCAGCCTGGCGGCCATTCCGGACCCCAGGCTCCCGGTGGCCGCGCCCAGCCAGGACCTGGCGCCGCACCGTCCATGGGTGGACGCGGTGGCCCTGGCGGTCCCGCTGCCGCCCCCCGCAGCAACTCCGAACCGCCTGCCGGCCGCCCCTCCGCCGCTCCGCCCAGCCGTCCGCAGACCACCGCACCTCCAGCCGGCCGTGCCGCTCCTTCTGCGCCTCCGGCGCGTGCCAGTGAGCCGATGGCGCCACCCGCGGGTGGCCGCAATAGCGGACCTGGTGCCGCCCCGCCCGCCGGACGGCCCGCCATGGGCGGACCAGCCGCAGGGCCCGCACGCAGTGAACCGATGGCAGCGCCGGCAGGCGGCCGTGCTGGCGGATCTCCTGGCGCAGCCCCACCGGCGGCGCGCCCGGCCATGGGTGGCGGAATGAACGCCCCCGCCGCGCGCAGCGAACCGATGGCGCCTCCTGCATCTGGCCGTAATGGCGGACCTGGTGCAGCCCCGCCCGCCGGACGCCCGGCCATGGGCGGCGGAATGGGCGGTGCGATGGCTCCGGCTGGACGTCCCGGGATAGCCGCTCCCGGCGGCCATATGCCGGGTGGCCCGATGGCCCGCCCCGCACCGACCATCTCGGTGCCCCTGCCGGTCATGGTACGGCCCCAGGCTTTCGCGCCGATCGCCAAGGGTGCCCGTCCTTCGGGACCGACCCGCATCGACGCCTTCCGCAACGAACGTCGCGAGGTGGTCCAGGACGGCCGCACCGTGATCACCGAACCGGGCCGCATCATCATCCGCGATCCCTCGGGCATGGAGTTCGTGCAGCATGACGAAGTGGAACGCTTCCGCTACGGCGCCAAGGACATCCAGACCCAGCGCGGCCCGGGTGGCGAGTCCCGCACCATCGTCTATCGTACCGATGGCAGCCAGATCATCACCGTGGCCGGCCCGGACGGGCAGATGCTGCGGCGCATCCGGCGCGACGTGTCGGGACGCGAGTTCGTCCTCATCGACAACAGCCGCCGCGGCTCGGGGGCCGGCTTCTATGTCGACCTGCGGCCTCCGGTGATCCGGATCCCGCAGAACCGCTATATCGTCGACGCCGACGGTGCCTCCCGCGACCTGATCTACGAAACCATGGTGGCGCCGCCGGTCGATCACATCGAGCGCGCCTATTCGCTCGATGAGGTCCGCTACTCGCCCAATGTGCGCATGCTGATGCCGAGTATCGATCTCAACTCGATCAACTTCGACACCGGCTCATGGGAAATCAGCCCGGACCAGGCCAACAAGCTCCAGGTCATCGCCGACAGCCTCAACCGCGCCATCCAGGCCAATCCCAACGAGGTGTTCCTGATCGAGGGGCACACCGACGCCACCGGAAACGACACCGACAATCTGTCGCTGTCGGATCGGCGCGCCGAATCGGCCGCTGTTCTCCTCACGCAGGATTTCGGAGTGCCGGCCGAGAACCTCACCTCCCAGGGCTATGGCTCGCAATATCTCAAGGAGGACACCCAGGGTCCAAGCCGCATCAACCGGCGTGTCACCGTCCGTCGCATCACCCCGCTGCTCAATGGCCAGGGGCCGCAGTAACGCGCGGCGATCGTGACGACACATCTGCCCGAGCCGGTCTCTGCAACCGGCACGGGCAGAAGCCTCGAAGATCCGGAAAGCCTTCATCGATCCAGAAAGGCCGCCGGCACCAATAACGCCCGGCGGCCTTTCTCTTTCCGAACCCCGAACCCTTCAATCCCGGCCGGCCTCACTCCTTGCCGCTGTCGACCAGGAAACTGTGCGAGCCTTCCGGAATCGACAATAATCCGGCCCCGATATAGACATTGAGCTTGGCGCGGCTGTCGGCGATATCGAGATTGCGCATCACCAGCTGACCGATGCGATCGGCCGGCGTGAAGGCCGCATTCTCCACCTTCTCCATGCTCAGCCGTTCCGGCTGATAGGTCAGATTCGGACTCTCGGTATTGAGAATCGAATAGTCGTTGCCCCGGCGCAGTTCGAGAGTGACCTCACCGGTGATGGCACGTGCCACCCAGCGCTGCGCGGTTTCGCGCAGCATCAGGGCCTGGGAATCGAACCAGCGTCCCTGATAGAGCAGCCGCCCGAGGCGCATGCCGCTGATACGATATTGTTCGATGGTATCCTCGTTATGGATGCCGCTTAAGAGCCGCTCATAGGCGATGTGCAGCAGCGCCATGCCCGGTGCCTCATAGATGCCGCGACTCTTGGCCTCAATGATGCGGTTCTCGATCTGATCGCTCATGCCCAGCCCATGGCGCCCGCCGATGGCATTGGCTTCGAGAAACAGCGCCACCGGATCGGCAAAGCTCTGACCGTTGAGCGCCACGGGCTGGCCGTCTTCGAAGCGCACCACGACGCGCTCGGAGGCGACCTCACAGTCGCTGCGCCAGAACGGCACCCCCATGATCGGATTGACGATGCCGATGCCGCTACTGAGCTGTTCCAGGTCCTTGGCCTCGTGGGTGGCCCCGAGCAGGTTTGAGTCGGTGGAATAGGCCTTTTCGGCGCTCATCTTATAGGCAAAGCCATGGGTGGTCATGAACGCCGACATCTCGGCGCGGCCGCCGAGCTCATCGATGAAGTCCTGGTCGAGCCAGGGCTTGTAAACCCGCAATTCCGGATTGGTCAGCAGGCCGTAGCGATAGAAGCGTTCGATGTCGTTGCCCTTGTAGGTGGAACCGTCGCCCCAGATGTGGACGCCGTCCTCCTTCATCGCCGCCACCAGCATGGTACCGGTGACCGCGCGCCCCAGCGGCGTGGTGTTGAAATAGGTCAAGCCGGCAGTGCGGACATGGAAGGCCCCGGACTGGATCGCGGCAATACCTTCATACACCAGCTGTTTGCGGCAATCGACCAGACGGGCGTTTTCGGCACCGAACTCCATCGCCTTGCGCGGAATTTCATTGTAGTCGCTCTCGTCGGGCTGGCCGAGATTGGCAGTATAGGCAAAGACGCGGGCACCCTTCTGCTTCATCCAGAGCAGCGCGGCGCTGGTATCGAGACCGCCCGAAAACGCAATCGCGACTTTTTCCCCTTTGGGGAGGCTCTTGAGGATCGTGCTCATTCCATCGTCCGCTTTTCTTTGAAAATCCCCACAAGGAGCCTGCCGGACCGGTTTGCGCCGCCACGCGCCCTGTCCGGTTTCCCCGCAGGCGCGGGAGGCGGGAGGAGGATTTGGCGGGATTAAGGACCGGGCTGGCCCCTTCAGGGGAGGGTGTTTGTCGTCGCCACAGACCTACGGCAGGATGAGCCGGAAGTGAAGCCTGTGGCGGGGGGGCAGCGATCTCAATGCTCACTTATCCGGCAGCCGACCCAATACCCGGCCCAAGCCGCGATAAAGAGCGTGCGCCCCGGGCGAGCCTTTTTCGGACAGTCCCGCCTTTGGTTCAGCGCAGCTTTCGTTTGCCCCCTCGATGCTCCAGTGCCTCTCAGGCGAGGTCCTCGCTGCCGGTTCTGTCTCTTTGCTTCCCCGCCAGCCAGCGATCCACCGCCGCGTCCGAGGCGGCACCCCGCCAGCGCCGCAGCGCCAGACGGGTGAGCCAGCGATCCACTGCCGCGTCCGAGAAAGCGGGCCATTGCCGGCGATAGATCAGGGCATAAAAAAGCCAGATCACAATGAAGCTGACCAGGCCGGCGAAGGTCACATCGGTGAAGAAATGGCCGCCGAAGGCCATGCGCCACAGACCGGTCGCGGTCCCGAACACAAGCGCCGCTCCATAAGCGAGCGGCCGCCATTGCGGCGGGGCCAGCGCCGCCGGCGCCAGCGTCCAGTACGCCGTCGCCCCCTCTCCAGAGAAGAACGAGCAGTTGCGCTTACATTCGCCGCGGGGGTCCCACCACGCCACGAACTGGCTGGCTCCGCCAAATTCGGTCACTGCCACCGGCCGCGGCCGGCCCCAGAAGGCCTTGAAGCTGAAATTGGTCAGCACCCCGGCGGAAAGCACCATGGTCAGGATCAGAAAAACCACCGCCCGCCCCGAAACCAGCAGGCGGCTTGAGGGGCGGATCAGCTTGAGAATGACCGCCAGTATCGAAGGCAGCACGAAAGCCCAGGCGATATACATCGCCCCGTCCCGTATGACCGCGGCCCACCCGTGCTGCTGGAGCGGAAAACCGGCGATCGCGCTGTCATAGAACAGCGCCGCGAGCTTGAGGTCGAGTTCGGGAAAGATCGCGAACACGATCGCGATCACCAGCCATAGCGCCAGCGCAATGAAAAGTCCGGTCCGGTTCATGGTGCTGGCTTTAGCCGAGCACGCCGCGCCGGGAAAGCCTCTTGCCGGCCTGAGCGCTCTGCGGCGTTAACGCTTGCCGATGGCCAAAAAAGGCGGCCTCAGAGGCGAGGCGCGCGCCAGGCCCCGGCCCGCCGCCCCGTCATCCACCAGTAGACCATGCCCCCTGAGATGCCCGCAGCCAGCACCGTAGCGGCCACAGCGGCACTGTCGGTGCGGACCCAGATCACCGGATCCAGCATCAGCGAGCCGAGGACAGCGATCACAGCACCGGCCAGGGCATGGTGGAGGACGTTGCGGATGCGCAAGGTCTCGAAAACCGCGACCAGGATCAGTGCCGGCGCTGCTGCCACAATCATGAAAAGCGGCCAGTAATAGAGACCGGCAAAGCGAAAGGTGAAGCTGAGCATTTTCTTGAGATCGTAAAGACTGCTGACCCCGTAAAAACCGACGGCGGCAACCCCGACCATGATTATGGCGGCGACCGCTGCGGCCGCGGCAAAGCCGATCAGGATCCTGAGACCATGAACAAGGAGGGCCGTCATCCATGTCTCCCGCTGACCCCAAAGCGCCCCGCCCACGCCGGCCGGTTCTGGTTCCGCAAAAATCCCGAAGAAACCCGGTCGAGTCGAGAACGGGCGCCTTCATGCGTTCGGTGCTGCCGTCAGATGGTGTCGCCCGGACCGGCCCTGCCGTCACTTCGGTTCCCTTGGCGCGATCGACCCTGAGGGCATCGGTGGCGGCGGCCTGTAGACGGCCGCCGGCCGCGGGCGCCAGTTGCCGGCACCACGCCCCGTAATCAGCCAGTAGACCATACCCGCCACCACACCGGCGGCCGCCAGGACCTGCAGATGATGCGGCATAATGAAGCCAAACTGCAGACTGCCGCCCTCGGGCGACACCCATTTGAAATAGCTGACCAGACCGAGCACACCGCCGGCAAACGCATGGGCAAGCAGACTGCGGATGGCGAGGGCTTCGGAAATCGCGATCAGGACCAGGGCCGGCACCACCGCAAAGGCCATGGCAGCGACGAAACCGACGCCGTCGAGGACATTGAGGGCGTCATTCTCAACCACACCATTCCCGAAGCTGCGCAACTCGGGCATCACCAGGGTGGCGACCAGGATGGCGCCGGCCACCGCGCCGGCCACGACAAACCCGATCATGATCATCAATACGCGCCCGATCAGGGCCATCCCACGTGTCTCCCGCCGCCACCGCTCACGAAGCGCTGTCTGTGCTCCGACGCCTGCGCTTTTCGCTCTCTGATTTGAGCTGCCCGCAGGCGGCGAAGATATCACGCCCACGCGGGGTACGCACCGGGGACGAATAGCCAGCGTTGAAAACATATTCGGAGAATTTCTCGATTCTCCCCCAGTCCGAACATTCATAGGGACTGCCGGGCCAGGGGTTGAAGGGGATCAGATTGATCTTGGCCGGGATGCCCTTGAGCAGCCGCACCAGTTCGCGCGCATCCGCCAGATCGTCGTTGATGCCCTTGAGCATGACATATTCGAAGGTGATGCGCCGGGCATTGGAGGCGCCGGGATAGTCGCGCGCCGCCGCCAGCACCTCGGCAATGGGATATTTGCGGTTGAGCGGCACCAGCACATCGCGCACATCGTCGCGCACGGCATGGAGCGAAATCGCCAGCATGACGCCGATTTCCTCGCCGGCGCGACGGATGGCGGGGACCACACCCGCCGTCGACAGGGTGATGCGGCGCCGCGAAATCCCGATGCCCTCATTATCGGCAGCGATGTGCAGTCCATCGCGCACCGCATCGAAATTGTAGAGCGGCTCGCCCATGCCCATCATCACGATATTGCTGACCAGACGACTGCCCTCCTCGCGGTCGGCCCAGTCGTTGAGGCGGTCGCGCGCCACCAGGATCTGGCCGGCGATTTCGCCGCTGGTGAGATTGCGCACCAGGCGCTGGGTGCCGGTATGACAGAAGGCGCAGTTGAGGGTGCAGCCGACCTGGGAGGAGATGCACAGGGTGCCGCGATCAGTCTCCGGGATATAGACACACTCGACCTCATGGGGCGTCGCCCCATCTCCGGGCATCCGCAGCAGCCATTTGCGCGTGCCGTCGCCCGAGATCTGTTCGCTCGCCACTTCGGGCCGCGCCAGCGTGACGTGGCGGGCCAGTGTGCCGCGCAGATCCCGCGAGATCGACGTCATGTCGTCGAAGTCGCGGGCACCGCGGAAATAGATCCAGTGCCAGAGCTGGCGCATGCGCATTTTGCATTGCGGCCCGGGCACGCCGATATCTGCGAGCAGGGCCAGCAGGGCCTCCCGTGGCAACCCGACCAGCGAGGGCTGCGCCGGAGCGGTTCCGGTTTCCAGTGGCGCTTTCTCGACGAAAGCCGGTTCTTGCGGAGCGATCATGGCGTCTCTCTAAGGGACCTTGCGGCTCCGGTTCAACCGGGTGGTTTCCCGGCTTTGAGAACCCGCCGCGGCAATGAACGACTGGTTAACGCCGGCAATCCTGGGCAATGCGGTCGAGCGCCTGGGCCAGCCCCTTGAGCGAGTAGCTGTCGACGACATCGACACCCCTCGAGGAGGTTCCCCGGACCAGCAGTTCGGCGGAGCGACGCATGGCTTCCACCATCCGCGCCTCTTCAGCCTCGTTCTTGATCCACATCCCGTCGCCCAGCGCATACATCACATAGGAGGCGTTGCCGATATCGATGGTCGATGTCGTGTCGGCCTTCACCGTATAGCCGATAATCACCGAGACCTGGTTGACCACCGTCCCCGACGGGGTGGTGGTGACGAAAATATAGGCCGGATCCCGGGGGCGGTTGGGCGGGTTGGTGCGCGACATACTGGGCTTGGCCAGCGCAAAACAGACCTTTTTGCCGCCGCGCATGCCGCTGTAGACGCCCCAGGCGTCGAACTGCCCGATCAGGGCCGGCCCGCTGGCCGCTGGCGCCGCCTTGCTCTCCGACTTCGGCGCAGCGCGCGCCGGAGCGGTGGCAGGCGACAGCGCCATGCCCCACAGCAGGATGGCGACGGTCAGAGCGGATCGCACGAGTGACATGCCGCAGTCGCTCCCTCAACATTGTGACTGCAAGATGGCATCACCGGAGCCCTGCGCCGCCAGCCGGCCATTTTCCAGCCTCATGGCGCCGCAGCCACCCGCTCCGGCGGGCGACCCTTTCCTCCACCCTCCTGTGCATGAGGCCACCGCCTACTCCGTCACACCGCGCTGGAGCGCGGCCCGGGCGGCAGAATAATGCTCAGGTTTGATGTGGCCTGCCACCAGTTTGAGTGCGGCGGCGAGCACGGCGGCGTCGTCGGTATAGCCCAGCACCGGCAGCATATCGGGAATGATATCGAAGGGCAGGATGAAATAGGCGATGGCGCCGAGCAGCGCCAGCTGCACCCGCCGGGGCGTGGTTTTGTCGAAGGCGCAATAATAGGCGGCGAGCAGATCCTCGACGAAGGGCAGTTTCGCCGCCACCCCCTTGAGCTTGCGCCAGAACCGCTGGCGCAGATTTTCCGGGTCCTGTGCCAGCCGGTCGGCGGGCTCAAAGCCAACGCTGTTTTCAGCGACCATGTCCGAAATCCCTTCCCCTTCGCGCCCGGCCCAAAGCCGTCCCGCCCGACCGCAAGATAACCACTCCTGCCGGCCCCGCAAGAAAGCCTCCTGCAGCGCCCCCCTGTACCGCCGGCCTGGTACCCGCCAGCGCCGGCTTTCTCCGGAAGCCGGCTTTGGCGCAGCTGGGGTGTTTGAGGCCTTAACATTTGGGCAATAATCAGCCGCCAAAGCTTCGCTGCCGGCAACAGCCAGCGGACCAGGCCGGTGACGGAGATTTAATCCGGTCAGGGTCGGAAATATTGCTACATCTCCCTCCCTGCCTCGCCCGCCCCGTGTGCCACCCGTCGAAGCCTTTCAGAAAATTCATGATCCCCCCATCGAACCATTTACCAGACCAGCAATCGGCACTGTCGCGGATTGTCTTCATCACGCTGGCCGCGGTTCTGGCCGCCGTCACCGCCCTGGTGTTCGCCTGGTATTTCGCCATGCGCCCGGTGACCCTCAAGATTGCGGTCGGGCCGGTGGGCAGCGACGACTTCAAACTGGTCCAGGCCCTGACCCAGGCCTTCGCGCAGAGCCATGCTGTGCGCCTGCGCCAGATCGGCACCGACGGCGCCGCCGCCAGCGCCAGAGCACTGGCGGAAGGCAAGGTTGACCTCGCCATCGTCCGTGGCGATCAGAGCTGGCCCCGCAACGCCCAGGCGGTGGCCACGCTGCGCAAGAATGTGGTGGTGTTGTGGGCGCCATCCAAAGCCATGATCCGCAAGGGCCGCAAACACGCCGGAGCGGTAGTGAGCAAAATCTCCCAGCTTGCCGGAAGACGGGTCGGGATCATCGACCGCAGTCCGGCCGATGCGGCACTGCTCAAGGTGATCCTGCGCCAATACAGCATCGATCCCGCCAAAGTCGAGCTGGTGCAGTTTTCGGTCAGCGAGGCCAATGAGGCCATTCGCAGCCGCCGGGCCGACGCCTGGCTCACTGCCGGCCCGGTCAACAGCAAAATCACCGCTTCCGCCATCGCGGCTTCCGCAATTGACGGCGGCCGCCCGACCTTCCTTGCCATCGACTCCGCCGAGGCCATCGCACAGGACAACCCGGTCTATGAATCCGAGGAGATCCCGGCTGGCGCCTTCGGCGGTTCCCCCGACCGTCCCGGAGAGGCGATCAAGACCATCGGCTTCTCCCATCACATCGCCGTGCGCAAAAGCCTTTCCGAGAACACGGTGGCGGCTTTCACCCGCAGCCTGTTCGCGGTGCGCCAGCAGCTGATGGCTGAATTCCCGCTCGCCGCCAAAATCGAGACCCCCGATACCGACAAGGACGCCGTGATCCCGGTTCATCCCGGTGCCGCGGCCTTTGTCGACGGCGAGGAAAAATCCTTTCTTGACAGATACAGCGACTATATCTGGTGGTCCCTGATGGGCCTGTCGGCGATGGGTTCGGTCGGGGCCTGGTTTGCCGGCCATCTGCGTCCCAACCGTCGCGCTGCCACCAGCCACATGCGCGAACGGCTGCTCGACATGATGGCCTCAGCCCGGCGTACCGATTCGGGCGAGGAACTTGACCAGATCCAGCGCGATGCTGACAGCGTGCTGCGCGACACGCTGCGCGCCTTCGAAAGCGGCGCCATCAACGACACCGCACTTACCGCCTTCAATATCGCACTTGAGCAGCTCCATGCCGCGGTGGGGGCCCGCCGGGCCGAACTCAGCCCCCCACCGGGGCTTCAACGCCTCGCCACCCCGATCCGCGCCGCCGGAAACGGCTAGAGCTGCCATTGTCGTCCCGGCTTTTCTGACTATATTGCGGCGCAAAGGATTGCTCGCGTCTTTCAGCCCCCGCGTCCTGACCTTCGCATCTCAACCCTTCCCGTCTCAGCCTTGGCGTCCTCGCCGTCGGGGCTGTGCGAATTTCCCCTGTTTTCGTCCCCAGAGGCGACGCGACCACTCCCGACGGCGCTTAAGAGCCTGCCACAGAAACAGAAAATGAAACTGCGCAACATCGCCATCATCGCCCATGTCGACCACGGCAAGACCACCCTGGTCGACCGCCTGCTGCAGCAATCCGGCACCTTCCGCGACAACCAGCGGGTGGCCGAACGCGCCATGGATTCCAACGATCTGGAGCGCGAACGCGGCATCACCATTCTTGCCAAGGCGACCTCGGTGCAGTGGCAGGACACCCGCATCAATATCGTTGACACCCCCGGCCACGCCGATTTCGGCGGCGAGGTCGAGCGTATTCTCAATATGGTTGACGGTGCCCTGGTGCTGGTCGACGCCGCCGAAGGGCCGCTGCCCCAGACCAAATTCGTGGTCTCCAAGGCCCTCAAGGTCGGTCTCAAACCGATCGTGGTCATCAACAAGGTCGATCGTCCCGACGCCCGGCCGACCGAAGTGGTAAACGAGGTCTTCGACCTCTTCGCCGCCCTCGACGCCAGCGAGGAACAGCTCGACTTCCCGATTCTCTACGGTTCCGCCAAGCAGGGCTGGATGGCTGAGAGCCCGGAAGGTCCGAAGGACGCGGGCATGCGGCCGCTGTTTGAGCTGATTGAGAACCATGTCGCCCCGCCCCAGGTCGAAGAGGGGCCGTTCCGCATGATCGGAACCATTCTCGAGGCCAATCCCTATCTCGGCCGCATCATCACCGGCCGCATCTCCTCCGGCGTCCTCAAACCCAACCAGCAGGTCAAGGTCCTGAGCGCCGACGGCAAGCTGATTGAACAGGGCCGGGTCACCAAGATTCTCGCCTTCCGCGGCATTGAGCGCACGCCGCTCGAAGAGGCCGAGGCGGGCGACATCGTCGCCATTGCCGGCCTGACCAAAGGCACGGTGGCCGATACATTCTGCGACCCCGCCGTGGACACACCGCTGCCGGCGCAGCCGATCGATCCCCCCACGGTGTCGATGTCCTTCATCGTCAACAATTCCCCGCTCGCCGGCACCGAAGGCGACAAGGTGACGAGCCGCATGATCCGCGACCGGCTGTTGCGCGAGGCCGAAGGCAATGTCGCACTGCGCATCACCGAATCCGCCGACAAGGACTCCATGGAAGTGTCGGGGCGCGGGGAACTCCAGCTCGCCATCCTGATCGAAACCATGCGCCGCGAGGGTTTTGAATTGTCGGTGTCGCGTCCCCGCGTGGTCTACCGCAGGGACGAGGCCGGAGCTGAACTGCAGGAGCCGGTCGAGGAAGTCGTAATCGACGTCGACGAGGAACATTCCGGCGTCGTGGTGCAGAAGATGAGCGAACGCAAGGCCGAACTGATGGAGATGCGGCCCTCCGGCGGCCACCGCCTGCGCCTGGTGTTCTACGCGCCGACCCGCGGCCTGATCGGCTACCAGGGGGAACTCCTCACCGACACCCGCGGCACCGCGATCATGAACCGCCTGTTTCACGGCTATGCTCCCTATAAGGGCGACATTCAGGGCCGGCGCAACGGCGTGCTGATCTCCAACGACCAGGGCGAGGCTGTGGCCTATGCCATGTTCAAGCTCGAAGACCGCGGACCGATGATGATCGAACCGGGCTGGAAGGTCTATCGCGGCATGATCGTCGGCGAACACACCCGCGACAACGATCTCGAAATCAACGTCCTCAAGGGCAAGCAGCTGACCAATATCCGCACCACCGCCAAGGATGAGGCGGTGCGGCTGACCCCGCCGATCCGGATGACGCTGGAGAAGGCGCTGGCCTATATCGAGGACGACGAACTGGTCGAGGTCACCCCGAAATCGATTCGTCTGCGCAAGAAACATCTCGATCCCAATGAGCGCAAACGCGCCGAAAAGGCCCGCGACGCCGCGACCGCAACACCGCCGGCGTAAGGCCTCGCGGCCTTTCGACCCATCACGGGTTGGAGATCATCTCCCTGTCACAACGGACACGGATCGCCGTCGTTGCCGGGAAGGAAACCTGGATCCGAACGGGACAGGGAACGCGATGCCCATTTCTTCGGTTGACGTTGCCATTATCGGCGCTGGAGCCGCAGGCCTCGGCGCCGCCCATGCCCTGCGCCACAGCGGTCTTTCGCTCCTCGTGCTCGAAGCCCGCAACCGCGTCGGCGGGCGCATCGAGACCATAAGAGCGAGGCCCGACATCACTTTCGACGCCGGGGCGGGCTGGCTGCATTCCGGCCCTGACAACTCTTTCGTCGCCATTGCCGAAAATCTCGGCTTCGAGATAAACCGCGAGCCGCCGCCGTGGCAGCGCCCGGCCTTCCCGCAAGCACAGCCCAAAAGCGAGCAGGACGAATTCATCGCCGCCATGGAGTCCTTCTTTGCCCGCGCTGTGGAAGCGGTTTCACGCGGAGAAGAAGGTGCCGCTTCTCTCTGGCTTGATCCTGCCTGTCGCTTCAACCCTGTGATCGACGCCATCTCGACCTTCATGAATGGCTGCGAGCTGGACCGCCTGTCGCTTGCCGACATGATCGCCTATCAGGACAGCCGCAACGACTGGCGTGTCCGCAAGGGTTTCGGTGCCCTGCTTGAGGCCTGTGCCGCGACCTGCCCGATCGCCCTCAACTGTGAGGTGAGCCGGATCGACCATTCGGGGTGCGACATCCTGCTCACCACCTCGACAGGCGACCTCCGCGCCAGAAAAGTCATCGTCACCGTGCCGACCACGATTCTCGCCGCGGAAGCGATTGCGTTCCATCCAAAACTAGCCGCCAAGGTCGACGCTGCACGCGGCCTGCCGCTTGGCGCCAACGAAAAGATCACGCTGGCACTTGAGGATGCCGATTCTCTGCCGAGCGAGGCCAATCTGCGTGGCAGCGGCTCCACTGCCGTCTGCGGCACCTACCAGATCCGGCCCTTCGGCCAGCCCTGTATCGAGGGTTTCTTCGGCGGCCGCACGGCACGCGAACTGGCCAACGCCGGCGACGGCGCGCTTGCCGCCCACGCCATTGAGGAGATCGTTTCTCTCCTTGGCGGCGACATCCGCAGCAAACTCACCCCCCTCCACGAGTCAAAATGGACGCGCGATCCCTTTGCTCGCGGCGGCTATTCGCATGCTCTGCCGGGGCACGCCCGCGACCGCGCCCGACTCGCCACTGCGATCGATGGCCGGCTGTTCTTTGCCGGCGAAGCGACTTCCCCTGAGTATTTCACCACCGCCCATGGCGCACGAGACTCCGGCACACGAGCCGCAGGCGAAGTGCTGGCCGTGACGAATTCCCCGACCTGACAACGTCATCACGCAATTCATCCCTTCTCGCCCGGCGCGCGCCCCGGGCACACGGCTCGATCCATCACTCCAGGCCACACTTTCTTCAGATGCGATCCGCCTGACGGGCCAGCTCCCCGCTTTTGCCCAGCGTCTTCGACAGCTCTCGCGGAAAGCCACCGCCCCAGGCAAGGCGGTCTGTCAGCCGTATTCCCGTCGACAGGCTGAAATCTCTGGCCGCCCGATTCGCTGCCTGGTCCGGCGAGGACTATCCGCTCCTGACGAAGAATGCCTGACCTCGACCACAACTCTGCTTCGCAATGGCGGCAACTCCTGCGAATCGCTTTTGATCTGCTTTACCAGCTTCACGAGAAAGTCGGCGGTTATGATTTCGCGTGGACGTTTGGCGGTGGCACCGCCATGATGATCCGGGTTGGTCACCGCCACAGCAGTGGCTGCGGGCCTCGCTTTTCCCGTCCCTTGGCCGACAAGGCCACACTTTTGGCATTTTCGCGACGGATCCTGACGGGATGCGCCATCCGCCAGGCAATCTGCGCATTCCGGTTCGCCAGCCTTGCACGAAACACGCCTGCCGCGCGCGGATCGCGCCAGCTTTGCGCATCGGCATCCGCAAGCGGAAAATCCAGCCGCCACCTGTCGCAGATCGATCAGGGCCTCCTTGTGTGAAACCCTCGTCGATCCGGCGGTGGTTGACCGGATCGAAAAATTCAGGACCGGCTCGCGCGCTTGTCATCGCGGTTGTGCAGGCCGGTCAGGGGAAATCCGTTCCTCCGCAACAGGCCCGCTCCTGCAGAGCCAGGGCGCACAGGCGTCAGACGAGTGACGGCTTAGGATCGGGCTCTCGGTTCGAAGACCACGTGCTCGCAAGTCCGGGACTCGCGTGAACGCCGTCCTGCATTGCGGTCGCAGACCATCAGGCCGCATGTGCGCTAAGCTGTTCCCCGGCAAAATAGGTTTCGAGCTCGCTCAGGGCGCGATGCTCCCATTCATAAGCCTGTCCAAGCAGGGACCATCTCTGGTCCGGTCGGAAGGCCGCAGTCTGGCGATACAGCGAGGCAATTGCGCGATAACGACGCACGCTTTCCATTACATCCAGTCCCTGCATGATAATGTCCTCCAGGTTGTCGCCACCGATCGGGCGTCACCGTGCTACGAACGACTTTCCAGTTTCTTACCGCACACAACAGATCGGGGGGATGGTTTCCGAAGCCTTCTTCACCCTGTCGCCCGAAGAATCCGAGAGTCGAATGGCGCAAACTGTGCCGAAATCGAACAGGGATGGTCTGGCGGCCTCGCCCTTGTGAGCCGTCCTGTCACGAGATCCGCTTTCCCGCTGTCCGCGAGGGCCACGCGCGACACTGCGTGCGACAGCCTCTCGCGCATATGAGCGCGCATGTAGTGACAGCAAACAGCACGGGCGTTCGCGCGCAGGATCTGTCGCGCACAACAACAAGGAAAAACCTGGTCAGTGTAGTGAACTCACAATCGGCGAGCGCCAATCCCTGGCCCGAACTCTTCTCCGCCTTCCCGGCGCAGATTGCGCCGGACATTCCCTGTTCCACATGTCGGTTGCCGAAATGCGCTGGGTTTGGTCTTTTCCAGCGCACCCCAGCCTGCCGGCGCCGGCCCGGACATTGCGGCCCCTTCATACAAATGGCACCGATTTGGCAGCCGCCTGGCCTGAGCCTGACCCGACGACAACGCCGGCAGATTTTGAATCGGCGCAAGCGCGAGGTCAGGACTCGCAAACGACAGGCCAGCCACCAAACCCGCGCTTTCAGGGAGCGACAGGGGGCAATTTCGAACCTGAAGGACGGGCTGTCCGAACTTTCTGCGTCGCACCCTCAGGACTTCTGCACCATCCGCCACGGCAATCAGCGCCACTGAGGCCAAGCCCGGGAAAGGCGCGCAGAAACTATCGGCGACAGAGGACGAAGGGGCGCTCCGGCAATGGCGCCGCGTTCCGAACCGCCAGCCGTCCCAGATCGCGCATCTCGATCTCCATGAACACCACGGGAACCCGGAACAGACCGCCGACGCCATCGAGGCCAGGGGAAGCCATCGGCCAGCCGTCACTCCGTCCGAAACCGAATGATGGATGATGTCCGCCGCACCCGCAACATGCAGGTATTTGACGAGAAAATATTAATCGACGAGAAAATGCCTGGGCGACGTCGCTGGAGTGCAGCGAAACAGGGCCAGGCGACGAACCCCAAGCCTCGCTTCCACTCAGATTCTCTCCCGGCCAGCGGGTCCATCTGTGGCCTATCTGTGGCTTATCCGGGTTCCATCTGTGGCTTTGATTCCATATCTGTGCTGGCATTCTGTCAGCCTCGACCGAATTGCCGGATCCGGCTCGAATCGAGTGCCTGATTTGCACCCGCTGCTGTGATTCTTTGCGCCGCCTGAAGGATGAAACACTCCACCCTTGTCCACCCGTTTACACAGCTGCGCTGGTAGTCTGATGCCGCCTGCGGGGGCCACCTGTGCTCTTTCGGTACAACCCCTCAGCGAACTGATGCACGGAATCCACAACCTTAACTCGTTGTTAATCAAAGCTCTTGAAGCCAGCGCCGCGACTTGGTTTGATCCCGGCCATGAGCACAACGCTGATCGAAGTCCGGCCGGCCAGAGCTGCAGATGCCACCGCGGTGGCGTCTACGCATGACGTGGCGTGGCGCTCGGCCTACCAGGGAATTATCCCTGGGACCGAGCTTGAAAAACTGATCAATCGACGTGGTCCGTCGTGGTGGGATAGCGCGATCCGCAAGGGCAGTCGCGTGAGTGTGCTGGTTTTTGGTGAAACCATTGCCGGTTACGCCAATTACGGGCGCAATCGCGCGCGCAGTCTGCATTTCGACGGGGAAATCTATGAACTCTATCTGCGCCCGGAATTTCAGGGCCTGGGTTTCGGCCGGCGCCTTTTTGCTGCAGCGCGCCGCGACCTGATCCAGAGCGGCCTGAAAAGCATGGTGATCTGGGCGCTGTCCGATAATGATCCAGCCCGCGAATTCTATTCGGCTCTGGGCGGGCGCATGGTGGCACGCTCTTCGGAGCGTTTCGGCGCCAAGACACTCGACAAGGTCGCCTTTGCCTGGACAATCTGAGTCCAGCTCTTAAAGGTTCAGCTGCGGCCGATTCGCCCTCTGCCATCTGTCTTGAGGTGGGGCGACATCGTCGCCCTGGCGTCATGGAGACTTTATCAAAATGCGTATCGATGCAATCTCGATCGGGACCAATCCGCCTTACGATGTCAATGTGGTGATTGAGGTGCCGGTGGGCGGCGAGCCGATCAAATATGAGATGGACAAGGAGGCCGGCACCATGGTGGTCGACCGCTTTCTCTATACGCCGATGCATTACCCCGGCAATTACGGCTTCATTCCCCACACCTTGTCGGACGACGGCGACCCCTGCGACGTTCTGGTCATGAATACCCGAGCCATCATTCCAGGCGCGATCATGAATGTGCGCCCGGTCGGGGTCCTGTTCATGGAAGACGAGGCCGGTGGCGATGAAAAGATCGTGGCGGTGCCGTCACCGAAGCTGACCACACGCTATGAGCGCATCCACAGCTACACCGATCTGCCCACCCTCACCATCGAGCAGATCCAGCATTTTTTCGAGCACTATAAGGACCTCGAAAAAGGCAAATGGGTCAAGGTTTTGCGCTGGGGCGGCCCGGCGGACGCCCATCAGCTGATCATCGACGGCATGGAACGGGCAAAAAAGGCGAAAGCCTGAAAGCACGCCGGCCGCGGCGCTCTTTCCATTGTGGCGACGTCACGCCATCGGTTTCCAGAGCGCAGCTGCGGCCAGGCCCCGGCTCGCGCAGGCGGCGCGCAGCGTATTGACCAGCAGACACGCTACTGTCATCTGCCCGACACCGCCAGGCACCGGCGTGATCGCACCTGCTGTCGCCAGCGCCTCGTCGAAGGCGACATCCCCGACCAGGCGCGGCCTGCCACCCTCGACCGCAATGCGGTTGATGCCGACGTCAATCACGGTCGCACCCGGCCTGATCCAGTCGCCCCGCACCAGAGCCGGTCTGCCCACCGCCGCATAGACCAGGTCAGCCCGCCGCACCAGGCCGGCGAGGTCGCGTGAGCGCGAATGCGCAATCGTCACCGTGGCATTCTCATTGAGCAGCAGCTGCACCAGCGGGCGGCCGACCAGATTGGAGCGGCCGAGCACAATGGCGTTGGCACCCTCCAGCGAGGCATGGACGGTCTTTGTCAGAAGGATGCAGCCGAGCGGTGTACAGGGCGCCAGAGCGGGAAGCCCGGCAGCGAGCCGCCCGGCATTATGGGGATGGAGGCCATCGACGTCCTTTCCGGGATCGATGGCGTTGATCACGGTGGCGCTGTCGAGGCCGGCGGGCAGCGGCAACTGCACCAGGATGCCGTGCACCGTCGCATCGTCATTGAGTTTTGCGATCAGGGCGAGAAGGTCGGCCTGCGCCACGTCGGCGGGCAGTCTGTGGACGAAAGAGGCCATTCCGGCCTCCTGGGTCTGACTGTGCTTGCTGCGGACATAGACCTCGCTGGCACTGTCATTGCCGACCAGAACCACGGCAAGGCCCGGGACCAGACCGCCCTCGCGCCGAAGCCGGGCAACCTCCTCTGCGACGCGGTTGCGCAAGGCAGATGCAATTGCTTTTCCATCAATGATGCTGGCGGCCATGGAATGTCCTCAACGAACCCGCCCCATCCTTTGAAAGCAGGGCCGCAAATCGGTGCCGGGGCGGTTCACCTTCGCGGACGCCACGAAACTCTTCCTTCCACCCCAGGCAAACGGGGGGCGCGTGCCATCCATCCGTCGGGCGCTCAAAGCCACCGGGGCAGGATCCGCGCATCCGGCTTCAGACCCCTTCAACCTGTTGACACCAGGCGGTTGAGAGCCTGTTCGAGCGCATCGGTGTCGCCCTCCACCGCTACTATTTTGAGCCGTGACGTCGCCCCGGACAGCAACTGGACGGCGCTTTTGTGCAAATGAAGCGATTTCGCCACCAGTTCCAATACCGCACGATTGGCCTCGCCGCCATCGGCCACGGCGCGGACCCGGAGACTGAGCACGCTGCGGCCGTCGGACAGGGTCTCGATGCCGTCAATGGCGTCACGGCCTCCCCGCGGAGTCACCCGAAGGGCGACACGGACCCCGGCTGCGGCTGCCTGCCAGGGCGGCTGTGGCGTTTGCTCACGCCCCGGCCTGGAAGCCGCAGGCGGACTCTCTGTCTGCGCGGCGGCACGCTTTCGCGGCTCAGGGGACATAGGGATAGATGTAGTAAATGATCACCCGTGTCACCAGAATGATCAGCAGAAACAGGATGAACACCGATATGTCGATGCCGTTGAAGGTGGGCACGCGACGACGGATCGGCGCCAATAGCGGCTCGGTGATGGCACGGAGAAATCCCATCACCCCCGCCACCAGCTGGTTGCGGCTGTTGACCACGTTGAAGGCGATCAGCCAGGACAGGATCACCATGATGACCAGGAGCCAGATGTAGAAATCGAGCACGATAAGCACAACATCAAGAAGGGCACGCATCGGAGGGACATCCTGCGGGGCTATCGAAAACAATGGAACGCAGGACAAAATATCGGTTCCGCAGCCAGGGAACAAGACAGGCGCGATCAATCACACAGGCCATAGTGGAAAGCCCGGCTTCTGGCGGGGTGGCCTCACCAATCCCCGGCGCCCGCGATGGCGTCGCAATCGAAATCGCGCAACGATGTCAAAGACGGCGGTGCCCCTGGCGTCGCTCCCGAACCCGGAACGGGGCGGGGAGCCGCGAATCCGCCCGAATCCGCCATCCTTGACTTGACCCGGGCGCCGACTTAAATCCCGAACTCTGCCAGAGGCCGCTTTTTTTCGGCCGCAGGCAATCGGGGCCATAGCTCAGCTGGGAGAGCGCATCGTTCGCAATGATGAGGTCGGCGGTTCGATCCCGCCTGGCTCCACCAATGCCGAGCCCGCCGATTTTGACCGCCCCCGCAACCGGCTCAGCGGAAGCGCCCGCGCCCCTTGTTTTCCTGCACGGCCCTCATCCCGCACCGACAATCGCTGCCCCCGGAGAAGCCCGACACAGCACCACTGCAGCGCCTGCTCAGCCTTAAACAGCCGGGGACCATGGCCCGGAGCCGCCTTCGCCGGAGACTGCGCATGCATCACCGCTGCTGTTTCCGTCGCCGGCGCTGAAAGCGGCCGACGGCGGCCAGAAGCAGGGCACGGGGGATAAAGGGCAGCAACGCCACTGCCAGGCGGTTGCCGAACCCGGGCAGAACCAGCGTCCTGTTCTTCATCAGGCCGCAGTAACCGGCATGCGCCACTGCCTGCGCCGGGATCGCAAGCATGGCGGGCTCAAGCCGGGCGCCGGAGCGGCTCTGAAATTCGGAAGCCACCGGTCCCGGACAAAGCGCCGTGACCCGCACCCCGCGCTCCCGCAATTCCTCATGCAGCGCCTCGCTGAAGGAGACGACGAAGGCCTTCGAGGCATAATAGGCCGCCATGCCCGGCCCGGGCACGAAACCCGCCAGCGAGCCGACATTGAGGATGCCGCCGCGATGGGCGATCACCTGGTCGGCAAAGCGCAGCGTCAGATCGGTCAGGCTGCGGATATTCACGTCAATCAGGGCCAGCTGTTCCTCGCGGCTCCTGCGCACCGCATCGCCCGCCAGACCGAAGCCGGCATTGTTGACAAGATATTCGACCTCAAGCGAGGCGGCTTCAAGCGCGGCTGCGATCACGTCAGCAGCCCCCTTCTGTTCAAGGTCGCAGGCGATCACAATCGGCTTTTCGCATCCTTTGCCCGCGATCTCCTGGCTCAGCGCTTCCAGCCGCTCCACCCTCCGTGCCGTCAGCGCCAGGCGATGGCCCTTCGCAGCGAAGACACGCGCAAGCTCCGCACCGATCCCAGACGACGCCCCGGTGATCAGGGTGACATTTCCGCTCATTGCCGTCTTCCTTCTTCCACGCCGATGTCCCGATCCCGGTCAGGCGCCTTCAGGGCCGGCGCGCCCTTTTCGCACATGTTCCATTTGCATCACCGGCCGCGATCCTCAAACCCCGGAAGGCGCAAAGCCGTCCGGACAGGCAACCGGGGGCAGGTCTGGCGGCGGGAACGCTTTCGCTCCCGGTCACAGGTCTTTTTCGCGATTTCGCCTGCGGCGATCTGTTGCCGACGCTCTCACCAGACCCGCGGACACTGGCGTCAGGGCCGGCTCGAGCCAGGTTAACAGATCGTTGCCGTCACGGCTTCAACCGCCAGCGCGCAACAAATCGACGAAGCGCGCTCCGGTTAGCATTCCGTGAAGGTTCCTCTGCGACATTTCATCAAATCAAGGGCGTCCTGGCGCTGCCTGCGTGAGGCCGTTCCGACACCGGTCACGACCACCATCACTGTATCCGCGTATGCGTTGTGTAAACACAGGTTTCCGTGCCGCGGCGAGGCTTGCCGGTCTCGCCATCGTGGCGCTCGCCATGGTCACCGCCACTGCGTCCGCCGCCGTCGGGCGGGTCCATGTCTCGCGGGTCCATGTCTCGCGGGTCCATGTCTCGCGGGTCCATGTCTCGCGGGTCCATGCCTCGCGCCACCACGCCCATCCGCACCATGGCGGCACGTCCGGCGCCAAGGAAGCCCAGCCTGGTCCCGCACCACAGGGCCCGGTTGTCATCAGTGTTTCGATCCGCAACCAGAAGCTGACCGTCTACGACGTGAACGGGGCGTTTGCGCAATCTCCGGTGTCAACCGGAAGGTCCGGACACGGCACGCCGATGGGCGTCTTCAGCGTCATCGAAAAAGAGCCGTTTCATCGCTCCAATCTCTATCACAATGCAGCGATGCCACATATGCAGCGCCTGACCTGGTCCGGTGTCGCCATGCATGCCGGCCTGCTTCCGGGCTATCCCGCCTCCCATGGCTGCATCCGGCTGCCCCCGGCCTTTGCCCGGCGGCTCTATCGCTGGACCACGCCGGGCGCGCGGGTGATCGTCACCCCGGGCGAACTCGCGCCCTCTTCCTTCTCCCATCCTCTGCTGGCCTCCGGCCAACTGCTGCTGCGACCGGCCCTCGCCAGCGCCGCCCGGCCCGGTCCGCCCCCCGATATCGCACCGGTTGAAACCGCACCCAGTGAAGTGCCGGAGCCGCCGCAGGCGGTGCCGGAACTGCGATCGACCGTCGGACACCAGGAAGAGATAACCAACGTTCTCCTTACCCATGACGACGCGGTCCCGGTCACCAACACAATTGCGGCGGAAAACGCGCCAGCCGGGGTCCTGGTTGTGGATGCAGAACCGGTTTCATCTGCCACAGCCGCCCCGGCAAATCCGGCCTCCCGCAAGCCCGACGCTGCGATCGCGGTCTTCATCAGCGGCAGCCAGTCCAAAGTCTATGTGCGGGAGAATTTCGCGGCCCTGTTCGACGCCCCGGTCAGGATCACGCCGACCGACCGGCCGCTCGGCACCCATGTCTTCACCGCAGTCTCCGACCCCGGGGATGCCAGCGCACTGCGCTGGTCAGTGGTCTCGCTGCCGCAACGGAGCCCGGCAGCCGATGAGGCCGAGCGCAATCCCCGTCACCGCCACCGCAAGGCCGAGGTTGCACCCGAGAGCGCCACAGCCCCGCAGGACAGCGCAGCCGAAGCCCTGGACCGGATTGCCATCCCCACGGAGACCATGGCGCGGATCCGGGAACTGCTGGTCCCGGGTGCCTCCATCATCGTCTCCGATCAGGGCATTGACCCGGACGAAACCGGCAGGGGCCGTGATTTCACGGTGCTCTGGCGCTGATCACCGCACGCCCGGGGTCGCGCCCGGCACAGAAGGATTACGCCACCGGCGGGTGCCCGGGCCGGTGACCATGGCCGAGTTCCACGTCGCGCTTCAGTCCGTCGCGGTCGTGGGGCGAAACCCCGAGCAGGTCACAGGCGCGCCACACCACGCTGTCTTCGAATTCGCTCACCTTGCCGTCGACGAAGACCATTTCCCACATCATGGTGACGATACGCTTGCGGCCTGTCTCATCAAGCGAGCGGACGATGACGCCGGTCAACTCGTCAAGATCGACGGCATCGCCCTCGAGCGCCATCGCCGATTGAATCAGCTCGTCGGCGGCTTCGGTATCGAGGCTGAACTGTCTCCGGATCAGGCCGTGAAGCTTGCGCTTCCCCGGCTCCGACGGTGTGCCGTCGAGCGCCATCACATGGATCAGCAGTGCAGTGGCGGCGAGGCGATAATCGCTCTCGCCGAATCCCGAGTGCTGCCGGGATGAAACCATCTCGACGATGAACTGCCGCAGTCCGTCCAGCATGTCCGCATCCTCAACGCTTGGGAAACCTGCCTTAAGGGCGTTAAGGCACCCGATTTACGTGCCCCCACGATGGGCAAGGCGGCGCTCCGGCGCAAGCCCCGGCGCTTTCCATCCGCATCCTGTCTGCACATTTCATCCACCGCAAAATCCGCTTCGCCCCACATGCGCGGGGCACATCGGGGGCCCTTGGCCCGGGCCACTTTACAGCCCGCCGCCTTTGCAGGCATCACGCCCCCCTGAAAAGAAGCGATTGGAAAACGAGGGACATGACCGAAAATCGCCCGCGCCCCAGCCGCGGCGGCGACACCATCGTCGCCCCGCTGCGCCATCACGTGTTCCGCAACATCTGGTTTGCCAGCATGTTCTCCAATCTCGGGCTGATGGTGCAGAGCGTCGGCGCCGCCTGGGCGATGACCGCGATGGCCGCCTCGGCCGACAAGGTGGCGCTGGTGCAGACCGCGCTGTCGCTTCCGGTGATGTTCATCGCCATGCCCGCCGGCGCCATCGCCGACATGTATGACCGCCGCATCGTCACCCTGATCTCGCTGTCGATCGCGCTCCTCGGTGCCACCGCGCTCACGGTGGTCGCCGGGCTCGGCGTCATGGGGCCGCAGCTGCTGCTCGCCTTCTGCTTCATCGTCGGCAGCGGCAATGCGCTGTTCGGGCCGTCCTGGCAGGCCTCGATCAACGAGCAGGTGCCCGCCGACGCGGTGCCCGCAGCCATCGCCCTCAACAGCATCAGCTACAATATCGCCCGCAGCTTCGGCCCGGCGATCGGCGGCGTCATCGTCGCGCTGGCCGGCGCGGTGGTGGCTTTCGGCGTCAATGCCCTGTCCTATGTGCCGCTGCTGATCGTGCTGTTTCTCTGGCGTCGGGTCAGCGAGCCCTCGCGCCTGCCCCGAGAGCGGCTGTGGCGCGCCATGATCTCCGGCGTGCGCTACATCGCCAACTCCCCCTCCATCAAGGTGGTGGTGACGCGCACCGCGGTGATGGGCTTCATCGGCAGCGTGGTCATGGCGCTGCTGCCGCTGGTGGCCCGCGACCGTCTCGGCAGTAATGCGGAGACCTACGGCATCCTGCTCGGCGCCTTCGGCATCGGTGCCGTCATCGGCGCGCTCAATATCAGCGAATTGCGCAAACGCATGGGAGGCGAGACCGCTGTGCGGCTCTGCGCCATTCTCATGGCGCTGGCGATTGCCGTCATCGCCGTCAGCCGGTCCCCGGCACTGACCGCAGCCGCGCTGGTGCTTTCCGGCGCGGTGTGGATGGCCTCGGTGGCGCTGTTCAATATCGCCGTGCAGCTCTCCGCCCCGCGCTGGGTCGCCGGTCGGGCGCTGGCGGCCTATCAGGCCGCAATCTCCGGCGGCATTGCCGCCGGCAGCTGGTTCTGGGGCCGCCTCACCGACAGCGCCGGGCTTGAGACCGCGCTGCTTGCAGCCGCCACCCTGATGCTGGTTTCGCCTCTGCTTGGTCTGTTTCTGACCATCCCGCGCATCGGCGCCCGCCATGAAGACGCCGAGATCCTCGCCGACCCCGAGGTGATGCTGGCCCTGACCGGGCGCAGCGGTCCGCTCGTCATCGAAATCGAATATCGCGTCAGTCAGGAACAGGCGCGGGAATTCTACAATCTGATGCAGGATGTGCAGCTGTCGCGCCAGCGCAACGGCGCCTATGGCTGGTCGCTGGCCCGCAACATCGCCCGCCCCGAATTATGGACCGAACGCTACCACTGCCCGACCTGGCTCGATTACCTGCGCCTGCGCAACCGCCCCAGCCTGCTTGAGCGCGCGCTTTATGATCGTGCCAACAGCTTCCACCAGGGACCGGGGCCGATTGCGGTGCGACGCATGCTGGAGCGCCCCTTCGGCTCGGTGCGCTGGAAGGACGAAACTCCCGACCGGGCGCAGCCGGAGCCGATCACCGCAGTGCCGCCAGCAGCCGGCAGCAGCACCTGAAACCTGACAAATCCTTAACCCCTCTTCCCATTTTTCCCACTCTCCGGACACAGACTGTCAAACTTGTGGGCGCCGGCAGCGGCGTTAACGGTTCCTTCGCATCAATCATGCGGGAATGACGCGCCCCGGCTGGGCCCGTCTGCCGGATTTCATACCTGCTGTTTTGGGAAGAGTCATGATCCGTAATGCGTTGAGCCTTATGGTTAGCTGCGTCATCGCCACCGGCCTGATCATCGGCATGTGGTACCTGACCTTCACCCACGCGTCACAGACCGCAGCCTGGACGATTTCGGTGCGACCGAACCGCGGCCTGCCGCTCACCCTCCCGGCCCCAGCCTTGCCGACCCGGGTGCTGCGAAACGACGTCGATGTCACCGCCTCCGTACCTGCGGCACGGGCGACAGCGCGAGCGCAGAGCGCTCCGGCAGCGGCCTGTGCCAACAGCGACGCGCTCGGCATCGGCCGCGTGGTCGAAATCGACACTTCCGAGGGCCCCAGCTTCGGCAATGCCCGCACTGCAGCGATGGACTTCCTCAACGACAAAGAGGTGGTGCTGAGCTTCGACGACGGCCCCTGGCCCGGCAACACGCCTGCGGTCCTCAAGGCGCTGGCCGACGAATGCACCACCGGCGTGTTCTTCACCATCGGCAAACATGCCAGCTACCATCCCGAACTGCTGCGCCAGGTCCAGGCCGCCGGCCACATCATCGGCACCCATACCTGGTCCCACGCCAATCTCAACAGCAAAAAGCTTGGCGCTCAGCAGGTCAAGGACGAAGTTGAAAAGGGCTTTTCCGCCGCGAAACTGGTGCTGGGCAACAGTCCGGCGCCGCTGTTTCGTTTTCCCCAGCTGCAGTCCAACGCCGCCGCCGTCTCCTATCTCGCCCAACGCCATGTCGGCATGTTCTCCGCGGACATCGATTCGCTTGATTTCCGCCGCACCTCTACGCCGGACAAAATCGTCGAGCGGGTGATGAGCGAACTCGAAAAGCGCCACAAGGGCATCATCCTCATGCACGACTTCCAGAAGAACACCGCGATCGCGCTGCCGGCGCTGCTGCGCCGCCTCAAGGAAGGCGGCTATCGCGTGGTGCGGATCACGACGCGGGCTCCTTATGAAACCGAACCGGAATATGACGCGGCGATCCTCAAGGACTTCAGAATGCCGGCCCTGCGCGCGCCGCTGACCAGCGCCGTGCGCACGGTGTCGCAGTAGCCACAACGGATGGATGGCCCGCCATGAGCCGCAGTCCCGGCCCGCCTGGACGCCCCACTGAGAAACCCGACTTCGGCACGCACCCGCGCCTGTTGTGGCCGCTCCTGGCGCTGCTGGCACTTTTCCCCGTCACGGCTCGTGCCGCCGCCGGCAGCGACGACATCTCCGGCGTCGCCCGAATCGTCGACGGCGACACCGTCACGATTGATGCCCGCCATATCCGCCTGTTCGGCATTGACGCGCCCGAGACCGACCAGATCTGCCTCGATGCTGCGGCGAAGCGCTGGAACTGCGGCCTCACCGCGCGCGACCGCCTCGCGGAGCATGTCGCCGGGCGGCCGATGTCCTGTGCCGGCCGCGGCCTTGACCGCTACGGCCGTACGCTTGCCGTGTGCCGGCTCGGCGGCGAAGATCTCAACGCCTGGATGGTGCGGCAAGGACTGGCGCTCGCCTATGTGCACTACGCGCCGGACTATCGCACGGAGGAGGACGAGGCCCGCAATGCCCGGCGCGGCATGTGGTCCGGAGCTTTCATCGCCCCCTGGGACTGGCGCCACCGCAACCGCGGCACCGTGATCCAGGGCGCGCTCAGTGTTCCGGTGACGGCGCAGGCCCAGCTCCTGACACCGCGGTCTTCGCGGGGTGCCCCCTCACCTGCCTGCACCATCAAGGGCAATGTCAACCGCAACGGCGAGCGCATCTATCATCTCCCCGGCACAAGCGCCTATGCCCGGACCCATATGAACAAGGGCCTCGGCGAACGCTGGTTCTGTTCGGAGGATGAGGCCCGCGCCGCCGGCTGGCGCAAGGCCGGCCACTGAGCCGGCTCGCGCGCGCGGGCCTTGTCGTGAAAGCGCCGCGTCGGCCCCCCCGTGCGATCAGCGAAGATGCATGGATTCAAGCGTCATCGGCAGGCTCTGCGCAATCAGATCAAGAATGGCGCGATGCAGACCCGCGTCTCCCGCGTCGGTCACGGCGGTGACGCTGCCCTCATAAAGACGAGCCGGGCCCGCCAGTCTGTGATTTTTCCTCAGGTCTGCAGCCAGCGGCCCCGCCGTCATTTCCTCAATGACGTCGAAGCTCCTGCCGTCGATGACGCGGATTTCATAGAAGGCGTGGAGCGCAGTGTAGGTTTCCATCAGGGTGCGGAAAGTGATGAGGCCGAGTCCGTCGACCTTGCGGCCGCCGGCACCGAGATCAACCCGCGCTTTGGTGATCACGATATAGGCGTCGAGTCCCTGTGGCTGCACCTCACTTTGCACCCGCTTCGCAAATCGGTCGCCGCGAAACATCGAAAAGCCGGGCGACGTGCCACTGTCGGCAAAAAAGGCGGAACGGGACCAGGTCACCGGCGTGACCTGGAAGCGGCGCCCTACCAGTTCGCCCACCTGTTTTGCGATCGCCTCGTCCACGCCCCATTCCCCGATTCCGATGCTGCGGCTGCTCCTGTCGGTGCCAAGCCCGCTTTTGGCAAAGGTGAACTGATCGCCGACGGCGACGATGATGCCGATGCTTCGGATCGCCCCCAACCTGTCGTCACGGCTTTCAAACAGCGCCTTTGCACTCCCGACCGGGCCCAGGAGAAATGGAGCGAGAAAGAGCATCAACAGCACAGCTCGTCGCAGCATATCGGCGAGGCCTTTCGGCTATCTGATCTGGAAATCGAAGGAATAGGAGGCGCCGACACCGACGGAAGTCTGATTCGGCGAGCCGCGCACCGCAACCAGCGGGCTCTGGCTGGCGTCGCCGAGCAGGCGGCCGTATTCGAGATAGGAATGCACTTCCCAGCGGGGATCGATGTTGTAGCGGATCTGTCCGCCGGCACCCACACGGTGAGCACCGCCGCCGGCGTTGAAGCGGTCCAGTCCGCTCAACGCCGCCTGTGCGGCATCGATGCTGAAATAGGGCGAAACCGCGCCAGCACTCGCATAGGTGAAGCGGGGTCCGGCCGAGAAGGTCAGGGCCGGGGTGACGGGAAGGATGAAATCGGCCGCGAAATCAGAGGTGACACCCTGATGGCCGCCAAGCCCGGCACGGGTGTCGTTGCGCAGACGCAGCCAGTCATAGGGAAAATATTCGACATAGCCGCCAAGCTCGAAGGCCATATTGACATCGCCCAGACCCTTGAGCGCAGCATTGCTGCTCTCTTTCCGCGCCCAGACAAAACTCGCTGCGGGTCCGGCGCGCAGGCCACCGAAATCGAGCAGTGCGACACTGATATTGCTGTCGCGGGAACTGCGAAATCCTTCTGCCGAACCCGCGCGCTGGATGCTGATGAGGGGGAGTGCACCGACCACCCCGGTCTTCGCCCCTTCGAATCGCGGACTCCACGAACCCTCCGCGCCGAGCGTGGCGGTCCAGCTTCCCGACAACATCGGCCCATAGGCCGGTGCCGGTAAAGTGAATGCGGTTTGCGCCGCTGCGCCATCCGGCAAGCCAGCCGCGCCGAACAGGACGCTGAGGAGAAACACCAGCCATCGCCGAAAACAGGATCGGAACTCCGGCCTGCGAGTCCCGCCTTTCGCGATGCCAACTCCCCGCATGTCTGGAAGACGCCCCTGCCTCACCGGCACCGCCCCACTGCCGGCGCCAGCGGCAGACTGCTCGACGATCACGCCAGTACCCTCAAGCACTTCTCCCCTTGCAACGCCATGGAGCGCTGCGGTGAAGCGCGGGTCTCGGACCACGGCAGCCTTCTCGAGGTCAGCCCAGCAGACAATCGATTGAGACATAAAGCGGGTTCCGGAAAATGAGGTGCGGGTACGGAGACAATCGGAGACAATCGGATCGGGTTCGGGCAACCGCCGCGATGATGGGCCAAATCATGGCATTTTCGGGGCAGGCACCGTTCCAAGGCCGGTCACGGCCCCGCTTCAGGCACTTCAATATCCTCGAAAGTCTGGCGGATTTCTTTTGCCAACAACTTTTCTTGAGCGCAATGCAGAGAACGCCGCCAATCTGCTTTGCCGCCGCAACCAGGTGTCCAGACACCGCGGACAGCACCGGATCTGGCCGCGGTAGGAGTCCTGCTCCCGCGGATGGAAAACGGGTATCGCGAGCATCAAGGCGGAAATCGCCGGTCGGGTTTTCGCCCAGGACCGCATGAAGGGCCCCCGCCCTGCCGCGCGCAAGCCACGGCACAATGAGCTGCCTGATGAACGCAGCACCGACGATACCGTCGCCCGCGGAAAACTCCTGCCAACCCTCAGAAGACGACTTTGAACTGCAGCTCGCCACAAGCCGAAGAGCAAGCGTCCCTGGAGCGCAGACTAAAGAGTTGACTCCTCCAGTACATCACCCCCGCTACCAACGGCGACCCGCGTCTCAAACCCCCAGCCAACGATTGGAACGAGGCCCGTGCTCTACTGTCCGCGGCGGTCGGGCTCTCTGCTATCGCGGAAAGCAATTGCCTGCACAGCAGCGTTTCGGTGACGAGCGACGAGCGGTCTATCGGACGTAAATCTGGTGAGGTCCAGCGGAGGCGATAACGATAAGCCGACGACCGGCCGAAACACAGTCAGCCGCCTAATGGCATCGCCACATCCGGCCCTCAGCATGCCGTATCTGCGTGAAGTTCGAAATTCGGGTCAGGGGAAGGACCGCCATCGCCGCACTTCGCAACCGCAAAGTCAGGGAATTGCGTCTGTCTTTCGCACCGCAGGGCCCAGTCTTCCTCCACGTCTTCTTCATTCTCAGACGTTGCAGTACGCTTGATATAATCAATCTGGTAAGAATTCAGGCAACGCTTATTACTCGCAGCTTATCTTTGAGCAACAACGGCAATTGAAATCCAACTCCGAACTCCTGTCTCCTTCTGCGGCCAGGCACACGTCGACCGATCCACCGATCCTAGAGCGGTTTTCGGTCAGATGGAATCGAATGCGAACCAAAATATTTTTCCGGATTCCCAAGCACTTAGAAATTTGCGAGTCTCTCGCAATGATTCGCCGTCGGGAGGGGAAGATGGTAAAGGCATACCCAGACGAGT
>Ga0123357_10000481_pt1 | contig 38944 bp, 33 predicted proteins | sample TergutEmb28metaG_FD_89873 | JGI IMG/M metagenome (GOLD analysis project Ga0123357, IMG submission 89873) | Embiratermes neotenicus P4 segment gut microbial communities from Petit-Saut dam, French Guiana - Emb289 P4 | ecosystem: Host-associated > Arthropoda: Insects > Digestive system > Gut ... | reverse complement strand
TGTTCAACTATTAATTCCATTCCTACCTTGCTATACAGCAGATCTCAGGGCTCATTTCTACTGAACGCAAGGTAGCATTTCTACTGAACGGAAACATGGCTCATTTCTACTGGTCGCTGACATTCATCGTTTTTTTTAATTGACTTTTATGCAATAATCGCTATAATAAAAAACATCAGAAATGACCAAAGATCAATCAAAATCCACATATAAAGTAAATCAAAGGCGAGGGTGGATTTTTTTAAGAATTATTTTTTTGTTTGTTTTGGTTATTTTGGTTTCAGTTTTAACAATTACTGTTATTAATCTTAGGCAAAAAGAAGGACCGGATAAAAAAGATCTGCTGCAGATGTGGTCAGCAGGCTCTTATGAAGATATTTATAAATTAAGCGGAGAACAGCTTCTCCGTAAACCCCTGGATAATTTTTTATTAACCATTCACGGCTTTGCCGCCTACCAGATTGCGATTGCGCAGATTGATAACTTCAGCATGCTTTCCTATATTGACAATTGTATCTGGTCGCTGCGTAAAGCCCTTCTCTCAAAAGACGCAAAGACAGACGGCAGCCTGTTTTATGTTTTGGGAAAAGCTTATTATTATAAAGGCGCGCCGTACAGCGATCTGGCGATAAAGTATCTGGAAAAAGCGGACGAAACCGGTTACCGGGAAAATGATATCCCTGAATACCTGGGATTGGCATACATTAATATCAAGGATTACAGAAGCAGTGTTGCAGCTTTTGCCAACGCCCTTAAAACTTCGATTTCTGATGTACTGCTTTTATCAATAGCCAATTCCTATATTGCGCTTGGCGAAGATGACGCTGCATACGCATATTTAACAAGATGCGCGGAAATTTCAAAAGATTCCGGAATGATTTTTTCTGCCAGATTATCAATGGGTGATATCCAGCTGCGCAGGGGAGATTATAACGGAGCAGAGGAACAATTTATCACGGTAAACAATGACAGCGGCGGGAATGCGGATGCGTGTTACCGGCTGGGTGAATTATATAACAGCAGGGGAGAAACTGTACGGGCCAGAGCCGAATGGAGAAGGGCCGTTCAGATTGATCCTGCCTATATGCCCGCGAGGGCCCGGCTTAATATGTAGAAGTGCTCCGGCAGTGTTTTTATATTTTGCATGGCTTTAGAAGCCGGGAGGGAATATGTTCGGACGTGGTTCATCGGATTTGGGAATTGATCTGGGTACCTGCAATACAATTATTTATATACGCGGCAAGGGTATCGTTGTCGACGAACCTTCTGTAGTAGCGGTTGAAAAGGGAACCAACAGGGTCATGGCAGTCGGAACAGACGCCAAAAAAATGCTCTGGAAAACACCGGGTTCCATTCACGCGATCAGACCCCTGCGCGGCGGCGTTATAGCGAATCTTGAAGCTACAGAAAAAATGATAAGGTATTTTATTTCCAAGGTGATGCCGCGTTACAAGTTTATTAAACCGCGGATGGTTATAGGCATACCTTCCAACATTACCGAAGTTGAACGCAGGGCGGTTGAGGAATGCGCCTACAAAGCCGGCGCCAGGGAAGTTGTTGTTATTGAAGAAAGCCTTGCCGCGGCAATAGGAGCCGATATTCCCATTAATGAACCGGCCGGCCACATGGTTGTTGATATAGGTGGCGGCACAACCGAGATATCGGTAATAAGCCTGGGAGACATGGTTGTAACCAATGCGATCAGGGTTGCCGGTGATGATTTTGACGAAGCCATTATTAAATTTGTCAGGAGCGAGTTAAATTTAATTATCGGCGGCGGCGTCTCGGAGCGCCTTAAAATCGAAATCGGAAACGCGGCGCCCGATAAAAATATCGAAAAAGTAGAAATCAAGGGGACTGACGCGGGCAACGGACTGCCCAGGCGCCTGGAAATAGATTCTGAACAAATCAGGGAAGCATTAAAGGAACCGATCGCCAGAATTATCGACGAAATCAAAAATATTCTGGGCAAAACTCCTCCCGAGCTTGCAGCCGATATTGTGGAACGGGGAATTGTAATGACAGGCGGAGGCTCCCTGCTTAAAGGTCTGCCTAAACTCGTATCAAAAGAAACAGGCGTTCCTGTAATCCTTGCGGAGCAGCCGATGAACTGTGTAGCCCAGGGCGCCGGAAAGTATTTTGAATTTTCCAAGGGGTTCAACAATACGCGAAGTGTATATGACAGTTTGAATTAAGACGCGGAACCAAGATGTGGATTGAGCAAAAGAAAAAAAGCAAAAAGAATTTATTCAATACCACAATCGGTGTTTTTTTTATTCTTGTTGTTGTCTCGTTTGCGGTCCTGTCCTTTTCAACCCGTAATTTTTCCGCGGGGATCAAGAATGCAGGGCTCTCGCTTTTTTCCGGCATCCGCGGCGGCATATACGGAGTAACATCGTTTATTTCGAGGACCGCCCTGTCCATAAGAGAGCTGTCAATCCTGCGCAAGGAATACAACGAACTTACCGACAGGATGTCCAGCTATGAACAGCTTGAGCGGAGTGTCGCCGATGTCCGGCAGGAGAACAACAGGCTCCGCGAGCAGCTTGGTTTTTCGCAAAGTCTTTTATACCGCCATATTCCTGCGGAGCTCATCGGCAGGGATCCGGACAACCTTTTTTCGGCTTTTGTTATTAACAAGGGAAGTTATTCCGGTGTTGCCATCGGGATGCCCGTTATAGCGTACCAGAACGGCGCGCAGAGCCTTGTCGGTAAGGTTATCCAGGCCGGAGTATTTGAAAGCCTTGTAATGCCGCTTTATGATTCAAGTTCCTATGTTTCTTCCAGACTTGCCCAGTCGCGTTATGAAGGCATTACCGAAGGCAGGGGCAGTCCGGACAGCCCGCTATTAATGCGTTTTATACCAAAGCAAGCAAGGGAAGAAATAAACCCGGGCGATATGGTTATTACATCCGGTCTTGGCGGCGTATTCCCGGAGGGAATCAATATCGGAAGGGTTAGCGGAATAAGGTACCAGGAAACCGAAATTTCAATGGAGCTTGAACTGGAAATGTCTATTGATTTTTCCAGGCTTGAATATGTTTTTGTGATCGACGCGGCTTCAGGGCAGACTGCCGGGCCAACAGATTTACAGTCTGCCCCACAAACAACCGGGCAGTCTGCTCCACAGACAGGTAAAACCGATGGTTAAAAAAATAATTTGGGCGTCGGTCTTTATCGTAATAGCCGCCATTATACAGTCTGTCCTTCTTAACCGCATAGCGCTTTTTAACGCCGTTCCCGATTTGACGCTTGGCATTCTGGTTTATATAGCTTATGTAAACGGAACAATGACAGGCCAGCTAACCGGATTTTTTTCAGGATTTTTACTTGATTTTATATCCGCCGCTCCGCTTGGCTACAACGCCCTGGTCCGCACTATAATCGGCGCCCTTACCGGACTTATGAAGGGGACTTTTTTCCTGGATATATTTTTTCTGCCCATGTCTTTGTGCGCCGGAGCAACAATAATAAAAGCTGTCAGCCGCAACCTGCTTGGACTGCTTTTTGCCGGATCAATTCCGGTTTATGATTTTTTTCTGCCGTTATTCTGGGTTGAGCTTGGACTCAATATAGTTACAGCTCCCCTGTTATTTTTTGTTCTAAAGTTTTTCAAGAATCTGCTTACAGGTGAAAGGATATCCTGATGTTTACCGAAAATGAAGAAACCAGCCAGGGCCGGATCGTTATACTCCAGATTATCTGCATAGCGGCCATAGCTATATATGTATTAAAACTATTCAGCATGCAGATACTGGAAGGCGATGTTTACAGATCCATTGCCCAAAATATAACGCGCCGCACTTCTGTAATTCCGGCGCAGAGGGGCGAAATCTACGACCGTACCTATACCCAGCCCCTTGTTTTAAATACAGATTCTTTTGCCGTAAGCGTAACGCCCGCAGAAGTGCCCAAAGGCGCCATGCCGGACCTTATTGCCAGGCTTGCTTCGTTACTGGATGTTTCCAGGGATCAGATAGAAAAAAAGCTTCCGTCTTCGATCTATTATCTTTACCAGCCCATAGAGGTGGCGGTTAATATTCCGTTTAAAACAATTGCGGTTTTGGCGGAACAGGTTAATACACTTCCGGGAGTTTCGTGGCAGTCAAAACCAATGCGCAATTATACGGAAACCGGGAGCCTGTCCCACATAATCGGTTATGTCGGCGGTATTACCAAGGATGAACTTACCATGCTTTATAACAAAGGTTATCAGGCGGGTGACATGATTGGCAAGAACGGGATTGAAAAACAGTACGACGAGATACTGCGCGGCAGGGACGGCTGGGAAACCAGGACTGTTGATGTAAGGGGCAGGGGAGTCGCGGAGGACGGCAATGTCCGCCAGTCTCCGGTTATGGGGCAGAACCTGGCGCTTACGATCGACAGCCGAATTCAAACCCTTGCCGAAAAAGCTCTGGGTAAACGCATCGGCGCCGTTGTAGTTATGCGTCCGACCACCGGCGAAATCCTGGCGATGGTTTCCTATCCTTCATACAACCCAAATATATTCAGCCAGTCCGACCTGGGCGCCGAATACCAGGCTCTTCTGGACGATCCCAACAAACCTCTTATTAACAGGGCAATACAGTCAAGTTATCCGCCTGCCTCCACATTCAAGATTATTATGTCCACAGGAATTTACGCCGAAGACGCTTTCCCTCCGGATCAAACAGTTGACTGCCCCGGCGAGATAACCTACGGAGACAGGCTCTGGCGCTGCTGGATACGGCGGCCCGGACACGGCCCGATGAACCTGCACCAAGCCATGGCTCAATCCTGTGATATCTATTACTGGACAGTGGGCAGGGATTATCTTGGCATAGAAAATATTGTTAATTATTCAAGGGATTACGGATACGGCGATTTAACCGGTATTGATCTCCCCGGAGAAATAAGCGGTTTTATTCCGACGCCCCAGTGGAAGGAACGGCGCTACCATGACAGGTGGGACGGCGGTGATACCATGAATATGTCCATAGGGCAGGGCTATACGCTTGTCACGCCGATTCAGATGGCTGACATGACTTCCATGGTGGTTAACAAGGGAATAATTTACGAACCGCATCTGTTAAAGGAAATCCGTGATCCCGTAACCGGCGCTGTAGTTCAGAGCGTAGAGCCCAAAATTCTGCACCAGAGCACAATTGCACCGGAAGTATTTGAGAGTGTAGCCGATGACATGCGCGGTGTAATAAGCGAAGGAACAGCCCAGTATCCGCTAAATATTAAAGCTGTCCAGATTGCCGGTAAAACCGGAACCGGTGAAGTCGGACTCGTTGACCAGTGGCATTCATGGTTCACCTCGTTCGCGCCGTACAAGACTGACAATCCCGACGAACGCGTTGTGGTTACCGTTCTTGTTGAAGCCGTAAACCAGTGGGAATGGTGGGCGCCGTACGCTTCCGCCATAATTTACCAGGGTATTTTTGCAAACCAGACTTACGAAGAAGCGGCCCGCACACTGGGAATTCAGAATACACAGCCCATAGAAGGCCGCAGGGAATAGCGGATTAATAATGAAAAAATACGTTGACCCCGCATCCGATTTGGGATCTCTGCTTTTAACCGTAGAAAAACCGGGCCGTTATATCGGCGGCGAATATGGCCTTATGGCAAAAAAAAATGCCCTGCTGCAGACAGTTATCGCGTTCCCGGATCTGTATGAAATCGGAATGTCCAACAGGGCATTGCGCATAATATACAACAACCTCAACCTTATTGACGATATTTCCTGCGATCGTGTCTTTGCAGCTGCGCCGGATTTTGAAACTGTATTACGCAATAACAAACTCCCCATTTATGGTCTGGAAACCGGAATCAATCCCGGACAGGCCGATGTCCTCATGTTCACTCTTGGGTATGAACTTGGTATAACCAATGTATTGAATATACTTGATCTGGCCGGATTGGCGATCCGGTCATCGGCCAGACAACCGGCCGATCCCATTGTAATAATGGGAGGCCCCTGTGTTTCCAATCCGCTCCCGTATTCAGAATTTATCGATTTTTTTTGGATCGGCGAGGCGGAAGACGGATTTTTTGATCTGATGAAGGAAGTCAGGGATTTAAAAAAAAGGGGAGGGGACCAGACTGAAATAAAAAAATTATTCATGTCCCATCCCAGTATCTGGAGTCCCGGAAAAACCGAAGCTGTGCGTGCCGTATACAGCGGCTTTGGCACAGGCAATAACGAAGCTGCCGTATATCCTGTTCCGGTATTAAAAGTTATACAGCATCAGGGTGCTGTAGAAATTATGAGAGGCTGTCCTAACGGCTGCCGTTTCTGCCACGCTGGATTTTGGTACAGACCCATGCGTCAAAAAGACGCGGCCTGCGTACAGGCAGAAGTTTCTTCGTTTGTAAATGACGGCGGCTATAACGAGATTAGTCTATCGTCGCTTTCGTCCGGAGATTATTGCGGAATATCGGACTTAATTGATAACCTTAACGCCCAATTTTCCAGACAGCGTGTAAGTTTCCAGCTGCCGTCCCTGAAATTATCAAGCTTTTCGCTTGGTATTCTGGAAAAAATATCTGAAGTCCGCAAAAGCGGTCTTACATTTGCTGTAGAAACACCGGATGAACTGCATCAGCTTTCAATAAACAAAAAGGCTTCTCTTGAAGACGCCATAAACATAATAAAAGAAGCCAGGGGAAAAGGCTGGCGCGGAATTAAATTCTATTTTATGATCGGACTCCCGTTAAGTGAAGAACAGACGCAAACCGGAGAATCGGTACAGACAGAAGAACAGGCAATTGTGGAATTTCTTACAAAAGCATCCGCGCAAACCAGGATGCACTTCAGCATAAATTTGGGTACTTTTATACCCAAACCACATACACCGTACCAATGGGCCGGCCAGATATCCGAGGAAACGGCTAAACAAAAATTGCAATACATCCGCGACAGGCTCAAACCCCAGGGCCATAAAATCGGCATACAGGATCCTTTTGTTTCTGTTCTTGAAGGCATTATCAGCCGCGGCGGCAGTGACATATGCGCGTTAATTGAAGCTGCCTGGCAAAATGGCTGCCGGATGGATGCCTGGGGCGAATATCTAAAAAAGGAGATTTGGGAACAAATTATCAAATCCAATGCTTCCCTTGCAGAGGCAACATTGGCACAAAAAGCAATGGATAAACCGCTGCCCTGGAATTTTATAAAATCAGGTATAGCAGATAATTTTTTAAAAAAAGAAAACAGCCGCTCACAGAGTGCAGAATTTACTTTACCCTGTATAGAAAATTGTAAACATAATTGCGGGGTCTGCAATAATCGCAATAAAATAACAGAAAATATCATACAGGCAAATGTAAATTCCGCCGCAAATTCTGCGGCCCCGGCATCCGCAGCATTGCATAAAATAATTTTTTCTTTTACCAAAGAAGGCAGGGCGATTTTTTATTCGCATCTTGATTTATTGGAATTATTTTACATGGCATTTACCAGATCCGGAATATCTGTAAATTATTCTTCCGGCTTTAATCCGCTGCCTGTATTTGAAATTGTTTCGCCTTTGGCCTTGGGCATATCTTCGGCAGGTGAAATTGCCGCAGTTGAAATACCGCAGGCCATGGACCCCTGTTTATTTATGGAAAAATTGAATAAAAAACTAATTACCGGAGTTACAATTAATACTGCGCAGGTATTTAATATACCCGTTAACCAAAAAAAATATTCGCTGTCTTCCCAGGTCTGGGGAAGTGTTTATGAAAATATAAACGGCGGCAGTGATATAATTGCTTTTAAGGATGAAAAAAAATACCGACAGGATAAAGCTTCTTTAAATATTTTTAACAATAATTCTTATTGGGGCATTAAGCGGCTTGCGGTCCTTGCCAAAGATCCCCGGGATCCAAGGGCTCCCAAAGATCCGCAGAAAGGCATTTCTTTTTTCGAGGCGTTTGGTTATTTATATCCGGGGAGGATAATAAAACCGGGAAATTAAAACAAGAGGTTAAAATTGTCCAAATAAAAAATTACAATTAAATTTAAAGAATCCGGGTATTTGGTTAGACACCTGTAATTTTGACAGCAGCGGATCTGATGACAATGCCTTAAAAGAATTTGCATGGAATCATGCAAAGATTTGCGAGCATTTCAGTATAAATAAAATTGCGAGATAACACAACTTAATCATATCATTTAACACACGATGTTTCATTTACGTCAGATTTTACGCATAAGTCTGATTACTAAATTTATTACCCCCCCCTAATATTCTGGTAGACAGAACATACATTATGTATAGTAAAATATAAACAAAAATTTTCATTTTACATTACCGTTTTTTCATTACATTGCCAATTTTTCATTGCTATTTATTTTTAATTATTATTGAATTGCTCTGCTTTCCTATTAAAAAACCCAGCTTAAAAATTATCAGGCAGTTTTAATACTCCGACAAGAGCGGGAGAACTGAATATTTGATTAAATGTTTGGGGATTTAAACCAGATGCAACTATGAACATTGATACATAGGTGTATTTTCTTTCTGAACCTGGTTTGTCTGTAACATCGCTGTTGATTACGGTATCCGCAATGTTGTTTTCGTCGGTTAAGTCAGACGCATTTAAAAAATAACGGTTGGCGGGAAGCGGCGTGTTTTCACCGCCTTTGTACCTTAATAAATTATATTTTACTCCGGAGTTTATGGTCATAAACGGAATGGAATCATTTGAGAAATCAATTGCCAATTCTTTGCCGAATGATGAATTGGAAAGGAAATTATCTATATCACGGCTCTCAATGGATAGCATATAATAATTAAGGGATCTGAATAATGATGCAATGTTATTGCTCACCATGCTGTCATTGGCTATATAGGGTTTTACCCTTTGGTAGTCGCTGTTAAGAGAGGAACTGATTCTTGGAAATTCAGTTTCCGAACCGCTTTGGGTATCATAATCACTGATGTAAATCCTGTAAAAAATTATGTAATTGGTAAAATAAGAATTATCGCCGCTGCCGTAATTGGGCAAATTTATGGTTACCCGGCTGGTAAATTCATTGTGTATGTTTCCAACCGGAACCGGAAATATATACGGATAATCTTCTATACCGCATGAAACACCCGTTACAATTAAAAATATTATTAAAAATATTCTGGCGTATTTCAATGTGATTTAGATTCGCACGGATTAAATTCCCATGGTAAGGACAAGTATCCGGTTATGAGCCAAATTTACCCATATCTGATCCTGCGACCCCTGCCCGACCAGAGCCTGGTAAGCGGCAAGCGCGGCATTGGTATTGCCCATTGATTCATAAATCCGGCCTATCGAAAACTGCGCTCTTGGGGCTGCCGGGAACTGTACTCCAAAATCAACGGCTTTGGTATAAAGTTCAATTGCCCTTTCGTTATTCCCCTGCTGTTCGGCGGCTGTTGCCGCGTTAAAATAAGCTACCGGCGCAAAGTAGGTTTTGGGAGCTGCGCTTGCCGCGCTGACCCAGGCGTTTTCTACGGATGCCCAGTCGGCCTGCGCTTCGTAAATCGAAGCGCTGATCGCATAGGCGCGCGCCGCGGCATAACCCGAATTTTTCTTTTCAAACTGGGTAAGCTCATCCATAAGCGCGCCGATTTCCTGGCTGCGGGCGTTTTGCTGATCCTGGGTATCCGCGGTTTCCGCGGTAATGGCCTGGTACCTTCGATCAAATTCATCTATCTTGCTGAATGCTTTTGAAACGACCGAGTCCCTGATTGAAAAATAAGCAATCAGAATTATTACTGCCGCGATTATTCCCATAAGGGTAAAAACAAGAGGTTTCCTGTTTTTTTGTATCAGTTCGTTTACCTTATCGCCGATGCCTGATTTATCTGTTTTTGCCTTCTTAGCCGCTGCCATAATTGCTGCTCTCCTTGGGATTTGTTATATCCAGTTCCTTTATAAGCCTGGATAAATAGGTTCGCTGTATATCCAGTGCTTTTGCTGTTTCTGTCTGATTCCAGTTATTTTCCATCAGGACCTTGCGTATGTAACGGGCCTTAAAGGCGTTAAGAACGCCCTGCATGCTTCTGTCGCCGCTGTCCTGGGTTATTGCCTGCATTCCGTTATCTTTAAGAAGCAAGTCGTCGGAAGTTATTTTTTCGTTCTTTCCTATTACACAGGCGCGTTCTATGCAATTTTCCAGTTCGCGTATATTGCCCGGCCATGAATAAGAAAGGATGGTTTCCATCGCGTCCTCGGTAAAACCATCAAATGATTTTTTTGTTTCCCGCATAAACTTGCGCAGGAAAAAGTCCGTAAGTTCCGGGATATCTTCCGGCCTCTGCCTTAGGGGCGGGATATAAAGCGGCAGTACGTTAAGTCTGTAATAGAGGTCGCTTCTGAATTCCTGTTTCTCGACCTGTTTCTCAATGTCCTTGTTGGTTGCCGCCAGTATCCTGACATCGACCATATGGGTAATGTCTGAGCCCAGTTTTTCAAAGGATTTTTCCTGGATTACGCGCAGGAGTTTTGCCTGTAAGGCCAGTGACAAATCACCAATTTCGTCCAAAAATATTGTACCGCCGTCGGCTTGTTCAAAACGGCCGGCCCTGGTCGCGATAGCGTTTGTAAAGGCGCCCTTGACATGGCCGAACAGTTCGCTTTCCATAAGGCCTTCCGGCAGGGCAGCGCAGTTTACGCGGATAAAAGGCTTGTTCTTTCTGTCGCTGCGGAGGTGGATTTGTTCGGCAAAAAGTTCCTTGCCAACCCCGCTCTCACCCAGGATCAATACCGAAGAATCTGTCCGGGCAACACGGTCAATAATTTCCAGTTTTTCAAGAATTATCGGGCTCTTTGCGATCATGGTATGGTAACCCTGGTCAGCGCCAAGCTGGTCCTGTAAAAGCTGGATTTCTCCCCTGACTCTTTCTATATTGTGCGCGTTGGCAATGGCAAGTCCGGCCTGGTTGGCAAAAATCTCAAGCCATTCCAAATCTTCCTGATCAAAGTTCTTGCCGTTTGTTTTGTTGATTAATTCTATAACGCCAAGGCATTCATCCTTAACCCTCATGGGAACAGCCAGCATTGCTTTGGAAGGGTAATCAACGGATTTGGAAATATTATGGGCATGCCGGTTATCGCTTTCAGCGTCGCTGACCATTATGGTTTTGTTATGCATGGCGACCCAGCCGGCAATACCCTCCCCCATTTTTACTGTAAAGTGTTTTATCTCTGCGCTTTTGCCGCCTATCGCGACCTCAAAATAAAGTTCCTGTTTTTCCTTGTTAACCAGCAGAAGACTGGACGCCGCCGCCCCGCAAAGCCTGGTTGCCGAATCCAGTATCTGGGTCAGCAGCGCGTTTAAGTCTCCAAAATTTGAATTTATCAGCAGATTGATTTCAATGAGGGTGTTAAACTTCTGAACATCAATCTTTGTTAACATTCCGGAAAAACCTTTCCGTCTGGTCTATTCCGGGGTTTCTGCCTTGTCGTCAGACGGCAAAGCAGCCGGAGATTCAGTCTCGTTCTTTTCGGGTCTGGATTTTGTTTTAAGGAAATCACCCAGCGTATAAGATTCGCCTGATTCTTCTCCAGACATATAACGCGAAATTTCTTCCTGCTGAACTTTTTTCTGGTAATCCCTGATCGAGAAAGCTACTTTTTGCTTGTCAGGCTGGATTTCCAGAACAACGGCTTTTATTTTATCGCCCTGGTGATACTTCTTGATTGCGTCATCCGGATTTTCTTCGCGGTTCTCCGGCAGGTTTGATTTGTGGATCAAGCCTTCTATGCCTCCGGGTACCCTGACAAAAATTCCAAAATCTGTTATGGAGGAGACTTCACCTTCTACCAGGCTTCCGGGTCTGTACGCGTTGGCGAAACTCTTCCAGGGATCTTCCGAAAGCTGCTTAACCCCCAGCTTTATATTGTGGTTGGAAGGATCATTGGAAATAACCATTACTTCGATTTCCTGGCCTGTATGCAGTTCGCTGTTGGGATGTTTTATCTTCTTGGTCCAGGAAATATCGTCGCAGTGGAGGAATCCGTCAATGCCTTCTTCCAGGTTGATGAACGCGCCGGCATTGGTAACCTTGACGACATTGCGTACAAGCCTTGTGCCAACCGGGTATTTATCCGAAATATTGTCCCAGGGATTTGCGGTTACCTGCTTGAGGCCCAGAGAAACCCGTCCGGCCTGGAGATCGTATCCCAGGATCATGCATTCAACTTCGTCGCCTATGTGGACCAATTCGTCCGGTTTCTGGATTTTTTTAACCCAGGAAAATTCTGATATGTGGGCCAGGCCTTCGATGCCTTCTTCAAGTTCGATAAATGCGCCAAAGTCTGTGAGTTTGGTAACTCTGCCCTTTACAACATCGTTTACATGGTACTTGCTTTCGAAGTGCACCCAGGGATCATCGGTAAAATGCTTTAGGGAAAGGTTAATTCGTTTTTCCTGCGTATCAATACGGATAACCTTGAGTTTAATTTCCTGCCCTCTCCTGACAAAGTCCTTGGGCCGGGTCACATGGCCCCAGCTCATATCGTTAATATGCAGAAGACCGTCAAACCCGCCCAAATCGACAAAGGCTCCAAACGATGTAAAACTCTTGACGATTCCGTTTACATCCGCGCCGATCTGTGTATTGGCAAAGAAATCATTGCGTTTTTGTTCGATTTCTTCTTCCAGGTATTTGCGGCGGTTAACAACTATATTTACCTTGCCGTCCGAATATATCCGCTCAATGTAAAATTTGGTTTTAAGTTCAAGCAGTTTCTCCGGCTTTTCGATTTTTTGCGCGTCAGACTGGCTGATGGGTAAAAAAGCGTGGGTATCGCTGCCAAGATTAACGTCATACCCGCCCTTAACCAATTTTTCAATTGTTCCTTCGACAGGAGCGTGATCCTGGAAAGCCTGGCGCAGATTTTTCCAAAAAACCTTGACATCCGCTTTTTGTTTGGAAACGACAACTTCACCGTATTTATTCTCTTTCTTTTCGAGAATTACCTGTACTGTGTCGCCTTCCTTTGGTATCTGCGTAAACTCTTCAATGGGTATTTTGCCTTCGGATTTATAGCCGATATTGATAAAAACCTGATCCGATGTAACCTGGATCACGGTCCCGTCAATCATCTGCCCTTCCTCGAGCTGTTCCAGATTTTTTAAATATTCTTCCTGTAATTGTACTTGGATGTTTTCTCCTGTAGATGGTTTTGTTCCCTCAGGTTCACCCTTCGGAATCGTGTCCGATTCCACTTCCCTATTTGCCATAATATTTCCTTCTAACTGTAGTTTCTCTATCAATTTGTCATAAACTTGCTCAACAGTCAAGTCCGAAGAATCGAGATATTCAACATTCTTGCCTATTTTTAAGCTTCCTTCGGTTTTGTTTTTGTCAATTTCGTCGCGTTTAAGGATCGCTTCCCGAATCTCCGCCAGGCTTAGGTTTGAAACACCCTGTTCAAATCTTCGTTTGGCCCTGGAATCCGCACCTGCGTCCAGGTAGAAACGGTTTTTCGCGTCCGGAAACACCACAGTCGTCATATCTCTGCCCTCGGCTACTGCATTGCAGCCGCCGGCGATTTTGCGGATAAGGTCATTGACAATATGCCTTACAGGGACTATTGCCGAGAGCGGAGAACAAAAATTATCGATTTGATCTGTATGAAGCAGTCCGGTTACATTTTCGCCATCCAGAATAACTCCGGCCGGACTGTATCCGATATTCGCATTTCTTGCGTATTCCAAAATTGCGTTTGTATCTTCCAGCGGAATTGAATTTCTGAGGCAGCCCAGGCTTATGGCCCTGTACAGGCTGCCGGAATTAATGTAGATAAAACCGCGGCCATCGCCTGTTTTTAACCTCTGCGCCAAAAGCTCTGCTATCGTACTTTTACCCGAGCCGGCCGGGCCGTCAATGGCTATCACCATGTTTTGGCTCCCGACAATTCCTTTATTTCGCGTCCGGTCAGCGGCCGTGATTTTCCTTCTTCCAGGCTGCCAATTTTAACAGGTCCTATGCGTACACGCTGAAGTTTTTCGGCATGAAGATGGAAATACGAAAAAACCCGGCGAATCTCCCTGTTCTTACCCTCTATCATTACAACACGGAGAATCCTGGTTCCAAGCCTTTCTGCGAGGGCTGCCTTGTATAAAACACCCTCAACAAGAACACCCCCGGTAAAATCAGAAGCGACCGAATCAGAAATGGGCACAGATGATGTAACAATATATTCTTTTTCAATCTGGGAGCCGGGATGGCTTACTTTGGCGCTGAAGTCCCCGTCATTGGTAAAAAGGACCAGACCGCAGGATCGGTAATCAAGCCTGCCTACATTGTAAAGGCGTTCATTAACAGACGGCAAAAGATCCAGCGCAAGGGGCCGGTCATGGGTGTCTGCGGAAGCGCAGATATAACCTTCGGGCTTGTTCAAAACCAGATAATGAAACCGGGTCTCCGGTTTTACAGGTTTACCGTCCAGCAGCACAATGTCTGACGGCAAAACCTTCGCTCCCATTTCCGTAATTTTTACACCGTTAACAGTAACGCGTCCATCGGCGATTATTTTTTCGGCGGCCCGCCTTGAAGCCGCGCCCGCATGGGCAAGAAACACCTGCAGTCTAATACTTGTATCACTGGATTTCATTTTCGAGCTCAAAACGGTCCGCCTCTTTTTCGGTTAATTTGGGAAGATCCTCAATGCTGCCAAGGCGGAAAACTTTTAGGAATTCCCTTGTTGTTCCGTATTGCAGCGGTTTGCCCGGAACATCTTTTTTACCCATTTCACGGATCAGGTTTTTTTCCATAAGGAAACGGATCATGTTATCCGGCTCCACTCCCCTGATGCTTTTTATTTCTGCCCTGGTAATAGGCTGCGAATATGCAATTATCGATAAAGTTTCCATTGCAGCTCTGGAAAGCCTGCCCTCGTTCTTTTTACCGTAATGTTCCTTTAAAATATCCCAATATTCTTTTTTGGGCGAAAGCATAACTCCGCCGCCGATATGAATCAGTTCCATGCCGCATCCTGCTTCTCCCAGGCGGCTGCCAAGATCCGCCAGAGCCTGGGTTATTTCTTCGTTAGTCAGGCCGGAAATGCGGCCGAGGGCGGCATCGTCAATAGGATCCGATTCGAGGTACAAAATTGTTTCTATAAGCGCGGTTTTATCCATTAATTCTCCGTTAAAGTTTTATCTAATGTTCCGCTGTCCGTAAAATTTGCCGAAGGCCGGATTAAAATATCGCCAAACAGTCTGTTCTGGAAAACTACAATCATACGTTCCTTTACCGCTTCCAGAAGCGCCAAAAAAGCGCAGATAATATCAAGTACGGAACCGTGCCTTATCACCAAATCCGTAAACCTGCACTCTCCCCTGGTTTCAAGTATTTCCAGCATAAGCGTTGTTTTTTCGTTAATCGTAATTTCTTCGTAAAGATTTACAATGCTTTCCATCCCGTCCGAAAACCCGGAAACCAAATCCGAAAATGTCTGTAAAAGGGCCCAAACATCGGCCTTTACCCACATTTCATCATCATTAAACGGAAGCGTCCTCTCCAGGCGTTTACGCTCAATGGCCCATTCGGCTTCCATTTCCTTAACTTCCATAAGCTCTGACAGTTTCTTGAATTTTTGATATTCAATCAGTTTTTCGACCAGTTCCTGTCTGGGATCATCATCTTCGTCATCTTCTTTTAATTCTGCGGGAAGCAGCATACGTGATTTTATTAGAAGCAGGGTTGCAGCCATCGCATGGAATTCCGATACCTCTTCCAAATCCATAGCTTCCGCCGCAGCCAGATAAACCAGATATTGTTCCGTTATCTGGGCAATCGGAATATCGTAAATATTTATTTCGTTTTTCTTAATAAGGAAAAGCAGCAGATCCAAAGGGCCTTCGAACTGGTTTATCCTGAAGCTGCGGCCAAGGCCGGTTTGAGTATCCATGTTTTTTAATTATAGTTTTTTAGCCGGGTTAGGTAAAGACGGCGTCTATGCGGTTGTCGGCGTCTATACTGCGTTCGCGGACCACAAATCCCGGAGAGCTATTTCCAGTCCCGGCAGTATTGTTACGGGAATACTATCATTATCCTTGTAAAGAGTACTTAAATAGCGTCTGTTCTCGTATAAATTAACCTGAACCGCTTTTTGCTCCGGATCAATAACCCAGTATTCCCTTACCCCGGCTTCCAGATAATACTGAAATTTTAAATAAAGTTCTTTATGTGAATTCGAAGGCGAAACGACCTCAATTACCAAATCCGGCGGTCCGTCAACAGCTCTCCCCAAAAGTTTTTTATTATCGCAGACCACGACCAAATCCGGCTGTACGACTGTGTTGTCTGAATTATCTTCCTCCGGAAACAAGCGGACATCAAGCGGAGAAGCAAATACCTGGCATGTCTTACCTTTGAGCCATGATCCGAATTCTATAGACAAAGTCATTAATATACCCTGATGCGTTATTGAAGGGGACGCCATCAGGAATACTTCGCCGTTGATTAGCTGGTACCTTTCCTTGGTATCCCAGCTTAAATAATCCGCGTAGGTATAACGCCCATTCTCATTCATATCATCATATTGTAACGCATCTGCCATAAAAATTCTCCTGTATTAAAAAATTCAGCAGGTTAACAAACAAACTCCCTGTTCCGGGAGCGCATCGCATATCTCCCGGTATAATTTACCAGTAACCGGTGAACATGCAGACGGCCATAGTTCCAGTAATGGCTCCAGGGCAAAGCGGCGTTCTTCAAGCCTGGGATGCGGTATTACAAGATCCGGCGCTGTCAGCGCCAGATCCCCGAACAATAAAATATCTATATCCAGGCTGCGTTCTCCCCAGCGAATTTCTTTTGAACGGTCGCGGCCAAACTGTGCTTCGATATTGTTAACAAGGTTAAGCAGTTTACCAGGACTGCCGTTAAAAAGGCCGGCAGCCGCAGTATTAATAAAGTTGTTCTGGCTGCTTTTGGGAATTGGTTCGGTTTCGTAAAAAGAGGCGCGCTTTATATTAACAAGGTTTTTTGAGAGTTCGGAGATCGCACCGGCCAGAATTGAAAAACTGTCAAGACCATTCCAGGGCCGGTTTGATCCCAGCCCCAGAATTACCTGAGTATTGTCAAAACAGTCCTTCGTCATCGGCTTTTACATTTACAGCAGCCGCATTGCCCAAATCTTTGCGCGGGCGTCCGGGCCTGGGTTTTTCCGCAGCGTCATACGCCGGGGTGGGTGAACTGACAGAAGCGGCGGCGGCATACAAACCGGATCTGGCTGCAGGTTCCGCAGGTAATTTAGGTTCGGCAAGTTTTGGCTCTGCTGGTTTAAATTCTGCGGATTTGGGTTCAGCGGGTTTAGATTCAGCAGGTTTTTCAGCAGTCTGCTGCTGTGCCTCGGATTTTGCCTGGGTTTTTTTGCCTGCTGCCTCCGGAAATTCCCTGCCCGGGAACATTTTAGTCCTGACCTTTTTTTCGATCTCCGCGGCAAAATCAAGATGCTGTTCCAGGAAGTCCCTTGCACTGTCCCTGCCCTGTCCGATTTTCTCTTCGCCGTAAGAATACCATGCGCCTTTCTTGTCGATTATTTCGTACTTGACCGCCGCGTCCAAAAGACTGGAAGCCGCGGAGATACCTTTGCCGAACATGATTTCCATTTCCGCGCGCCTGAAAGGCGGAGCGACTTTATTCTTTACGACTTTTACTTTGATCCGGTTGCCGATGGCGTCTGTGTCTTTTCCCATGTCAATGGTATCGGTCTTGCGGACATCCAGGCGGACAGACGAATAAAATTTTAACGCGTTGCCGCCTGTGGTTGTCTCCGGATTTCCAAAGACAAGCCCAATCTTCATCCTTATCTGATTGATAAAAATCAGCAGGGTTCTGGATTTCCCGATTATAGCCGTGAGTTTGCGCATGGCCTGGCTCATAAGCCTTGCCTGCAGCCCCATTTGGGCGTCTCCCATTTCACCGTCGATTTCTGCCTGCGGGGTCAGAGCCGCCACAGAATCCACGACAATTACATCCACTGCGCCCGAACGGACCAGGCTGTCGGTTATTTCCAACGCCTGCTCGCCGGAATCCGGCTGGGAAACCCACAGCGCGTCAATGTCAACGCCAAGATTTTTTGCGTAGATTGGATCAAGAGCGTGCTCGGCGTCAACAAAGGCGGCTATACCGCCCATCTTTTGAGCCTCCGCTATCGCGTGCAGCGCCAGGGTAGTTTTGCCGGAAGATTCCGGACCAAAAATTTCAATAATCCTGCCCCTTGGATACCCGCCGATTCCAAGAGCTTCATCCAGAAGTATGGAGCCGGAAGGTATAACCTCGATTCCAATAGCGGTTCCCGTATTGCCCATCTGAATCAGGGTGCCTGAACCGTATTGTTTTTCTATCTGAAGCCTTGCGGCTTCCAGAGCCTTTTGTTTTTCTTCCAATGTAGCGGGACTGTTTCTGACCTTGTCGGATTCATTTGTCTTTGCCATAATTACCCTCCCCCCTTATACGGCATCAATGTTCATTTTGCTTTGATTTTTACCAAAAATACTACCAAATATTAGCATAATTATTTTATTTATGATACTGCCTATACTAATGTCTAGTAGTTTTTAGATCAACTCAATCCCCAGTTCAATTTCGCGGTTCCACATTTCTTCAAAAAGCTGCCTGGCGGTCTGTAAGGTCAGTTTTGTTGAAGCCATGGGATCCATTAATAACGCCTGGAAGGCCTTTTCGCGGTTTTTTTCGGTAATAGCCTCTGCCATAAGGGTATGTTCGTTTATGTTTGTCTGGCATAGAGCTGCGCACATTGTCGGCAAAGCGCCGACAGTATGGGGATGGACGCCGTTCGCGTCGGCCGTGCAGGGAACTTCAACACAGCAGCCAAATGGGAGGTTTTCTATGTAACCCCTGTTTAATACATTCCCGCTGAATTCAAAACTGCCGCTAAAGGAAACAGCTTCGATTATACCGGAAGCCGATTCGTGGGAGAGACCCAGTTCCACGGTATTCCGGCTCTCGATGGTAACGCCCATGTCCTCATACCAGGCATGCCTTCTGTCCTTTATGCCCCGAGTTATTTTCGCATATTCTTTTAAACTGCTGTTGTCTCCGGTCTGGAACCAGGTTAGGTACTCCGGAATATGCCTGTCGCTTTCCGTTGTAAAATAACCGGTTATGTCCATTACCTGGGTCCTGTAAAAATAGTTCTGGCCGGTTGCTTTTTCGCTTGTGTTTTGACGGACAGCTTTTCTGAGTTCTTCCATTACCGAAACTCCGTTGTGTCTAAAGTCAATAAACCATGTCATGTGGTTTATGCCTGCGCAGATAAAGCTTACTTCATCCTGGGGAATTTTAAGGATATCGGCCAGCCGTTTAAAATTACCGGTAACCCCATGGCAAAGTCCGACTATGGGAACTTTGGTATATTTTGAAAGTGTCCAGGTAAGCACAGACATGGGATTTGTAAGATTGAGGATCATTGATTTGGGCGCTAACCGGTTTATGTCATTGACCATGCGGATCATCTCCGGCGCGGTTCTTAGGGCGCGGAAAATGGCACCCGGCACCGCAGTGTCCGCCACAGTTTGGATAATCCCGTATTTTAAAGGTATGGTAAATTCTGAATCAAAAGGTTCGCCGTAGTATGCGGGACCGCCAATTGCTACGCTGATCATTACAAAATCCGCGTTTGGCAGTGCTTGTTCGCGGTTTACAGTTGACCAGACTTTTGCTGTTTTATTCATCTGATGGGTATCTATTATGGTCTGTACATATTTGTGTACAGTCTCAACCTTTTTCTCATCTATGTCACAAAGAACTATTTCAACGCCTTTTAACCCCATGCGTGTTAAAATATCAAGTGAAATCCGGCCTCCAAAGCCGCTGCCCGCGCCAATAATAACTACTTTTGTCATTTTAACTTCTCCTGCTGCGCTATATTTTAAATAATATTATAATCTGATATAATATCAAAAGATATACTGAATATTTTTGTATCTGACTGCATAAGCAGTATTAAATGCATAAGTTATAAAAAAACGGAGGGTATGATTATGGAATTCAACGAAGTATTAAATAATCTGCATACGACACACGGAAATTTTACGGATAAACCAATATCCGAGGCCGATCTTCAGTTTATACTTAAATCAAGTGTCAAGGGCGCAAACGCGTCAAACCGTCAGAGTTATTCGATAATTATAATCCGCGGAGCCGAAAATGTAAAAAATATCACGGGCTGCGGCTATGGCTCTCCCCTGGCCCTAGTATTCTGCGCGGATTACAACCGGATTTATAAAGTAGGCGAACGCCTGGGATACCCCGCATCTGATTACGATAATATTTTTAATTATCTGACAGGTCATACCGACGCAGTTATTGCGGCCCAGACAGCGGTAATGACCGCGATATCGCTGGGTATAGGCAACATGTATACAAACAGTATTCATAATTTACCGCGAAAAGACGTCCGCGAGTTATGCAAACAGCTGGAAATCCCGGAAGAACATTGCTTCCCGGTCATTGCCGTATTGCTGGGCTACGAAGACGGCAGCCACCCCAAAGCCGGAAAGCTTACGGACAAGGGAATCGTGCACGACGGAAAATACAAACCGTTAACAACCGCCGATACCGACGAAATTATTGCCAAAGTTAATAACCCGGCCAATCATTTTGGCGACACAAACGGCTGCAAAGACTACCTGGAATATTACTACACCAAATGGCAGGCGCCCAAACCCCGCGAGATGACCGAAAAAATCGACAACGCCCTGCTGGCCAGGTTAAAAATGTTCCTAAAGAAGGCCTGAGCCGACAGGGGTATCGGAAGTTCTTTATTTATTGACAAAATTAACAGTCCAGCTGCCCTGTACATAAGGTGCGATTTTAACAGTATCTGGACCATAATGTATGTTTAATAAACTTCTTTGTTCTTTATTTTTTACTTGAGTTTTTCCGCCCGGCGATATATTAAAATATGATGGCGTCCAGGTTGTGTCTTCAGTGTAAGTATCGAGAGTATCATTATCATGAACCACTAATACTGTGACTGTGTAATCAGAATCATTCTTAATAGTCCACTCAGTCAAATAAACGGTATTGTTCCCGTTATCGCAGCCGGTTAAGGCAAATCCTAAAACAAACAGCGCCGCCAATCCGATAAAAATCAGCTTCTTCATAAAAACTCCTTAGGATAATCTTATTCTGTTACACCAAATATACAGCGAAAATAAAAAAAAGAAAGAATTTTTATGATTATTTTTAATTTTTTTTTCCGTGAAACCCCGTGATCTTTGCGGGCTCCGTGAGAGATCTTCATTAGATATGACATTCGCGAGTGTTCGTGAAGTTTGTTTGTGAACGTACCAAAGGTACGATTCGTGGTAAAATTCTTGTAATAAAATTCCTAAGAATTCAATTCAAACAAAACCTTGCTCTCCGCATGATTCACAAAACCAAGGTCCAGACCAAGGCCAATGCCGTCCGGAATACGGATACTGCCGTTTTTGACAGTCAGGCCGCCTTCGCAATGATCCTGGGCGCCCTTGAAATTTTTGTATTCGTGGTAATGGCCGGGATTGTCGATTACTGCGCAGAACAGCAGCATATTGTACGCTGCGTATCCGCCGGATACGTGGGGAGTTACAACCATGTTTGCGGCGGCTGCCATCCTGGCGGCTTTTATGCACTGGATAAAACCGCCGGTATATTGCAGATCCGGCTGCAGGACAGCGGCAGCGCTGTTTTCAATGATCCAGGCAAAACGGCGCAGGCTGGTTTCCTGTTCGCCAAAGGCCAGGGGAACTTCCAGCGCATCGGCTGTTTTTTTTAGGTCCCAGAGATCGTCAAAGGGACAAGGTTCCTCGTAAAAATAACCGTTAATGTCTTCGATGATTTTGCCCATTTCGATCGCTTTTTGAGTGTCATAAGAACCGTTGCCGTCAGCGTGTATAATCATTTGATTGCCAAAATGTTTCCTGGCCAGATGCAGGAGCCCTTCGCTGCGGCCGTTTATGGAATCGGCGTTATTGCTCATCCGGCCGCCTATTTTAAATTTTATCGCGGTTACGCCCAGTTCATTAACCCTTTGCTGCAGTATTTCCACTTCTTCCTGCGGAGTAGTCTGGCGGTTGCCGCTGGCCACATAAAGTTCAATAAAGTCTCTTTTTCTGCCGCCAAGCAAATCAGTAACCGGAACATTGGCTGTGCGCGCAAGCATGTCCAGAACAGCGGATTCCGCCCACGAAACGCAGCACCACCAGCAAAGGCCCTGGATTTTGTAATTTAGGTCGGAGACAAAAGCCAGGTGTAAAATTTTTTCCAGATCCCTGGCGTCTTTTCCGACCAGGTAAGGCAATACTTTTTTTTGCAGAACCGGATAAAAAAGGGCCGCGTTTGACGAACAGGGCGCGATTCCTTCTTCTCCTTTTTCTCCCCTTACGCGGAGAAAATATTCTTCTCCGCAAACCAAAAGAGCCGCGGATTTTATAATTACAGGCTCGCGGATAAGGGTTGTGTCAATTATTTTTTGATTCATTATTTTTACTAATTCCGCCGCGGTTACAGGCTTGTGCGGCTTAAAGTCTTTGTGGATTTTATACATGGTAACTTCTGTATAGCATAAAAAAATGTTACCGCATAGAATATGTCTATGAGCAGCATTAATAATAAAATTGATCATATTGATCATATTAAACATAAAGACCAAAAATGGGTTTTTTACAAAGATATCGAAGGCGTTGCCGCGTCCGAGGGCGTTGTGCGCAGGGTGCTTGCCTACTGCGATTCAATGATGTGCGTGGAGAATTGTTTTGAAACCGGCGCTGTCGGACCGGTTCACAGCCATCCCCATACCCAGATTACATATGTAGCGCAGGGACGGTTCAGATTTACCATTGGAGACGAAGTCCGCGAAGTCGGCAAAGGCGATACGCTTTGCAAGCAGGACGGCATCCGGCACGGCTGCGTATGTCTGGAAAAAGGGATCCTGGTGGATTTCTTTACGCCAATGAGGGAAGATTTTATATAATAACCGTCTCCTGTTTTTCGTAATCAAAATAACTGGCTTCAAACATATTTCCCAATGTATTGGCAATTGTAAGTTTTACGGCGTTGGGGCCGTTCTTTAACAGACTCGCCTGTCCCTGCCAAACATAGGGTGAAAAAGCCCTTACCCCAAGATCACGGCCGTTTACTGCAATTTGTACACATTCGTAAATCTGGTACTTCTGCGGAAGTTCAATCGTAAAACTTTCATAATTACCGGGATTTACCGCGTTTATTCTTGTTTCAAAGAAAAATTTACCGCTGTAAAACGAGAATCCGTCAGCGGCCTTTGCGCTCACCTTTGTTTTAACCGGCACCGCGGCGATAACAAATCCATCTTTTCGTTTTAACACGCCAAAATTTCCAATAAGGTACATTGGATCGGAGACGCCGTGCCAGTCCTGCGACGCGGTTAATTTGATGCACAGGTTATTGACGCCGGGTTTTAAATAATTAGCTATGTCGGCTGCAATATTGTTTTGATCATAAAGACGATACGGCTTCCACGCGTTTTGATTTATTTGTTTATTATTGAGGAACATTTTAAATTTACCCATAATCCCCATACGATCGCGCAATAACTTAATTTTTGGCTGAACACCGGACGGGAACAACTCGCTGTCAATATTAAATTTAAAATGATACTTAATATCTATGGGGTAATTTACAGAAATGTTCTGCGGAATTCCAAAGCTGTCGCTGAACTTAACTGTGTCTTCATTAAAAAATCCAGATTCTTTAAAATGCTCAATAAATGTATTGGGAATTGTTAAAAAATATTCCCTATCCATTAATTTGACTTCCATTTCCTCAAGTCTGTAAACATTGCCGCCGCTAATTGCCACGGGTAATTTTTTATCCAGATCTAATTTTAACCGTAAAGTATTTGCCGCGGGTCTGGTAAAAATATTTACCGTGCCCGGTATTGAAGAAGTCCCCTCACCCGGTCCGGCCATCGCAAAAATTCTTGCGCTCCAGGGACTTAGGGCCGCGTCTATCAAATAACCATTTTTTTGATTTAAGGCTTCTGCCGGGTGTACGGAACCATTTTCCAAATCAAGTTCATAAAAAGAAGTTCCTGCCGGACAATTTTTAAACAACACCCGGACATCCGCATTTTTACCGTCCGGACTGGCCAGCAAAATAAAACGGTTCCCGTCTTTTTGGCGGCGGCTGGTTATTACGCTGGTTTTATCCGGACCGGAAGTATTAACGATTGCCGATTCCGGCGATTGATTTTCCGGTGCTTGCTCTTCTAGAACTTCTATTTGATCCGGAACAAATTCTTTTATCAGATTGGCCAGAATTTCTCCGGCATCCGAGGTTTCAAGTCCGCCCGGAGCGGAGAGCAAGACAGCGTTGTCAGCTTTGATTATTGCTGCTTTGCCTTTTTTACAAAAATAATTATCACCGGGGAGATTGCCAAAACCAGCTGATTCAAAAGCCTGCGCGGGATCAAAACCGCTGTCGATCATTTCAAAAGGAGTAAGACCTGTAAAAAGCACCTTTCCGCCGGACTTAATAAATTTAACTATTAAATCAAAACAATATTTTTCAATGCAGGTAATTGGAGGTACAACCAATGTTGTGTACTTTGCCTTACCGGTAAAAATTGTTCCGGACTCAATGCGGCCGCCTGCCATTACTTCAGGGTCAAGATCTTCATATTCAATGTGATATTTGAACATTGTCTTGCATATATATTTGTAATCGTTTATTAACTGCTGCCCCTGTTGTTCTTCGGTCTTGTCATTGCCCACATAGGCCCAGCGGTGGAAAGGCTGGCGCAGTTCGGTACACCACATAATCGCAGGGTGCAGAATCGCTACAGAAATCGAAGCGTCGGTTTCGGTAATAAAGCGGCTGGATCTTGCGCAGTAATCGGCAAAAGTTTTGTAGTATTCCCAGTACGGGTTCTGCAGAAACTGGGAAGGCGGCGCGTCATGTTTTGTGATCCCGTTGACCGTATAATAATACGCGTGGAAATTATGCAGGGAAATGCCGCACACAGTCAGCCGATCTATCTGCCACTTCATGTCCTGCAGGGTAGCAGTCCAGCCCATTGAATGAAACGCTTCAACTACTGAATCCCTGCGGTTAAACTGGCGGGCCATGGCGCTGATTGCTTTTGGATTCTGCCTTAGAAAATGGAAATCCCTGTCGATAACGGAATTGAACGGGAAGCCGAGTTTGTCATGGCAGGGATCCCCGCCCGGCACCTGGCTGTACATCTGGTTGGACATTCTTATTGAATGGATTTCTGTAACGTAATTAATATTGTTTTTTTCGCACCATTGTGAAATCGGCTTGTGGTAATGATCCCGCAGCAGTTCATGAACACACTGGAAATAATTGTAACGTATGCGTTTCGCGTCCGGATAGTTTTTATCGGTAAAAGCGCCCAGGTTTTTTACCAGCGAATAATTATATTTATTCCGGAAATATTCCGGCAGCGCAGGCGACCACGGCCAGCGTCCCAGGAAGCCTGTCTCGTCGGCGAACATTCCCTTTACTGTTTTGCCCAAATCATCCTTAAATAATTTTTTATAAGGCTCGTAAGTGGTCCCGATAAAACATTTAACCGCTTCTTCGTTTGCGGGATCCATGTAGGTTCCGTAATATTTAAAGTCATCGATTTCTTTGGCAAACGCGGTTATTACTTTCCAGTTGTTTTCCGAACCGGCGTTCCAGCGCAGTTCCTTGGATGGGCCGTAGGTAAAATAACGTTTATAATTATGCTGGTAGGAAGGGCCTCTCCCGCTTTGCTGGTAAATTTCCTGATTCTGTAATATGCCGCAATATTCGCTTATGTCCAGAGGTTTTTCCCACAGGACTTTTCCGTCATCCGCCGGGTAGGCTATGGCAGAGACCAGAATCCCCTCCCCCAGGCTAAGGTTCAGTTTTTCTCCCATCTTAAGATCTGTTGTTTTTATATCCAGAATTTTTTGTCTTGCCTGCGGATGCTGTATGGTAACTTCGCCTCCGGCCATTCCCGACGGGTAAGGGTACTCATCGTAGAGCCAGACTTCAAGACCGTTTTCCTTTGCAACATCCGCGCAGTATTTGCAAAGATCAAACCATTCCTTTGACAGATACGGAATGCGCAGCCCCTGCCTGGCGCAGAGAAAGAACCCGCCCAGGCCCTTGTCCTTCATTTCTGTTATCTGATGCCGGATTTCGTCCCGGTCCATATCGCCGTTAAAAAACCAAAAAGGCCTTGGCCTGTTCTGTACAGGAGGATTCTCAAAACCGTTAATAAGCATGGTTTAAGTCTATACGCAAAAATCAAAATACGCTAGACTTTTGAGGGAGTATTAAAATGAACCCATTTGCGGTTACTGCCACCCGTTCCATGCGGAAATATGCCGCCCGTGTTATTGAGCATCTTGTAAAATTTCCCAGTTTTGCCAACCTTTCAGAAACCATTAACGGAATGGATATGCTGCAGACCGACAGTTTTGCCGACGGTGAAATCGAAGTCGCCGTAAAAAGGTCCGTCCGCGGCATGGATGTGATTCTTTTTTCCAGTTCCGCAAGGAACGAAGCAGACCTTACCGTTGAAGAAGCCAAGATTGAGCTGTACCACGCAATTGACGCGCTCAAGCGATCCCAGGCCCGCAACATAATTATTTTTGAGCCGTTTATCTCGAGTTCGCGTTCCGATCGCACAACGCGCCGCAATTCCGTAGGTTTGTGGATTCACTTTAAAACGCTGGCAAGCCTGGGCGCAAGACACATACTGACATACCAGTTACATTCCAAAATTTCCCAGTCAATGCTCGATCCTTCGGTGTGTACCCTGGACGACATCCACGCCCAGACATTGCTTGAGAAATATCTGTGCGATCATTATATCCGCGATCTCGATTATCTAATAAACACGGTCCGTTCCAACTGGGCGTTCTGTTCGGTTGACGCGGGAGGCGAACACCAGATCCGCGACTTTGCCGACGCCTTTGGATCGTCCCTGGTTGTCGCGCACAAGCAGCGGGATTATTCCAGGGTCAACACAATCAAGTCTGTAAACATCCTTTCCGCAGAACCGCTTGAAGGCAAGACTCTCTGGATCTACGACGATTTGGTTGATACAGCCTCTTCTGTGGAAACCTTGATCCGGGCCCTGGCTCCGCTAAAACCCGCTGAGGTAAATATTATCGCGGTTCATGCGGTCTTTTCCCCGCCGGCAGCCAGGCGTTTAAACCAGCTCCAGTCGGAAGGTCTGCTCAAACGCGTAATCGTTACCGACTCGGTTTGGCCTTCCGCAGATAGAATAAATTCACTGGAAGTAGTTTCTTCTACGGAACTGTCGGCCCAGCTTATTCATACTTTTATAACCAATCAGTCCATGAGTAAAATTATGGAAGTTTTTAACGCTGAAGAATATTTAAAAACATCCAGTTTATTTTCGTAAAAAGCTCCGGTGTATTAAAAATGAAGGCAGTAGTTCAAAGGGTAAAAAACGCCAGGGTAACTGTTGACGGCAGCGCTGCAGGAAAAATTGAAAGAGGCCTTTTGGTTTATGTCGGCGTTGCCGTAAACGACAGCGAAAAAGATGCTTCCAGACTCGCGGAAAAAATCGCCAATCTGCGTATCTTCCCGGATGCCTGCGATAAAATGAATTTATCGATCCTGGATGTTAACGCCGCGGATATCAACGCTGACGAAAAAACAGCGGGTGTAAACACGGATAAAACCGGCGCAGGAATTCTGGCTGTTTCGCAGTTCACTCTGTTGGGTGATTGTGTTAAGGGACGCAGGCCCTATTACGGGAACGCGGCGGAGCCGCAAACCGCAAAATATCTTTATGAATTATTTATGGATAAAATCCGCGAACAGGGTATTGTCTGTGAGGCCGGGGTTTTTCAGACTCATATGTCAGTTGAATCTATAAATGACGGGCCGGTTACGATATTGCTGGACACGGAATTGTTTGGGTAAAAAATAACCGGTTTTCTATTAATTAATTATGCCCGCCTGGTTTAACGCGATTCCCTGAACGCGTATTGATAAACCTTTATCTGTATTGATTGGAATTATACTGCCAAGGACTTCAACGTTTTTTTCCGGATTGACGGCAACCGCAAAATCAAAATCAACCCTTACGGTGCCTTCCAGTATGGTGCGGGTATCGTAACCAACCAGCAAGTCAAAGGATGTATGGTTTTGCGCGGTTTCCAGGTTTGCTACCCTTCCCCGCCATATAATGTGGCAGTCGCGGTAGAGGATAATATCATCGGTAACCCCGGTAACCTGTGCATAAGTAAACCTGTCCCTTAACGTGTCAAAGCCCGGTACTTCCAGATAAGACAGCAGAAGCCTGGCCTTGTTTTTTACCGGGTCCGGCCCGTTGGATTCCAGAATTTTGTTAAGGTTTACCCTGGCTGTCTCATCGTGGAAAGAAGCGAAAAGCCGGCGGGCTTCATTATATAAATTATTAATCTGGTCTCTGGTCAGAACATAACGGAAACTGCCTTCAAGCTGCATTGGGGCGTTCAATTCGTCCTTTAACAGTTCAAGGCTTACCGGAGTCTGGCGGGTATTTTTTTGTAAAAAGCCGATGTTTCCGGTTGCGGCCAGTATGCCGAATGCAATAACCAATACAGCAGCGGCCGCGGCAATAATTTTAAGCGGCCTGCCTTTGGCTGTTGGTATTTTTGGAAACGGCGGGAAGATTGTATGCAGGCGGTTGGAATCAAGCCAGTTTGAAATGTTTTCCGGGCCGGGAAATTTGCGGATTATCTTTAACGCCTTTGCGGCAATCCTGTTGTTCTCGTCAAGTTCCAGAACTTCCAGGTAAGTATCAACGGCCCTGTCCGTGTTTCCCTTGTTTAAATACAGTGCGGCCAGACCCAGCAGGGCCAGCGGTTCGCGCATCTTAATGTCACGGGCCTTCCTGAAGTTTGTAAGGGCTTTGCCGTAAACCCTGGTGCGCAGATAACAAATTCCAAGCAGATAATAATATGTAAATGATGAATAATACCTGTCTTCTTCGGCTTCCAGTATCCTGATAGCCTCTTCGTACCTGAGCCGGCGCGCAAGAATGTTGGCTCTGATTAAAGGATCAGGCTTCATATAATATTATTATCCTACTGGCCGGCGGCCGGATCCATGCTGTATTTGAGCTTTAGCCGTTCCAGAGTCTGCTCCATGGCCGCCAGTTCTTCTTCTGTAATATTGCCGGAGTCTATGTAATTATCTATGCGGCCGATCATGTCACCTATCATTGATATATCTTTTTCCTGCTGAGCAGCGGCTGCCGGCTCCGCAGGTATTGCCGCAGCCGGCGGTATTATTGGCGCAGCTGCTGCCGGTGACGATGTTGCCGGCGCTGCTATCGCGGCTGCCGGCGTACTCTGAATACCAAAACCTTTGCTGTCTTCCAGCGCCAGATATACCGATGCGGAAAAACTTTGATCTGCAGGGAGCAAACGCGGTTCAAAGTAATAGCATACAGCAGAATCGTTTATTGAGTACGGAAGTACACTGAAATTCCTGTCGTTAATATTTTCCAGTTTCCATGACGCGTTGTTAAGCCTCTGCCAGTTGGCAAATTGTACGCTGTCCGGACCGGAGTTTCCCGGAACCGTAATGCTGCCCATAAGGGATAAACTTTTGTTTTTGGAAATCCACAAAGAGGCGTTCTCCGGCCTGCCGGATAATGTTTCTGTATTTACCGAACGTCCGTCAATAAAAAAATGCGCTGATGATCCCTTCTCGCCCAAAATGGTGTCAAGGACATAACGCAGTCCCGTATTTAGTTCGTTTGCGGATTTATTAAACACGGTAATATTTATTTTTACTCCGTTTACAGAATCGGCTTCCGGTGTTTTTATGAACGAAAATTCCTGGGTCACTATAAGCTGTGATGATTCAAATATAAACGCGGGGCGATCCGGATTGGCGTCTGTTTTTATTTTAAAGGCAAGGCTGTCGCCCAGTTTAAATGCCCTGTTGTTAATCAATACAGATAAAAAAGAAGTTTTGGGATCTTTATCGTAAAGCAGTGTCTGGAACCCGGAATTTTCATTATTTTCATCTATATAGTAAAGGGAGAACCGCCCGGTTTTTTCCCATAACACCAGACGTATATTCCCTTCGCTGTATTCGGCAGCGAAAAGCGTACAGGGTATAACTGCAAGCAGGACAATTATTACAGCCAAAAAACGTTTCATTTCCCTGCTCCTGCTGCGGTATCAAGGCCTTTTTCCAGTTCGTCGCGGATCTGCATCGCCGACGATCGCAGGACCTGCAATCTGTCTTCCGGGTCAGCGGCTGTCCGCTGGCTGGGGCTTAGTCCGGCTGTTTCGCTTAGTTTGGCTTCCAGGCTGTGTATTCTGTCTTCTGCCGCGGCAAGCTGTTCCTGGTACCTGGCATTATCCGCTTCCAGATCCGCCAGCCTTGAATCCTTGAGCATATCGTTGATGCGCCTTTGGTAGGAGATAATGGCCTGATCATAGGCCCTTTCCCTTCGCTGGTATTCTTCCATAATGCGCAGCGATTCCTCATGGCTGTATTTAAGGAGCCCAAGGAGCTGCGCTTCGATTTTCTTTTGATCAATCAGGGCTATCCGGTAGGAAGATACTTCGTATTTGGCGCTGTCCGGGTAATCCGTTACCAGTTTTTGGAACGCGTCCCCTGCTCTGTCAAGCTGGCCCATCGCGTAAAGGCTTTCGCCTGTCCAATAAAGGGCGGCGGCTTTTTTGGATCTGTCGTTCGCGTTTAGCTGGGAATCCGGACCGAATGTATCGCTGTATTTGGCAAGCGTGATTATGGCATCTTCGTAACGCCCAAGATAAAAATAAGCCCTGCCCTTTTGATACGTCAGTTCGTTGATGCGCACAGATCCCGGGTCAAGGGATTCCAGCGAGTTAATATCATCAATTGTTTTTTGATAGTTTCCGGTACCCAGTTCGGCCATGGCGATCCAGAACAGCGCTTCTCCGGCAAGGGTCTTGTCAGGAGATGCCTGTACCAGGCGCAATTGCGTAATGGCTTCGTCCCATTTGCTCTGGCCGTACAGCATAATTCCGTCCTGGAGTATTGCCAGATAAACCGGATCCGGGGGCGGAGCTTTTGGTTGTGAGAACGCGGCTCCGTTAAGGGCGGCGCATAATACAAGGGAAAAAATCACCCTTTTTGCTAACATATTTCTTCCTCTTTCAATATGTCGGCTTAAAAACCAGGTCCCTTAAGTTCTGCGACCATGGCCTTTTTATTGACACTGCCAAAAAAAGCTTCGCCTGCTACAAGAACATCCGCGCCGGCCTGCCGTGCCAGGGAGGCTGTAGAAGAATTTATGCCGCCGTCCACTGATATTATAAAAGAAAGATTGCGTTCTTTGCGGATTTGAACCAAATTTTTGACTTTTTCCAGGCATGAAGGTATAAGACTCTGCCCGCCATAGCCTGGATTGACTGTCATTACAAGTACCAGATCCACAACAGGTAAAATTTCGGTAATTGCCGAGACCGGTGTGGACGGAACAATGCTTACTCCCGCTTTTTTTTCCAGGCCGCTGATCGATTTAATTATCCGGTCCAGATGGACCGCTGCTTCCGCGTGTACTGTAATATAGTCTGCGCCGGACTGCGCAAAAACCGGTATAAAAATTTCAGGATTGCTAATCATAAGATGAACATCGAATATTTTTGAACTGCAGGGCCTTAAATCAGCCACCATTTTGGGGCCGAATGATAAATTAGGGACAAAATTCCCGTCCATCACGTCAAGGTGCACCCATTCTGCCCCCGAATCTTCTATTTCTTTGGCCGCAGCTGCCAGATTGGTAAAATCCGCCGCAAGTACGGACGGAGCAATAATGGGATTTTGCATAAAAAGATGATAAACATTACAAAGATTCTTGTAAAGGTATAATTTTAATATGGTAAAATCGGGCAGACCTTCTGTTTTTTTAACCCTATTGCAAGAAATTACAGAAGTGTTATACTGAAAAGGATATAACTTCAAGCATGAAAACCAGGGTTGAAGAGCTCATTGAGCAAGCCTATGAGCGCCTAAAAGTAACAGATGCTGTTTCGGCGCTCCGCCTCCTCGAAGAGGCCTTAAAGATAGACTTTGATCATCCGGAAGTCAAGTACGGCTTGAAATGCGTAAACTGGTGGCTGGATAGGTTAAAAAAACTGGACGACCTTCGCGAGCCTTATGAAAAAGGCGGGTATGTAATTTCACAATGGAAAACATTCCATGTTTTTTTGGATCAAATCGGGAATACGGCCGGCGGCGAAGAATCCTGTATTTATGCTGTCAGGAATTTTGTTTTTAGACTGGCTTTAAAGTATCTGGAAGATGTTTTGGCAAATTCGGGGAACAGTCCCGATCCGGAGATCCTGCTTCAGATGGGACGCTGTTACAAGGGAATCGGCAATTACGAAGAAGCTGCGAGGTTCCTTGAGCAGGCTGTTCATTTTAAACCTGATGACAGCGGAGCTTTGGCCGAACTTGCGGATGTAAGGGCCCTTTTGGGCGATCCCAGGGCTGCCAAAGTACTTTTTAGGGAAGCTTTTTATCTGGATCCCCAGGCCATTGATCTTTGGTTTATGGAATCGGAAATGATAATCCGGCTTAAGGAAAAAGTCGCGGAATTGGGCTATACCGGTAAGGAAATTGCGGAATGGATTCCGGTTTACGGAACCCTCTGGGGTATCTTTTCGGTACAGCGTGAACTTAAACCTGTTGAACTTGGAAAACTCAAACAGGCGATTTTGGCTCTGGAAAGCGAAAGTAACAACAAGCCGGGTGAATTTTCAAAACCCCGCCTGTTAAACCGGTATTTCCGCCTTATAGATCATTACGGCGCCAGGGCAAGAACACCCGGCGATAATTCGGATGTGGTTGAAGAAACCATGCGGAAAATTAAATTCATCGATTCTGCGGTTTATGAGCAGTATCGTAATTAGGAGTAATAATGTCTGATACCAATGAAAGTCCGGCTCTTTTAAAAAAAGTCCAGGAAATGCTTAATGAAGAAAAATGGACCAGGGCGGCCTTAAGCAATTATTCAACTACCCAATTCAAGGAACTGGACAATGTTCTCAAGGAAGCCAAAGAAGCCCGTTTGTTCGATGAGCTGCGGCAGCTTTGCGAAGATCATCTTGTGCATACAAAAACCAGCATCATCGGTCTTTACCTTGCAGGTATGGCCTCCCTTTCCCGCCAGATTATTGACGATACCGCCCTTGTTAACCTGGTTACCATTTTTGCAGACAATAAAAAAAGCAATATTGTTAAATATCTTTGCGAAAGGATTCTTGATTACGGCGAATCCAAGTTTGCCCTCCGCACCCTGGGAGACTGTTACAGGGCCGATAACGAGGAAGATGCCCTCTACGGTATTTGGGAACGACTGGTAAAGGTTGATTACGAAGAAGCCGATCTCGCAAAGGCCCTGGCCGAACGCTACGAAAAACAGGGCAACATCGAAAGCGCCGTTGATTATTATAAAAAAGCTCTCCACCGCTATATAGGCAAGCAGCTGTTCAGCAATATTAAGGAAATCTGGGAAAAGCTGCTTGAATACTGCCCGGAAGATATTGACTTCTTCCTGCATGTGGAAAAACGCATTGCCAAGACCATCAGCGATGACAAGGCTGTTCTGCTGTTAAGGGATGTTTACGACAGCAGGCTTAAACGCAACGAGCTGGATACGGCCATCACTGTGCTGAAGATAATTCTGGATTATGATGACGATGACAAGCAGGCGCGCAGAGACATAACCGAATGTTACAGGAAAAAATACGCAGGCCACAGCCAGCTTGAAGAATATATCCGCGTATCAAACCTGTCGCAGAACTGGCGCAATGTCCACGAGGCGATTATTGATTTTGAAAAACACATTGCCTTTGACAAGGGAAGCTACGTATTCCACCGGACCTGGGGAGTCGGCAGAATAGCCAGTGTCCAGGGCGATGAAATAGTTATAGATTTCGCAAAAAAACGCAACCATTCAATGTCATTGAAAATGGCTGTAGACGCTCTTGCGATACTGTCAAAAAACCACATCTGGGTTTTAAAGGCGACCTGGAAAAAAGAAAAACTCCACGACAAAATTAAAAACGACCATATCTGGGCCCTGCAGAACATCATCAGAAGTTTTGGAAATTCCTGCGACATCAAGCGGATTAAAGCTGAACTTGTGCCGTCCGTATTGTCGGCCGCTGAATGGACTACCTGGAGCGTCAAGGCAAGGGACAGTCTCAAGATGGACCCGAGCTTTGGTTTAAGCACAGAAAACGTCGATTTGTACACAGTCCGCGACAGACCTGTAAGTATGGAAGAAAAACTCTACAGTGAATTCAAGGCCGACAGGAACTTTTTTGACCGCGCGCAGACCATAAGAGATTTTACTTCGCAAAAGAACGCGGAGCTGGATTCGGATTACTTTGCAGAAATGTTTGGTTATTTTACCGCTTATCTAAAATCGTACAGCCAGGTTGACGAGTTTGTAGTGGCGTCTTATTTGCTGGTTAAGGAGCTGATAGGACGTTATCCGCATCTTGGCGCCGGCATTAAGATGGATTTTCTGGAGCTTTACGAAGGTATAGAATCGCCTATCGATCTTTTTCTCAATCTAAAAGACTCAAAATTAAAAGAAGAATTTCTGCGCCAGATCAAACTCTTTGTCCCGGGCTGGACCGAGATCTAACTCAAGTTTTTCCCGCGTTATCCAATGCTGTCCATGATAGAGAGCCTTAAACAGGAAGGCTGCCAGGATAAACTAACGGCGTTAACCGCTTTTTGCTTTGAAAATTACAGGGATAACCGCGAAGCAGCCGTATGGCTTTACAATAACATGAAAAATGAAGATTGGTTTAAGGCAGCCAATATTCCTTTTGAAAAACAGCTTATTACGCTTATCCATATACTGGATATAAGCTTCCGTGAAATTGAAAACCGCCGCGACACAGCCGAGAACCGCAAACTCAACAAACAGGTGCACACCATCCTCTTTAAGGAAGGCGTACTTAACGAACTTATTGACAGGACGGACATTGATACCACCATCCGTATTTATACCTTTATAAACGATGTAAAGGATTTGGATCCGGCGGATAAAATGGCCCTTAAAAACCGGATCCTTTCGCTCCACCCGGATTTCAAATTTTTTGGGGACGAAGAAAAGAAAGTTGTTACCCTTGGGCTCATTGCAACACAGGCAAAATATACAGAAAAACAGAGGCAGCTTGCCAAAATTCTTAACGAAGAACTGCCGGCCAATTCCAAAGAACTGGAATACGCAAAATCCCTGGGAGACCTCAGCGAAAACGCCGAATACAAGGCGGCCCTGGAAAGACAGACTTTCCTCAATACAACACTGGTTAAACTCAGCGAAGAAATTGAGAGGGCCCAGCTATTTGATCCGTCCCTTGTAAACACGGCAAGAGTCTCCTTTGGGACCAAAGTCACCCTTTCCAACGCCGACACCGGCGAAAAAAGCGAATATACGATACTGGGACCCTGGGAATCAGATCCCGAGAACCGGGTTATTTCGTACTTGTCGCCGTTCGGCGCTTCCATAATGAACAAAGCCGCGGGAGAACAGACAGACTTTGTCATTAACGGCGAAAAGGCGTCTTATATCATAGAAACAATTACAGCGGCAATATAAATAATATGTTATAACTGTAACAGGAGAGGAAGATGAGAAAATTCATTGCAGTATTTATCCTGATTTTTGGGATCATTTTTTCTGCGGCGGCCCAGACACCCGCAAATCTCTCCGGACCAATGGATCTAATCCTGCTGTATGATACATCCGCCAGCATGAGCGATTACTACAACGAAACCGCCGATTACCTGACCGGCCAGTTTCTTACGGATTTTTTGCGCATAGGCGATACTTTTCATTTAATCTCATTTTCCAAATCCCCGCGTCTTGAGATCTCGCGCCTGGTAGAAGGGGTCGGCGAAGTGGAAGCAATTGTCGGCCGCATCCTCCTTATGTACCCGCTGGATCCGGAATCCGATATTACAGGCGCGCTTAATTTTGCCGAACAGTACGCTTCTTCGTTACCCGGTAACCGGCACAAAAAAATAATCTTGGTAAGCGACGGGGACAACAATAATCCGGCCGTGCAGGCAGCTATAACGGCAACCTCGGCCCGTTTAAACCTTAAAAACTACGATTTACAGTTTATTAAAATACCTGTAACATCTCCGCCGCCGTCATCCAACAGAGCGCCTATTGTCCGGCAGCCTGCGCCGCCTGTCGCTCAAGTCCAGCAACAACCGCAGCAGCAGACACCGCAACAACAAACGCCGCAGCAGCAAACACCTCAGCAACAGACACCTCAGCAGCAAACGCCGCAGCAGCAAACACCGCAGCAACAAACGCCGCAGCAGCAAACGCCGCAGCAGCAAACACCGCAGCAGCAAACGCCGCAGCAGCAAACGCCGCAGCAGCAAACACCGCAACAGCAGATACCGCAGCAACAACAACAACCGCAGCAGCAGACACCGCAACAACAAACGCCGCAGCAACAACAACCACAGCAGCAAACACCACAGCAGCAAACACCACAGCAGCAACAACCGCAGCAACAAACCCCGCAGCAACAAACACCGCAGCAGCAACAACCGCAGCCGGAAACTAATACAGTAACCACGGTTCCGGAACCGCAGACCAATCAAAATGAACAATTCAATCAGACCGAAAATGTCCCATTAACAGATGATAAAACATTGGACCAAAAGTCCGGCGATAATAATCAATCCTCCGATACCAGGACAGCAGTTCCGGGGCCTGGAACAGGCATAACACAAGCCCAGGTTATCAATGAAGATCATACTGAAATTCCGTGGTGGCTGATTGCGGCCATTATACTGGGCCTTTTGATTCTGGCGCTGATAATATTCTTTGCTTCAAGAAGGCTTAGTTCCTCGCCCAACCGCGTTATGGCCCAGGCTGCTTCCGCTCCTGCGGATAACCGTGACAGGCTGGAAGCCGATCGCCAGGACAAAATCAAGAGCGCGGCGATGATGTCAAGTTATGCCGAAAGCCAGAGAAAGTCCAAACCTCTGCCCGCCGATAAACCTGTTGTGATGAGCGAAGATCAGGAGAAAAACGGTCCGCCCATGTTGTCGTTCTTTGTGGATGACCAGAACACGGCTATAGGAAGACGCAATATCCATACCGCAAAAGAAGGCTACCGGTACACGGTCGGCGGCGGCAAATCCGATTTCCTGATTTTCCTTGTACCCATACCGCGCAATATCGCAGAAGTCCGTTATGACGGGAGACAGTGTACGTTTATACCGCTTAAACCGCAGTTCTTCCCGGATATCGGCTCCCAGCAGGTTTCCAATTGCATAGGCAAATCGATAAGGGTGCTGTCAGAGAAGAAGTACGAGCTCTTTATCCGGATAGAAAGGTATGAAGATCCGCTCAAGGCGCTCAACAAACTGCTTCATTCGATTAATATGCCGGGGTAAAATCAGTTTTAAAAACGTCCTAACGAACTGACAGCGATGTTAAAAATTACGTAATTTTTATTGCGTAATTTTTAGCTTTTCCGGAAGCAGATTACCAAGATTTTCTCCTATGTTTTTATAATAGGTTTTATAAAAATTTGCAAAAATCTTAAGCAGAAGTTTCTTTGTATCTTTATCCATATTTTTAATTGAGTTTATCATACCGACTGCGGTGTTTTTCCAGTCTGCCGGGAAATCGGTAAGCGATTGGGCATTGCCGGACGTGATAATATCATATAAAGTTCCGATAAATATTTCGCGCTGACTTTCATCAATTTGATAAAGCCATTCATGGAGAACTTTATTGATAAAAATACTATGCTGCGTGAGTTTTGCCCTGACAAAATTATTATGCATTACTTCCCATGTATCCATATTATGCTGAAAAAATCCAATAGCATTGCTTTTTACTACATAAGGAATTTCACCGTGTTCCAATAACATTCCGACAAAAGACCCTTGAGGAATAAATGAATATATTCTTGCGCAAATTGCCTTATACTCCCTGCTTCGGATAATTTCTTTTTGAAATCCAGGGCTGTCATTGCAGAAAATTTTACTGATACGTTTTTGGACATTTTTATTACAAAAAGCCGATGCGTATACAGCGAGATTCCCGCCCTTGGAATGTCCCGCAATGATTAACGGCTCAGAATACTTTTTTGCCATTTTTTCAAGATAAACAACCGCTTCCCTTTGCGCAGGAACAGTTTTTTTGAAGCTCATATTAAAATCTTCTTTCCATCCCGCAAGATTCATGTCCGTACCCCTAAAAACCACAAACATGCCGCCGGTATTTTTCTTTTTTTCGGTTTTGATGCAATATGCAGAAAATTGTTTTTCCTGAATAAAATCAACATTATTTACAAATCCAAATAACCTGCAATCTTTATACCGCGGAGCATCTTTAATTGCCTGAAGAACATTTACACCATAAGTTATTGTAACATCGGGATTATTACCCGAAAGATATTTTTTATGTTCTTTTGCGAAAAGTTTCCCTGCTTCTTCGATACTGACACTATCCGCATCGCCTGGCTCAGGAACAATGCCTTCCATCGGCAAGTATGATAATTGAGAAAAAATTGCATTATCAACCGGATTGAATGGCTCCCGGCTGAATTCCAAATCGCCTCTCCATTTTAAATATTCGTAAAAATTTGGCATACATTACCTTTTATAACCAAGTATACTTTTGTTAAAAATCTGATATTCCTTTATAAATCGGAATAAAATCAATAAAAAATCTGAGTTTTTATTAAATAAATTTATTGCGACTTTTAATTTATGATAATAACATTTAATTACAAAAATGAAAACGGAAAAGCACACTAATTATTCAACCCAAAAAAACGGGTTCCTCAAGGAACTGGCAATTAACAAATATATGTACCTAATGGCCCTTCCCGGGTTATTGTGGTTTTTTGTATTTGCCTATCTGCCGTTAATCGGCATCGTAATCGCCTTTCAGGATTTCAATCCCA
>Ga0123357_10000480_pt1 | contig 39001 bp, 28 predicted proteins | sample TergutEmb28metaG_FD_89873 | JGI IMG/M metagenome (GOLD analysis project Ga0123357, IMG submission 89873) | Embiratermes neotenicus P4 segment gut microbial communities from Petit-Saut dam, French Guiana - Emb289 P4 | ecosystem: Host-associated > Arthropoda: Insects > Digestive system > Gut ... | reverse complement strand
GGCCCAGCCGACCTGCCGAAAAAACAAGGATATCAGGACCATGGGAAAGGTCATTGGGATTGATCTCGGCACCACGAATTCGTGCGTTGCCGTAATGGATGGCAAGACCGCCAAAGTCATCGAAAACTCCGAGGGCATGCGGACTACGCCATCGATCGTGGCGGTGACCGACGACGGCGAGCGTCTCGTGGGTCAGCCCGCCAAGCGCCAGGCCGTGACCAATCCCGAGCGTACATTTTTTGCGGTCAAGCGCCTGATCGGTCGCCGCTATGACGACCCCATGGTGGAGAAGGACAAGAAGCTCGTCCCCTACCACATCGTGCGGGCCGGCAACGGCGATGCCTGGGTCGAGGCCGACAAGCAGACCTATTCGCCCTCACAGGTCTCGGCCTTCATCCTGCAGAAGATGAAAGAGACTGCGGAAGCCCATCTCGGCCACAGGGTCGAGCAGGCCGTGATCACGGTTCCCGCCTATTTCAACGACGCCCAGCGTCAGGCCACCAAGGACGCCGGCAAGATCGCCGGTCTGGAGGTGCTGCGCATCATCAACGAGCCCACTGCGGCGGCGCTGGCCTATGGTCTCGACAAGACCAAGGCCGGACTGATCGCTGTCTATGACCTCGGCGGCGGCACGTTCGATATCTCCATTCTCGAAATCGGGGATGGCGTGTTCGAGGTCAAGTCCACCAACGGTGATACCTTCCTCGGCGGCGAAGACTTCGACATGCGCCTGGTCGGCTATCTCGCTGATGAGTTCCAGAAGGAACAGGGCATCAATCTGCGCAACGACAAGCTTGCGCTGCAGCGCCTCAAGGAGGCGGCTGAAAAAGCCAAGATCGAGCTGTCCTCGACCTCGCAGACCGAGATCAACCTGCCCTTTATCACGGCCGATCAGACCGGCCCCAAACATCTGACGATGAAGCTGACGCGGGCCAAATTCGAGGCCCTGGTCGACGACCTCGTGCAGCGGACGATGGAGCCGTGCCGCAAGGCGCTCAAGGATGCCGGGCTCACCGCGGGTGAAATCAGCGAGGTCGTCCTGGTCGGCGGCATGACACGCATGCCCCGGGTCCAGGAAGTGGTCAAGCAGCTGTTCGGCAAGGAGCCGCATAAGGGCGTCAACCCCGACGAGGTGGTTGCCACCGGTGCAGCCATCCAGGCCGGTGTGCTGCAGGGCGACGTCAAGGACGTGCTGCTGCTTGATGTCACGCCGCTGTCGCTCGGCATCGAGACTTTGGGCGGGGTATTCACCCGCATCATTGATCGCAACACCACGATTCCGACCAAGAAGAGCCAGGTGTTCTCGACTGCCGAGGACAGCCAGAGCACAGTGACGATCCGGGTGTTCCAGGGCGAACGCGAGATGGCGCAGGACAACAAGCCGCTCGGTCAGTTCGACCTTGAGGGCATTCCCCCGGCGCCACGCGGCATGCCTCAGATCGAGGTCACGTTCGACATCGATGCCAACGGTATCGTCAACGTCTCGGCCAGGGACAAGGCGACCGGAAAGGAGCAGCAGATCCGCATCCAGGCCTCCGGCGGCCTGTCGGAAAGCGACATCGAGAAGATGGTCAAGGACGCCGAGGTCAATGCCGCCGCCGACAAGAAGCGGCGCGAGCATGTCGACGCCAAGAACCATGCCGACGCCCGGGTGCACAATACCGAGAAGGCGCTGGCCGAACACGGTTCGAAAATTCCGGAGGCCGATCGGCGCGCCATCGAGGATGCGGTGAGCGACCTCAAGGAGGCGCTGAAAGGCGAAGACCCGCAGGCCATCCGCGAAAAGACCAACGCGCTGGAGCAGGTGTCGATGAAACTCGGCGAGGCCATGTATAAGCAGGCCGACGCCAAGGAAGGCGCCAAGGATGACGTGGTCGACGCCGAATTCACCGAGGTCGACGAGGACAAGAAGTCTGCCTGAGACCCCTGAGAGGGAATGAATGCGGACCACCCGAACCCTGCCGGCACTGATCCGCCTCCTCTTGAGGGAGGCGGATCTGTTGGCGTTCGGGGCTCCTGGTTGCTCCAGACGCTGTGCGCTGGGGTGTGATGGCCGCGGGCGAGCCCCGAGATGGCGGGATGCTGCCGATTTCCTGATGTGTCGAATTGCGACTGGATAGACCGGGTTCAATATGTCCACCAAGCGTTGTTATTATGAAACCCTGGAAGTTGAACGCGATGCGGATGAGACCCGGCTGAAAGCAGCGTTCCGCAAACTGGCGATGAAATTCCACCCCGACCGCAATCCCGGGGACCACAATAGCGAAATCCGCTTCAAGGAAATCAACGAGGCCTATGAGGTCTTAAAGGACAAGGACAAACGCGCCGCGTATGACCGCTATGGTCATGCCGCCTTTGAACAGAACGGCTTCGGGGGCGCCAATGCCGGCTTCGGTGCCGGTTTCGCCTCGTCCTTTTCGGACATTTTCGAGGACCTGTTCGGTATGGCCGGGCAGCGCAGCCGCGGCGGGCGCGAACGCGGGGCCGATCTGCGCTACAATATGAAGATCACGCTGGAGGAGGCCTTCCACGGCAAGGAGGCGCAGATCCAGATCCCGGTTTCGGTGACCTGCGAGGAATGTTCGGGCACCGGTGCCAAGGCCGGCACCAAGCCCAAAGCCTGCGCCACCTGCGGTGGTGCCGGGCGCATCCGGCAGTCCCAGGGCTTTTTCACCCTTGAGCGCACCTGTCCGGGCTGTCAGGGCCGCGGTCAGATGATCGAGGAAAACTGCACCTCGTGTTCGGGGCAGGGCAGGGTGACGCGGGAGCGCACATTGTCGGTGCCGATCCCCCAGGGGGTCGAGGACGGTACCCGGATAAGGCTGGCTGGCGAGGGTGAGGCCGGGGTCCGCGGTGGGCCGGCAGGCGATCTCTATATCTTTCTCAGTCTGGGGCAGCACCAGTTCTTCCAGCGCGAGGGTGCCGATCTTCATTGCCGGGTGCCGATATCCATGGTTACCGCAGCGCTGGGCGGCGAATTCGAGGTTCCGACAATCGAGAAGGGCAAGACCAGGATCAAGATTCCGGTTGGAACCCAGTCCGGCCGGCGCCTCAAAATCGCGTCCAAAGGCATGCCGGTGCTGAATTCGCGGCGCACCGGGGATATGTATGTTCAGCTTGTGGTTGAGACGCCACAGAATCTCACCAAGCGGCAGCAGGAGCTGCTCAACGAGTTCGAAAAGCTTTCTTCAGGCGTAACCCAGCCCGAATCCGCCGGGTTTTTCGCCAAAGTAAAGGATTTCTTCGGCACCCGCGCTACGTGAGACAGCTTGACCGCGCCACTTGCGGTCTATACCTCTTGCGGCAGAGTTTCTGACACGTTCCCACAACGTGGCCCGTCCGGTAATTCCATGCCTTTGCATTCGTCAGTCCGGGTGTCGAAAAAGCCTCGCCTTGATGACGAGGTCCGTTTCCTCCGCTCCTGGATGGAAAAGCCCCTTCACATGGGGGCGGTGATGCCGTCCGGGCGCCTGCTGGCCCGGACCATGGCGCATTACGTCGATATTGAATCGGACGCACCGGTGATTGAGCTCGGTCCGGGAACCGGGGCCATCACCTCAGCCCTGATTGATCGCGGTGTCGATCAGCGCCGCCTGGTTCTGGTCGAATTCAACCCCGGGTTTTGTGCCCTTCTGCGCGAACGCTATCCGGAGGCCAAAATCGTCCATGGTGATGCCTATCGCCTGCGCGATACGCTCCACAACGTGCTGCCGGAGCAGGCTGCCGCCGTGGTCTCAGGCCTGCCGCTGGTGACCAAACCGATGCTGACCCGGATCAAGCTGGTTCGCGACGCTTTTGCTGCGCTGGCGCCCGGCGCGCCCTTCGTCCAGTTCACCTATTCCGTGGTGCCGCCGATCCCGAAATCGCTGCCCGGGGTATCGACGGAAGCCTCCGAGCGGATCTGGATGAATCTGCCGCCAGCGCGGGTCTGGGTCTATCGCAGGGAAGACTGCCAGGTCGAAGGCGACGTCACAGGCGAGGTTTCAGGTCAGGTCTCGAGCCTGCACCGCAAGGCGGTGTGACATCCCGCACGCGCTGTCCCGGGGCAGAACCCGGCGCACGGCGTGCCAGGGTGGGAACGCGAGCCGCCGCCCGGGGTCGGCCCCCCTCGAAATTCCGAACGGGTGACCGGTATTTCCCTGCTCCGTCATTCTTTTCAGGCCGGCCTTCTCCAAACCATGGAGTGAATATGGAACCCGTTGAGATCGCCCCTGCCGACCGCCTGATCGTGGCGCTCGACCTCGACAGCCCCGAAATCGCGCAAAACATGGTGGCGCGCCTCGGCGACGCGGTCGGTTTCTACAAGATCGGTTACCAGCTCGCTTTTTCCGGGGGCCTGGCGCTGGTCCCGATTCTCACTGGCCTGGGCAAGAAGGTTTTCATCGACCTCAAGCTGCACGATATTGCCAACACCGTCACCCGCGGAGTGGCGAGCCTGGCCCGGCTTGGCGCCACTTTCCTCACGGTTCATGCCTTTCCGCAGACGATGAAGGCGGCGCTTGAGGGACGCGAGGGAACGGACCTGCGCATTCTCGCCGTGACGGTACTGACCTCCTGGAACGACGACGACCTCGAAGCGGCGGGCTATGCTTTCGGTGTGGGGGACCTGGTCGAGCGCCGGGCGCGCCAGGCCGCAATGCTCGGCATCGACGGGGTGGTCTGTTCGGCCGAGGAGGCGGGGCGATTAAGGCGCATTGCTGGAGACCACATGTGCCTCGTCACCCCCGGCATCCGCCCGGCGGGTGCCGACCCCGGCGAACAGAAGCGCGTGATGACACCGGCGCGCGCCATGGCCGCCGGCGCCGATTATCTCGTGGTCGGACGCCCCGTGCTTGGTGCCGCCGACCCCGAAGCCGCAGCCTGGGCGATCCGGGCAGAGATCGAAGACGCCCTCAAAGCACGAAGTGCGGCGCCCTGACGCCAGGCGGCGGCGGCGCTGCCGACCGGAACCATGCCGGAGGCTCGCTGCGTCTGAAAAGGATTTCGTTAGCAATTTTGCGTGCAGGACAGGGGGCGGGGCCTGACTTCCCGGCCCTGCCTTTCTTACAGCCGATTGTCCGAACTTATTCACTCGGGTAAAAACAGGCCAGCGAAGGCCAGCTTTAAGGGTCGCGTCATGTCAGCCATGCGTTTGATAGTTGCAGGAGCCGGTGGCCGGATGGGCCAGGCGTTGTTGCGCGCCATCGCGCAAAGCCGGAATGCCGTTGCGGTCGGGGCACTGGAGGCCCCGGGATCGAAACTCATCGGCTCCGAGGCCGGACTGCCTGCTGGTCTCGGCTCCCTGAAAATCACCGACGATCCTGCCGCGCTGGCCCCCATCGCCGACGGCATCCTTGATTTTACCGTTCCCGCCGCAACGATTGCCAATGTGGCGATCGCCGCCGAACATGGTCTGGTTCACATCATCGGCACCACCGGCCTGTCGGCGAGCGACAACGCGGTGATCGAAGCCGCCTCCAGCCGCGCCATCGTGGTCCGCTCCGGCAATATGAGCCTCGGTGTCAACCTGCTGGCATCGCTGGTGAAAAAGGTGGCGCGCGCGCTTGATGAGCATTTCGACATCGAGATCGTCGAGATGCATCACCGTGCCAAGGTGGACGCGCCCTCGGGTACCGCGCTGATGCTGGGCGAGGCGGCGGCCAGTGGCCGCGGCGTCGCCCTGGAAGAGCATTGCGCACGGGGCCGCGATGGCATCACGGGGCTGCGAAGAAGCGGCGATATCGGTTTTGCCGCCTTGCGTGGTGGCAGTGTGGTCGGGGATCACAGCGTCATCTTCGCCGGTCCGGCAGAACGGCTGACCCTTTCGCACCACGCCGAGGACCGCATGCTGTTTGCCTATGGCGCGCTGAAAGCCGCGCTCTGGGCCCATGGCGCCCAGCCCGGACTTTATACCATGGCCGATGTGCTCGGCCTCTCCGACTGACATCGCTGTCGTCGGCGTGCGTGCGCGGGACGCAGTTCATGAAACCACCGGAAAACGGAATCGAATCGATGAGCGAACGTCTTCTTGTCCTGGTCCGTCATGGCCAGAGCGAATGGAACCTGAAGAACCTGTTTACCGGCTGGAAGGATCCCGATCTCACCGCGCAGGGTGTGGCCGAGGCCATCGAGGCCGGGCGCAAACTCAAGGCCCAGAGCCTGACCTTCGACGTTACCTTCACCTCGGTGCTGACCCGCGCCCAGCGCACGCTTGACCTCATCCTCAACGAACTCGGCCAGACCGGGCTTCCAGTCACGAGGAATCTGGCGCTGAACGAGCGCGACTATGGTGAACTCTCGGGGCTCAACAAGGACGACGCCCGCAAGCGCTGGGGCGAGGATCAGGTTCTGATCTGGCGCCGCTCCTTTGATGTGCCGCCGCCCGGCGGCGAGAGCCTCAAGGACACGCTGGCGCGCGCGCTGCCCTATTATGTCCAGGAGATCCTGCCCTGCGTGCTGCGCGGTCAGCGCACACTGGTGGCCGCCCACGGCAACTCGCTCCGGGCCCTGATCATGGTCCTGGAAAAACTGTCGCCCGAAGGCATCCTCAAACGGGAACTGGCGACCGGCGTGCCGATCATCTACCGCCTCAATGCCGATGCCACGGTCGCCTCTTCGCTGGACTTGGCGGACTAGATCAGACCAGCGCGGGCGGGCCGAACGGCAAGGTTCGCCCATCTGGGAATGGGGATCCGCCAGTCCCCTTGCACCAGTCCCTTGCACGAGTCCCTTGCACGAGTCCCTTGGCGGGAAGAACCGGCGACTGCGCCTTTCGCAGCGCCGCCGGAGTTGCGGCCCGGGGCAAGCCGTCTTCCGTTTCTTCACATCGGGTTGTCTGACCCCTTTGTGAGCTGCTCTCGAAATGGCGATCTGTCCTGCCTGCTGCTCTGCTGGTCCGTCGCCGCCGCGTCGCCCAGGTCAGGGTGAAGGCACCGATTGCGCTGGTGGCGCCATACCTGAGAAAGAATCGCAACGGATTCCAATATCCCAACCTTGGCAGTTGGACCCGGACACTGTACGATTTCAATACGTACAGGAGTCGGGTCGCCATGCGGCGAGTAGCCGTCGATACCAACGAGAGACTGAACCTGCGGATTTCTCGGGAGATCAAAGCAAAACTCGTGCGTGCCGCTGAACTACGTCAGACCGACGTGACCAGCTTTGTCACAGAGGCTTCTTTGCGCGAAGCCGAAACGGTCATCCGGGAAGCCGATGTCATCAAGGTCTGCGAACGCGATTATCGGCGCATCCTCGAACTGCCGGAGGATCCGCCGCCACCCAATGCCAGGCTCATTGCGGCGGCGAAGGTGCGGCCTGACAGCATATGACAATGCTCGCCTGGCACGAAGAACGGTCGCCAGGAAATACCCCTGTGATGCTTTCGATTGCGCCGACGCTGTCCTCAATGAACTTGCCACGAAACGGTTTAAGGACTGGAGAGCAGAACAGTGAAAGCTGAAACCTTCGCAGATGTATTTGATGCGCTGGCCGACACGCCAGAGCAAGCTGCGAATCTCAAGGCCCGTGCGGATCTTCTGACGGCACTTCGCAACCGTGTGAAAGCCTGGGGTGTGGTGCGAAGGGGATGCAGCCGTGCGGCTTGGCATCACGCGGCCACGCCTCAACGACCTGACCTGCGGCACGCCGGATAGGTTCTCGCTTGATGCGCTTGTGAACATCGCGGCGGCGGCTGGCCTTTCACATTGAAATTTGCGTGACAGAAGTTGCCTGATGAACTGAATTTGGGAAGCACGGTCGTCTTAACTTGGATCAAGGACCGGGTGGCCAACCGGCAAGCGCCGCCGTTTCGGCAAGTGGAAGCCGGTTTCGATTGAATTCCAGCCGGAATGGAGGGGACAGTGACCTGGCGCTGTCGCCGGACGCCATCGCCCATCAGCGGTCAGGATCCCGTGGTGGACAAGCGGCAGGAACGGCTGCGCTCATTTCACCGAGGCCAGACATCCCGCTTCCCAGGCCAGTATGGCGTGTTTGCGGGCCAGTCCCCAGTGATAGCCGGTGAGACTGCCGGCCTTGCCGAGCACACGGTGGCAGGGCACGACGAAGGAGATCGGATTGCGCCCCACCGCGGCACCGACTGCGCGGGCGGCGCCGGGTCGGTGGATGGCGTTCGCGAGATCGGAATAGGTTACGGCCCGCCCCAGCGGGACCTTGAGCAGCGCCTCCCACACCCGGAGTTCAAACCCGGTGCCGTCAAGGACGATAGGCAGGGCTGGATCGCACGGTGAGGCGGAGACATCGAAGATGCGTCGGGTGAGGTCTGCGGTGGCGGAGGGATCGGGGCTGAATCTCGCCTGTGGCCAGTGCTGTTGCAGGTCGATCAGTACCGCTTGTCGGCGCTCGGGGTCGGCAAAACCGAGGCCGCAAAGCCCGCCGTCGCCCGCGATCACGACAGCGATGCCGAAAGGGCAGTCGTGAAAGCCGTAACAGAGAGCTTCACCAGCGCGGGCGTGGCGCCGCAGCCGCGTTTCCTGGCAGAGGAGGCGATGGCGGACGAAAGGAGAGCGGAAAGGAGCGTTGTCATCGAACAGCGTGACGGAGCCTTCCAAAAGGCTGCGGGCATGATCGGGACTCAAAGCGGCGAGGAAGGCGTCCGGTGTGAGGCGGGCAAAGCGTTGCAACAATTGCCGCCATTCATCGGCTTTGAGCCCGGCGGCGGCGGCGACGGCGGTGAGCCCGGGTGTTGGTGAGGGGTTTCTGGAGATGAAGCCGATGGCGCGTTCCAGGCGGTCATAATCGCCCCAGGCGGGGCTGTCGTCGCCAGAGCTGTCGGGATCCTTCGTCATCACAGATCTGCGCCCGTCAAAGTCGTTGCCAGCTGCCCTCTGTCATCCCTATACCCGAGATCATGGCACGAAACATTGGCAAGCCTGTGGGCAGAAGCGCAAGCGCCGGGAAAAAGGCGAAGAAAGTGGCAGAGGCACCGGAGGCGGCAGCGGAACCGTGGTCAGGTTCCACGGTCGTCGAGGCCTTCAAGCGCTTCCAGAAGGCCAACCCCGAGCCCAAAGGCGAGCTTGAGCATCACAACCCCTTCACTTTACTGGTCGCCGTGGTGCTCTCGGCGCAGGCTACCGATTCCGGTGTCAACAAGGCCACGCGTGCCCTGTTTGAGGTCGCCGATACGCCGCAGAAGATGCTGGCGCTGGGCGAGGAAAAACTCTGTGAATATATCAGGACCATCGGTCTCTACCGCGCCAAGGCGCGCCACGTCATTGCGCTGTCGGAAAGGCTGATCACGGTCTTCGGTGGCGAGGTGCCGGGCAATCGCGCCGACATCGAGTCCCTGCCTGGAGCCGGCCGCAAGACCGCCAATGTGGTGCTCAACATCGCCTTCGGGCAGCCGACCATGGCGGTCGACACCCATGTCTTCCGCGTTGCCAACCGCACCGGACTGGCACCCGGCAAGACTGTGCTTGACGTCGAGCTTGCCCTCGAAAAGGCGATTCCCGCCCGTTTCATGCTCCATGCCCATCACTGGCTGATCCTGCATGGTCGCTACACCTGCCTGGCGCGCAAGCCACGCTGCCAGCTCTGCCTGATCGCCGATCTCTGCGGCTTTGGCGACAAGACGGCGTAACGCGAGGCGGGATTTGGATTGAACCGCGCACTTGAGGTGGACAAACGGGCACTGGGGAGCGGACGTGCAGGATACGATGGTATGGCCAAGAAAGTGTGGGCCGGCTGCGTCATCAACGACTGATCCAGCGCGCCGATAACCCAGCTGCAAGCACGGATCTGTGCCGTCAGACAAGCCCTATTTGGTGACATCTCGTGGCGACGACGAGTCCAGGAAACGACGGCCCGCTTTCCGGAACCAACGGTCCGCCTCCCCGCGGTCTTTCGGCACGCCCTCCCCGTTTTCGTAGGCGACGCCGAGATTGACTTGTGCCTCGGCATAGCCCTGCTCTGCGGCTTTACGAAACCAGGCGGCCGCCTGCGCATGGTCCGGCGGAACACCCTCGCCTTTGGCGTAGGCGACGCCCAGATTGTATTGCGCCATGGCATCGCCCTGGTCCGCCGCCTTGCGCCACCAGGCGGCGGCCTGCGCATGGTCCTGCGCCGCACCCTCGCCGTTGGCGTAGGCTACGCCCAGACTAATTTGCGCATTGGCATTGCCCTGTTCAGCGGCCTTGCGCAACCAGGCGATCGCCTGCCCATCGTCCCGCGCCACACCCTGGCTGTCGTGGTACGAACGACCCAGGTTGTACTGCGCCTCGGCGAGCCCCTGGTCTGCGGCTTTGCGATACCAGGCAGCTGCCTGCCTATGATCCTGCGGAACGCCATCGCCGTTGGTGTAAGCGAAGCCCAGATTGAGTTGCGCATACGCGTACCCTTGGTCGGCGGCCTTGCGGTACCAGGCAGCCGCCTGCCTATGATCCTGCGGAACGCCATCGCCCTTGTGGTAGGCGAAGCCAAGATTGTACTGCGCCTCGGCGTATCCTTGGTCAGCAGCCTTGCGCCACCAAACGGCGGCCTGCACATGGTTCTGCGGAACGCCATCACCGTTGTAGTAGGCCATGCCCAGTTTGCTTTCCGCTGTCGCGAGCCCCTGGGCCGCCGCCTTGCGGCACCAGGCGGCAGCCAACGCATAGTCTTGCGTGAGGCCCTCGCCCTTGCCGTAAGCGAAGCTCAGAGCGTATTGCGCTTTGGCGTGGCCCTGCTCCGCGGCCTTGCGATACCAGGCGGCGGCCTGCGCATAGTCCTTCGGAACGCCAATGCCCTCGTGGTACGCTTCGCCAAGATTAAACTGCGCCCCGGCATAGCCCTGATCCGCAGCCTTGCGGTACCAGGCGGTCGCCTGCGCATGGTCCTGTGTCACACCCACACCGTTGGCGTAGGCAAAGCCGAGATTGTGTTGCGCTTGGGCAAGTCCCTGCTCTGCAGCCTTGCGCAACCAGACGGCCGCCTGCACATGGTCCTGCGTCACACCCTGGCCGTTGGCGTAGGCGACGCCGAGATTGGACTGCGCCGCGGCGTAGCCCTGCTCCGCGGCCTTACGGTACCAGGCGGCAGCCTGCGCATGGTCCTGCGCCACACCCCAGCCGTTGGCATAGGCAAAGCCGGCAGGCTCGGTTTCTCACCCACGCCCGCCGACACGCCATCGTCCATCCGCAGAAAATTCGAAAAACCACCAGGGGAGGAACCCTCAAAACCGTCGAAAGGGCTATCGGGGGCTTCTGAGGGTTTTGAGGGTGACCGTGCGCGCCTGTTTTCCAAAAGGTGGTGAATGGTGACTGCAGTCCTGGAGCGGGCGCCGCTCTCCGATACTACCAACCGCGATGCCGACTACCGCAATACCGACGCCGCCACGAAATCAGCGCCTCCAGCAACACCATCGATCTCCCACTCCGCTTCTCGGCGCAAGCCCTGTCTCGCGTTTGCTCCGGCGTCAGACTACGCTTCCTCCGCAGCAGCCCCTGCATTTCGTCTGATCAGTCATATCATACCTTGAATACACCGATTCCAGCCGACTAGGCTCCGACCCTGGACCCCGAAAGAAAAGGGGGAAAAGAAATGAAGAAGTAAAGATTCAAGGGGTCAGCATCCTGGCGACCCGGAATCCGAGCCTGTTGAACCGGTAGTCGGAGGTGAACCTGTAGCGGTTGGCGGCGCGGAGGTCCCACGGATAGTAGATCCAGCAACCGCCGCGGAGCACCCGGCGACTGCACACATAGCTGGTCCAGGCCGAGCCGTCCGTAGTAGGCGCGCCACTGTAGCTGTCGTGATAGCAATCTTCGGTCCATTCCAACACGTTGCCGTGAACCTGATAGAGACCAAACGGGTTCGCCTCAAACGAATCCACCGGCACAGTCTGTTTCCGGTATTGCCCTTTGCCGCCGCTGCCATAGGTAAAATCCCCGTTGTAATTCGCCTGGTTTGACGAAATGCTCCGGCCCCACCAGAACGGTGTCGTCGTTCCCGCACGCATCACATATTCCCGCTCCGCCTCGCTCACCAGGCGATAGGCTTTCCCGGTCTGCTTCGACAGCCAGGACACATAGGTCTTCGCATCATCCCATGATACATTGATCACCGGGCGCCGGCCGCGGCCCCAGCCCTCATCTTCCGGCCGGTAGCCGCCGCAGCCGCCATCAGCAACGCAAGCATCCCACTCGTCAAACGTCACGGCAAAACGGCCCACCGCAAAGGGCCGTTTGATGGTCACAATATGCTGCGGGCCCTCGTCATCTTCCCGAGCCTCCTCACTCTCAGGAGAACCCATCGTGAACGTCCCCGCTGGGACCACGACCATCTCAGGGCAGCCCTTGTCGCATTCCCTGAACACATCCTTCGGTTTCAGCGCGCTCTCCTCGGCTGCCGATAACGCTCCCGCCCCGCGAGCCCCTTCCTGCCCAGCCGCCAAGGCCGCCCCGGAAACCAAGGCCTCACCGGAAACCAGCGCCATGATCGCCAATGCCAGTGCAACACCGACACCCATCGTCTCTCTCCCCTTTGGTTGAGACACTCCCGGTTGCCGCAATGCGGGAAAAGCGGCAGCGAAGTCAAGCGCTCGGCTGCTCTCGCCCTTGACCTTCAAAGATCCGAAAGCAAGCGTTGATACCAGCCTCGGACCCCAGAGTATCCTCAGAAACCCGTGAACGGGCAGCACAGACCTTTCATCGCGCAGCAATATCGTTCCGTTGCCGTTTGCCGTTCCAGGGCCAGGTGACCGACGGTACAGTCCGAAATCCGCGAGCAACGCAAATTCAGCCTTGGCGCCACCGGGGACCGAGCCACCGCCGGCGTCTATTCCCCGATTCCCGGCCTCTCGGCGCGCACCCCTGAGCCACAGATCCTGGCGGAAATGAATTCCCAAGCAACCTCCCGCACCCCGCGCTGCTGGGCTCCGGATCGCGCCCCGGACGCTCCATGGCGCAAGCCGCCGACGGAACCTGCGGACCGCTTGCGCGAGGTATGGTTGCTCCATGACGGGCCGCCAATGCAGGCAGACGTTGACAAGGCATCCACCATCCACCGGCGCTTGCTGGCCTCGGAATGGCACCGCGTGTCGCTCCCTGACCCCGATCACTTCGAGAAGTTCCAACGACGTCGTCTCTCTTCATATGATGTCCCCTCGTGATACGAATCGCTGGAGGCAGTCTCACCCGACGGCGGGGAACCTCAACGTGGGTAGAAATGCACGCTTCTTCATCAACTTTGCCGGCAGCCTGGGTGTGTATCCCCGATAAGCCTATGTTGATCAGGGACGCGGCGTGACAGGAAGATCGCAAAAGGTGCCAAGTGAGGAGCAAATCGACGATTCACAACCGACGATTCTCTTGTCGAATAGCAGAAGTTTTACCCATCATTTCAGTGAAACAGGCGACTGGTCGTCCTGGCGTCGACGGAGCAGACCAGTCCTTGCATCTTCGGGAATCAGCCCGTTCTCAATGCCCTGGATGATCACATAGCGCTGCATCATAGGGTTCCTGAAACGGAACCTGAACCCTGTGCGGTCATATCCGCGATCCCTTCGCATCCCCCATGCTCCTCAACAGCGGCTGTCTGGCACCTGCCGGGAGCGTTGACTAAAGGGGCATGATCGTTGACTGAAGGCCAGGAAGCGTTGAGTTAAGTGCCATTCAGCGTTCACCATCGAAGGATCCGACACGCCCAATTGCCGCGAAATCCGCCCGGGTTCAGGCGCGCCCTGTCGACCGGGCGCTGTTCGGTTGCGAGAAATGTGCCGCGCGGATCCGGCAGAAGAGGGTCGAGCAATGGAAGTGGCCTTCTGATCCTGTCATGGCCAGCGCCGTTACCCTCAGCTGGTCGCCGGGACGCCTTCCGGTCCGAGAGACAGAACTGGCTTTCCCGCCATTTCCGCACACGCCGACGTGTCGAAACTCTCGGACGCTGCCAATTTCGAGCCAGCCTGCCGAAAGGCGGGAAGGGAAGAGGTCGGTTACCTTCCCTCGAGAAATCCTGCAGGCTGGATCGCAGTGCGGCTCGGGGGTGCCGACAGCTGCTTGTGCATGTGAACCATGAAGGCCATGCCGAAGATCGGGGTGGCGAGGTTGACGATGGGGATCGAGCAGAAGCCTGCGATCAGGGCGCCTGCGGCAAAGATCGTGGAAGCGTTTTCCTTGCGCAGTGCCCTGGCGTCGCCGGGGAGGCGGAAGCGCATGGCGGCAAGCAGAAAATATTCGCGGCCGAGCAGCCATGCCGTGGCAAGAAAGAAGATCAGGAAACCGGCACCCGCAAACAGCACGAAGGGGGATGCGAAGAGATAGACCAGAACCGCGAGCAGCGCGGTGCGGCTGCCTTCGGTGATGGCGCGAAGGAAGGGCAGCGCAGTACCAGGCGGGTCGGTCGGATAACGATCGCTCTCGACATGCTGGGCCACCTCATCGACGAAAAAACTGGCCACCAGCGAGGTGATGGCGGGCATCAGGAGGAAGCCGCCGAACAGGATGCCGAACAGGCTGCTGATCGACAGCACCCAGGACAGGGCCTCAAGCGAGGTGTGGGAATTGGGACCGAGCGTGGTCTCCAGCCACGTTTCCCCTGAATTGGCGAAGAAGCTCAACAGCCGCTGCAGCGCGATTGCCACGCCGAACACCAGGAGCAGCGCCAGGCCGATGGAACGCCACAGGATGGAGCGCATCGGCGGCGACAGGATCTGTGTCAGCGCTTTGATGGCATTTTCCAGCATGACGGACCTCCTGACCAGACCAGCGCCGGCACAGGTAAATATGGCAGCCGGGTTCGGCAAGGCGTCCGTGGTGGCCCATCCAGCCTGCGGGCTGCCGCGAAATCGCGGTGCACGGCGGGCGGGCCGCGCGGGGTTAATGGATTCTTTCGTTTTCGCAGGAGCTTGGCGGTCATCCATGTCCGGACGGGGCGTGGCACAGCGCCCGGCGAGTTTTGCTGGTCCCGCGGCGGTGACACCCTATCCTGTGCGCAAGGTGGATCCCTGATTACCGGAAATGGCGGAGGAGCCCGAGAGAACTGGCTCTCGTTCTGACTCTGCTGCCGGCACCCCGGCATTGCCATCGGCCTGCCCTGTGACATCATCGATTCTTAAAGCCGGGGTCCGCCGGCACAAGTCCGTTTCTGGAGGTCATGCCCGGCCGGGTCGAACGGGTTGCGTCTGTCTTCTTCAGCGTGTTGACGGATCGGCATGGGGGCGACGGGCTCTGCTTGCCGCGCTATGCTGGCTGCTGCGGCTGTTGTGCCTGCCCTGAGCGGCACCGGCACGGACAGTCAATTCGTCCGGATGCCGGCCACCTGCGGATCCGGGGTTTATCGGGTTTCGGCGGCCCATATTTCGGATTTACTGCTGCGCAAACGTCCCGGTACTGCCCTTGAGCGTCCCTGAAATTATCTTCGCGACGCATGTTTCTTGGCAGCTTTCTTGGCAGCGAGCCCGGTTCCGCGGTCTGCGGATTGCCCCGCACTCACCTTCCGGATTTCGGGATTCGGCAACTTGATGTGCGATTGTGTGCGATCCCGGCGCTGGCGAATGCGCGCACGCACCAGGGCGCAAATTCTCGTGAGGGCGGGAATTTTCCCTGCCGATATGGCAAAGGAACAGGCTGGCCGGATCGTCGAAAACAGAAGCCGCACTTGGCGTCCTGTCGCGAGCCGGATGTGGATTTTTGAGTCTCAAGGGGTACCCTGCCGATGCGTGGAAGCGGAAACAGATTTCGGAACAGCGTGGGCCTTGCTGCCATGGCTTTGGTGACGGTGGCGGCATTGCCCGCGGTGCGGGCTGGCGAAATCGCTGCACCCTCATCCATTGACGCCGTCGTGGTTTACCCGGACGGCGCCCGGGTGACGCGGCTGATCAGGGTCGATCTGCCGGCCGGAGACAGCACAATACGCCTCGCCGACTTCCCCCTTGGTCTTGATGCGACCTCGTTGCGGGTGGAAGCGGAGGCGGGCGCGAAACTCGTGATTGGCGCGGTTGATGCGCGCAAGCCGAAGGCAATGGAGCCGGTCAATCTGCCCGAGATCGACAAGCGGATTGAGGCCCTCAAAGATGAACATTCCGATCTGCAGGACGCCAGCGCCGCCGCAGAGGGCCGACGGAAATTCGCCGAGCGCCTGGCCGAATTCTCGCCCTCGGCGACGATCGGCGACAAGGCCCCGGGGCGCTCGGTTGGGGACTGGCAGGCGGCCTTTTCCGCCGTGGGTGCGGAGATCGCAAGCGCCAACAAAGCGATTCGCGATGCCGAACGCAAACAGCGCGTCATTGATCGCAAAGTGGCGGCACTGGAGGCGGAGCGGGAAGCCAAACCGCCGAACAGGCTCGAAGTGCGGATCGAGGTCGGGTCTTCAGCCCCGACCTCGGCCACGTTGCGGGTGAGCTATGCGATTGCCGGGGCGCACTGGACACCGCTCTATGACGCCCGGCTTGATACCGGTGGGCGCGATCACAAGCCGGCACTTGAACTGGTACGACGCGCCGAAGTGCAGCAGGCTACCGGCGAGGACTGGTCGAATGTCGCCATGGTGCTGTCGACGGCACGCGCCCGGGGTGGCGCCGTGGCGCCGGAACTCGGCTCCCTGATCGTCCGTTCCTGGGAACCGAGAATCGATGCCTCGCAGCCCGCGCCCCGGCAGGCTGCGCCCCTGACGCGTGGGCAGCGAATGGTCAGCGCTGACCTGGCCCCGGTTCCCGAGAGCGCCCCTGCCTTCCCGCCTCACGTACAGGCACGATACGAGCCTGCTGAGGAGAAAGAGGCGGCTCCGGCGCTCGGAAATTTTCAGACCCGTTTTGCGATTGGCGGGAGGGTCAGCCTGGCTGCAAATGAGGCGACAAGGAATCTTCGGATCTCGGCTGCGACGCTGGCTCCTGACATCGTGGTCCGGGCGGCACCGGTTGTCGATGCCACTGCCTATCTTGAGGCGAGCTTCCGCGTGGAAGAAAATGCGCCGCTGCTGCCAGGAAGGGTCACGGCCTATCTCGACGGTGTCGCCATTGGTGGTGCCACGCTCGGTCGCGCCGACAAGGATGGAACGATACGGCTTGGCTTCGGTGCCGACGACCAGGTCCGGATTGAGCGCGTGATGCTCAATCGCAATGAGGGTTCGGCCGGCATCATCCTGACGTCGAAAGTCGACGAGCGTGCTTTCAAGACCAGCGTGCGCAATGGGCATGACTTCCCGGTCAACGTCGTGATCGAGGATCGCCTGCCGGTCAGCGAGCAGGAGGATGTCGTGGTCGAGATGCTGCCTTCGACGACTCCGCCGACCCGAACCAATGTGAAGGACAAACGCGGAGTGCTGGAATGGGCTTTCGAGGTCAAACCGGCGGCGGTCAAGGAGATCGGCTTTGCCTGGCGCATGCACTGGCCCAAGGAGAAAAACGTATACATGACGCCTGGCTGACAGGGCCGCAAACTGGCAGTGAGCGCTTTCGTCGCAGCATGCGGGCGGGCGGCGCGCAGGGGGCAGCGCTCCGGGCTTCGAGTAGGAGGAACGAAATCCATGAGACCAGATCGTTGTTGAAGGAGCTGCCACGGTGTGTTGGCAGAGAACGGCTCTGGGTTCAGGTGATTGGGCGTGGCGCCCATGGTGCTTTGCAAGCAGCGTTTTGTGGTTTGTTGACGCTTTGGCGTAGAATCGCGATAGCATGTGGAGGCGTCGGAGCCGCGTTGCGGCTCGACGACAGCGCGTTGCGGCGGAGGTCGGCCTGCCGCGCGGTGGTGGTTGGCTCATGCCTGATCGGCCGCGGCACCGGATCAAGATCGCGGACGATGTTGCGAGGGTCTATAAATTAGCCAAGCTTGGATTCCCGGAGGGCGGATATGATTTACAGCCTCCTTGCTTTCCAGGCGGATACCTCCCGCGATTGGCACAATTGTGCCTCGTTTCTCTGGCGTGGTGGAGAGTGCCGCAAGAGGCAAGAATGGAAATCGACAGAAATCGCCAGAGCGCAATGAGGGAGCATGAATGTTGCGGGCATGCCCCGGTCGAATTCATTTTTCGCTGCATCATGCGATTTGATTACGACTTAGCCAATCGTGATCGGGCCTTGGCACGCGCAACCGCATGAAGGGAAGCGCGTGGCTGCGGATGAGGACCGTGAGCATGGGTTGGGGAAACTGTCCAATGCCGCAATCGGCAGGTGCGGCCATTGCTGTTTGGCAGGAGGTCGCACAAGAGAGAGTTGTTGGCGAGGGGTGATTTTCCTGCCGTGCTATTCCGTCCAAGTGTGCCGCGCGATAAAGAGCTTGAGAAGGTTCTTGACGGTGTGTCATTTTTGACGCATCCTGTCCCCGAGGATAAATCGGGTCAAAAAGCTTCAAGCCCATTTTTACGAGACGGCAACCGGGCGGAAACCCGTTTCGGGAGTGGTTGCTGGACATGGCCGTCGATAACCGGAAAGCTCTCGGTGCCGATCTGCAGACCGTGGAGTTTGGTTAGCCCATGGGTATGCCCCTCTGCCGGCCGCTTGGCGACGGCCTTTGGGAAGTGCGCTGCAATCTGACCGATGGGACAATTGCGCGGATCATTTTCTGCGTTGTGAACGGCAGGATGGTTTTGCTGCACGGGTTTATTAAGAAGACACAGAAGACGCCGCAAAAGGACATCGGTCTTGCGAGAACGCGTCAGAAGGAAATTTTGTCATGAAAACACGGAATAAGGGTCGGATCAGCGAAGAAACCTTCGACGATTTCCTGAGCAGTCAGGGGTTGCTCCAGGACGCGCAGGAGGTGGCAATAAAGCGGGTTCTCGCCTGGCAGATTGCCCAGGCGATGAAGGACGAGGGCATGACAAAGACCGTCATGGCGAAGCGGATGCAGACGAATCGTCGGCAGCTGGATCGCCTGCTTGACCCTGAGAATCCCTCCGTCACCCTCAGTACATTGTCGAGGGCAGCAAACGCAGTTGACCGGATGCTGCGGATCGAACTCTGTCCACGTACAGAAACAGTGTAAAGATCGGGTCCAGGACGCGACAAGGGCGCGCTGACGCCCCGCACAGGGTTCGACAACATCAGGATGGCCCACTCGGTTCGGAGGAACGTCGGCTTCGGTTGTGATGTGAGAGGATCTGCCCGACCGCGGCAGCGAGGAGGTCCGGGGAACAACTGCGCAGAACAGACCCGCGGCATGACGAGGCCCCTTGGAGTCCGCAGTGAGGGTTCGCGGCAGGAGGAAGTCCGCGACCGACAATGTGCAGGAAACGAACTCTGCCTTCCTCGACAAACAAGCTGCCAACTACAGATTTTCGTCGAAGATGGCGAATCGGAGACCACGCCCGATCGGGCCGGCTCTCGCGGGTACCTGCAATCGCCGTCGTTCCTCCCGCACTCATCAACATCGGGTGAGGAAGGGAGGATGGTGCTGCCAGCGGAGATCCTCACGGCAGGGGCTGGCCGGAACAGAAGCGGATCCGCGAGTCGGACCGCGTGCGGATCTCCGAGCCGCGTTGTGGGGGTGAAGGCAGTTCTGTGAAGAGTTTGCCAGGAGCGTCGCGCCGTACCATGTGGTTGCGGCGCGGGATTGGCAGGTGTGCGCTGCACACAACCAATTCTCAGGTTCCGAAACCGGACTGACATCGTGTAAGCTGAAACGGCGATCCTTTGACGGAGGCCGGATGAACAGCATTGTCTCTCAACAGTTCCTGGCGCATCACACCGTGGTTGATACGCGCAGCGCCGAAGAAGCCCGCCACCAGATCGGGCGGATTTTCACCCCACATTTCCTTTCGCCCCGCGAGGCCGGGGCACCCGCTTTTCATGCGCAGCTCCGTTCCGTGCGCCAGGATTTCTTTTCGCTCAACCTGATCCGCTATGGCTGCGAGGTCGACATCGATCCAGGCGAATTGTCGCGCTGTTTCCTGCTCCTGTTCCCGATTGCGGGAAGCGGCAGGATTCGCTGCGGCCGGGACGAAATGCTGCTGGCTCCGGGAGGGACCGCGGCAATTCTCTCGCCGACGCTCCCGGTCCGCATCCAATGGTCGGCGGACTGTGAAACCGTGGTGGTGCTGCTGGAGCGCGAGGCCATGGAGCGTCAATGGGCGTCGATGATCGATCGTCCGCCTCAAGCGATCTGTTTCGCGCCTGCGGTAGATACCGCAGGCACGGCCGGCCGTGTGCTGATCAACCATGTCCGCCAGATGTTTGAGGGTTTTGAGAGCGCTGGAATTTCCTCGCGTTATCGCAGAGGTCTGGCGGAATGCCTGATGCAGCTGGTGCTGGCCTCCTTTGCCCATGACCAGAGCGGCCAGCTCGACCGCGCCGGGCAATCGGCTCACGCCGGGGCGATTGCCCGAGCCGAAGAGTGGATCCGGGCGAATATCTCCGGGCCCTTCAGCGTTGCCGAAATCGCTGCGGCGAGCGGGGCGTCGAGTCTCAGATCCCTGCAGAACATGCTTCGCCGCGAGCGCGGCACGACGCTGACCGAAATGATCGAGGCCATCCGGCTGGATGCGTTCCGGACCTGCCTGATCGCGTCGGAGGACCGGCGCAGCGTCACCGACTGCGCGCTCAGCGCCGGGCTCGGCCATCTCGGGCGAGCCGCGATCGCCTATCACAGACGCTATGGCGAAACCCCGTCGCAGACCTTGCGCAGGCGGCGCTGAAGGCATGAGCCGGGTCTTGTCGATCTCCTTCAAGCAAGGTCGGTCCGCCGCCGAATCGGGGACTTCGGGGCAGCGTGTCGCTTTTTTCGTCTGACGGGCGGCTGGTGCGAAGCCTCTGCCCGGCTTACAGCATCGAGCGCGGCGGAACGTAAGCGGCCTTGCTGTGCGACAGGCCGAGATCAATGAGAGCCTCACAGGCCTTGTAGGAGATGATGCCGGGATTGAGCACGGGAACCGGGAAGCGCCCGGCGAGAAAACGGTGCGACTGGTACATCGTGGTCGACCCCAGGATCAGCACGTCGGCACCATCCTGTTCGAGGGCGAGGCGGGCCTCGCGCTCGAGCAGAGGAAAGACGCTGTCTTCCTTGCCGGAGAGCAGTTCGCTGGTATCCGGCGGCACGTCGATCGAACGCACCGAAGCCATGCGATGGTTGAGGCCCTGCTCGGTTGCGACCTTGTCGTAGAGCGGGCGCCAGCGCTCCCACATGGTCAGGATAGAAAAGCGTTTTCCCAGCAGACAGGCTGCCAGCATGGTGGCCTGGCACGGTCCAACCACGGGAATGGTCAGAGCGGAACGAAGCCCGGCAACGCCCGAATCGCTCATCGAATTGACGCAGACCGCGCTATAGCCCTCTTTCTGCGCGGACAGCCCGGCCTCCAGCACCGCTGCATCGGCGATGGTCATCTCATAGAGCGAGTCGAGTGTGATCGGCCTGACGCCGCTGGCGACGAAATCGACCTGGATGTCGTCGCGCACCAGTCCGGCTGGCAACTGGGCGGCAAAGAGGCGCAGCGCTTCATCAGGAACCGGGACGGGTACGATCATTCGGATGCGGTGCATGATACGGGTTTCCTTCGCATATCCTGGCGGGGGGAGGCGGCCTCGTGTCGTTCGCAGCCTGGCAAAACAGCGAAAGGCTCCAGCCGGTGTCGGGCTCTCCAGACTTTGGAATCTGCGCAAGCGGCCGGACCTGCGGCCTTCCGCCGGCAACACGCGAAGAGAAGCTGGAGCAGCGAGCTGCGAGGCAGAGCCATCGTCGAAGCGGGCGTGGGTTGCGCCGCTACCGGCGCAACCCACGGGATCATTGGCGCAAGGTCAGCCGGGAAGTTCGGCGCCATAGAGCGCGCGGGCCTGCGCCGGGCTGACCAGACCGTTGGCGACATCCTTCGCGATCAGGGCCGGATCGCGCAGCTGTGGATCGCCATAGCCGCCACCGCCGGCGGCATGGATCTCGACCTCGTCGCCTTTGTTCATGGCGAAGAACGCCTCGGTCCCGATCACATGCTCGCCGTCCTTGTTGTAGAGTGTCAGTGTGGCGATCGGGCCGGCCTGGCCTCCCATCAGTCCAAAGGGTCGGGTCTCCTCGCGCACGCCGCCGCCGAAATTGGCCGCCATGACGCCATCGGTCTCCGATCGCCAGCGATAGATCGTGCCCATGCCGCCGCGCCACTGCCCGGCCCCGGCACTGTCGGGCCAGTATTCGTACCGCAGCACCCGGTAGGGATTGACCAGTTCGTGGAGTTCGGGGTCGGGGGCGCGCAGACCACCGGCGGTGATGACGGCACCGCGGTGATCCCAGCCGTCGAAACCTTTCGCAGCACCGGTGCCGGACTTGCCCATGAAGTGGATGTCGCCGAAGGGGCGGCCGGTTCGCGGGTTGAAGCCCATGGTCGCCGGTGCGAGCCAGCGTCCCCAGGAGGCATAGACCCGCTCCGGCGCCACCTGTGACAGAGCCAGCCACACCGTCTCAACAATGGTCTGGGAGGCCACCACGGTGCAGGCGGTGACCGGAGCCGGCTCCAGGGCGTTGACCACGGTTCCGGCGGGCGCCTGAACGCTGAGCGAGCGCAAGGCGCCTTCGTTGTAGCGCACGCCCGAACAGACGGTCATGAAGATGGCCTGGTAGGAGGCCGAAATCGTATTGGTGAGCGTACTGTTGACATATCCGGCCGCCTGGGGATCGCTGCCCGACCAGTCGAAATGCAGCGATTCCTCATGGACCGTGAGTTTGAGGCGGAGCGCGATCATGCGGTCGGTATCGATGCCGTCATTGTCGATATGGCGCTCGGCCTCGTAGATGCCGTTCGGAATTTTGCGCAAGGCTGCGCGCATCTGCCGGTCGGAAGCGTCGAGAATGCTGTCGGCGACATCGTCGAGCACGGCGACGCCATATTTGTCGATCAGCGCCCGGAGACTCCTCTCTCCGACCGTGCAGGCCCCGATCTGGCACTCCAGATCGGCCTCGACCAGCCAGGGCATGCGCACATTGATGAGCACCATGTCCCACAGGGTCCGGTTGCGCTTGCCCTTCACCATCAGCTTGGCCGGCGGGATGCGCAGGCATTCCTCCCATACCGTGCGCGCGGTCGGGTTGTAGCCGACCACGCCGCCGCCTCCGACATCGGCGTGATGTCCCTTGGACACCGCCCAGAACTGGATGGCGCCATCGACGAAAACCGGCTTGGCCACGGTGATGTCGGGCGGATGGTTGTTGCCGCGGTAGGGGTCGTTGAGAATGAAGACATCGCCTTCGGCAATGTCGCCGGTGAATTCATCGACGATGCTGCGCAGCGCCGAGGGCAGGGTGCCCATCAGGACCGGGATATAGGCGGTCTGGGCGAGCAGGCGCAGACGGTGATCGAAAATCCCGGTAACGAAATCGCGAGCCTCGGAAAAGATCGGTGAGCGCGAGGTGCGCAGCATGGTCTGACCGATTTCGTCGGAGATGGCATAGAGGCGGTTGCCGATCACCGAGACCAGGATCGGATCGCTCTCGGTTGCTCTTGAACTCATTCGCATTATTTCGACTCCCCGTTCAGCTTGCGGATCAGTTCGCCCACATTGGCACCCTTGCGGTACATGAGATAATTGTTGCCGGCATCGCAGGTCAGTTCGAAATCATCCGGCACCAGGATGGTGGTGGTGGGCTGGACCACGATCGCGGGCCCTCCGACCACGTTGCCGTTGAAGAGTTTGAGGCCGTCATAGACCGCGGTCGAGACATAGGCCCCGTCGAACCAGGCCTCGCGCCAGCCGGTCCGTGCCGCGGAAGGATCGTGGCCATGGAGGGGGTGGGTTTCGACATTGGGCTTGTCGGTGACCCCGCGCACGGTGACCCGGAGATTGATCAGCTCGATCGGAGCCGCGGGCGTGGCGTAGCCGTAAAGTTCGTCATGCTTGTGGTGGAAGGCCAGGGCGAGATGGGAAAGCGCCTCATGGGAGAAGTTGCCGTGGGCGAAGGCCGGGACTTCGACCTCGTTGAACTGGCCGACATAGCGCAGGTCCGCGGAATAGTCGATGACGGCGCGTTCGGCCGACACGTTCTCGGTTTTCAGGGTCTCCATCGCCCTGGCAACGATGTCCTGGTAGATCGCGGCGATGGCATGAATGTCGAGGGTATTGAATTCCTCGGCGTAGGTATGGACATAGTCGTGCTTGAGATCGGAGATCAGCATTCCGGCGGCGCAGAACACCGAGGATTCGCGCGGGATCTGGACGAGCGGAATGCCGAGATCACGCGCGATCGGTCCGGCGTGCAGCGGACCGGCTCCGCCGGCGACGACCAGCACAAACTCGCGCGGATCATAGCCGCGCTGCACCGAGACCACCGCGATCGCCGCCGCCATGTCGGCATTGACCACCTGATAGACGCCATAGGCGGCTTCCAGCAAGTCGATGCCGAGCGGTTCGGCGACGTGGCGCTTGATCGCCGCATGGGCGGCGTCGCCGTCAAGCGTCAGTTCGCCGCCGGCAAAATCGAGATAGCCCAGCACATGATTGGCGTCGGTGACGGTCGGCAGCGTGCCGCCACGGCCATAGCAGGCCGGGCCCGGAGAGGCCCCGGCGCTTTTCGGGCCGACATTGAGGAGGCCCCCGGCGTCAATCCAGGCGATTGAGCCGCCCCCCGATCCCACCGTATGGATGTCGAGGATGGGCGACGCAATACGATGGCCGCCGATAATCCCCTCGGTGGTCATGGAAGGGGCCCCGTCACGGACGAGCGCGACATCGAAGGACGTGCCCCCCATGTCGACGGTGATGAAATTGCGGAAATGGTGGACCGCACCGTAATGAAGTCCGGCCTGCGGTGCACCGGCGGGGCCGGAAAGCAGGGTGTTGGAGGCAAAACGCTGCGCCACATCCGGCGACATCACCCCGCCGTTGGACTGCATGATCAGAAGGCTGCCGCGGAAGCCGAGTTCCTGCAGGCGGTGCTGCAGACGCGACAGATAGCGCGTCAGAACCGGGCCGACATAGGAATTGAGCGCGGTGGTGCTGTGGCGCTCATAGACCCGGATCTGGGGCAGGATGTCGGTGGAAAGGGAGACATAGACCCCGGGTAGTTCCTGGTCGAGGATCTCCTTGGTCCTGCGCTCATGGCTTTCGTTGCGGAACGACCACAGATAGGACACCGCGACCGCTTCGACGCCCTGTGTCCGGAACAGGCGCGCGGCCTCCCGCACGTCGTCTTCATTGAGCGGCGTCACCGCCTCGCCATCGACCGTGACCCGCTCCCGGACCACGGCAATATTGCAGCGCTCCACCAGCGGCTGCGGCGGGGCATAGATTTCGAACTGTTTCTCCTTGATGCCGCGCTGCATGTTGAGGAGATCGCGAAAGCCGGCGGTGGTGATAAAGCCGGTCCGTGCACCTTCGCCGGTGAGAACCGCGTTGGTGGTGATGGTGGTGCCGTGGACGATGGTCTCAACCTTCCCAAGCCACTCCTCAAGCGGCAGACCGGCATCCTTCGCCGCCTTGTTCAGGCCGTTGATCAGGCCGATGGTCGGATCGTGCGGCGTCGTCGACGTCTTATAGATCCGGGCGCTGCCATCGTTGTCTTTGATCAGGTAGTCCGTAAAGGTGCCGCCAACGTCGACGCCGACTCTCATGGATTGTTTCTCCCGCCTCAAAACCGTGTCATTGTGATCGCAAGTCCGGACCCGCCCCGTGACGCCGTGGCGAACGAGTCCCTCCCGCGCGGCAATGGCGCCGGGCGCGAGGGAGGCATCGGCACTTTCGGGAACGGGAGCGAATTCGGGTGGATGGGGGTCGCATAATGGGAGAGGCGACGGCGCCAGGCTTGTGGCGGCCCGGGCCGGATCCGGCAGAATTCGCCGGATCCCGGCGCGCCGCCACTGCAAAACCCGGCAGCCCAGAAAAGTCGGCGCGGACTGTCCCGGCCATGGTGCGTCACTCCTCCGTTTCGCGGATGTCGAACTTATCGTCGGCCCCTTGCAGGGGTCCGAACTGTCAACTATCCGGGCCGAAAGCTAGGCGAGCCGATGGGAGCCGGTCAAGAGATTTCTGCGAAATCGATGAGAGGAACTACTCAGATCCGATCACGGAGGCAGCGACGGAGCCAAAGCCGCCCCTGAGCGGGTCCCGGGGAGACCCGCTTTGTGCAGTGATTGCTGGAAAACCCCGGCTGGCGCGGGAAGCAGGGATGACAGCGCGAAAGCCTTAATCCCTCCACAACCGCCGCCTCGCCGAAATCAGACACGCCGGGCATCATGATCGGGTGAAGGAGAGGCCGTTTCTATCCAGATGGCGCTCGCCATTATCCAGATCGCGCAGAGGTCGGGGAGCTGCGAAGTCCGCGTGAAATGCCCGACGGTGCTTTCGTGTGGCAGGCTTGAGCCCCCTTGATGGAGGCCATGGGTGAGGGCGCCTTGCGGGCCGGCATAGCGCATAGCGCCAGGCTGGCTGTGAGGAAGAATTGACAGAATTTGCGCAAATGGCCGGCTGTCTTTGCAGGAGCCGGGGATCCGGGAAGCGACGAGGTGTTGGGGACGGGAGCGGGAAGCGTGGCAGGCGAGGCTTGAAGCTGCCTGCGAAGCCGGCGTGCCGTGCCTTGCGGATCGGCTGCGCATTTCGAAGCGCGGAGGCTGTCGACGGGGCCTGGTATGCATCTATCCTGAGATTGCGGCTTTGCGAATCGGGTGGCGGCGCGAGGGACAGCGTGTCGGCGGCGGGGCGCCTTGAGCCGGCGTTCAAGGAGCGCGAAACCGGTGGCACTGGGCGGGTCCTGCGCCTCTTTGGAGGCGAGGCTGCATCGGGGGGGCTCTCAGCCGTCAATCGCATCCTGCACAATATGGATGGAATTGAGCGCAATCCGGATAGTGTATGTGGCTGTTTGGGTTCACCATGTCGTCAAACCAGACGTCAGATAAAAGGCCGACCTGCCAACGGGGTGCAATGTTGCCCGAAAGGTCGCATCGGAGGAGCGCCATGGACCGCAGCCTGCTCAGTTCGCTGTGCCCGGTTTGATGTACCGTCAAACCGCCCCCTGCCGTGATCGGTGGCGGCAGGCCGTGCTCCTGTTCTACAGCGCCGGGGACAAGGGAACCGGATCCGCGCGAATTTCCGCCCCTCGCAAGGTCCCGGAAAAGGCGCATCGGCGGCCTGGACCCTCGAGCCGCCGCGAACCGCGCGCGCGGCGAATCGGAATCAATGTCTGGCACCGGCCACGCGCGTCGAGATGGCTGGTGCGACCAGGATCAACGCGTCACAGGGAGATGAAACATGCCGGGAAAGCTTCCATACGAGAAGTATGATCTTGAACGCTATTTCCATAAATATTCGGCGGTGCCGAAAGAAGTCATCATCAAGGAAGATCTGCTGCGGCTCGGGGTCTACCTGACCGATGCGGCGCTCGAGGAGTCGTCAAACTTCACAACGAAATCCTACTATCTCTTCTCCTACGATCATCACGACGTCGAGGAAATGAGCCGGAATGAATTTCTCAAGGCACCGGAGGAATTCAAGTTCAAGGGCGGGCCGTATGGGTTGCGGCCATCGAACAACAAGACCTGCATGGATAAGGAAGCAAATACGCCGTACAAGATTGATCTTGTTGACGGCAAGCTTCAGCTGTTCTGGCAGAACAATTATCTGGCGGATGTGGAACTTCGGGAAAAGCCGCCCTATTACCGCTATAAGCTCCCGGACGGCACGCCCTATTCCGATATCGCCAGTTCGGTGTTCTGGGGCTATTCAACCTTCTGCACCATTCTGCGCAGCTGTCAGTATTGGGGCGCCAAGGAGGAGTGCATCTTCTGTGATATCAACACCAACGCGCGCAAGCAGTCGAAGACCGGCCGCCCCTTCATGCTCTATAAGAAGATCGACGACGTGGTGACGGTGCTCGACACCATCTTCAACAAGGAGCGGGAACCGATCAATCACCAGATTGTGCTTACCGGTGGGGCGCTGATCAAGCCGTTCTCGGGCAAGCGCAATGTGGACTTCTATGCCGACTATATCCGCGCCATCCGGGAAAGGATCGGTCATCGCTGGACCATTCACCTTCAGACCACGGCACTGACAAAGGAGGAATGCAAAATCCTCAAAGAGGCCGGGGTCGATTCGCACCATGCCAATATTGAGGTGTGGGACAAGGAGAAGTTCGAGATCTACGCCCCGGCCAAGGCCAAGCACGTCGGCCGGGACGAATGGATCAAACGGGTCTGCGATTCGGTGGAGATCTTCGGGGAGGGCGGGGTCTGCCCGACCTTCGTCTGCGGCACCGAGATGGCGCGACCCTGGGGTTTCGAGAAATGGGAAGATGCAGCCCGCTCCATGGCCGAGGGCTGGGACTATCTGATGTCCCATGGCGTCACGCCGCGGAGTTCGAGCTGGGTGATTGAGCCGACATCGCTGCTCGGCCAGTATGATCAGCCGGTGGTGCCGCTTGATTACTTCATCGAGGTCGATATCTCCTGGTATGAGACCTGGCGAAAATATGATCTGCCGCCGCTCAGAACCTTCAGCCCGATGGGGCCGGGGCGCAGTCTCAGCATCAACAGCGGCCATCTCGACATGGGTGCGTGAAGGGTGGGTTCTGGTTCCTCGGAGGTTCCAGGGAGCAAGGCGGGGGGCAGCCTCCGCCAGAGCCTCCCCCGGGAGCGGATGACACGGCTTCGGTGGCAGGAAATCTGCCCGCAACGCGGGAGAGCGCGCACAGCGCCGCAGGTTGCCTTCGGTTCGGGGAGAGCGCGCAAGGGGCGGTCACGGCTGGCGCGCGACCGGGCGATTTTGCCGCGTCTTTGAGCCGATCGGGCGACTGTCCGGAAATCGGACAATTCAGTGGCAACATATCGCGAATACGGAATTTCGGCTCCGGGCCGGACTCCCAGATGGCGCTTTCAGCGAAATTTTTCCGCAGGGCCGGGATGTTTTCGACAGAGCGGCCGGGCAACGGGGACTGTTGCTGAGCCGGGTGGAGATTGGCGTGCGGTCTGTCCGAAAGGCGGAAGGAAGCGAGGTCTCGGCCGCTGGCCGAGGTCTTCAGCGGCCTCGATGAGGGCAGGGTTGAGGAATTTCACAGACGCTGTGCTGATGACGCTGTCAGTGGGGGGTGGAAGCAGGCAGTGGAGGCAGCGGCGACGGGAAGGCTTCGCCTCTCCAGGCCTCCGGCACAGGAGAATCTGCGTTTACGCCTGCGAAGGGGCTGGAGGCGACAGCTCGGGCACCGGATGGCGCGGCACGTCATCGTCGTCCCAGTCGAGCGTGGTGTAGTCGAAGCCATGGGCGAGGGTGGGTTTGACGATTTCGAAAAAAGGCGAGATGTCGAAGTCGCGCGGCATATAGAGCGACGAATCACGGATATGCAGAATCTCGTGCCGGGCGTGGGCACTGCGCACCGTGAGGATCCGGGGCAGGATGGGGTAGCGCACGCTGTTGAAGGCCTGGGCGATCAGGGTCGAGCAGATCGTCCGGGTCGGGTCGCCGGAACCCAGCGCGATCATGCGCCGGCGCCAGCGTTGCGGCACCGGGAAGGGCAGGAGATAGCGGGCCAGATCAAGAAGATTGCGGGTGTCATAGGCAAGGCCGATGCGGTCGATGGCGTAGCGGCACAGAAGGTCGCGGTCCGGATCGGACAGGGCGATCGGCCGGCACAGCCTTGTATGGTAGGTGTAATATCCTGAGAGCGCGGTTGAGACCACGCCTGCTCCGATGTTGGCTTCGACCAGGACATGGGGTTCGCCGTCGGCCTCGCATCTGCCATCGATCGGCCCGACATAGAGTGCGGCGTGCGACCAGGTCGACTGGGTGAGATATTTGATCATACCCGAAAGCCGGCTCGAGCCCTCAACCAGAAGCACGTCACCGGGCCGGATGGCTTCTTTGAGATATTCGGGGTTGCTCGGGGTGAAGGGCTTGTAGACCCGGTTCTCCCGGGAGAGGTAGCGTCCGATCGCCGTCTCGGCGCGGTCAAGCAGGCTTGCCATGTCCAACTCGCATCAAAAGTGTCGTGCCTTTTCGCGTGGGACAGCGTTATCCCGCCAAATGCGGTGATTTTGTGAGGGTTGAGGAGGACTCCGCTGATTATCTGTTATCCGTAAGTCTCGCAGCGCTGGATCGGTACGATAGTGCCGATAGCGGCGGCGAAAGCCTGGGACAATCACCCATGAACACCGCCTGTCGAAATTTGTTTGTGAGGTCGACGGCGACCAGCCCGGGAGACTGCGGGTGATGACTTGCGCGGCGAGGAGACGGAGCCTGGTCTCAGCGGACACATGCCAACGCTGCGATTTCGTTCAGGCTGGCGTCACGTCGTCGCTGGAAGCCGGATGGATCACGCCGATCCGCTCCGGGCGGCGGTCTGGTTTTCGGTTTTCGAGTTCGCCAGGAAAGAAAATGGCACCAACTGCCGGCGTGGCGCCGCCCCCAAGCCGGGTTTCATTCACGGGAGTGGAAATTGCCGAACTGTCGCCGGACCGGTCCCAAGCGGCTCACTTATCGCAAACAGCACCCCGGAGTTTCCTCACGTGCCGGCGTTCCTTTTTCACGGAGGCAGGAATTCGCTCGCGTCAGCGTCGGCCTTTGGGCAGTGCCTTCAGGCGGCATTTCTCATCAACGTTCTGCCCGCTGATCGACCGGATGACGCAGCTTCAGGCCGTCGAAGACGGTCCTTTGCCGCTTTGAACCCGTCCGGATCTTTGCGATGCCGATTGGCGACGATCAGCTTGTGGATTGCAAAACGCTCAGGCCGGGGGATTTGCACCAGAACACCAGAGCGACAGGCGACTGGGGCAGGAACTGGCTCGGCTTTCAGATCGTTGAGATCGCGAAGCGACCGGGCATGCAGGCCAGGCGCGCGGAGAGGCCGAAGATCCTCCGCGCCCCTTGAGGGACGGCGTGCAAAACCCGATCATCGTCTCATTTCCGGGTTTGTCTGCAGCGCCGGATCTTGCTGGTCGGCTGCGGGGGTCTGTTCAACAAAAAGGAAATTGTTGAACAGGGCGGTCCTGAGCCGTGGCCGGGGGCTTTCGAGCCAGTTCTGTGCAGTGGCGCCAGGCTGGGCCGCAAAGTCGCAATCCCCTGGGGTTGGCTATAAAGATCCGCCCGTTTTCGCTTCACCAGCGAAACCTTGAGGCGGGCCGGGGATGCGGTGCAGACGCCGGGGCTGGGGGTGCCGGCAATCCAGCAAGAGCATGATTTTGCTTTAATTTTGTCTGGACTCTTGCCTTGCAGGCGTTCCTGGTGCCAGACTGCGGATGGTGCGGTGCGCCAGATCGTGGCCCGCCGGGACATGGATTCGAGAGGCCGGGGCCGGTTCTGTGCGCGGTTTCGCGCCATAGGCCGGGAAGCCGGGGGTGGCTGTGATGGCGGATATCGAGAGATGGGTCGGCTTCATCTCTTCGCGCGATGGCGCGCTGCTCGGCGATCTGCTCCATCCCGATGTCGTCCTGGAGACCCCGTTCTTCTATCCGCCGCGGCGTGGCCGGGACCAGGTCCGGACATATCTCCTCTGCAGCATGCGCGTGCTTTGCGGGCCCGGCTTCGGCTATATCGGGCAATGGAGGGCCCAGGCTGGGGCGGTGCTGGAATTCGAGAGCGTGATCGACGGGATCCGGATCAATGGTGTGGAGATCATCGGCTTCGATGAGGATGGCCGCATCACCCGTTTCCGGACCATGGTGCGACCGCTGAGGGCGCTTGAGATGCTGAGCCGGCTGATGGCCGAGCAGTTGCAGGTTGAGGATGCCGGGGCGTGACGAGATGAAAATGGATCCTGAGGCAGGGAAGGTGAACGAAGCCTGGCATCGTCACCGGGCGATGCTGACGCGACGTGGCTTTCTGAGCGCGGCCGCCGGGCTTGCGGCGCTGCCGGTGTCGTCCCATGGCGCGCCTCTGGCCCGCTCCCGGGACGCCGACATCGTTGTGGTCGGCGCCGGAGCCGCCGGTATCGCTGCGGCGCGCCGCATCATGGGGGCCAACCGCAAGGTCGTGGTGGTGGAGGCCGGACCGCAGATCGGCGGGCGCTGCATCACCGATCAGGGCACTCTGGATGTCGCTTTCGATCGTGGCGCGCGCTGGCTCCACAATCCCGACGGTACCATAGCCCAGCTCGTACCCAGTATCGGTCTGGAGGTCGCGGCGCTGCCGCTCGGACAGAGGCTCCGCATCGGCCGGCGCGATGCCCGTGGCCGCGAGATCGAGAAATACCTCGCGGCAGTCGGCCGCGCCAACCGGGCCATTGAAGAGGCGGCGCGGGGCAAGCTCGACAGTTCCTGCGCCACGGTGCTGGCGGCAAAAGACGTCGCCAAAGACCTCGGCGATTTTCTGGGCACGGTCGAATTCAGCCTCGGGGCGGCCTATGCCGGCAAGGACCTCAAGGAATTGTCGGCGATCGACAAGGCGCGGGCGCAGGACCGCAATATCGCGCTGGGCTGCCCGCAGGGACTGGGCACTCTGATCGCCCGCTTCGGCGAGCAGATTCCGGTCACGCTGTCGGCTCCGGTGAGCCGGATCAACTGGAGCGGCCGCGAGGTTGCGGTGGAGACGCCGACCGGGCGGATCGCGGCCCGTGCCGCCATCGTCACGGTGTCGACCAATGTGCTGACCAGCGGTGACATCCGGTTTTCACCTGAACTGCCCAGACGCACGCTTGATGCCGCAGCAAAACTGGGGCTTGGCTCCTATGATCACATCATGCTGCAATTGAGCGGAAATCCGCTTGGTCTGGCCCCCAACGACCTGCTGATCGAGCAGAGCGACTCGACCCGGACCGGGCTTTTGTTTGCCAATATCGAGGGCACCTCGCTGTGCTCGCTGGATGTCGGCGGCAGTTTCGGCCGGGATCTCTCGGCCCAGGGCGAACAGGCCATGGCGGATTTCGCCAGGGAATGGATCTCCCGACTGTTCGGCGGTGCTGCGGGACGCGCCGTGAAGTCGGTGGCAGCGACGCGCTGGAACGCCGCGCCCTATGTCAAGGGCGCAATGTCGGCCGCCACCCCGGGAGGGCAGATGTCGCGACGGATCCTGACGGAGCCGCTCGGCAATCTGTTTCTCGCCGGCGAGGCCACCCATGAAACCCTCTGGGGCACCGTCGAGGGGGCATGGGAGAGCGGCCTTGCCGCGGCCGAGGCAGCGTTGCGGAGAATCGGGGCGCTGGCCGATTAGCAATCTGCATTGTTCCGCAAAAAGCCGGGCCGCGGTGCGGCCCGTTACGTTTTCTGTCATCTCCGCAACAGTTGAGCCACATTCCTCCTTTAGCTCAGTTCCTCCCTTCGGATTCCATTCCTGATGCTGTCAGCGTGATGAACCTGTCCCCCACCCTGCATACATCGAACGTCAATCTCGCTGGTCTGATGACGGTCCTGGGCGAGCACCTCTACTCCACCCCGCTGGTGGCGCTGCGCGAACTGGTGCAGAACGCCCATGATTCCATCCTGCGCCGGCGGCTGGATGACCCCGCCTTCAGCGCCGAGGGGGCGTCAATCCGCGTCAGCGCCGATATCGCCCGGCAGATCGTGACCATCACCGATACCGGCAGCGGGCTGACGGAGCGCGAAATCCACGACTATCTCGCCACCGTCGGTGTCGGCTATACCCGCCTTCTGCGTCAGCGCGAAGGTGCCCGCGATGAGCTGATCGGCATGTTCGGCCTCGGCTTCCTGTCGGCTTTCGGGATCGCCCGCTCGGTCACGCTAACCACCTGCTCCTATCAGGAGCCGGAGAAAGGCTGGTGCTACCAGTCCAACAACGCCCAGCAATATGTCGTCACCGAAGTGGCGCCGGGCGCGGTCGGGACCACGGTTGAACTGGATCTGCGCGAGGAATTCGGCAAGCTTTCCGGCGACGATTATCTGGCCCGCGTCCTCGGACGCTACTGCGCCCTGCTGAGGGTCCCGGTCTTTGTCGGTGCGCGAACCACACCGCTGAACGCGGAACGCCCGCCCTGGCAGGCCGACCCGTCTCAACCGGCAGCACATCCCCTCCAGGCGCGCAAGCGGCGGCTCGAATTTGCCGCGCGCTTTGAGCAGCGCTTCACGCCGCTCTGCACCATGCCGGTGGAGGGGGATGACCTCCGCGGGCTGCTCTGGGTCCAGGACGGCGGCAGCTACGGCAACAGCGACAACCGCAATCTCTCGGTTTTCCTGCGCGGCATGTTGCTCGACGACGATGCCCGCGATCTCCTGCCGGGCTGGGCCGGGTTCATGGGCGGCGTGGTTGAATCCGACCGCCTGCTGCCGACTGCGAGCCGCGAGGCCCTGCAGCGCAACGATGCCTATCGCGCCGCCCGGCATGCCATCGGCGAAGCCGCAGTGTCGGGTCTGGCCGCCATCGCGCGCTCAGAGCCCGAGGTCTGGCGCCGGATCCTGGAGCGCCACAACGAGGCGCTGCTGGGCGCCGCGCTTTGTGATGACCGCCTGTTTGAGCTGCTCGCCGATGAGGTGCGGATTCCGAGTTCCCAGGGCGATCTGCGCGCGCGCCTGCTGCGCCATGACGGCATGGTCCATGTCGGTTTCTCCACCGGTGGTTTCGAGGACATGCTGTTTCGCATGCTGGGCGTTGCGGTGGCGGACGGCGATCGCTATGCGGTTCTTCCTTTCCTGCGCCAATGGGCGAGCCGGCATAACACGCGCGTGATTGAGATCGGCACCGAAAAAGGCAATCGTGTTCTTTTCAGCGAAGAGGCGATTGCGCCCGCCAGGCTTGAACTTCTGACGCGGCTGCTGGGTGACGGCGAACAGGTGATCGCCGCGCGCTTCCTGCCCGTGGAGTTGCCGCTTGTGGTGGTGCCGGATCGCGAGGCGGAACTGAAACGCCGGCTCGAGAGTGACGAGGCCGACAAGCGGATCTCGATGACGGCGCTGCGACTGGTACGGAATTTCACGGCCGGCATCGACGGCTCGGTGCGCTCGCGCCTCTATGTCAATCTCGACAATCCCGCCATTGCCGCGCTGCTTGCGGCGGGGGAGGGGGAAGCGGCGGGCCGGGCCGGCGCACTGCTGAAGGCCATCAAACAGCTTCTCAATACCGCGCAGGATCGCGACGAACAGCCCGACCTGCGTGTGGCGCTCAGCACAATAGGTGAGGCGGCGCTGGCGCTGATGGGGCAGGGAGACCGGGGATGACGGATATCTGGCAGTGGGTATCGGAACTGGAAGAGGAGCTGCGCGATGACGGCCGTTCGCGCATCGCGGATCTGATCGACCGGATCCCGGGTGCGGAAGTTGAAGAAGCCGAGGCCATGCTGCCGGAAGCACTGGCAGCGGCACGCAGCCTCAGGCACAGCTGGCTGGAGGTCTTTTTCCGTCACTGGGGGCTGCAGGCGCGTATCGCCCGCGGTGGCGAGGGAACACGCGCACTGCGCGAAGCGGTCGAGCTGCTTGAATTCGCCCATCGCGACGACACCATCGGTTGCCCGCAATCGGTCTGCACCGCACATGACCTGCTGTGCTGCTATGCCAATGTCGACGGACTAGGCTGGGCCGAAGAGCGCATCAGCCTGGCCGCGGAAACGCTCGAACGCGTGGAGCCTTCATGCGTGTGCTTTGACTGCATCAGCGGCGAATATGCCGACGCCCTGATCGATCAGGGCCGTCATGACGAGGCGCAGGCCTTTCTGGAGGCGCAGGGACTGCGCCTGCGCGAGGCGGGTGGGGATTCCGATTTTGGTTTCAGAAATATCCTGGTGCGCTCGTTCCTGCACACCCGGGGTCCTGCCCATGCGCTGGAGCGGCTGGAACAGGGCGAAGACCCGGCGGATGACCATTTCGCACTGGACAGCGATCTTCTGCGGGCGCAGTGCCTCGCCAGTGTCGGGCGAGTGACGGATGCCATAGCGGCGCTGCCCGCCTTCAGCGATCTTGCCGGCGGACATTATCGGGCATGGGGGCAGGCGGTCGATGCCATCGTGGCGGCCGCGCCGGAACGCAACAACTGGCAGCTCGGCCGACAGCTGGCGACCGCAATTGGCGAACTCGAGGGCAAAGGCGCCCATCGCAACTGTCTCACCATCGCGCTCCAGCATGCGCGGCTGGCTCTGACGCGCGGATCGCTGTGGACGGCGCGGCGGGCGCTGGATGCGGCGCGCCGCCAGCTGCCGCAGCTGCGGCGCGATGGCGGGGCAGCAGAAGCCATCCTTGAACTTGAGCAGCGGATTGCGGCGGAGCCCGCAGGCAGACTGCCGGTACCGGCCGGGGAACTCCTGGCGCATCTGCAGACTATCCCGGAGCGCAATCCCGAACACGATATTGAGCTGCTGGCCCTCTCCTGTCGCGAGCGCCCCGACGACGAGGATCTGGTGCTGGCGGCGTCGCTGGCAAGTGAGGCCTGTGGCGCGCCCACGTCGGGCCATGAGCTGTTGTGGGCGTTCCTGGAGAAACATCCGCAATCCACCTCCGTGGCGCTCCGTCTGCTGGACCTGTCTTTGGGCCATGGCAACGCCGACATGGAAGTCACCCGCCTTGCTGGCTTCGTTGAGGCCTCCCAGGAACAGATCGCAAGATGGTGCCTTGTCCGACTGGCCCAGGAAAAGGGGCGATGGCGCGAGGTGGCGCAGCGCACCGCGGAGATCATGGCGCTGGCGCCGGATTTCGAATTTGCCGCCGTGCATGGGCTGGCCGCCCGGGCGGCGATGGAAGAGGGCGATCTCGCACGCGCGGCGCTGCTGCGCAGAGTACTGGCAGAACATAGCGATCAGCCGGGTGCCGCCGACTGGGATCTGTTGACGGCTGCGAGCGCGCTCGGCGACTGGGATATGGTGCGCTGGAGTGCCGCCCGTCTCGGCATGAAACTTACCGACGCCGAAGGCCCGGTGCGGGAGGAGTGGGGATGGATCCGGGTGGCCTTCGAGGACGAAGGGCGCAGCCGTCTTTACGTGGCGCAGCGCACCGGTCCGGTGACGGCCCAGGTGGTCGAGATCGCTCGCCCGGGCGTCGCGCAGCATGTCCATGATGAGGTCGTATTTGACGCAGCATTACTGGAGCCGGTTCCGGAGGACGAGGAGGAGCGGGAGAGCTGGCTGCCGCCATTCCGGGTCGTCCATGTCAGCCGTGCGGGTGGCTGTGTCTCCTGGCTGCTGGACGGTGCCGATCCTGGCAAAGAGTCTCTTGCCAGGCTGCGCACTGCCCTGGAGGCCGACGAATGGTTGCTGCGGCGGGTGAGCAGTGACGACTACGCGGTTGCGGACCCCGAACGGGAGGGAGCGACACTGCCCGGCATCTGCCTCTTTCTCGCCACGCCGGCCACCACACCGGCGGCACAGATTGATGCCCGGCTGCGCGACCTCACGGGCGGATTTGCCCATCCCTGGGCCTGGCTGGATCTCGCACGCGCGGCGGGAGGCGACACCGAGCGCCATCAGCACATCATAAAACGCTATGGCTTATGAGCTGGAGACAAGGGAAGTCTCACCGCCGATGGTATCGCGGATGCATTTGGCGTGTATCCATCGAACCCGCTTCACGTGTGCCTGAGCCTCGATGTGCTTTCCGCAGATTACACCAGATCTGTGAGAGGAAGATGGATCGGTTACCTGCGCCAGGAGGCATGAGCGAGCTGAAAAGTCTCTGGTCTGGTGCGGCCTGAAAGTCCCTGCCTTTCGTTCCGACGATCCCGACAGAAAGACAAAATGGATGGTTGGAAGCAAAGGGGAGGCCACAGGGCCTTCATGGCGCGATTTGACCAGCACGGAAGGCGCTACCCGTCAGATTTTACGAAATGCGCCGCGCGACCTCGGTTTTGGCGTGTGCGAAGGCTGGCTCGTAGTCCCGCGCCAACGCACCTGACACGCCGACCTGCCGCAGAGCTTCGCGCCAGCCCTCCGATATGCAGCGAGCCGTGTCCCGAACCATCCGTCGTGCCTCCTCGGCAGGGATCTCGAAAAACTCACACGCAGCGAGTGCGAGGGATATGGAACGGTCGTGCGCACCGCCATCCAGGATCGCAGTTTCAAGATGGAGATTTCGGTCCAGGGCCGGGTTCACGTCGAAAACCGGAGACAACCGCCATTGTCCGGCTCCGACATAGAGGAATTGACCGACTTCGCCTGAACTGTCGCCAGAGACGTCCAGCGCCTCGGCCGTCCCCGACCGCAGCCCGGTGAAGCCTCGATGGAGCTGCCGGTGATGGTCCGTGTGCCGTCGGGCACCGGCCCGCCGCCATTCGTATTTAAGGTGTTGGTCTTTCGAGGCCACGCCCGTCGCCATGGGCACCACTATACCCTGGCGGGTGGCGTCGGGAGGACGACTTTGCACTTTGCCGAGGCGGAGGGGGCGCGGGCCAGCGTGCCCGGCCGGGATGGCGTGTTCCGATCCAGCCGGTTGACACCGATATGCTCGCCGAGGCTCGACGCAATTGCGAGAAGACAGTGCCCTCGTTGCGGGGCGTGGTCGCTGGCAGCGTCTGACCGAGCATGCTGATACGCGGCGAAATCAGGCGCGGGATTGCTCTGAAACGGAGCAAGATCCGATATCCGTGGGTCACCTGCCGCAATCGGTGAGCAGGCTGCGTTAGGACCATGCCGACCAGATGCTCCGGGTCTCGGCTGGCGACTTCGGTCGAAGGGGGCCGGATCGGTGCAATCAGGCCACGTGCCGATATCGATGGCCTGCCTGCTACAACAGCGCTTGTTCACGATTTAACTCTTGTGAGGCGCAACAGGACTTCGAGGATACGGATGTTTCCGTGATCAATCCCCGGTCCCTTTGCTCCTGGCCGGATCGCTGCAATCAGGCCACGTGGCGATAGAGACGGTTTGATTGCAGCAACAGCGATGGTTCACGACCTTACTCTTGTGACGCGCAACAAGAGAGACTTCGAGGATACGGGTGCGTCAGTAGTCAATCCATGGGACCCTGGGTGACAGCACCCGCGCAGGCTATGCCGCGGTGGACAAACCGGCTTGTGGTGCGCGGCGACTGGATCAAGCCGGGGGCAACCGTGATCGACGTCGCAGATCAACCGCGACGTCGATCACGATTCCGGTCGATGGGCGGCAAACCGCACCTGGTTGCGCGCTGTCGCCTTGGACCTGTTCGCCAATTGCTCAATCCTGCGCAAAGGAAGCAGGTCTCGCGCACAGGGCACAACGGGGCAACGCCTGTGCCGTGTGAGCAACCCGCAAGCACGTGCGGGCGAAGATCACGACCGCAGGCTGCCGCCGGTCTTGCGCGTGATTTCGCCGATGATTTTGGCGGCCACCGCGTCGATCTCGAGATCGGTCAGAGTCTT
>Ga0123357_10000479_pt1 | contig 39001 bp, 15 predicted proteins | sample TergutEmb28metaG_FD_89873 | JGI IMG/M metagenome (GOLD analysis project Ga0123357, IMG submission 89873) | Embiratermes neotenicus P4 segment gut microbial communities from Petit-Saut dam, French Guiana - Emb289 P4 | ecosystem: Host-associated > Arthropoda: Insects > Digestive system > Gut ... | reverse complement strand
GCGACTCGCCCGTGATTCGCGCGCACAAACCAGTGCGCCAACCCAACGCATGGGCGAGTCGCCCATGTCACTCAACCCCAACCAATCCCACGGGCGAGTCGCCCGTGCCACTCGACCCAATCGTGGTTTTCGGGTTGAAGGTGTAGGAAATGCCGCGGGGTGGGCGCCATGTTTCTGGGGCATTTTGGATGGTGTTCGGTTGCTTTTTTGGATGTAGTTTGGATGTCATTTTCCCTGTTTTCAGGGATTTTTATCCAACGGCAACCATTGTGTTTTCCCCTATGAAATCGACCTTTTGAGCCTGAAAGTGGTGGACCCTAATGGACTCGAACCATCGACCTTTTCCATGTCAAGGAAACGCTCTAACCAACTGAGCTAAGGGTCCGCGATTTTTGAGGCGCAGAGTAAGGACGCTTGCACGCGGGGAGCGCAAGGAAAATTTGCCTCACACCGCCAGCCGGAACACAATTTGCAGGGGCGGGAATTTCTCACACCCAAGCCGGCACGCGGGTCGCGGGCGTTACCCAGATGCAGGATGGGGGCGTCTCATCAACCTAAATTCCGCAGTTGTGGCAGTTTTACGCGAAACCAAAACGCCAACATGCCATTGTCACGTATTATATGACATAGTTATGTCAAAAGCGGGCGAAATCATGGAAACTTGTCATATAATGAGTGACAACGTTAGGAATGGCGCGGGGGCAATTTCAACCGCGGAATTTAGGATCGAATCACACTTTTTTTTGCCAGCGCGGGGATTTCACCAGCGCAGGCCGAGGGTGGCGTCGAGGGTGTAGCTTTCGAGTTTGGTGGTTTTATACCAGGCGGCGCTCGCGGCGGCATAAAAGCCGCGGCCTAGTTGCATCACGGCGCCGGCTTCGAGGATGCCGCCTACGTCGCCGAGGTCGTTTTCGAAGAGGCGGGTGCCGCTTTCGAGGGTGGCATCGGGGACGCGGACTTTTGTGCGGCCCATCAATTCCCATGTGACGCCGCCGCGCACGTAGGGCATGAGATGCAGGCCGGTGAGATATTCGAAACTGTGCGAGAGGCGCAGCGTGGCTTGGGCTTCGAGGGAGTTCGCGCGGTCTATGGCGTAAACGCGGTCTAGGGTGTCGGTGGGGTTGTTGATTTTGTGCGTCTGATACGCGAGGCGGATTTGCGGCTCCAAATCCCACGCTGCTTTGCCGGTGATGATGTAACCAACGGCGAGTGCGGCGGCGAGGCTGTTGCCCGACGTGCTGAAGGTTCCCGCGCCGGAGCCGGGGACGGTGATGTCGTAAGTTTCTTTTGCGAAGCGGGCGATGGCGTCCCAATAAAATTGGTCGTGGCGATAGCGGAGATACAGGCCACCGCCGGTGGCTTTCGTGGTGGCGCTGGTTTTGCCGATGAGGGGTTGAGGGCAGTTCATGTCGTTTTGGGCGTAGTCGGCGAAGAGGCCGAGGGTGACTAGATACCCTGTTTCGGCTAAACTGGCATCGATACCGACTTGCGCGCCGTTGGTCGTGGCTTTGGCGCCGTTGTAGACACCGGTGCTGAGTTTGTCTTCGCGGTGGAGGCCGGAAATCCATGTGTTGCCGAGGCGGGAAAGGAGGTCGCTGCGCAGGGCGGTGAAGCGGGCGTCGATGGAGTCGAGGGCGGCTTTGCCGATTAGGAGGGCGGCGGCGTCGGCGGCGATGACGGGGGGGATTTCGGGGGCGAGGATTTTGGTGTAGGTGATGGTGTTGTTGTCGCGGTTGATGCCGAGGGCGTAGGCGTCAGTCCATGTGGAGTCTTGCAAGCGGGTCGAGCGCGGATCGATGGTAGCGGCGGGGTCGATTGTGCCGGCGGTGACGGGCTGCCAGCTCAGGTCGGTGTCGGTGGCGGCGAGGCGGACGGGCGCGGAGAGGGTGAGGTAGAGCGAGCCGGAGAGCTTGCCGGTGATTTTAAATTGGTCGGTTTGGAGCGCGCCGGCGGTGGTGGTGGCGGAGACGACGATCTGGCCGCCGTCGCCGAGGTAGTTGCCGTCGAGAGTGAGGGCGCCCAAGGGAAAGGCAGCGGCCACCGCTTTTCCAATGTAGAGGGTGCCTTGGTTGTCAAAGAGCGGAGTCTGGATTGTGCCGCCAGCCGAGCCAATCGCGCCTGCTGGGAGCACATAAATTGCCTCGCGCGCAACGGGTGTGTAGGCGGAGGAAAAGAGCACGTTGCCTTCGGCGACGGTGAGCGTTGAGACGTTCATGTTCTGTATGTTGAGCGGGCTGGCGCCTGTTTTCACAAGGGAACCGGTGCCGGTGCTGGCGACTGAGCCGCGCAGGCCGCCGGCAACGGATGTGTCAACTGTGAGCGTGGCGGCACTTTCGATATTGATGGGATTGCCGAGGAGTGTGCCTGTGGCGGCGAGCTGTAGCGTGCCGTTGCCGGCGACGGTGAGCGTGGCAGAGCCGTCGCCGAGGGCGCCGGCGGTTTCGGCGACGAGGGTGCCTTGGGCGAGGCGGACGCCGTTGGTGAAGGTGTTTATGCCGGTGTTGACGAGAGCGATGGTGCCGGTGGTGTTGATGAGCAACTGGCCGGTCGCGCCGGCGAGGTCGGCGGGGGCGCCGGCGGGGTCGAGGAGGAGGGAGCCACCGGTGAAGCGATAGGAGCCGTCGCCGAGGATTTCCATGCCGGCGGCGCGGAGTTGGGTGCCGGCGATGGCGATGTCGCGGTTGCCGGCGGTGTCGGTGTTGTCGAAGATGACAACGTCGCCAGCGGCAAAGGGGAGGGCGTTGGTGGTGTTGCGCCAGTTGTCGTCGGCTCCGCCCCAGGTGGCGTTGGCGGCGCCGGTCCAGGTGATGCGTTGGTTGCCGAGGGTAATGTCGATGGAGAGAGTGTTGCCGGTGACGGCAGCGGTGACGGTTTCGCGGGGGGAGAGTTCGCGGTCGTTGAGGCGGAAGTGCGCGGCGGCGAAATCGGCGATGGCGGCGGGGTCGCCGGCGGTGAAGGTGGCGAGGTTGAAGGCGCCTTCGTAGAGGTCGGAGAGGTTGATGGTGATGTTGGAGCCGGTGGTGGCGGGGGTGGCGAAGGCGAGGGTGTTGACGGCGAGGTGGGAGTTGAGGCTGGAGGCGGGGTCGGGGGAGCCGGTGAGGAGTTGGAAGTCGAGCATGGCGCCGCTGGCGAGAGAAAGGGCTGAAAGGCTGAAGGACTGAAGGGCTGAACCCGGAGTCCCGAGTCCGGAGTCCGGAGTCCCCACTTGGAGCGCGGCGCCGGTGTCGAGGGTGACGGCGCCCGCCGTGCCAGCGCCGCCGAATGTGGCGCCTGCGGCGACGTGGACGGGGCTGGTGTAGGTGGTGTTTTGGAGGAGGAGGGAGCCGGCGTTGACTTGGGTGGAGCCGGCGTAGGCGGAGGAGTCGACGGCGAGGGTGAGGGTGCCGGCGCCGGTTTTGGTGAAGGTGCTTCCGGCGCCCGCGGCAACGGCGCCGCGGATGGCGCCGGCGAGGGTGAGGGCGGCGTCGGGGGCGACGAAGAAGGTGGCGCGGGTGGCGGCGTCGGCGAGGAGGAGGTCGGTGTGGAGCGTGCCGCTCGCGCCGGCGAGGGCGGCGAGGGTGGCGGTGGAGGCGAGGGTGATGTTGGCGGCGGGCGCGGCGGCGGAGAGGCCGAGTTGGGCGGGGGTGGTGAAGGCGAGGGCGCCGCCGGAGAGGTGGATGCCGCCGGTGAAGTTGTTCGTGCCGGTGTTGGCGAGGGTGAGAGTTCCCGCGCCGGTTTTGTTGAGGGCGCCAGCGGGGGCGGCGAGGGCGGAGCCGGGTTGGGCGCTGGCGGCGTCGGTGGTGAGGGAGCCGTCGCCGGCGAGGGTGAGGTTTTGCGCGCCGGTGACGTTGATATCGGTGGCGATGATGGGGCCGGAGACGGCGAGAGTGCCGCCGGCGGCGAAGGTGACGGTGTCGCCGTTTTGGAAATGGGTGTCGGCGGTGGGCGTGGCCCAGCCGTCGCCGCCCGCGCTCCAAGTGCCGGTAGCGGCGCCGTTCCATGTGGCGGAGAGGTTGATGAGTTGGGTGACGAGGGTGAGTTGTTGTTGCGCGCCGGCGGGGGCGAGGGCGAGGGTGGCTTCGGTGCGGCCCGCGACGGGGGCGGCGCCGGCGATGGTGGGGGCGAGGTTGGTGGCGTCGGCGAGGTTGCCGGCGTTCCATTGCGCGAGGGTGAAGGCGCCGGTGGTGAAGTTGGTGAGGTTGATGGTGGCGGTGGCGGCGAGGGTGAGGGTGCCTGTGGCAAGGGAGAGGAAGTCGGATTGGTTGTTGGCGTGGAGGCCGAAGGTGAGGGTGGCGCCGTCGGCGAGGTTGGCGGCGCCGTTGATGGCGAGGGTGGACGAGGTGGCGGTGGCGGGGAGGCCGACTTGGAGGGTGGCGCCGGTGGCGAGGTTGAGGGTGGCGGGGGAGGCGCCGCCAGCGGTGGTGAGGGTGCCGGCGCCGCCGAAGGTGGCGCCGCTGGCGACGGTGACGATGCCGCCGAGGGTGGCTTGGGGGTTGCCGAGGAGGAGCGCGCCGGCACGGACGGCGAAGGTGCCGGTGTAGTAGGAGTTGTCGGCGTTGAGGGTCATGAGGCCGGCGCCGTTTTTGGCGATGCTGGCGGTGGCGTTGGCGCTGGCGAGGGTGTCGTAGGCGCGGTTGGCGGCGGCGGGGTCGCCGATGGTGAGGGTGACGCCGGCGGCGATGTCGAAGGTCATGGTGACGCCGGTGGCGGCGGTGTAGCCTTGGTAATAGAAGCCGCCGCCGGCGGCGTTGGGGGCGAAGTTGGCGTTGCCGGTGGCGAGGGCGTCGGCGGTGGCGCCGCCGCCGGTGATGTTGCCGGCGAAGTTGCCGGTGTAGTAATAGTCGGTGACGCCGTTGGCGCCGGTGAGGCGGAGGGTGGTGCTCCAGGCGCCGGCGGCGACGTTGCTGTTGTCGGAGAGGGCGCCGCCGTATTGGGAGGCCCAGTTGTTTTTGAAATCGACGTCGGTGAGGACGACGGAGGCGCCGTTGGCTTCGGCGAAGGCGCCGCCGTTGGTGTTGGCGCGGTTGTTGAGGAAGGTGACGTTGGTGAGGGCGGCGGTGGTGCCGGCGGCGGAGTTTTGGATGGCGCCGCCAGCGGTGCCGGCGTTGTTGTTGGAGAAGGTGCCGTTGGTGATTATCATGTTGCAGCCGCCGAGGGTCTGGATGGCGCCGCCGCTGGAGGCGGCGGTGTTGGCGTCGAAGAGGACGTTGTTCAGGGTGAGGGAGCCGCCGTTGCCGCGGATGGCGCCGCCGTTGCCGGAGGTGGTGTTGGCGGTGAGGGTGGCGTTGGTGAGGGCGAGGCTCGCGCCGGTGACGGTGGCGGCGACGGCGCCGTTGTTCGAGATGTAGCCTTTGAGGATGGACCAGCCGTTGAGGTTGGGGCCGTAGGGGCCGATGGTCACGGAGGCGCCGGAGGCGTTGATGTTGAAGAGGCCGCCGGCGCCGTTGACGGTGGCGCCAGAGGAGAGGAATGTGACCGTGGCGTCGTCGCCGATTTGGTATTCGATTGATGTCGCGGTGGACATGTTCGCGCGGGCGGGGGTGGTGGTGGAGGTGACGGGGATGAGTTGCGCCGCTGCGCGGCTAATGAAGAATGGTGAATGTAGAATGTAGAATGAGATGCAGGCAGCGAGGGCTAGGCGTGCGAAATGGGCGTGGCGGGCGAGGTGGGCGAGGCGGTGGCGGGTTTTGGTTTTCATGGCGTGTGGCGTGTGTTTGTGTGCGGGTGGCGGGTGGCGGGTGGCGAGTGGTTGTGGCGGGTGGTGGGTGGCAGGTGGCGGTGGGAAATGGGAGGGAGTCGATACAGCGATACAGCGATACTGCGATACTGGTGATGTGGCGATACTGGCGATGTGGCGGGACTGGTGATGTGGCGATGTGGCGGAAGCGGGCTACCAGGAGATGCCGGCGCCGAGGTTGAGGTTGGTGCTTTGGATTTTGCCGACTTTGTAATAGGTGGCGGCAGCGTTCAGGAGGAAGCGGTCGCCAAGTTCAAGCACCGCGCCTGCTTCGATTATCGCACCGGAACCACCCATGTCGTTGTCAAATTGCCAGCAGAGGTTGTCTCCGAGATTGAGGACGGTCACACGGGTGTCGGCGTTTTGCTCGTGGGCGTAACTGGCACGCAGGTAGGGGCGGAGTGTCGCGTCGCGGGTCAGCGCGATGTCACGCCAGAGGCGCGCGCCGGCTCGGAGGAGCGAGGAGTCGAGCGCGCTGAATTGATAGAGGCGGCCTTGCGTGCCAACGGCGTCATTGCCCGGAGCGATGGCGTGGGTTTGGTAGGTCCATTGGGCGTAAATCTCGGCTTTCCATTTCGTGGGGGCGACGGGGTTGAGGAGCTTGAAACCGCCTTCGAGCGAGGCGGCCCAGCCGTTGCCTTTGGTTTCGATTGTGCCGAGGGTGGTCGCGGTGACTTCGTGTTTTTCGGAGAGGGTGCGGTGATAGGCGCCGGCGGCATACCAGCGGGCGCGCTCGAGGGCGAAATAGACGCCGAGGCCGTTGGCGCGCGAGGCCACGGAGGAGTGCGCGATGTTCGCGGAGCGGGCGGGGATGTCGAGCGTCGTCGTCACGTAATCGTAGCAGAGGCCGAGGGCGAGGGAGTGGTCGGTGTCGGAGAGGGCGTTGCCCCAGTCGGCGCCGAGTTGCGCGCCGTTGGAGCGGGCGGAGGCGCCGTCGTAATAGGGGGAGGATAATTTGTCCTGGCGGTAAATGGCGTTCATCCAGAGGCGCGTTTTCGGGGTGTGCTGGAGGCCGCGCAGGGCGGTGATGTGGTCGTCGAGGGAATCGATTGCGGCCGCGCTCATGAGCAGCGATACGGCGTCGACGCCCATGAAGGCGGGCAGGGGCGGGATGTAACCGATGGGATACCAGCCGCCCGCGCCGCCCGCGGCGCCGGCGGCTCCCGCGGCGGCGTTGGCGAGCGAGTAGGCGAAGAGATAGGGGCTGTCGGACACGGTGATGCCGCCGGCTTCGGGCGTGGCGAATATCGTGCCGGGGGCAATGGTCGCGCCGGTGATGTCGAGCGGGGTGATGGATTGGAGTTGCGCGGCGGTGAGGGGGCCGCCGGTGATGTTGAGGAAGAGATTGGTGGTGCCGCTGATGGTCGTGTTGGCGAGCATGAACTGGTCGAAGGCGACAACGCCGCCGGCGAGTCCAATGTTGAGGTAAACGGAGCCGCCGGCGCCGGTGTAATTGCCGCCGGTGAGGGTGAGTTTGCCGTAGGGCGCGGAGGTGTCGGCGGCGTTGCCGACGCGGATGGCGCCGGCGTTGACGAGCGAGGGGGTTTGTATCACGCCGGAGCCGCGAAGCTCGGCTCCGCCGGCGATGGTGAAACTGGTCGCGGCGGAGAGGGCGTTGCCGCGCATGAGGAGGGCGCCTTGGTTGAGGGCGATGGTGTTGACGGCGAGGTTTGCGCCGGATTCGAGCGCGAGGGCGCCGGCGCCGGTTTTGGCGAGAGCGCCGGTGGCGCCGGTGAAGTTGTTTGCGAAGGTGAGGGCGCTGCCGGCGGCGGTGTCGACGGTGGCGGTCGCGCCAGTGGCGATGGTGGCCGCGCCGGCAAGGGTGCCGGAGCCGGTGAGCGTGGCGTTGGCGGCGATGGCGAGGTTCGCGATGGCGAGGGCGTCTTGGATTTGGAGCGTGGAGCTGGCGGCGAGGGTCACGGTGGCCGCGGCGGCGGGGCCGGTGTTGGTGTTGCCGAAGGTCGCGCCGGAGCGGACGTTCACATTTCCGGCAAGCGTGCTGGAATTTAGCATGAGCGCGCCTTCGGCGACTTCGGTGGCAAGCCCCGCCGTGCCAATGGGGGCATTGGTGAAGGATAACACTAGCATGCCCGCGCCGAGTTTGGCAAAGGTGCCGCTCGCGCCAGTCGTCGAGACTTGGGATGAGTAATAGACGGTGTGTCCGTTTGTGTCGAATGCCGCTGTCTTGCCGTCGTCGATAACGATGTTGGCGAGACGCTGTCGCGCGCTGACGGCGCCGGGGATGTCGGCAGTCGCGCGGAGCGTGCCTGAGTCGGTGAAAGTGATTGGGGCAACATTATAAAGAGTGCCGCCGTTTCCATCCGGAGTGCCCGCGTCCCATGTGTTGAGCTGGCCACCGTCGCCAAACTCAATGACACCACCAGAAATTTCGATGCCGCCTTCGAAGTTGTTCCAGCCGTTCGCGAAGGTGAGGGTGCCGGCGCCGGTTTTGTGGAGTTTGCCGTCGGCGAGGAGCGTGTTGGCGGGGTTCGCGGCGGGGGCGATGAAGCGCGTGCCGGTGGTGATGCCGCCGGTGCCGGTGAAGGTGTAGGTGTCGGTCGCGGCGGGGGTGGCGACGTCCATTTCGGAGGCGTTGACGCCGAGGGCGGGGATTTCGATTAGGCGCGCGGCGGGAGTAGCGGCGTGGGTGGCGTCGAAGGTGACTTTGTCGCCACTGGCAAATTCGTTGGTGGCGGAGCCGTCGGATGTAGTCCAACTGCCGGCGGAAACGTCGAAGATGTTTGAGGTCGCGCCTGTCCAGAAGAGGCTGCGCGATTGGTCGGCGCCGGCGATGAGGAGCAGGTCGCCGGTGGCGGTGTCGTTGAGGAGGGTCGCGGCTTGGCGTCCGCTCGCGCCGCTGCCGATGACGGTGGTGAGGTTGTTCGCGTCGGCAAGCGCGCCGATGTTGCCGAGGTTGTAGGTGCCGGTGATGTAGGTGTTGATGAAAATGGTGCCGGTGCCGGCGAGGTTGGGCGCGGCGGCGGCGGCGGTGCTCACGAAGAGCTGGTCGCTTTGGTAGCTGGAGCTGGCGGTGTCGTAACCGAAGAGGTCGAATTTGATCGTGGCGCCGTTGAGCGAGAGGCCGCCGAGGGTGAGCGCGCCGGGCGCGGCGGCGGTGGCGCCGATGTCGATGAGCGAGCCGGCGGCGGCGGTGACAGAGCCGGTGATGGCGCCGTCGCCGGCGAGGGTGGCGCCGGGGGCGATGGTGACGTTGCCGCCGAGGACGGAGGGCGTCGCTTGCGACGCCCCCGCGGAGAGGAGGAGCGTGCCGGCGGCGATTTGCGTGGAGCCGGCGTAGGCGGAGTTGTCGGCGGCGAGGGCGAGGGTGCCGGCGCCGAGTTTGGCGAGGGTGCCGCTGGTGGCGGCGGGAGCGCCTCCCGCGGCGGGAGCGAGGGAGAGGGCGCCGGTGTAGGTGACGGCGTTGTTGTTGGTGTCGAGGGCGGCGGTTTGGGCGTCGGCGATGATGATGGCGTTGGTGAGGTTCGCGATGGGGGCGTTGGCGCGGAGGGTGCCGGTGGCGGCAAAGGTGATGCCGCGGTCGGCGCCGGCGGCGTCGAGGGTGTTGAGTTGCGCGGCGTCGGAGAAAGCGAGGACGCCGGCGCTGATTTCAATGCCGCCGACGAAGCGGTCGGAGGCGTTGGCGAGAGTGAGCGTGCCGGCGCCGGATTTGGAGAGCTTGCCGGCGGGGGCGTCGGCCAGGCCGCTGGCGTTGGTGGTCGTGGCAATGTAGCCGCCGGTGAAGGTGTAGTCGGCGGTGGCGTTCACAACGATGTCGGAGGGTTGCGCGCCGCCGACGGGGTCGATGGCGATGGTGCCGGAGTTTGCGCCTGCGCCGACGCCGGCGTCGGTGAAGGTGACTTTGTCGCCGGCGACGAATTGCGTGTCGGCGCCGGTCCAGTTGGCGGCGAGCGCGTCCCAGGCGTTGCCGGTGGCGCCGGTGTTGCCGGCCCAGGTGAGGGAGAGGTTCGCGGTTTCGATGGAGAGGAGCAGGTTTTCGGTGTTGTCGGAGAGCGTGTAGACGCCGGCGGTGCGCGCGCTGCCGAGGGAGCCGCCGTTGAGCGTGGTGCGCAGGTCGGCGAGGTTGAGCGTGGCCAGGCTGGCGGCGGAGGTGAGGAGGGTGTAGGTGCCGCTGCCCACGGTGTTGATGTCGATGGTGCCGGTGCCGAGGAGGTTGAGGGAGCCGACGGTGATGAGGTCGCTTGCGCCGTCGGAGTAGAGGTCGAATTTGAGCGTGGCGCCGGCGGCAAGGTTGAGCGCGCCGGTGATGGAGAGCGTGGCGGGGGCGGTGACGGCGGGGTTGTTGTGCGTGGCGCCGGCGATGAGCGTGGCGCCGGGGGCGAGGGTGACGCTGCCGGTCGCGGCGCCGTTGCCGGCGAGCACGGCGTCGGTGGCGACGTTGATGGCGCCGCCGAGTTTCGCGGCGGGGCCGGAGAGCAGGAGCGTGCCGGCGGCGACTTGCGTGGAGCCGGCGTAGGCGGAGTTGTCGGCGGCGAGGGCGAGGGTGCCGGAGCCGATTTTGGCGAGGGTGCCGGTCGTGGCGGCGGGCGTGCCGGCGGCGGCGTCGGCGGGGGCGAGGGAGAGGGCGCCGGTGTAGGTGAGGGCGTTGTTGTTGGTGTCGAGGGCGGCGGTTTGGGCGTCGGCGATGATGATGTTGCTCGCGAGAGTGAGGGCGCCGGTGTTGGCGGGGGTGGCGTTGGCGCGGAGGGTGCCGGTGGCGGCGAAGGTGATGCCGCGGTCGGCGTTGGCGCCTCCCGCCGCGGTGGTGTCGAGGGTGCCGATTTGCGCGGCGTTGTCGAAGGCGAGGACGCCGCCGGAGATTTCGATGCCGGACTCGAAGTTGTTCGCGGCGGTGTTGGCGAAGGTGAGGGTGCCGGGGCCGGTTTTGTGGAGTTTGCCGTCGGCGGCGAGAGTTTCGGCGGGAGTCGCGGCGGGTTGGATGAAGCGGGTGGCGGTGGTGATGGCGCCGGCGCCGGCAAAGGTGTAGGCGTCGGTCGCGGCGGGGGTGGCGATGTCCATTTCGGAGGCGTTGACGCCGGCGGAGTCGATGGTGATGGAGCGGTTGGGGGCGGGGGCGGTGGCGTCGAAGACGATGCGGTCGCCGGGGGCAAATTCGTTGACGGTGCCGCTGTCGGTCCAACTGCCGGGGGTGGCGGCGAGGACGAGGCCGCCGGGGCCGGTGGAGCCGAGCCAGGTGAGGATGCGCGATTGGTCGGCGCCGGCGATGAGGAGGAGATTCGTGCCCGTTGCGTCGGTGGTGAGGCTTGCGCTTTGGCGGGCGCCGCCGCCTTGGACGATGGCGGTGAGGTTGCCGATGATTGAGCCGAGGTTGCCGAGGTCGTAGGTGCCGGTGACGAGGCTGCTGACAAATATCGTGCCGGTGCTGGCGAGGTCGAGCGTGCCGAGCACGAGGAGTTGGTCGCTCGCGTAGCTGGAGCTGGCGGTGTCGTAACCGAAGAGGTCGAACTTGAGCGTGGCGTTGGTGAAGGCGAGGTCGGTGACGGTGAGCGCGCCGGGGGCGGTGTTGGTGGCGCCGATGTCGATGATGGAGCCGGTGGCGGCGTTGAGTTTGGAGGCGCCGCCGCCCGCGGTGGCGAGCGTGCCGGAACCGCCAAAGGTGGCGCCGGTGGCGACGGTGACGATGCCGCCGAGGGTGGCTTCGGCGTTGCCGAGGAGGAGGGCGCCTTCGTTCACGGCGAAGGTGCCGGAGTAGTAGGAGTTGTCGGCGTTGAGGGTCATGGAGCCGGAGCCGGTTTTGGTGATGCTGGCGTTGGCGTTGGCGCTGGCGATGGTGTCGTTGGCGCGGTTGGTTCCGGCGGCGGCGTCGCCGATGGTGAGGGAGACTCCGGTGGCGATGTCGAAGGTCATGGTGGCGCCGGCGGCGGAATAGTTTTGATAATAGAAGCCGCCAGCGGCGGCGCTGGCGACAAAGTTGGCGGAGCCGGTGGCAAGGGCGTCGGTGGAGGCGGCGCCGACGCTGCCGCCGGCGAAGTTGCCGGTGTAGTTGTAATCGGTGACGCCGTTGGCGCCGGTGAGGCTCAGGGTGGTGGTGTTGGCGAGGGCGTTGTTGCTGTCGTAAATCGCGCCGCCTTGCCCGAAGGCCCAGTTGTTTTTGAAATCGACGTCGGTGAGGGTGGCGGTGGCGTTGTTGGTGACGAACGCGCCGCCGTTGGTGTTGGCGTAGTTGGCGGTGAAGGTGGCGCTGGTGAGCGTGATGATCGCGGCGTTGGTGATCTGGACGGCGCCGCCGCTGCCGACCGCGGCGTTGTTGATGAAATAGGCGCCGGTCAGGGCCAGTGTGCCGGGGTTGACTTGGATGCCGCCGCCGTTGCCGGTGGCCCAGTTGCCGTCGAAGATGATGTCGGTGCCGGTGACGTAGCCGCCGGCGTTGTTGATGAAGAGGGCGCCGCCGTTGGTGGTGGCGGTGTTGCTGACGAAGGTGATGCCGGTCATCGCGGTGGTGCCCGCGGCGTTGTGGATGCCGCCGCCGCCAACGCTGGCGAGGTTGCGGGAAAGGTAGAGGTTGGTGAGGACCATCAGGCCACCGGCGTTGCGGAGGGCGCCGCCGTTGCTCGTGGCGGAGTTGCCGTCGAGGGTGACGTTGGTCATGTTCAGGATAGCACCGGCTTGGTTCACGTTTACGACGCCGCCGTTGGGGGCGGAGAAGCCCCTGAAGATTGTCGAGCCGGTGGCGTTCAGGGCGGTGGGGTTGGGGCCAATCGTGACCACGCCGGTATTGGCAAGGTTGATGTTGAACCCGCCGCCCGCGCTGGTGGCCGCCACCGATTGCGTGAGGGTTAACACGGAGCCGTCGCCTATCAGATATTCCATCAGCGGATGCGAGGCGTTCACGGTCGTCTGGGAAATGACCATGGTCGTGGTCGTGTTTTCCGGAATGCTGACGGTTTGCGCCGCTGCGCGGCTAATGAAGAATGCAGAATGTAGAATGCAGAATGAGAAGCAGGCGGCGAGGAGGAGACGGGTGGTTTTCATGGTGAAAGGTGAAAGTAGGAAGGAGAAAGGAGGAGGTGGAAGGATCGGGCTGATTGGACTGATTAGACTGATTTGACTGATTTGACTGATCAGGCCGATCAGGCGGCGAGGGCGGCTACTCTTCGGAGTTTGAGCGGCCTTTCTTTTTGCCCGTTCTGGCGGGGGGCGTGGTGGTGTCGGGAGGCGGTTGCGGGATGGGGCGGAGGACAGGCGGGGTCGCCGGCGCGAGGGGGCGCTCGGGGTCGAAATCGGGGGACTCGAAATCGGTGGTTTCAAGCCAGTTGGTCTTCGGGCGCTCGCCCGTCACCCAGCGGTTGTAGAGGCCGCGGTTCGAGGTGGCAAAGGGATAGCGTTCGAGGATGTCGCGGTTGGCGGGGTCGGGGGACATGCGCGGGTCGCGTTGCGCGGCGAGGGTGGCGAAGAGTCGGGTGCGCATGTCGTTCAGGCGGGCGGCGTTTTCAGGGTCGGTGGCGAGGTTGCTCATGCAGTCGGGGTCGGTTTTCAAGTTGTAGAGTTCGTCGGCGGGGCGGCGTCCGAAATTGAGTTCCCAGCGCCAGTGGTTGGCGCCGGCGCGGTTTTGTTCGAGGATGACGGTTTTCGTGGGGCCGCCGTCGGCGTCGGAATAACCGGTGAGCGGCGGGCCGAAGGGGTAACGGTCGGGCGCGAAATTGTGGAGGTAGAGCCAGTCGCCGAGGAAGAGGCCGCGAATGGGGTAGCCGGTGTCGTTGGGCTGGCCGGGGGCGTGGCGTTCTTGTCCGGTGACGAGCGTGTCGCGGCCGGGCGCGGGCTGGCCGTTGAAGTCGTCGCGGAGGATGGGGACGATGCTTTTGCCGGTGATGGGTTCCATGCCGGCGGCGGCGGGGTCGAGGCCGGCGAGTTCGAGGATGGTGGGGGCGATGTCGATGAAGCTGACGTAGTCGTTGACGACGCGGCCGGGGTTTTTGACGCCAGCGGGCCAGCGGATGGCGAGGGGTTCGTGCGTGGAGAGTTCGTAACCGGTGCCTTTCGAGCGGGGGAAGGGCATGCCGTTGTCCGAGGTGACGATGATGATGGTGTTGTCGAGCAGGCCGTTTTGTTCGAGGAGGGCAATCATGCGGGCGAGGTGTTGGTCGTAGTATTCGATTTCGAAGCCGTAATCGAGGAGGTCGTCGCGGACTTTTTCGGTGTCGGGCCAGATGGGGGGGATGTCGGAGGCGGGGATGTCGGAGAGTTTTTTGTGGCCGAGGGCGACGCCGGAGCCGCAGGCGTAGGCGCGGTGCGGCTCGTGGCTGCCATACCAGAAGATGAAAGGTTGGGGGGATTTTGGATTTTCGATTTTGGATTTTGGATTGGGCGCCACCGCGCCAGTGGCGGAGGTGGCGGCGGGAGTGGCGGCGGATTGGTTGTGGTTTTGCCAGTCGGCGAGGAAGGCAGCGAAGTTGGCGGCGTAGTCGATGGAGGATATGAATTTGGTGGGCGGGGTGGTTTTGATGGCGTCGTAGGCGGGGCCGGTGAGTTCGCGCGGTTTGCCGCTGGCGTCGTTGCCAGGTTCGCCGGGCGCCCAGCCTTTGGCGGTGTGGCCGGTGAAGTAGGCGCCGTTTTTGGCGAGCGCTTCCATGAAGGTGGTGTAGGCGGCGGCGGGCCAATAGGCGTTGTGGTTGGCGGCGGATTCGAGCTGCCAGCTGTTGCGCCCCGTGAGCAGCGCGGCGCGCGAGGGGGCGGATTTGGCGTTGGGCGTGTAGGCGCGCGTGAAGAGCAGGCCTTCGCGCGCAACGCGGTCGAAGGCGGGCGTGCGAACCCAGGCGCACCCGTAGGCTCCGAAATGGCACGAGGCGTCGTCGGCGATGCAGAAGAGGATGTTGGGCGGGGTGGAAGTGGAAGAGCGAGGAGAGTTGGGAGTTTGCGGTTGCGCGGCGGCGGGCGTGGGCGTGGAAATCCCAAATCCCAAAATCCCAAATCCCAAATAAATTCCAAATGACAAAATCCCAAATCCCAAAGGGCGCGACTGCGTCGCGTCACACGGGCTGGAAGCCCGTGCTACTTCGGAAGGGCGGCGCGAGGCAAATGGTGTGCTGGTGTTCGAGTGCATGGGTTTGTTTTTCTACTTCCTACTTTCTTGTGATTTCCACCATGTGAAGGATGAGCGGCTTGTCGCCGGCAGAGACGGCGAATTGCCAGTCGGCGGCGGCGGCGGCGAGGGCGGCGAGATCGTCGGCGGAAAGCGCGAACTCCGCGACGCGCCAGTGGCCCGACGCGGTGCGCGGCAACGCGCCGAGCGGTTTTGCCGAGCCTGTCGCTTCGCTCGAATCGCCGGCGGCGGTGTTGAGGGACACGGTGGCGGTTTCGTCGGTGGTGTCGTCGAGATAGGTCACGCGGACGGTCGCGCCGCTTGCGCAGGGTAGCACAGACATTCCTGTCTGTGCCGTTTGGGTCGCCTTCGCCGAGCTTTGCACGGGTGAGGATTGGTGAGGTTTGGCACAGACAGGAATGTCTGTGCTACCTTGCGCAAGCGAGGCGAGGAAGCGCGGGTCGAGCTTGAGGCGCGCGCGCCCACCCGCGGGATACGCACGCGCGAAGGCGCCGTAGCGTTCGTCTTCCGGGCCGACGGGGCCGACGCCTGCGGAGCCGTCGGCGCTGTCCGGCGTGCCGTCGGCGCCGATGCGCGTCATGAGAAAATTGTAGTCGCCGGAAAAGCGCGTGAGTTGCCAGTGCTCGGGGCGGTCGCCGCCGGATTCTTTGTTGCGGGCTTTTATTGCGTGGTTCTCGCGAAACGCGACCCACGCGCCCGGAGTCTCGTCGGGGCGGGCGTGCAGGCCGATGTAACGGTCAGCCCATTCGTAGGCGGCGGTGAATTCGCGCGCTTGTTGCGCGGGGTTTTTCGTCTTGTCCTGAAAGCGCGGGTGCGTGGCGGTGACGGCGAAATCAATGTTGGTGTAATACTCGCCCACAAACGACACGCCGCAGTGCATGTCGAAGAGCAGCGTCCAGTAAGCCCACTGGCAGGGGCTGCACCAACGCACGTCGAGCCGTCCGTGCTCGCCCCACGCGGAGGCCCACGGTTCGGCGTAAGCCACGGTGTGGCCGGCGCGGGCGTAATCGTAGAAGAGGCCGTAACGGCGCTCGGTCTGGGCGGTGCGCGGCTCGACTTCGCTCGAGGTGTGACAGAGGCCGAGCCGGCCCGCGCGGAAATCGGGGTCGAGTTGTTTCACGAGATCGTCGTCAATGTTGTTGCGCACGAGCACGAGCGTCCAAGGGGAAAATTCCTTGATGTAGGTGTCGACGACGCGGCGGATGTATTGGTCGCGGAAGGCGTCGGAGTAGTCGGGGACGGGAAGGGACGCAAGGGACCCAAGAGACGAAAGGGACGTAAGGGACGCGGGGGCGTGCGGCCAAATCCACGCGGAGGCTTTGCGGTATTTGTCCGGCACGCTGAGCTGCTCGGTGGCGACGGCGTTGAAGTTCATGCGGATGCCGAGGATGCGGTCGCGGCGCGGGTTTTCGCGCAGGTGCGCGGCGAGCGCGCGGAGCATGGCGAGGTGCGCCTCTTGGTAGGCAGGGTGCCAATACATGAGCGTGCCTTGCGGGTCTTTCACGGCGTCGTGGAATTTTTCCGGCGCGCGGGGAACCACGTCGAAGAGCCACGCGGGTTTGGTGTTGGCGTTGACTTGCACGGCGCACCAGCGGTCTTTGGCGGCGAGCGCGGCGATGCGGCGGTCGAGGGCGGAAAAATCGTAGTGGCCCTGGCGCGGTTCGATTTCGCTCCATTGCACTTTCGCCTGCGCGCCGTGGATGCAGGGTAGCGCGAGCAGTCGCGATTCGTCGGATTTTTTTTCGGAGCCGACCATGTGGATGCCGCGCGCGTCGGTTTGCAGGCGGTCAACGGTGCGCTCTTGCGCAGAAGTCAGAGGGCAGAGGGCAGAGGGCAGAAGACAGAGGACAGCAAAGGCAGATCGGACTGATCGGACTGATCGGGCCGATCTGACTGAGCTGGCGGATGTCTTTTGCGATTTTGTCATCTGGTTCGGGTTTCAGAACTCTTTTTAGAAGCGGAAGGTTGTGCGGACGGTGATCGCGCGCGGGGGGTTGAATTTATACGATGTCATCGTAAAACTATCGGCGTCGCGCGCCATGCGCACGGGGAGGAGCTTGTCGTTATTGAACACATTGTCCACGCGCAGGTAGAGCTGCCACATGAGGGCTTTGCCAAAAATGCTGATTTTCCGGTTGTAGGATGCCATCAGGCCAAAAACAATATTCGAGGTTCCCCAGGTGGTCTGGCTGTTGGTGAAATCCCCGTTGTCGTCAACGTTCGCGAAATATCCGGTGACGTTCGGGCTGTTGTAACGCACGTCGCCGCCGATTTGGATGCCTTTCATCACGTCGTTCGTGAAACTATAATTGACATTCGCGTTCACCGCGTGCCGCGACTGGCCTCTGGGTTCGCGTCCGTTCGCGAAGGTGGATTCCGTCAGTATCATGTATTGAAGCATGTCAACCTGGTTTGTTATTGTCCACGGGCGGGCGTTCGAGATGGTCGTGCCGTTGTCGACTTTCAGCCAGAAGGGCATCCAGCGTTCCAGATACGCGACTTGCTCGAGGCCGATATTATAGTTTTTGGTGATGTGATAAGTGTAGGCGACGCGCAAGCGCAGGTTGGGCGTCGGGTTGGCGATTATTTCCATCTCGGCGCCGCGGGTCTTGGCGTCATAGACGGTGCCCGTCGATGTGTCATTTAACAGATTATAGGATTTGACGCCGCTGTAACTGTCGTCGCCCATGAAGTCCGCCAGTTGGGAGGGCGCGGGGAGGTTGGCGGGGGCTTGGTTGCCAGTCAGTTTGTTCCAGATGGCGTTCATTTCGCCGCTGCTTATTATCATTGAGGAGCGGAAGTCGCGGTCGTCCGAGGTTTTGAACGCGGTGAGCGTCGCGAACACGCGCCGGTTGAACAAATCAAACTTGATGCTGAGGTCGTCGGTCCTGCCGTAGGGCGTCGGCGGGCGCTGGCTGCGGAAGAGGCCGTCGCTCGACCAGACGCGCCCGCCGAGCGCGGGCAGCGCGCGGTTGGCGGCTTTGCTATAACTAAGCGTGAGCCAGTCGGTGATGTGCCAGACGATGCTGCCTGAAAAACTTTTTCCGTTTGTGGCGCCGCCCGGCATGGGCTGCCACGCGGTTTGCGCGAGGTCGAATATGCCGTTCGGGTCGGGGAGTTGGAAGCCGTCGGCGTCCACCGGTATGTCCATGCCGCTATTATAATCCTTGCGCCTGTCGTAGCCGGCGCCGAGGGTCGTGATAATGCGATTTTGCCAGAAGGAGCTTTGCAACATGGCGATGGTGCTCGTGCCTTCGTAGGTGTTGTCGCTTGTGGTGAAATTATTAAACGGGATGACGGCGGTTTTATACGTCCTGCCGTTGGTGGACAGGCCGCTGGTGTCGGTCAGGCCGTTGCTGGGGTAGTTGCGCCAGTCGGCCATGACGATGGATTGGGAAGGCACGCCGTAGAGCGTCCACGAGCCGTCATCGAGCTGGCGTCCGAGGTAGGTTCTGCGCGAGATTTGGTTCGGGCCGTCGTATTGGGAGTCGGGGGAGGCGGCGTTGGCGCTGTGCGTGTTGGGGGCGTTGGGCGAGACTATGTATTCCTGGCGCTGGAGCGTGTTCTGTTTGCCGGCATTATATTCAAAGGAGACTGCGAAAGTGTGGCGGCCCCATTTTTTGAGGTCTTTTGTATAAGTCATCATGGCGCGAATGGCGTCATCGCGGTTGTTGGTGTTGTTCCAGCGGTTGGCGTTTTCGAAATAGGGGCGCCCGGCGTTTGGGTTTGGCAGGCCGCCGGGCAGGGTCGGGTTGGTGTCCACTTCGAGAATTCTGCCTGACGCGGCTTGCGGGTCGACGCTGGCCTGGTGCGTGTCGACGCGCGCGGCGTTGATGTCCAGAAACCAGTCCTTGGTGAGCGAATAGGTGAAGTTCGCGGCCATGCGGCTGTATTTATAATTGATGCCGTATCCAGGGCCGTAGATTGCGGTTTCGCGCGGCACCAGGTTGAAGTCGGTGATGGGGATGCTGTCGCCGGCGATGATTGTGCCGAACGGCATGGTTTGCGTCACCCTGGGCCATGAGGCTGTGCGGCCGGCCGTGTTTATAACCTGCGGGGGCGCGCCGGGGTTCGCGGGATCGGGGTTTGTGACGAGCACAATCGAGTTGGCGTTGGCGCCGTTCTGCGTGATTACGTTGGGGATGGCCGTCGCGGAGAGCGGGCTGCCGGCGGCGAGCCAGTTGGTGACGGCGTCGTATCCAATGATATTGCGGGTGGTCAGCTTGTCTATCTGGCCGGTCTCGGCCTCTATATTAATCTCGGCTTTCGGGGTGATTCTCCATTTCATGGTGCCGTAGTAACGCTCCTCGTTGTCGTATTCATAATTTTTCCAGGTTTCCTGCTGCGATTTCATGCCCGCGACGCGGATGGCGAGCGTGTCGGTTATGAGCGGCAGGTTATAATCGCCTTCGTAACGTATTCCGTCGTAGGACTGGCCCGCCACGGTGACGTAGCCTTTAGTCTTGTTTAGCTGCGCGCGCTTGGGCGTGAGGTTTATAATGCCGCCGGGGTTGCTGATGCCGAAGAGCACGGCGTTGGGGCCGCGTGTCACGTCGATGCGCTCCATGCTGAAATTGTCCGAGTCGAAGGCGCCCTTGAAGAAATTGACGGTGGTGGTCACGGGCATTCCGCGCACGAGTAGTGATCGGCGCGTGCTGGTGCCGGCGCTGTTCTGGCTGTTGCCGTTGTCCTCGCTGTAATCGTATTGGGTGCTGAGCATGTAATTGCCGAGGTCGTCGAGATTGTTGATGTTCAAGTCTTGGAAAAACTGCTCCGTGAACGTCGATGTCGGCGTGGCGAGGTCGCGGTAGTCGGTTTTCAGGCGGCTGCCGCCGAGGGTGTTTTGCGCTTGGTAGCCCTTGTCTTCGGTGGCGGTGACGGTGAAGGGGTTCATCTCGACGATGTCCTCGGCGGACGAGGGCGTTGTCGTCGCGGAGACGACGGGCGCCGTGACGGGCGCGGATTGCGCGGTGGCGGCGGCGTGGGTTTCCGCCGGCGGCGGCGGTGGCGCGAGTTGCGCGCGCAACGCGGGTGTATAAATCAAGACTGCGCCGAGGGCGGCAAGGGAAGCGAGGGCGATGCAAGGGAATAATTTTGTGCTCATGGTTTTGGAAAGGGCGGCTGCGGCTGGGTTGCGGGTTGGGTTGGGTTGCGGTGGTTTTGCGGTGGATTGTGAGAAAACTTCTTAATTTTTAAATCTTAATTATTAATTTTTTTCGATGGACTCGCGGGTCTTGCGCATCTGCTCCACGACTTCCTCGAAGGCGCGCGTGCCGCGCGGGGTCAGCAGGCTGGTAATAATGAGCGCGGCCATGCCGGCGATAAACGCGGGAATCGCGGGAGTGCCCAACAGGACGTTTCGGGCCTGGGTTTCCTCGGGAATAAACATGAGCGAGAGCGACACCACCGGCGTGACTATCAACGCCGCGAGCGCGCCTTGCCATGTGGCGCGTTTCCAAAAACGCCCGCCGAGTATCATCACCGCCAGGCCGCTCATCGTCACGGACAGAAATTTTGTCACGAAGCCGACGATGTTGCTTGTATACAAGCCAATGATGGTCGCGACGAGAAAGCCCGACGCGAGGGCGAGGCGCGCGGTGAGTATCGGCCTTTTCGGAAAGCGGCCCGTCGTGAGCGGGAAGATGTGCCTGACAAAAAACGTGCTCACGCCGACGGCGTTGGAGTTCGCCGCCGAGAACACGCCGGAGACAATTGCGACGACCACCACCGCGGCAAGCCACGGCGGGAGGACGTTCATCACCAGCCAAGGCAGCGCCTGGTCGGCCTTGTTCGCGGGCAGATCGGGGTTGAGTTTGAAGGCATACATCCCAATCACGCCGATGCACACCGAGAATAGCATCACGATGATGCCCGCCGCCACCATCGCGGTTCGCGCGCCGCCCGTGCTTCGCGCGGTGAACATCGCCAGCCGCCTGCCCGGATCGGCGATGACGGCCAGCGCCAGCACAAGCAGCAAACCAAACACTTTCCATGCGCCGTAGGATTCCACGCCGAGGAACGACAGGCGCTCCGCCGGAATCGCCTGCGCGAGGCCGCCAAGCCCGCCGCTGTTCGCGAGCGCCGAATAAAGCAGCAGCCCGAAGCCGGCCAGCACCATTATCATTTGCAGGAAGTTTATATATACAACCGCCTTCAAGCCGCCGGGTATCGAGTAGCCCGCCGTGATGAGGCCCGCGAGCACGAGGCTTGCCTCCCGCGACATGCCCGTGACTGCGCCGAGCGCCGCCGCCCCACCCATGATTTGCACGGTCAGCCAGCACACTTGCGAGAGAAACAGGGAGATGTTGGAAAACTCCACGACAACGCGGTTATTGCTGTAATAACAGGCGATTTCCTCGGCGAGCGTCATGAATTGATAGCGGCGCATGACGGCGAACATGAGGCCGGCGAGCAGCGTCCCCAGCCCGAGGCCGAGCGGATAGGCATTGCCGGCCCAGCCGTGTTGATACGAAAGGCCGGTCGCGCCGATGATGACGCCCGTGCCGATGCACATGCCCATGACCGCGCCCACGAGAACGAACGCCGGGCGCCCGCGCCCGGCCACGAGATAGTCGGTGGGTTTTTTCACGCGAAGCATGAAATACAGCGACACGCCGAGCATCAGGAGGGCGTATATGGCGAGGCCGATGATGATGGCGGTGTGGGTGGTTATGGTGGTCATGGTGAGGCGCATATTAGGGTTTTAAAATTCCAAATCCCAAAATCCCAAATCCCAAATAAATTCCAAATCCCAAATTACAAAATTCCAAAGGGCGCGACTGCGTCGCGTCACATGGACTGGAAGCCCGTGCTACGCCGGCAGGGCGGAATGATGTGTTGATACTCGAGAGCATTGGCTTGTTTTTGGAATTTGGGATTTCGGGATTTGGGATTTTTATTTTATCCACCCGCGGCATTATATTCCCTCACGGCATCCATCATCGCGAGGAAATTCTCCGGCGGGGTGAGCGCCTGGACGTTGTGGATTGTATTAAATACAAAGCCGCCGTCTTTTCCGAGGATTTTGCAACGTTCGAGCGCCTCGGCGCGGACTTGCGCGGGCGCGCCAAAGGGGAGGGTTTTTTGCGTGTCCACGCCGCCGCCCCAAAACACAATGTCCTTGCCGTAGGCTTGCTTGAGGTGCGCGGGGTCCATGCCGGCGGCGGAGCATTGCACGGGGTTTATAATGTCAAAGCCGGCGCGTATGATCGAGGGCAGCAAGGGGTCGATGGCGCCGCAGGAGTGCTTGAAGGTTTTCCAGCGCGTACGCGCGTGAACCCAGTCGTTTATTTGTTTGTAATAGGGAAAATACAGGTCGTCGAAGGTTTTCACCGAGCAGAATTGCGAGGCTTGCGTGCCAAAATCGGCGCCGCATATATATAATATGTCGAGGGCGTCGCCGACGATTTCGTGAAAGCGCCCCAGGTTTTTGATCGCGGTTTCGCATTGCTTGGAGAAGATGGCGTGGACGAAATCCGGGCGCGAGGCGATTATCATATACCACTCGGCGACATCGCGGATGCCTTTCGGGTGGGCGAGCTGGACGCCGGTGATGCGGGCGACGTCGCCAAAGCCGGTGCCGCCCATGTTGGCGATAACGGCGCGCGTGGAGTCGCGCATTTCCGGCACGCGCGAGCGCCAGTAGGCGATGTCGGTTTCGGAGAGCGGTTGGTATTCGACAAGGTTGTCCGCGGGGTCGAGGGTGTCCTCGTCGTAGGGTTGCTGGCGCGAGATGGCGTCGAAGAAATAACCGGTCGCGGGCATGTGCGCGCTGACGGGGGCGGTGGTGTCGCCGGAGGGGTAGACGAAGACGTCGCCGTTGGGGTCGGTGCGTGTTTTGAAGGCGTCGGGCACGAGGACAACCTGGCCCCAGGGTGCGCGCCATTCGCGCCAGGGGCCTTCGTGCATGGGGGTGCCGTGGCCGGATTTGCGCGAGGTGATGCCGATTGTGTCGATGCCGAGGGCGTCGCGCAGGTCGGCGGCGATTTCGCCGAGCATTTGGTTTGGCTCGATGACGCGCACGGGGCCGGCGGCGAGGCCGAGGCGTTCGCGCAGCGCGGCGACGACGCTGACGTGGATGCCGGTGACGGAGGTGGAGCCGAAGTCAACCGGCAGGCGTCCGGCGCGGTGCGCCAATGCGTTGAGTGTGGTTTCGCGGGAGGTCATGGTGAATATAGTGGCGGGAGCTTCCAGTTCCCTTGGCGGGAATGTGAATGTGAATGTGGTTGTGGATATGGATGTGGATGTGAATGCGGATGTGGATGCGGATAGGTTTTGTCGGGGAGCTGGAAGCTCCCGTTACTTTTTCTCTATTTTAATGACATAGGTTTTTTTCGGCTGGAGCGTGAGGGCGAGCGCGCCGGCTTTTTGCGAGAGCGGGGTGGCGCGGGCGATTTCGGCGATGGCGGCGTCCGCGCCGTCGGGGGCGAAACCGAGCGCGGCGAGGTCGGGCGCAAGCTCGCAGGGGAGCGGTTGCGCGGTGTCGTTGTATAATGTGTAATATATAATGTCGCCGTGGCCGAAGCGTTCGCAGGAAATCGAACCGGCGGCGTTGCCGGCGGTGGCGCGGACGGCGGCGGCGCGGACCGGCTCCCAGCCGGCGCGGGCGAGTTCGCGCACGAGGGGGACATACCAGGCGAGCAGCGTCTTGTCGCGATAGTAGCCGTCGGGGTTGGTTTCATATTCAACGTCGGTGAAGAAGTTCGTGCTGGTGCTCGCGTAGATGCCGTAGGCGAGGCATTTGTTGACAAACTCGTCCACCAGCGCGGCGTCTTCCCAGTGGTAGTTTAGATAGGCGTAGGGTTTTTTGCCCATGAAGGCGCGCACGTCCATGCAGTTTTGGACGGTGGTTTTCACGCCGGTTTCGGAGGTGGCGACGTCGAGGAGCGCGGCGCAGAAGAAGCGACCGAGGCGCGTGCCGGCGCGGTAGTGCTCGGGCGGGGCGGCGGTGGCGGCAAATTCGTTGAGGGCGACGCTCACGGTTTGGTGTTCGACGCCGGAGGCGCCGGCGCCGCCGGCGCGCGATTTGTAGGCGTAGACGCCGTTGCCGAAGAGCAGGCGCGTGCGTCCGCTGTCGCGCATGCGCTCGCGCAGGGTTTGTATATATTCGTAATGGGAAAGGTCGTTTTGCAGGGCGACGCGGCCTTCGGGGTCGAAGGTGAGCGGGTAGCGGGCGTAGATAAAATGGTCTTTTCTATAATTGAGCGCGGCGGGCCAGTTCGCGCCGAGCGAGTCGATGAACATGCCGTCGTAGCCCGGATGCTCTTTTATCCAACGGGAGGCGAGCGCGAGCGCGAGGGCGCCGGTGGTTTTCACGCCGGGCACGTCGGAGAACAAATCAGGGTTGGGGTTTATTTTGAAGGTGATGGAGTTGCCGCCCCATTTGGTGGCGCGCAATACTATAGAGCGGCGTCCGGTGGCGTTGGAGCAGGCGGAGGAGACGACTTCTTCTTTCAGGTTGATGTCGCCGTCGCTCGCCACGTTTTCCTTGGTCAAGTCGTGGCCGGCGTGGTCGGCGAGGGTCCATTTGTCGAATATGGACATGGCCTCGTCATAGGTTTGCGGCAGGGTGGGGAGGAATTTGATTTCGCGCTGGCCGACTATCATGTAGGGGAAGGTGGTTATATTATTGCGGTCGTCGCGCTCGATGGCGGCGTCGAGGATTTTTTCGGGCCATTGAGGTTCGCAGAGGTTGAAGCCGTAGTCGGCGATGTTTGGCGGCACGCGGTCTTTCATTTGGAACATGCACAGGCCTTCTTGTTTCATGGCGCCCATCAGTTGCGTGTAGTATTCGGGGAAAAACTTGTAGTAATCGGCGAGCGCGCCGCGGAAGCCCCACTTGGCGTCGACTGTGTATATAATGAACACAAACGAGGCGCGGTTCGGAAAGCGTTTCGGCATGGGGCTTGTGCCGAGGTAGAAGCGCAACGCCAGGCCCTGCGCGCCGCCAACCGTGCCGAAGACGCGCGGCTCGGTGGGCGGGATGGCGAGGGCGACGCCGGCATTTGCGCTCGCGCTGCAAAGCGCGGCGATTGGGAACACGTTGTTTTCGATTTCTTCATCCGGTTTCAAGTCTTTCACGGCGAGCGGTTCCGCGAGGCTGTTGGAAAACAGGCAGCCGGCGGGCGGGGCGAGGGGAGGGATGCGATACTCGACGATGAAGCCGCGTTCGTCGCCGCGCGTGTTGATGATTTCGCCTTTCACCAGAACGTAGTCGCCTTGCGGCGTGAACTCGGCGCGCAACGAAACGCCGGCGTCCGGCGCGGTTGCCTCGAAAACGCTGGCGCCGCCCTGCGCGTTGCGCGTCACCTTCCCATCCCGCAGCGCGACCGCTTGCTTCGCGGTGGCGTCGAACACGGAAAAGCCGCCGGCTGTGTTTTGCGGCGTGATGTCGCGTCCGTTCAGCGTGAGCGTGGCGGGGCTTGCGGCGGCGGGATCGAGTTTGATTTCGGCGCACGTCTGCGCGCGCGCGGCGGGCGCGGCGCACAGCGGCAGGAGCAACGCCAGCGGCAGAAGCAATGCCAGCGTCATCTCCAAGGCGGACAGGCGGACGGCTGGGTTTGTTTTCATAGCGTGGCGGGATCGCATCGGGCGGGTTGAGTTTTGGCTTGGGCAGGTTTGGGCTTGACTGAGAAATGGAATATATTTTGATAACGAAAAAATTGATGCAAGCGCTGTTTGGTTTCGTCAAGCGTTTTTTGGGGCGGGGTGGATTCTGACTCTGGACTCCGGACTCCGGACTCCGGCGGCGGCTTCTTTTCACTTCTCACTTTCTGTTTTTATTTTCCCATGAAAATACGCTTCTTAACACCGCTTCTCGCGCTCGCGCTTTGCTTTTTCCCGGACGCCGCGCGCGCCGGACGCCCCGCCGCCACCGGCGACGCCACGCTCCCGCCCTCCGTGCCACCGCCACCCGCGCTTCCGACCACGCCGGTCAAGACCGTTCTCCCGCCGCGCTGGCAGGGCGTGTGGACATGGAGCGTCAACATCGAACGCACCACGTTTCCCAAGGACATCGCCGCCGAAATCCGCGGCATCCCCCTCAACCTCGCCTGGAACAAAGTCGAACCCGAGCAAGGCCGTTACGCCTTCGACAAGGAAATCCGCCGCCCCCTCGAAGAATGCCAGCGCCGCAACCTCTACGCGCGCCTCACGCTCTTCGTCGCGCCCACCGCCTACACGCCGCGCTGGCTCTACGAAACCGCCGGCGTGCCCGAAGTCGCCGTGCCCACGCGCCTCTCGCCCGCGCGCAAAGTCCAGACGCTCACCTTCCCTTACTACTTCGACGCGCGTTACCAAAAAATCATGCGCGCCACCATCAAGGCCCTCGGCGATTACCTCGCCGCGCTCCCCGCCGACCTCAAGTCGCGCATCGTCTACCTCCAGATGGCCGAAGGCTCCACCGGCGATCCCGACCCCTACAAAGTCGACCCCATCAACCCGAAATACAAAATCTCCCTCGAAGCCTGGACCGCCTACCGCCGCCAGCTCCTCCAATACTACATGACCGTTTTCCAACGCCCCGACGGCTCGCTCGCGCTGCCCATCATGGTCAACAGCGACGCCGACAACGACGCCAACATCGCCTGGCTGCTCGCGCACAGCGCCGACAACTTTGGCATCAAGCAAGGCATGTTCAGCCACGGCTACATCGTGAGCGACGCCACCGACCGCCTCGACAAATGGGAAAAATTCCGCGCCAAAACCGCCGCCGCCGGCAAAACCGTTTTCACGCGCGGCGAGCAGGACGACGAATGGAACGTGTGCGGCTGGTCCGCGAAAAACCCCGTCGCCTCCTTCTACTGGACCGCGCTCTTCGCCCTGCACAACAAACTCGACATGTGGAACGTCCCCGTGAACGCGCTGACCTCGCTCCCGCTGCAAGAAACCCTGCGCCTCTTCAACCGCTATGCCGGTTACAACGACGACCCCGCCGCCGCGCCCGGCGCCTTTTGCGCGTTGCGCCGCGGCCTCAACGCCGCCGACACAAAAACATTTCCCGAGTCCAAATACGGCGAAGCCAAGCGCGCCAACACCGCCCGCTATCTCGCGATCCAAAAAGATTTCGCCCGATACGGCGCGCTCCAGCAAGACCCCGAAAAAGCCCTAGGCGCGGGCATGAGAAACCGCCAGGCCGACGGCCACAACGACGTTGGCTGGAACATCCTGCCCGGCAACTTCGAGCGCTTCCTCACGCAACTCCGCCCCGAGGAAACGAGCATCGCGCTCTGGCACGTCGCGCCGGCGAAATCCGCGAACACCGCGAAATCCCCCTACGGCCTGTTCGCCCGCCGCTTCGACGCCGCCAGCGGGCGCGTGGCGATGACGTTCCGACTGGCGGATAAATTTTTCGCAACGCCAGCAGCCAAAGTGGCGGGAGCTTCCAGCTCCCAAGCTCCGACAAGGGAGCAGGATGCTCCCGCCACTCTGCGCATCGTTTATCTCGACCAAGGCGCCGGCTCATGGGAACTCGTTTACGCGACTGCCGCCGGCGAAAAAGTCGCCAGGCGCGTCACCAACACCGACACCGGCGAATGGCGCGACCTCACGCTCACGCTCGACGACGCCGTGTGGAACCACCGCCTCCCCGGCGGCGGCGATTTGGCGCTGCGCCACGTTTCCGGCGAAGACACGATTTTCCACATGCTAGAACTGGGGCGCAGGTAGGGGACTCTGGACTCTGGACTCCGGACTCCGGCTCCGGAAGGACTACTGGACTACAGGACTGCGAATCATATTTCCCATATCTCCCATCTCTCCCATATCTCCCATTTCCCACCATGAAACCACGCCACACACTCCACGCCCACGCGCTCCTTGCCGCTGTCTTCCTTTCAGCCTTCAGCCTTCAGGCTTTCAGCCTTTCCCTCTCCGCCGCGCGCCAGCCCACCGCGCCCGAAACCGCCACGCTCCCGCCCACCGTGCCCGTTGTCGCGACGCCGGCCACGCCTGTCAAAACCACGCTCCCGCCTCATCCTTGGGGCGTGTGGATTTGGGGCTACAACCCGCTCGACACCACTTACCCGCCCGACATCATGGCCGAAATCCGCGGCATCCCCCTCACCATCCGCTGGCAGGAAATCGAACCCGAACAAGGCCGTTACACCTTCGACAAACCCATCGGCGACCAACTCAAAAAATGCAAGCAACTCGGCCTCTACGCGCACATCACACTCCACATCGCCTACGACACACCGCGCTGGGTCTTCGACGCCGGCGTCCCCGAAGTCAAAGTCCCCCAACGCATCTCCCCCAACAAAAAAGTCCAGAACCTCAGCTTCCCCTATTACTTCGACGAACGCTTCCAGAAAATCCTGCGCGCCACCGTCAAAGCCCTCGGCGACTACCTCGCCGCGCTCCCGCCCGACATCAAATCGCGCCTCGTCTACATCCAAATGGCCGAAGGCTCCACCGGCGACCCCGGCCCCTACAAAGGCGAACCCACCGACAAAAAATACGCCATCGACCGCGACACCTGGTCCGTCTACCGCCGCGCCATCTGGGACTACTACCTGAGCGTCTTCCAACGCCCCGACGGCACGCTCGCCCTGCCCTTCCTCGTCGGCAGCGACGTCGAACTCGAAGGCGACATGAACTGGCTGCTCGCGCACACCGACAACTTCGGCATCAAGCAAGGCATGTTCAGCCACGGCTTCCTGACGGGCGACGCCACCGACCGCCTCGCGCACTGGGAAACGTTTCGCGCGAAAGCGCGCGCCGCCGGCCACACCGTCTTCTCGCGCGGCGAGCAAGACAACGCCTGGGCCACCTTCGCCTGGTCGACGCGCAACCCCGCCGCCGCGTTTTATTGGACGATGCTCTTCGCCCTGCACAACAAACTCGACATCTGGAACGTCCCCATTGAAGCGCTCGCCACGCAACCCATCGTGGAAACCCTGCGCTTCTTCAACCGCTACGCCGGCCACGACGACGACCCCGCCGCCGCGCCCGGCGCCTTCTGCGCCCTGCGCCGCGGCCTCAACGCCGCCGACACCAAAACCTTCCCCGAGTCGAAATACGGCCAGGCCAAGCGCCCCAACACCGAGCGCTACATGGCCATTCAAAAAGACTACGCCCGATACGGCGCGCTCGAGGAAGACGTTGAAAAAGCCATGGGCGCCGGCATGAGAAACCGCCAAGCCGACGGCTACAACGACGTTGGCTGGAACATCCTGCCGGGAAATTTCGAGCGCTTCCTCACGCAACTCCGCCCCGAGGAAACGAGCCTCGCCTTATGGCACGTTGAGTCCGCGAAATCCGCGAACACCCCCTATGGCCTCTTCGCGCGCCGCTTCGACGCCGCGAGCGGACGCGTTGCGATGACGTTTCGCTTGGCGGATAAATTTTTCGCAACGCCAGCAGCCAAAGTGGCGGGAGCTTCCAGATCCCAAGCACGGGAGCAAGATGCTCCCGCCACTATTCGCGTCGCCTATCTCGACAAAGGCCCCGGCTCCTGGGAACTCGTCTACGCGACCGCCTCTGGCGAAAAAATCGCCAAGCGCGTGACGAACACCGACACCAACGAATGGCGCGACCTCACGCTCACGCTCACCGACGCCGTGTGGACCCACCGCCTCCCCGGCGGCGGCGATTTGATGCTCCGCCACGTGAGCGGCGAGGACACGATATTTCACATGATCGAGCTGACGCGCATGACGCGCCAGTGACTGGGAACGCCAGTCTCCTGACTGGCAGACGGCGCGAAGCGCCGCCCAAACCTGCCAATCAGGAGATTGGCGTTCCCAGCAAACATGCGCTACGGCTCCTTCCCGCCCCTGATCACATATTCGGAGGCGTGCGCAAACACCATCGCTGGCTCGGTCTTGAGCATGGGCATGTTTTTGCCGTCCACCAGACAGGTGAGCGTCACCGGATGCCAGCCGGCTTGCAGGCGCACGACGGCGGTTTTCACCTCGCCGGGCTTGTTACCGAAATCGTCGTCGATGACCGTGGCCTCGTGCAAACGCATGACCGCGCGCGCGCCGCCATACGAGAACGTGTAATCGCCATCCACCGGCGCGCGCACAAACCCCGTGAAAACAACCGCGACCTTTTTGCCGGCGCTCGCGCCGCCAACAATGCCCGAAATATCCACGCCCTTCGCCGCGACGCCTTCGCGCACCGGCCTCATGCCCGCGCAATCCGGCACCCACGGAAAATCCCCCTCGTAACTTTTCCACGCGAGTCCAGGCAAGACGTCGCCAAGCGCGCCCGCTTCCGCGCCCGCGCCCGCGAGCGCCACCGCGGGCATCAGCGCGTTGTCATACGGGCGCGGCGTTTCCGGCTCGGGACGGCGCGCTTGGAGCGCAATTGCCTTCAGGCGCTCCTGCATCGCCGCGCCTTCCGGTCGCAACGCGAGGTTCTCCGTTTCCCTCGGATCGCGCAACATGTTGTAGATCTCGAAATCGTCTCGCGGACTCTTGATGTCATAACGCACGGCCATCAAGTCGCCCAAACGGATGGCTTGCATCTGGCCGCGAACACGCCCGCGTTTCGCTTTGTCGAACTCCGGGTAATCGGGCGTCTTGCCCTTCATCGCGTATTCAAAATACAAATACTCGCGCGCGGGCGCGGCGGCGGGCGCGGCGGTTTGCGTTCCCGTCAGGCCGGGGAGCAACGAAACGCCGTCGGCGTTGGCGGGCGCGGGCACGCCGGCCAGCGCGGCGAATGTCGGCAGCCAGTCGAACGAGGCGCTGGGCACGGCGTCCTCGCCGCCAGCGGGAACGCGACCGGGCCAGCGCACGATGGCCGGCACGCGCAAGCCGCCTTCCCAAGTGTCGCGCTTGATGCCGTCGAACGGGCCGAAGCTGCCGAAAAATCGCGGCGTGAAATCCTTCTCGCCAGGCAGCATTGACATCGCCTCGGGGCCGTTGTCCGAGGTGAAAACGACAATCGTGTTGTCGTCGATGTTAAGGTCCTTGAGCAGTTGCAACAAGTCGCCCACGGCGTCGTCGATGCGGCGCACGCTGGTGGCCTGGCGCTGGTAGACTTCGGGCCAGGGCGTCGGTTTTCCGTCGCGCATGACGGTGGCGCGCGCGAAGTCGGGATGCACCCAGGTGTCGGGCGTGCCGCTGGCGGTGTTGATCATGTGGCCGGGCGTGCCGAGCCATTGGATGCCGCCGCGCAAGCCGCCGCCGGCGGGATAGGCTTGCGTGGGCAACTCAAGCACGGCGTGCGGCGTGTCGTAGGCCAGGTAAAGGAAGAACGGTTTTTGCGAATCGGTTTTTTCGTGGTCGATGATCCACTGCTTGGCGCGCGCGGTAAAGAGGTCGGCGGTGTAACATTTGTCGAGCGAGTCGGTGATGTTGTCGCGGTTTTCCCAGATGGCGAGCGGGCCGCGCGCCTTGGCCTTCTCGTGGAAATAAATCTGCTCCTTCGGGTAATGCTCGTGTCCGTCGACGTGGCGGAGGAATCCGAAATAAAAATCGAAGCCGCGGTTGAGCGGGAACGCGGGCCAGTCGGAGGTGGCGATCATGGACACGGTTTTGCCATCGGGGCTTTTGGTTTCGTCGGCGCCGTGCAGTCCCCATTTGCCGATGGCGGCGGTGGCGTAGCCGGCCTGGCGCAGGACGGTGGCGACGGTGTGGTTGTCGGCGAGGGCCTTGTCGAACTGGTTGTCGCGGACGTTGGCGTGTCCCTGCGACAGCCCGCTCAGAAACGAGGCGCGCGAAGGCGCGGAGACGGGCGCGGGGCAGTAGTGGTGCGTGAGGCGCGCGCCCTCGGCGGCCATGCGGTCGAGTTGCGGCGTGGCGAGCGAGGCCAGCGCGGGGTTGCCGGAGTCGCGCCGCGCGTTTTGCCAGAAGCAGCCCACGTCGCCGTAGCCGAGGTCGTCGCAGAGGATGAAAATGATGTTCGGTTTTTGTGTCGCCGCCGGCGCGGCGGCGCAAATGGCTGAAAGTGCGGCGGTGAGCGCGAGTGTCGCGGCGCCGGCGGTGGTGGCGGTGTGTGGTGTTTTCATGATGAATTTCGATTTTCGATTAACCCCGATTCCTGCGTCCTGCGTCCTGCGTCCTGCATCCGGAGTCCGGAGTCCGGAGTCCAGAGTCCAGAGTCCAGAATCCGCCCGGCGCCCCGATTATTTTTCCCCGAGCAGACGCAACGCCAGGTCCACTGCGCTGCCGGCGTCGGGCGAGTAGCCGTCGGCGCCGATTTCGTTGGCGAACTCCTGCGTGACGGGCGCGCCGCCGATGACGACTTTCGTGCCGGAAAGATTGGCGTCCTTGAAGAGTTTCACCGTAGCGCGCATCGCGGGCATCGTGGTGGTGAGCAACGCGGACAAGCCGACGATGTGCGCGTTGTGCTCGCGCGCGGCGGCGAGGTATTTCTCGGGCGCGACGTTCGCGCCGAGGTCGATGACGTTTATATTGGCGCCCTTCCACATCATGGCGACGAGGTTTTTGCCGATGTCGTGCAAGTCGCCCTGCACGGTGCCGATGATGGCGGTGTATTTTGGCTTGATGCCGGCCTTGGCGAGGAGCGGTTCGAGGAGCTTGAGCGCCTCCTTCATGGCGCGCGCGGCGATGAGCATTTCGGGCACGAAGACCTCGTTGCGTTTGAAACGCTCGCCCACGAGCGCCATGCCGGGGACGAGCGCATTGTCGAGGATTTCCTGTGGCGGCGTGCCGGCGTTGAGGAGTTCTTGGGTGAGGCGCGCGGCGTCGTTGCGTTTGCCCGCGGCCACGGCGTTGAGGAGTTCGTTGAGCATGGGAGTGAAAGGGTGTTTCAGGCAGGACGAGAAACAGGCTCTGGCGGCAAGGCAACGCTTTTTTTGAAAACGTAATAATTGGAAATGCGAAGGCGGGCTTGCTGCGGGCGCGGTGTTTTGCAATGTATCGCCGGATGCCCGCCTCGCCGAACACTCCTCCGCGCGCGCCAGCGCCAGCACACGTTTCCCCGCGCATCGCCGTCGTCGCTTGCGAAGTCCTCCGTGACGAGGTGGAGCTTCTCGCGCGCGCGCAACCGCGCGTGGCGGCCATCGAGTATCTGCCGCAATTATTGCACAACGAACCCGCGTGCTTGCGCCGCGAATTGCAGGCCGCCGTCGACCATTGCGAGGCGCGAGCGGACATCGATGTCATCGCGCTCGCCTACGGCCTGTGCAGCCGCGGCGTCGAGGACTTGCGGCACGACCGCTGCCCGCTCGTGATTGCGCGCGCGCACGATTGCGTGACGCTGTGGCTCGGCTCGAAAGAGCGTTACGCGCGTTATCAGGAAAAGCACCCCGGCACGTATTGGTATACCCCCGGCTGGATAAAAACGGGCACGCAGCCAGGCCCTGACCGCGAGGCCCACCTGCGCGAAAAATACTCCGCGCAATTCGACGCCGACGATGTCGAGTATCTGCTCGAACAAGAGCGCGAGTGGGCCTCGCATTATGACCGCGCTGCCTACATCTCGCTCGGCGCCGACGCCGGCGAAACCGCCGCGCAACTCGACTACACGCGCCGCTGCGCCGCGTGCCTCGGCTGGACGTTCGACCATGTGCAAGGCGACGCCACCCTGCTGCGCGATTTGTTCGCCGGCCCCGAAAAATGGGACGCCGCGCGTTTCCTCATCGTCCCCCCGCGCCACGGCATCCGCATGACCGCCGACGACTCGGTGCTCAAGGCCGTGCCCCTGGAGGAAGAAAAAAAATGAAAGCGGGCGACATGATAAAAGTGCGCGTCGACGAAGAGGGCAGGGGGAGCTTCCAGCTCCCGCCGGAGGGAGCTGGAAGCTCCCCCCGCTTTGCCCTCGCGGAATTTCTGGCGCGCCACGGCTTCCCGCTCAACACGCGCTGCGGCGGGCGCGGCTTGTGCAACGGGTGCGAGGTTTTGCTTTCGGATTCCGCCGCCGTGAAAGCGTGCGCGTTTCCGCTCGAAAATTTCCGCGAACGCGAGCGCGCAACCACCATCACCATCCCGCGCCGCTCGCTGCTCCGCCAGCAACCCTCGGTCGTCGACGATTTCCGCGTCAACATCCCGATGGCGCGCGACCCGCTCGCGCCGGACGCGCGACTCGGCGCGGCAATCGACATCGGCACGACGACCGTCGCGGTGCTGCTGTGCGATTTGGAAAACGGCAAAACGCTCGCTCGCGCGTCGGCCTTCAACGCCCAGATGCGTCACGGCGAGGACGTGATCACGCGCATCGAGTTTTGCCGCGCGGGCGGGATGACGGCGGTGCGCGAACTCCAACGCGCCATCGCCGGCGGCACAATCCAGCCGCTCCTCGACGAGGTTTGCGCAAAGGCGGGCGCGACGCGCGCGGACATCGGCGTGGCCGTCGTCGCGGGCAACACGACGATGCAACACCTGCTCGCCGGCGAAAACCCCGCGCCGCTCGGCGCGCATCCCTTCACGCCGGTGTTTCTTGAAACACGTTCGCTCGCGGCGCGCGGCGCGGGCCTGGAATTTGGAGCGCCCGGCGGCAACGGCAACGGCGGCGCGCGCGTGCATTTGCTGCCGGGATTGTCCTCGTATGTGGGCGCCGACATCGCGGCGGGGCTGGTGGCCACGGGAATGATTTACGACGAAGGCCCGTCCCTGCTCATCGACGTGGGCACCAACGGCGAAATCGTCGCGAAGGCGGGCGGACGCCTCGCCGGTTGCGCGACGGCGGCGGGACCGGCGTTCGAAGGCGCGGGCCTCTCGTGCGGGACGCGCGCGGTGCGCGGCGCGGTCGAACGCATCCGCCTCGGCGCAAACCCATTTGAGGCGCGCCTCGACATCATCGGCGGCAATAACGCCTCGCGGCAACCCACCGGCCTGTGCGGCTCGGCGTATGTGGATTTCCTGTGGGAAGCGCGCCGCGCGGGCTTGTTGATGAGCAACGGACGTTTCGTCGCATCTGAAAAATTATCCACGGACGCACGCGGCGGCAAAAAATTGCGCCTCGGCCCCGACTCCGGCCCCGACTCGCTATCGATTTCCGAGCAAGACATCGCGCGCCTCCTGCAAGCGAAAGCGGCGATAGGCGCGGGGATGCAAACCCTGCTTGCCGCGCTCGGCATCGCGCCGCGCGACGTGCGCCGCGTTTACCTCGCCGGCGGTTTCGGGATGCGCCTCTCGCTGGAGCACGCGATTGGCTGCGGCCTCTTGCCGGGCTTTGAGCCGGCGCAAATCCAAATCGTGGGCAACACCTCGCTAGCCGGCGCGTATCTCGCGATGAACGACCGCTCGCTCCTCGCCGAAATGCAATCCCTGCGCGCGCGCTTCGAACCCGTCGAACTGAATTTGCAGCCGGGATTTGAGGACACCTTTATTGACAATCTCGCGCTGCCCTGAAGTCTCCACTTAATCCTTGACCATGAATCGCCGCCAATTTCTCCGCACCTCAGCCCTCGGCGCCACCGCCCTCGCCATCGCTCCACGCCGCTCCCTCGCGCAACCTGCGGCGCGGCAGCGCCCAATCCAAAATCCCAACATCCTCTTCATCGTCGCCGACGACCTCAACCACTGGCTCGGCTGGCTCGGACGCAACCCGCAAACGCGCACGCCCAACATCGACCGCTTCGCCACCACCGCCACACGCTTCATGCGCGCCTATTGCCCCGCCTCGCTCTGCAACCCCTCGCGCGCCGCGCTCATGTCCGGCCTCCGCCCCTCCACCACCGGCGTCTACGGCAACGGCAACATCCCTTGGTCGACTTACATTGACGAAAAAAAATGCCTCAACGGTTACCTCCGCGCCAACGGCTACCTCGCCCTCGGCGCCGGAAAAGTTTATCACATCGGCGGACGCGCCACCGACAAACACAGCGAAGGCGTCGAATGGGACACCTACTACACCGTCAACCAAGCCCGCGCCGACGCCGGTTCCACCTATCCCGACGACGACGACGAGGGCGAGGCGGGACGCACTCCGTCTGCAGGCGGGACGCCCGCGCTACCCCCCATGACCAATTTCCAAAGCGGCTCCGCCGCCGACGCCGCGCGCGTCGCCACCGCCCTCGCCAGCAGCAAGGACGGCGAACTCATCAGCGACATGCAACTCGGCTGGCCCGACATCCCCGACACCCAAACCGAGGACGGCCAAATCGCCGCTTGGGCCGCCGCCCAACTCGCGAAACCCCGCGACAAACCCTTCTTCCTCGCCGTCGGCTTCCGCAAACCGCACCTGCCCTGGATAGTCCCGAAAAAATACTACGACATGTTTCCCCTCGACACCATCGCGCTCCCCCCGCACGTCCCCGACGCCACCGCCGGCCTGCCCCCCGCCGGCAAACGCTGGGCCAACAGCACCAGTTGGCGCGAAACGCTCGCGCACGGCGGCGAGACCGCGTGGAAAAAAGTCATCCGCGCCTACCTTGCCAGCGTCGCCTTCGTCGACACGCAAATGGGCGTGGTCTTCGACGCCCTTGAAAAGAGCCACTGCAAAAACAACACCATCGTTGTCCTCTGGACCGACCACGGCTGGCACCTCGGCGAAAAACAACGCTTCGGCAAAAGCACGCTCTGGGAGGAAGCCACGCACGTCCCGCAACTCTGGCGCGTGCCCGGCCTGACGCCCCCCGCCGGCGCGCGCTGCGACCGCGCCGTCGAGCACCTGAGCATCTACCCGACGCTCTGCGAGCTTGCCGGCCTGCCCAAGCCCGCCGGCCTCGAAGGCGTGAGTCTCGCGCCCCTGCTCGCCGACCCGACCGCCGCGTGGACGCGCCCCGCGCTCACGACCTATGGTTACAAAAACCACGCCCTCCGCGGTGAAAACTGGCGTTACATCCGTTACGCGAACGGCGACGAGGAACTCTACGACAAACTCGCCGACCCCTACGAATGGCACAACCTGGCGAACGATTCCAAACATGCCTCGGTGAAAACCGACCTGGCCCGCTGGCTTCCGACAACGAACGCCCCCGACAAAATCCGCGACGCGAAAGGCCGGGTCTCGGATCCGCAACGCCTGCAAAAAATCGAGCAACGCCGCAAAGCCCAGGAGTCCGCCAAAGCCGCGGTGAAAGCGCAGTGAGCGAGTGGCGTTTTCCGGCGGTATTTTGGAGCGCGGGACTTTGGGGCGCGCGAGGCTTTTCGCTGGGAACGCGGCCAGCCTTGGCCGCGAAACGAACGCATCGAATCGCGCGCATGATTTTCGCGGCCAAGGCTGGCCGCGCTCCCGGCGGCGCCGCGCAATTTGCGCACAAACCAATCGCGGTTTTCGGGTTTATTGGCCCGACGTTCTTCTCCCTGGCGGCGGGATGAATCCCGCCGTCGAAAGCGGGACTAAAGTCCCGCGCTCCAAGGCACGGATTTTTTGGTTTATTCGTCCTTCTCCGCGAAGGTGATTTGCTCGCGCGGGGCGGCGGGGGAGGCGGGGGCGGGGTCTTCGGGGGCGGGGCGGTTTTTTGATTTGCGGCCGCTGTAATAGGCGTAGTTTTTGTTGTAATAGGCGTAGTCGTTGCCCGCGTTCTTGGGGACGCGGTTCAGCACCGCGCCCAGGATTTCCTTGTCAAGGCTCGCGATGATTTGCTGCGCGCGCATCACCATGCTCAGGGGGTTGCGGCGGTATTGGACGAGCAGGAGCACGTTGTCCACAAGGCTGGTGATCACGGCGGCGTCACTCACGCCTATCACGGGCGGGGCGTCGAAGAGGATGCGGTCGTAACGGGGGCGGAGGTCGGCCAGGATTTCTTTCAGGCGGTCGGCATAAAAGAGGCTCAGCGTGAAGTTGTGGTTGTTGCCGCAGGGAATGAAATCGAGGTTGGGGATGAGGTTGCGGCTGGTGCTTTGGTCGAGCGTCGCCTTGCTTTGCAGGAGGTCGGCAAGGCCGGGGGTTTTCGAGATGTTGAGGAGGTGGTGTTGCGTGGGGCGGCGGAGGTCGGCGTCGATGAGCAGCGTGCGTTCGCCGGCGGCGGCCATCGCGCGGGCGAGGCGGAGGAGGGTGGTCGATTTGCCTTCGCCGGGGCCGGCGGAGAGCATGACGAGGGTTTGCGCGGTGGTTTTGGGTTTGTTGCGCAGGGCGAGGGTGATGTTCGTTTGGAGCACGCGGAAGGGTTCGCTGTCGGCGGGGTCGATGGGGTCCTCGGCGGGTTTGCGCGCGGTGAGGCTGGCGGGGATGACGCCGAGGACGGGGCGTTGGAGGCGGCGTTCAACGTCGCCGACGCCGCGGAAGCTGGCGTCGAGCATGTCGATGAGCACGGCGGCGCCGATGCCGAGGATGAGGCCGAGGAGCAGCGCGAAGGCGAGGTTGATGGGCCAGCTGGGGCGGTCGGGGCGGCGGGCGGGGGTGGCGGGGCTGAGGATTTCGACGGGGCGCTTGGGGACTTGGAAATCGATTTCGCGCTGGCGGAGGGTGAGTTGGAAGGTGGTGTAGAGGCGGGTGGCTTCGTCGAGTTTTTGCACGGCTTCCTCGAAGGGGCGCATGCGGTCGCTGGCGTTGGCGATTTGGGCGGACTTGGCGGCGTCGAGTTGTTTTTGGAGTTCGGCGACGCGGGCGTCGGCTTCGTCGGCGGCCATGCGGAGGGTTTGTTCGTAGCCGGTGAGTTGGGCGTCGAGTTGGGCGCGGATTTGGGCGAGGTTTTTTTCGGCGACGATGAGTTCGGGGTGCGCCTCGCCGAGGCGGGCGCGGAGTTTGGTGACGTTTTGCTGGGCAACGAGGCAGGCTTGCTGGAGTTGCGCGATGTTGGGGTCGTTGATGAGTTGGGAGTTGACGAGGGCGATGCGTTGGTCGGGGGGGATTTCGTGGAAGCGTTGGTAGCGGGTGCGGGTGCCGATGGCGTCGACATTGAGGGCGACGAGGGTGTTCTGCATCTGGCGGAGGCGCTCGACTTCCATGTCGTTGGCGCGGGGGTTGGAGAGGTCGATGCCGGCGATTTGGAGGTTGGCGCGGAGTTTTTCAACGAGGTCGCGCTGGGTGGCGACGGTTTTTTCCTGGGCGTCGAGCTGGCGGTGGAGTTCCTCGAGGTCGGTTTTTTGCGCGGTGGTGGCAAGGGTGATGCGGTCGGCGGTGTAGGTGGCGATGATTTCGTTGGCGATGGCGGCGGCGAGGGCGGGGTCGCGGTTGTCGACGGTGATTTCGACGAGCGAGGTATTGCGGGGGGTTTCGGCGGTGATGAGTTTGCGGCGGGTGAGGTAGTCGCAGGTGTAGTCGGTGGGGAGCGGGGCGGGGGTGGAGGCGGTGGCGGTGTCGACGCCGGCGAGTTCGCGGGCGAGTTTTGTGTTGAGGTCGAGTTTTTCGATGACGGGGTAAAGGATTTTCGGGGAGAGGATGGTGCGGAGTTGGTCCTGGAGGAAGTAGGGGTCGTAGTAGTTGGC
>Ga0123357_10000478_pt1 | contig 39030 bp, 30 predicted proteins | sample TergutEmb28metaG_FD_89873 | JGI IMG/M metagenome (GOLD analysis project Ga0123357, IMG submission 89873) | Embiratermes neotenicus P4 segment gut microbial communities from Petit-Saut dam, French Guiana - Emb289 P4 | ecosystem: Host-associated > Arthropoda: Insects > Digestive system > Gut ... | reverse complement strand
AGAAATCTCCATGCGCCGACTCATCCACACCCTCACCACCGACACCACCCAGCCCGCCCAGCCGATCACCACACCACTCCCCATCGCCGCCTGAAACTACACCACATGACGGGACTTGACCAGATCGAACATGACGAGCGACCACACTGCTTCATCCCCTTTGCTCACAGGGCTGATCCCTCCATGGGAGAATCTGCGCTCGGCCCCCTCCATGCTGGAACAGTGAAGCGTTCCAGCCCTCCTTCCGCGTACATTCCGAAGTGCTGAGCCACATCAGTCAAGCAGGAGGAGACTGCTGATCCATCACTGCCGAACGCCTGAGTGGACGCTGCCACCAAACGATGCTTGACGCTGGGATGGGCGATTGTCATGTCGTGAGGAGTCGTGGCAACGACATAGTCGATAGCTGGCCGGAATGGTTCGATCAAATCGTCGACGAGATTGAACGCGTTCCCTCGACCGCGATGAAACACCCCGATACTGGCTGCTAGCCCAGCCGACATCACGGCCCGGATCCCATACCCCCTCAGCACTGCGTACCCGTAGTCGAGCATGGAGTTACGAGCGTCCCCCTCCTGAGGTTTCCGTGAGAACCTCCCCTCAAAGAGGCGGCGCCAGTAGTAACCAGCGGCCGTGCCTTCGACGTTCTGCGGATCGCCCGAACGAACGAGTTTGGCCATCTGTGCCAAGTGATCCCAGTCAGGATGACCCAACACCCGTAGGTTCGCGGCCTGACCGAGGATTTTCGCCTTGATGACCTGCCCCCACGCGCTCTTCCGCCGGGGGATGCTCATCTCGAACTGAGCTCTGTGCCGGGCGCCGACTCGTCCGTGATCGGCCCAGGCTGTCATAGCGGCAGAAGGCACGCCGTTCCAGTCGCAGATGAGAGTGATCACATCGAAGGCTGCCAGTTGGTGTAACACCGCAGGCGCCATGGCCGTGTGGAGCCCGATGAGAACTGTGCCGACATCCGCCAAAGGCAGAGATGTCTCCGCTCCTTCCTGCGGACGAACGACCAGTTGCCCCCTCTGGTATCCGAGTTGCCCGACGAACGACGTGAAATCCAGAACTCGCCAGTTATCCATGTCCCACCCTTCATGCACTTACACGCTGGACTCCGCAGAGACAGCACCAACACCCCATGACGCGGGCAGGTGCGCCGCAGACCGCGCACGGACTCGTCCCAAGATGTCGCGTCTGATGATCCGGGGATTGCATTCGGAGAAGAGCACATTCACGGCAGGCAGATACCCTTGTCCACTGACAATCTTTTCAGTGCTGGGAGGAACAACCACACGCGTCTCACTTACCTTCTTGTTCTCCGCTTCCGAGACGGCGCCCTCCCCCGCCAAGTACCGCGGCCGGAGATGAAGTCTGCCAGGAGCAAAGAAGCCCTGTACCACCCATGAACATGTTCCCGGGAACTGCTGAAGGAACGTCCCCACTGCGCCCGTGGTCTGTGTGCTCATGTCCAGTAATAACTCGTCCCCGGGGACAATCCACCCAACATACTCCGCACACCCATCTGCAAGCGCATCCCGAAGCTTGGGCTCCGCAGTCCGATGGCTCATGCACTGTGGGGGCAGCGGAACAGAGAACACGTCGACGCCCTTATCGCGGAATGGCAGGAGATCGAGCGTGTACACCCGCATCATGGCATAGAAGGGCTTTGCTTTCCCCGAGGACAGTGTCTTCACGCACCGATAAATCCGAGCGTGATGGAAACTGGCGCCAAGCTCAGCGTATCCACCTCGAACCGCGACACAACCTGCGCCTGTGGGGAAGAACTCAAGATCATCGTTTGCGTTGAGCCACTGTGAACCCACACGAACGGTCCGAGCTGGGTCGGCTGGCAAACCCTGTACACGGTCGAAGTCGGGGTTCCTCGTCAACGCGACCCACTGTTGAGGAGTGGCAGATCGGTCGATCATAGCGACCGACATTTCGTCACCCACGCGAGCACGGATCGTACTCTTCATCGTGTCCTCATGCCCTGACGAGCTTCCCACTTTCAGCCTGAGGAATTCGAAGACGGGGACGCCATCCTCTGTCAGACGCTCCTGGACCAAGTCCGCCATTGTCCGCATCTGCGACTGCCAGGCATTAAACAGTTCAGGATTGCTGCCCTTGTACAGAGTCCAGGCAGGCCGTGGACGGTCATCCTTATCCAGCATGTAGTCGCTGGTCGTCAACTCGTACGCGCGATGCATACTGTCACGTTCCGTCAAGATCTGTGCGATGTCGAAATCCCCGAACCCGTCCTCTCGGGCTTTCTGTTGTGTGACGAGGCTCTGGGCCGCGCCTTGGCGCAGCATGGCGATAGTCGCAGCATCGATGGCGTGGTGACGTCTATCGAGACGATTCTTGCCAGCTTTGCCGCCAATGAGCATGATCTTGTCCTCGATTCCAGCAGCACGCCGTGCTTCAGACGTGATCCAGCCCCGGAACACGGCCACCGTTGTCACTCGGTCCGTCCGCTCATTCTCCTTCGCGAAGTAGGCCTCAATGCGATGGTGCAGCTCATTGGCCATCCATCCCACTGACTCCATAGAGCGATTGTCGATGGCCTCGTCACAGTCGGACCGTCGGAGCCGATCCTTCACTTCTTTCTTGAACCGCGCTTGGTAACGCCGGTCATCGCCATCAATCCCGAAGAACCTGAAGCCATCCACACGGTCCAATGCGTCCTCAAGACTGACCTCGGGGCGTATCCCACTGAGCGCCCAGACGGCGAAAGGCTGCTTTCCCTTGGAATGATTGCACGGACGACACACTGCCGCCAGATTCACTTGCGTGTTCGTCGCCCCCGCTCCCGCCCGCGGAAGGATGTGATCCATCTCCATCGTCAGGAAATCCAAGACCGACCCGCAGTAGAGACACCTGCCCTCTTGTCGAGACAGGGCCCTCATGCGATCAATGTCCGCTTTTCTCCGCCCGATAGCCTGACCAGTCAACGGCGTGTCGGGATTCTCCTCGAATGAATCATCATCCCCCGATCTGACGCTCACCCCGTTCTGATTCAGGTATGCGGCAATGTCTGCCTCGAGCTCACGATTTCGGTCATATCTCGCATTGTTCTCTCGATCGACATCCCGTGCTTGCTTCGCGCTCATCAGCCCATCGCGAGTGTGCTCGACATTCACACTGAGCGGGACACCCCACTCGCGTTGACATGCGAGAAGGTATCGTTGAACGATCTTCAGCACACGGTCCACAGCAGGATTCCCGACAGGTTCGCCCATGTCTGGCGGAGTCGGTTTCCAATCATCAGGCACATCGAAGATGGCCTTCCGCGCGGCATGAAGATCATCCTCGGTGGTCAGCATGCGTTGCGTCAATCGCCTCAGCGTCTTCACTGAATAGGCGGCTCGACCCTCCGGGACACTGATCGCATCGAGTTTGGCGAGCTGGTCTTCCGGGAGGTCAGCGATGAACTCCTCGGCGCGACTCACTTCGTCACGGTTGGCACCCGACCCAGAGCCGTTTCCCAGCATCTCAACCAGAGCTTCCTGATAGGCCTCGTCCGCCGAATCCCACTCAAGGATCAGGTCCTTGACCCCACAGGCGCGAACACACGCTCCCGTCACATTCACAGGTGGGCGTGCGCTGGCTCGCTCTCCATCCTCAGTCTGTCCAGCCGTCCCCTTCAGGGAAGCCCGGGTGACACCCAGGCGCTGAGCGACATCCGCCCATCCCACGTCGACCATCGTCTGGCCACGATCATCCACTGGGTTCCAGAGAAACTCCAGGCAGGCCATGCGCTCATGCGAAGTGAGCGCACGCTGCCCCGACTGCTCTTGAACACGCAGGTTGCAAAGAATCGTGACAATCCGATACCGCTGAAAGGCTAAGCTTGCCTTTTCTGCCCGATACTGGGTCTTATCCAGATCATCCCGGGCCACACGCTCCTTGGCTGAACCCTTAGGGGACTTCGCCTGGAACACCTTGGTGATGATGATATGCAAGAGTTCATTCGACAACCCTTGCATCTCGAAGATCCTTCGAAGCTCTCGGATAAGATCTGACTGATGCACCTTGGACGTGAGGAGGCCAACGCGACTGCGTCCATCGTTTTTCCCAAGTCTGGCTGGTCCCCGGAGTTTTCGTGGGTCATCCACGAAGACCATCCGTTTGATCTCGCCAGTCTTCTTATTGACACTCTCTTTCACGCGTTCACGCACAGGCATGCCTCGCACCATACAGACGATCTCGGCAAGGGTCCTCTCGGCCAGATCGTGGACATCAAGGTTGAGGGTCTTCGCAATAGACGCGACCAGCTCCATGAAGTGCTTGCTCGGCCCAGTGGCCGCCATGAGGGTGTGGACTGACATATAGGGGTTCCGCCAACCGCGATGGCGCGCCATGTGACGGATCGCGACAGAGAGCAATTCGTGGAGGTGTTCTTGATTGTCGACTCTCTGGGTCGACAGCCGAGATCGCGCCACCCACGGGTACCACGGGTCTTCCATCGTCTCCAGGTCGACGATCGGCCATCCGAGGTCTCGAATGGTATTGTCCAGATTGGCGAGGCGGTGACGCCGCTGCCGGTAGAGACGTCTCATCCTTCGCGCAACACCCGAGACCGCCTTGCGTGTTCCCGCGGTCTTATTGGCAGTGGGATCAACACCACCGTCATGGATGATCGTTTCCATGTTGAGGACCGATATTGGCGAGTCATCATCAGCAATTTCGATGGCAGCCAAACCAACCGAGTTCAGACCGACGTCAATGCCGATTCTGTACCGCCGAGGCGAGGGCGAAGTTTTCATGGTCATATCCTAAGTGATGCTAGAGACATATTCGACCACGATATAGAACTGTAGTTCGAATGGTATTTCAATCAAGACACACGCTCAGCTCTCGCCGGGGCATGGAATGGCGACCCCACCCGGATTGCTCGACACACCTCTGTCTGCCCGTTGCGGTCGAGTGGAAACGTCCTCATCCTGGCCTAGACTGACTATCAGAATAACCAGTTTGAGATCCTGGAGGAGGACCGATGAAGACTTTCACCTTGCCGCATACGTCCATGGCCGTGTCTGCCGTTGTCGCAGGAATGATGAGGATCGCCGACATGGGCGACCATGAGATCCGCGCCCTCGTGGACTGCGCCCTGGAGCAGGGCGTCACGGTCTTCGACCACGCCGACATCTATGGCGGCGCGTACCACCGCTGCGAGGAGAGGTTCGCGGCCGCCTGCGATTGGAGCAGCAGCCAACGCGAGCAGGTGTGCCTCCAGACCAAGTGCGGGATCGTCCGTGACGCGGCCGGCGCGTACTTCGACTTCAGCCGCGACCACATCGTCGCTTCGGTGGACGCGTCTCTGCGGGCCCTGCGCACCGAGTACATCGATGTGCTCCTGCTTCATCGACCGGACGCCCTCGTGGAGCCGGAGGAGGTCGCCCAGGCCTTCGACGAACTGGAGCAGGCGGGGAAGGTACGCCACTTCGGCGTCTCCAACCACACCCCTGGCCAGATCATGCTGCTGTCCACCTGCGTCACCCAGACCATCGTGGTGAACCAGGTGCAGTTGTCGATCACCCATGCTCCTCTGATCGCCCAGGGGATCGCCATGAACATGGCCGACCAAGACCAGTCGGTCAGCCGGGACATGGGCCTGCTGGACTTCTGCCGCCTCAACGGCATCACCTGCCAGGCGTGGTCGCCCTTCCAGAGCGGGTTCTTCACTGGGGCCTTCCTGGGCGACCCGCAGTTCGGCGACCTCAACCGGGTCCTCGATCGGCTCGCGGCGAAGTACGCCGTCACGGCCACTGGCATCGCCACCGCGTGGATCACCCGCCATCCCGCCAACATCCAGGTCGTCATGGGGACCACCAAGCCCGCCCGGGTGGCCGAAGCCGCCGCCGGATCCGAGATCCCGCTCACCAGGAGCGAGTGGTACGAGTTGTTCCGCGTCGCAGGACACATCATCCCCTGACGGGAGCGTGGGCCCCGGTGTGTGGGGTCGCCTCTGATCGGGCCCATCCGCTTGGGGGGCGATCACGTGTCCCTCACCGTGTCAGCCAGGTCCATGCTGCTCAAGGATTCCCACGCCTCAGGAGAATAACCGCATTTACATAAGCAAAAGTGCCGCATTTGCATAAGTAGAACATCCGCATATGCACAAGTAGAAGTCCCGCATATGCTAAAATTGGAGTATGGCATACACTCGCCGACTCCTAGACGACAAGCTAGATGACATGATAGCTGTCTTGCCAGCCATCGCGGTCGAAGGCGCGAAAGGAGTGGGCAAGACGGCTTTGGCCCGCCGCAGGGCTTCCACTGTCTTTCTCCTGGACAACATCGCCACCGCCCAGAATCTCTCGTTGAATCCTGACCTTGTTCTGGCGGGCGCTCCCCTCACGTTCATCGACGAATGGCAACTCGTCCCTCCGGTGTGGGATGTGGTTCGCCGCGCGGTGGACGACGGGGCGGCCCCTGGCAGCTTCCTTCTGGCTGGATCTGCGACGACTCCACCGGGCGTGCGTCTTCACTCGGGCGCTGGTCGGATCGTCCGGACGCTCTTGCGGCCGATGACGATCCCGGAGCGGGGCATGGCCGAGCCATCCGTGTCGTTCGCCCAGTTGCTCTCGGGTGGCGCAGGGGAGGTCGCGGGCATGACATCGGTCACAACGGCGGACTATGTCGATGAGATCCTCGAGTCCGGATTCCCCGGCATCCGTGGCCAAGCCGGTCGGGACTACCTGCTGGACAGCTATCTCGACCGCATCGTCGACCATGACATACCCGAGGCTGGAGGTTCTGTGCGCCGACCTGCTGCTTTGCGTACCTGGCTGGCCGCATACGCCGCAGCCACCGGCACGTCAGCCTCCCACGCGGTGATCGCCAAAGCGGCCAGTCCTGGCGACGTCCCACCCCTGAGTCAGCCGACGGCGTCGTCCTACCGTGAACTGCTGCAACGGATATGGGTACTCGATCCTCTCCCGGCGTGGGAGCCGGGGTTCGCCCACCTGAAGAGACTGGGTCTCTCCCCGAAGCATCACCTGGTGGATCCGGCGCTCGCGGCCCGACTGGTCGGCGCCACCCGTGAGTCGCTCATCCAGGGGGACGATCCGTTCTTCGCCCGTGACGGGACGTTCCTGGGCGCGCTGTTCGAGTCTCTGGCCGTCCAGACCATTCGGGTGCTCGCCGACTTGGCTGGCGCCCAGACGTCTCATCTGCGCACGCGAGGAGGCGATCACGAGATCGACATCATCGTCCAGCGACCAGATCATCGTGTGTTGGCCATCGAGGTCAAGTTGGCAAACACTGTACGTCCCACGGACGTCAAGCATCTCGCGTGGTTGCAGGATCAATTGCCTGGCAGAGTCGTCGACCGTCTGATTGTGAACACAGGTCCGCAGGCGTATCGCCGCCCTGACGGCGTCGCCGTCGTCCCCCTCGCCTTGCTGGGCGCCTGACAGTCAGGCCTGCGCCACACATATCTGCGACAGGAGAGCAGCGACCCTCCGCCTCACGCGCCGGGGCGTTTGCCGATCGTGTAGGTCACGGGCTTGATCGTGGCGAAGAAGTCCGAGCCCTTGTCGTCCACGACGATGAAGGCGGGGAAGTCTTCGACCTCGATCTTCCAGATGGCCTCCATGCCCAGTTCGGCGTACTCCAGGACCTCGACCTTCTTGATGCAGTCCTGGGCCAGACGGGCGGCGGGACCGCCGATGGAGCCGAGGTAGAACCCGCCGTGCTTCTTGCACGCGTCGGTCACGGCCTTGGACCGGTTGCCCTTGGCCACCATGATCATCGACCCGCCAGCGGCCTGGAACTGGTCGACGTAGGAGTCCATGCGCCCGGCCGTGGTCGGCCCGAAGGACCCCGACGCCATCCCCTCAGGGGTTTTCGCCGGACCGGCGTAGTACACGGGGTGGTCCTGGAGGTACTCGGGCATCGACTCGCCCAGATCCAGACGCTCCTTGATCTTGGCATGGGCGATGTCGCGGGCCACGATCATGGGTCCGGACAAGGACAGCCGGGTGCGCACAGGGTACTTGGTCAACTCCGCGAGGATCTCGGGCATCGGCTTGTTCAAGTCGATCTTCACCACGTCGGCGTCGAGGTCCGCGTCGGTGACCTCGGGCAGGAACCGACCCGGATCGGTGTCCAGTTCCTCGATGAAGACGCCCTCGGGCGTGATCTTGCCCATGCACTGGCGGTCCGCCGAGCAGGAGACGGCGATGGCCACGGGCAGGGAGGCGCCGTGGCGCGGCAGGCGGATCACCCGTACGTCATGGCAGAAGTACTTCCCACCGAACTGGGCGCCGATCCCGAGCCTGCGGGTCATGTCCAGCACCTTCTGCTCCATGTCCAGGTCACGGAACCCGTGCCCGGCCACCGAACCGGCGGTGGGCAGGGTGTCCAGGTACTTCGTGGAGGCGTACTTGGCCGTCTTGAGCGCGAACTCGGCCGACGTGCCGCCGATGACGATGGCCAGGTGGTACGGCGGGCAGGCGGCTGTGCCGAGGGCGGCCACCTTCTCCTGGAGGAACCTCAGCAGCGCGTCCTCGTTCAGGATGGCCTTGGTCTCCTGGTAGAGGTAGCTCTTGTTGGCCGAGCCGCCGCCCTTGGCCATGAACAGGAATTTGTACGACAGGGCGTGGCTGGGCTCGGTGTCGGCGTAGAGCTCGATCTGTGCCGGCAGGTTGTTCCCGGTGTTGACTTCGTCGAACATCGTCAGGGGAGCGTTCTGGGAGTAGCGCAGGTTGAGGGTGGTGTACGCGTTGTAGACGCCCATCGACAGGCTGCGCTCATCGGGGTCGGGGCCGGTGGTGAGGATGCGCGACCCGCGCTTGCCCATGATGATGGCCGTGCCGGTGTCCTGGCACATCGGCAGCACCCCGCCCGCTGAGATCGCCGCGTTCTTGAGCAGATCCAAGGCGACGAACTTGTCGTTGTTCGACGCCTCAGGGTCTTCGATGATGGCCCGTACCTGGGCCAGGTGGGCGGTGCGCAGATAGAAGGCGATGTCGTGGAAGGCGGTCTCGGCCAGCAGGGTCAGGGCGGCGGGATCCACCTCGAGGAAGCTCCGTCCGTTGGCCTCTTGGATCAGGCGCACGCCCTCGCCTGTGAGCTTGCGGTAGACCGTGATATCGGCGGTAGTCGGCAGCATATCGGTGTACGAGAATTGGGGCATGGCCTTCCTTTCGGGCGCCTCGGGGGGATGGGATATCGCATGGTCGTCGGTAACTACGCCAATTCTCCCACATTCACTGATGATCTGGTGGAACATCATCATGGTATCTCACGGCGGGGTCTGTCAAAAGACGACCTGTGTGTTCCTACCCTGGTTTATCCCCGGATCGCTCGTGGTGTGACCTCAGGGGACGGTATGGGTATGGCAAACTGAAGCCATGTCGATCGTAGAACCGGACAAGACCCCGCAAGACGAGCCGACCCCTGCCACACCTCAAGCGCTCATGCCGCGCGCGTTGGTGCTCTTGCTGGGGCTGGCGGCCGTCTTCATCGCGGCGCAGGGAGTCCAGCCGATCCGCTCGACTCTGGCGTCCGCGTTCATGGCGCTCAACCTCGTCATCGTCGTGTGGCCGATCCAACGGGCCCTGGCGAAGATCATCCCCCGCTTCCTGGCCTCCATCGCCGCCGGCATCGTCGCCATCGGCCTGCTCGGCGCGCTCATCTGGTCGATGGGCTGGACCATCGCACGGCTCGTCCAAGAACTGCCGAAGTACTCCTCGCAGTTCTACTCCCTCGTCTCCAGAATCACCGACTTCGCCACCCGGAACAACATCGACACCAACGCCGTGGTCCAGGGCGCGCTCGACCAGTTGCGCGGGATCTCCGTCACCACCATCGTGTCGACTCTGGTCGGGATCACCTCCTCGCTGACGAGCATCATCGGGCTGATCTTCATGATCTTGATGATCCTGATCTTCATGGTCATCGACTCCGTCGGCTTCTCCGAGCGTATGCAACGGCTGGGGGAGCGACACAACCCGACCTTAGCGTGGGCACTGTCCTCGTTCGCGCGCGGCACGAGGAAGTACTGGGTCGTGACCACCGTCTTCGGCCTGATCGTGGCGGTGTGCAACTGGATCCTCCTGGCGGCCCTCGACGTGCCCATGGCCCTCATCTGGGCGGTCTTCTCCTTCGTGACGAATTACATCCCGAACATCGGCTTCATCATCGGTCTGGTCCCGCCGGTGATCATGGCGTTGTTGTCCAACGACCCCCTGACCGCTCTGTGGGTCGTGGTCGGGTACTTCGTGTTCAACACGGTGATCCAGACGTTCATCCAACCCAAGGTCGCTGGCGACGCCGTGGGCATCACCCCGACGATGGCGGTGCTGTCCCTGCTGATCTGGGCGTACATCCTCGGTCCCCTCGGCGCCATCCTCGCCATCCCCGCGACCTTGCTGATGAAGACGCTCTTCATCGACATCGACCCCCACGCGCGCTGGCTCAACGCGTTCATCGCGTCCAATCCCACCACGTCCGACCAGGACCCCATGCGGTTGTCCAACCTGCTCGCCAGGGCCAAGCGTATCCGCAAGCTGACCGCCAAGGTGCAGAAGCCCGGGGTCACCCCCGAGGCCGCCGAAGCCGCCCATCGCGAGCTTGCCGCCCTGACCAACGAGGCGGAGGATTCGGCCATACCGTCGCCGACCCCGGACGCCTGAGGGCCCCCACGACTCAAGACTCAAGACTCAAGGAAATGCCCTGGACGCACCAGGCGCCCAGGGCATTCGCCCTGATGATCAGATGAGCGTCACCGGGTGAGGATCGCTCGACGAGAACCGAGGACGACTCCCACGCCGATGAGCACCAGCATGGCGCTGATCGGCAGCCAGGGGGCCGATGCGGCCTGACCGCCGGAGGGGACGGTCTGCGGCGGGGTCACAGTTCCCTCGGGCGTTCCGGAGTCGTCACCAGTGGTGGCGGCCGCCTCGACCGTCATGGCCGTCCAGACCCAGGTCTCGCTCGGGAACGCCTGGCTCACCAGGAAGTAGTCACCGGCCGGGGTGTCGGCGGGGATGGTGACATCCACGCGGGCGCACCCGTCCGACGCGGGATTCAGATCCGTGGGGACTCCTGCCGCCGCGCAACCGGCCGCGTCACCGGGCGCCGTGATGGGGCTCGTCGCCAGCACAGTCACCTGAGACGGATCGGTCGCGTCGGCCGGCGCCAGCATGGTGACCAGCGTCGTGTTCGCGGGGCTTCCCAAGGACGTCAGGTCCAGGCGGGACAGGGACGCCGTCACCGGGGAGCCAGCGGTCACCGTCATGATGTCCATGGGCGCCGTCGCCGGAGTGAGGTTGCTCACGACCACCGAGGGGCGGGCGAAGCTCGGGGCGATGGGCCCCGCGTCCGACTGCTTCTGGAGGTACGCGATCCAGGCGTCGCGGTCGAGCAGGCCGGTGTCCTGCGCGTTCGTCCCCTGGGTCATCACGCGGTAGTTGTCACCGCCGGCGGTGAGGAAGGAGACGGTCATGATCTTGTAGATCTGATCGGGGTCCAGGGGGAACCCGTTGATGGCCACCGAGGTGATGTGGCTACGGGGGTCGTTCCAGGAGCATCCGTCCTCGAGTGTGCACGGATCGGCCAGCGGCTGGTCGGTGTCGACGGTGTAGGTGACGTTGGAGGACACCGCCGTCGCCAGGAAGGGACGCGAGGGCCTCGCGCCGGTCGCGTCGGTCTGCCACTGCTCCTCCAGGAACTCCTTGAATTGGGCGCCGGTCAGTTCGATGGTCCACAAGTTGTTCGCGAAGGGCTGGACGGAGTTGGCCGCCGCGTAGGTGATCGAGCCGTCGGTGCCGTACAGCAACTCGGCGCGCAGTCCGCCGCCGGCGTTCACGATGCCGATGTCGGCGCCGATCTGGGGGTTGGACTGGGCCGCGTCCAGATAGGCGTCGGCCACCATGGTGCCGAGGCTCGACTCGTCAGCCCGGTCGTCCCGCACCGCCGTGCCCGTGTTCTGATAGGTCAGAGCGGGCTGGGAGGCGAAGGTGCCGTTCTGCCAGGCGCCCAGGGTGTGGGCGGTGGTCGCGTCCATGGAGATCTGGCCCACGATCTGGGTGGACAGATGGTCCGCGTCGGCCAGGGCGAGGGCGATGTGGTCCGAGATCGTCTGCATCGACCCGAGGCTGAGGTCGACCTGGTCGGCGCTCACGGTGGGGATGGTGGACGCGGTGGCCGAGGTGACCGTCATCGTGTCGGTGTCGACGGTGAGGTCGATGCGGCCCACGGCCGAGCCGTAGAAGCCCGCCTCGACGATCGGGCGGCCCTTCGCGTCGATCCAACTGTACGTCAGGTGGGTGTGGCCGTTGACGATGGCGTCGACGTTCGCGTCGGTGCCGTTGACGATGGCGGCGAAGGTCGAGGACGCTGCCGTGGCGTCGTCCAGCGAGGTCGCCACCGACGCGCCGTCGTGGTACACGGCGACGACGACGTCGGCGTCCCCGGACGCCTTCAGCTGGTCGGCGTACGTGTTGACGGCGGCGACCGGATCGGTGAACTCGATGGTGGAGATCCCAACGGGGCTGACCAGGGTCGCGGCTTCGCGGGTGACCGCACCGATGACGCCGACGGTGATCCCGTTGTCGAGGGTGTAGATGTAGTACGGGTCGAGCACCGGGTCGCCGGTGGCCTTCGAGACGACGTTCGCGCCCAGGTAGGTCCACGCGGCCTTGACCGGCGCGGCGCTGCCATCGGGGTTCACGCCACCGATGACGCGGTTCTGCAAGTCGGAGAGCCCCTGGTCGAACTCGTGGTTGCCCACCGCCGACGCCTTGAAGTTGATGCCCGGTGTGGTGGCGATGTCGTTGAGCAACTGGATCGTCGGGTCGTCCTTCGCGATGGCGGACTCGAACTCGGACGCGCCGATGTTGTCGCCGGCGCTGACCACCATCGAGTTGGCGGAGTCAGCCAGCACGGCTTGCTCGAGGGTGTACGCCCATGCGACGCCCGAGGTCTTGATGCGGCCATGGAAGTCGTTGAAGGTGAAGATGTGCACGGGCTGCTCGGTGGGCGCCGCCACGCCGGTGGGCGCGGACAGGGTCAACCCCGTCAATCCGAGAGCCACTGCGGTCAGTGAGGCGAAAGCCTTCCTGGTGAGTGTTGTCACGCTCGTTCCTTTCGGTTCGTGCCGGTCTCCTCCCTTGTGGTTGGCGCGACCCCCTCGATCATCGTCGATGCGCGTCACCTATGACCGGCTGTCGCCTACTGTACAAGCCGCTCACTGCATTGTCGTCCCGAGTCTTGATGGGCGGGACGGGTCGCCGCGGGACGGGTCACTGCGGAAGGGACCTTTCGGTCAGCGTCGCGTACTCGGCCGGCGTCAGGGTGTGCCCGTAGAACAGCGAGTAGTACGAGGTGACCTCGGCGCGCAGGTCGAAGGTGGCGTACTGGGGGTACAGGAGCTTGGTCAGCCACATCAAGGACAGGTAGCGGTTGATGGACGGGGGCTGGCCGAACCAGTTGTACGGGCCTTCGGGGGTCTCGTAGTACTGCCCGTCCTTGATCGCCGACAGGCTGCTCCACGCCGGATCCGACGTCACCGCGGGATAGGCGCTGGCGGGGGCGAAGAGGATGACGTCGGGGTTCCACACGTTGATCTGCTCCAGGTCGGTCTGGTTGCCCATCCCGGACGAGGAGGGGCTGGGGACGACTGCTATGTTGGTCGTCACCTCGTCGAGCACCTCGGCGTGGTAGGAGCCCTTCGGGATGACGTTGAGGCCGTCGCTGCCCAGCAAGTACACGGCAGAGAGCTTGGCGTCGCCGACCTTCGCCATGACGTCGTCGCTCTGGGCGAGGATCTGCTCGCAGAACGAGGCCAACTGCTCCGCCCTGTCCTCACGTCCCAGCAGGCGTCCCAACTCGCGGAACGCGTCGGGGGTCGACGTCAGGGTCGCGGTGATGTGGACGGCGGGCACGGCGAGGTTCGCGGTGATCGTGTCCATGTCCTCGACGATCGTGCCCTTGGGCTCGCCCACGTCGACGACCAGTTGGGGGTGGAGGGCGGCGACCGTCTCGTAGTTCAAGGTGGCCGACCCGTAGAGTTCCCCGACGGCTGGCAGGGCCGCCACGTCAGGCGGGATGTACGCGGCGTCGGACGCGGAGTACGCGGACCCGAGACTGACCATCAGGTCCGGGGCGATGGCCATCAGGAACATCTGGGACAGGGCCCCCGATGGTGAGACGCGGGTGAGGGTGGAGGGGGCGGGGACCTCGACGGTGCGCCCCGCGTCGTCGGTGAATGACACCGGCGTTGTGGCGGTCGGCGAGGGGGGATCCGTGGGGCTGGTCGTACACGACGACAGGAGCGTCAGGCCGAGCCCCAGGACGAGGGCGATGATTGTCTTCGATGTGTGTGATCTAGTCATGGCGCGCGGTGTCCTTTCTGTGAGAGTCGCGCACGCGGGCACGGTGCGCGTCCCGCGTCTCGGCCTGGATCCGCCGATGGTCGCAGGTCCAGGCTAAGTCAATGTTGGTTGACAACTGACGCGTCCTTCCTCGGTTTCGATCAGGCGCACGCGCACGCCGTAGAGGGTCTCGATCAGATCGGGCGTCAGGACGGATCGTGGCGGGCCGTCGGCCACCACCCGCCCGCCGCTCAGGGCCAGGACGCGGTCGGCGAACCAGAAGACGTGGTCGGGGTTGTGCGTGGAGAGGATGACGGTGTGCTCCCGGCCGGCCAACTCCTTGGCCGTCGACAGGATGCGCAGTTGGTTGCCGAAATCGAGGTTGGCGGTCGGCTCGTCCATGACGACGACCCCCGCCTGCTGGGCGAGCGCGCGGGCGATGAGGGTCAGTTGGCGTTCCCCTCCACTGATCTGTTGGTAGCCTCGACGCGCCAGGTGGGAGATGCCCACGCGGTCCAGCGCGTCACGGGCGATGGCCACCTCCTCGGGGCCGGGCGTCGAGAACCCACCGACGCGTGCCGTCGTCCCCATGAGGACCATGTCGGCCACCGAGTAATTGAATGTCGGGTCGTGGGACTGGGGGACGTACGCGATCTGGCGGGCCAGCCGTTTCGGGGCGATGTCCCAGATCACGCGACCGTCGAGGGTGACCGTCCCCTGTCGGGGGCGATGAAGCCCGGACAGACAGTAGAACAACGTGGACTTTCCCACCCCGTTGGGACCGAGGACCGCGAGGAGTTCCCCGTCCGAGACGGTGAAACTGACGTCGTGGAGAACCCCGTGGTCCTCGTACGCGAAGGACAGGTTCCTCACCTCGATGCTCATATCGCCTCGTTCCTGCGTGTGATCATCCAGAGGAAGAACGGCGCGCCGATCACGGCGGTCAGGATGCCCAACGGGATCTCGGTGGCCAACAGGTTGCGGGACACGTCGTCCACCAGCAGGAGGAACACGGCGCCGCCGACCATGCTCACGGGAAGCAGGCGGCGGTAATCGTTGCCCACGAGTCGCCGCGCGAGGTGGGGGACGACGAGTCCCACCCAGCCGATCAAACCCGAGACCGACACGCACGCCGCCGTCACCAAGGTGGCGCACACGATGACCACCCACCGTACCCGTGACACGTCCACGCCCATCGTGCGGGCTTCCGCGTCAGACAGGGTCAACAGGTTCACGCGCCACCGCAGGAGGACCAGCGGGACCAGGCCCACCACCATGGGAACGAGGACGAACGCCACGGTGTCGAGTCTCGTCTTCGCCAGGGACCCCATCAGCCAGTAGGTGATCTCGGGCAGGATGTCCGTGGGGTCGGCCACCAGTTTGATGAACGAGGTCGCGGCGTTGAACAAGGACGAGACCATGATCCCGGCCAGGATGATCCGCAGGAGGCGATGGCCGGGCGCGGCTTGTCCGATGGCCATGACGATGCCGATGGTGGCCAGCCCGGAGGCGAAGGCCACGAGCATGACGACTTGCGCGGGGAACTGGAGGAGCAGCGCCAAGGCGGCGCCCGTCGCCGCCCCCGAGGACGCGCCCAGGAAGTCGGGGGAGGCCATGGGGTTGCGGAAGACCCCTTGGTAGGAGGCGCCCGCGCCCGACAAACAGCACCCCACCAGGCATGCCAGGAGGATGCGGGGGACGCGGACGTTGAGCACGATGGCCCTCATCTGGTCGGTGACCTCACCGATCCCCCAGGAGCGGGGGGCGACCGCGCCGAGCAACTCGTACGGCCCGATGGGAAAACGGCCGATGGCGAACGACCCCAGGATCGCGGCGACCAATAGCGTCGCGAGCGCGGGCATGACCCACCCGCGCCGACCAGGCGCCCTCTTCATCCTGTTCCCTTCTCAAGCATGGAAGGCCATGTCGTTTCCACCATGACCCCGTGAACGTCTACGTTCAGGCCAGTCGCTCATAGGCATCGCCCTTAGACCGAAAGGCACGGTAACAGTTTTTTCCAGTCTAGCCGCTGGCGGGGAATAGTCAAGGGTGGTTTCGGGTGTTCTCCGACTAGGATGGGCTGCATGCACGTCTTCTTGACAGGCGCGAAACAGGTCGGCAAGACCACGGTCATCCAGCGGTTCGTGGCGCAGTCCGGGCTGGGGGCTGACGGGTTCGTGACCACCTGGGTCGATGGGGACGCCGGGCGCCGCCTGACGCTGTCCGCGTACGATTCCCCGCCCGGCGCGGGGGTCGATGTGGCGTGCCGCGACCAGGGCCGTGCCGTGGCGGTGGATGGTGTCGCGGGTGTCTTCGACATCGACGGGGTCCGGATCCTCGACGCGTGCGGGCGTCGCGATGTCATCATCATGGACGAGGTGGGGGCCTTGGAGTCCTCGGCGGTCCTCTTCCAGGAGGCGGTGCTGCGTCGCCTGGAGGGGGACGTGCCCGTCCTCGGGGTCGTCCAGCCCAAGCGGACGGCGTTCCTCGACGCGATCCGGGCCCACCCGTCGGTGACGCTGCTCACGGTGACGCCGCAGAATCGGGACGAGTGTGTGGCGTGGTTGGTGGCTCAGGGGGTACGGCGAGCAGGGCGTGGGGCGATGCCCACGGATGCGCGGTGATCGCCGGCTCAGTCCCCGCCCGCGTCAGTTCGGTTCGCCGTGATCGGCGGCGTCGGGGGAGATCGCGTGGTCCCGGTCGAGTTCTTTGAGGTAGTTGTACACGGTGAAGCGGGTCACGCCGAGGGCGGAGGCGGCTCGCTCGACGGACTCCCTCAGGATGAAGAACCCTGACGACTTCAGTTCGGAGACCACCGCCATCTTGTGGCGCTTCTGCATGAGGGGCACGGGGACGTCCAGCGAGGCGATGGCCCGTACGATCAGGTCGTCGGCCAACTCGTCCACGTCCCCGACGAAATGTTCGGCGGGCGTCTGCTCCGCCGAGCCCTGCGAATCGCCCCCCAGGGCGTGGTCGGGCAGCATGGCCGAGGCGAGGGAGGCGACGATGCGCCATCCGCTCGTGTCGCAGTTGATGCACAACGCCGCCACCGGGGTGCCCTGGCTGGTCCGGAAGATGAGCGTGGAGCAGCGCAGTTCCTGGCCGTCGATGCCGTGCCCGGTGTACCCGATGCGGGTGGTCAGGTCGCCCCGGACCGCCGACTGCAGGAGCATGTCCGTGGCGGGACCGCCCACGCACCGCCCCGTCAGGGTCCCCTCCAAGGCGATGATCGAATGGGGCAGCCGGGCCAAGTCGTGGAGGACCACCTCCGCCGATCCGGGCAGGACCCGTGCCAGCGGCTCGACCAGTTGGGCCAATGTCGCCATGATGCCGTCGCGTTCAGCGCTTTGCGATGCGCTCAGTTCGACGGCCCGAATGTGGGGGAGGTCCTTGGCGGTCATGGTTCACCTGCTCGGATTGGGGGCGGAGGGGGTCGGGTGTCAGCCCACGTACGCGACGGCTTCGATCTCGACGGCGGCCCCGGCCGGCAGGGCCGAGACCTGGAAGGCGGCGCGTGCCGGCTTGGGGTCGGATGTGAACCGGGCGGCGTACACCTGGTTGACGGCCGCGAAATCGGCGATGTCAGTCAGGAAGACGGTGGCTTTGACGATGTTCGCCAGGCTGTGGCCGGCCTCGCGAAGGATCGCTTCGAGGTTGTCGATCGCCTGGGCGGCCTGCCCTGCGGCGTCCTCGGCCTCGATGGCGCCCACGGCGGGGTTGATCGGCAGTTGGCCTGAGATGTAGATGAAGTCGCCTGCCCGTACCGCCTGGGAGTAGGGGCCGATCGCCGCTGGGGCCTGGTCGGTCGCAATGGCTGTCTGCTTGACCAATGTCATGAATCAGTTCTCCTTTTCTGGAATTGCTCTTCTCATCGGCGATGAAGGCGCCGAGGTATGTGCTGACCCACGTCCCGGGAACCTGGCGAAGGGCTTGGCCGGGGGCCGGGACCCTTCGCCCGGTTCTCAGGATAGCGTGAGTCTGGTTGTCAGGTGCGGTCGGCCACCTTTTGGCCGGTCTTCTTCACTTGGTAGGCGATGAGGAGGACGGCGAGCCAGATCGGCCCGACGATCACGGCGATGCGGTACCCGGGGGAGAAGCACATCATCACCACCACAAACGCGAGGAAGGCGATCACGAGATAGTTGCTGTACGGCTGGAACGGCAGCTTGAACGTCAGTTTCGAGACCTCCTCGGGGCCGATCCGCTTACGGAACTTGATCTCGGTGATCATCACCATGATCCAGTTGATGATGCCGGCGATCAGGGCGATGGACATCAGGTAGTTGAAGGCGAACTCGGGCCACAGGAAGACCACGACGACCGCGATGACGGTGATGCCGGCCGAGGCCAGGACCCCGGCCATGGGGACGCCGTTCTTGGCGACCTTGCCCAGGAACTTCGGCGCGTTGCCCTGGTGGGCGAGCGAGTGGAGCATGCGCCCGTTGGAGTACACGGCCGAGTTGTACACGGACAGCACGGCCGTGATACACACGAAGTTGAGCAGGGCCGCGGCCGCCTTGATCCCGACGTAGTCGAAGATCTGGACGAACGGGCTCATCTGGCCGTTGATCGACTGCCAGGGCACGACGGCCATGATGACGGTCAAGGCGCCCACGAAGAAGATCAGGATACGCCAGGCGATCTGGTTGATCGCCCGAGGGATGGTCTTGCCGGGGTTGTCGGCCTCGCCAGCGGTGATCGCCACGAGTTCGACGCCGCCGAAGGAGAACATCACGACCACGAGGGCCATGACCAGGCCCACCCAGGCGCCGTTCACCTGGCTGAGGAGCCCGAAGGGCAGGAATCCGCCCGTGGAGGGATCGACCAGATGGGAGAAGGTCGGGACCGGGGTGCCCGGGTTGTGGATGGCCGCGATGACGATGATCAGGCCGACGACGATCATGGCGATGACGGCGATGACCTTGATCATGGCGAACCAGAACTCGAACTCGCCGAAGGACTTCACGCCGATCAGGTTGACCGCCGTGATCAGGACCAGGCAGATGGCCGCCGTCGCCCACGCGGGGAAGTCGGGCAGCCAATAGTGCAGATAGAGGCCGACGACGGCCAGTTCGACCATCGACACCAGGATGTAGTTGAACCAGTAGTTCCATCCGGAGACGAAACCGGCACGGTTGCCCCAGTTGGCGTAGGCGTGGTGGGTGAAGGCGCCGGCCACGGGGGTGCGCACGCTCATCTCGCCGACGGCGCGCATGACGAAGAAGATCGCTGCGCCTCCCACGAGATAGGCGAGGATGATGGCGGGACCCGCCATGCCGATGGCTTCCGCCGAACCGTAGAACAGGCCCGTCCCGATGCAGCCGCCGAGGGCGATCATCTGGATGTGGCGGTTCTTGAGGCGGCGTTGCATGCCGGCGATTTCTTTGAGTTCTTCGTTGACGGCGTCGTTGGCAGCTGAAGAGAGTTCACTAGACATGGATGCTCCTAGGGGAACGAGGGGCCCGGCTCAGGCGGGGTGGCCCGCCTGAGCCGAGGCGCCCGTCCGACCTGTCATGCGGTGACCGGTCGAAGGTGGGAGGTGAAGTGGCGCAAGACCTTGGGTTCCCACGTGATCTCGTATCCGGGGACCTGGTCGGCGCGTGCCTTGATGGCTTCGAGGGCGTCGGCGACGACGTCCAGGTGGGCCTGAGTGTAGACCCGGCGGGGGATGGCGAGCCGTGTGAACTCGGCGGGCGCCTGCTGGGCGTCGCCGGTGACCGGATCGCGGTCCATGAGCAGGGAGCCGATGTCGCAGCAGCGGATGCCGGCTTCGATGTAGAGCTCGACGGCCAGAGCGTGGCCGGGGAACTGGTGCCACGGGATGTGGGGCAGCAGCTTGCCGGCGTCGATGAACACGCCATGCCCGCCGACGGGGTTCTGGAAGGGGATCCCCGCCTTCTCGAAGCGGGCCGCGAGGTACTGGGACTGGCCCAAGCGGTACCGCAGGTAGTCTTCGTCCAGCCCCTCTTCGAGGCCGATGGCCAGGGCTTCGAGGTCGCGCCCGGCCAAGCCGCCATAGGTGAGGTAGCCCTCGAAGGGGATGACGAAGGACTTGATCTTCTCGGCCAGCTCGTCGTTGTCGCGCACCCCGAGCATGCCGCCCATGTTGACGATGGCGTCCTTCTTGGCGCTCATCGTGTACATGTCCCCGTAGGAGAAGGTCTCGCGGGTGATCTCCTTGATGGAGGCGTCGGCGAACTCCGGCTCGCGCATCTTGATGAACATGGCGTTCTCGGCGAAGCGGGCGGCGTCGATGATGAGCAGCAGCCCGTACTCGTCGGCGAGCGCGCGCACGGCCCTCATGTTCGCCACGGACACCGGCTGGCCGCCGACCGAGTTGTTGGTGATGGTCATCACGATGCCGGCCACGTTCTCCGCGCCGTGCTCCTGGATGAAGGCGCGCATGCCCTCGACGTCCGCGTCTCCCTTGAAGTCGGCGTACGTGGTCGTGTCCAGGCCCTCCGGGCAGACGATGTCGACCGGACGCCCGCCGGCGAGGCCGACGTGGCCGCGCGTGGTGTCGAAGAAGGTGTTGGACAGCCAGTACTGGCCTGGCTTGGTCAGCGCCGGGAAGACGACCTTCTCGGCGGCGCGGCCCTGGTGGACCGGCTGGTTGTAGCGGTACCCGAAGATGTCCTCAGCCGCTTCCATGAGGTGGTAGTAGCTGCGGGCGCCCGAGTACGACTCGTCGCCCATCATCATGCCGGCCCACTGGGCATTGCTCATCGCTCCGGTCCCGGAGTCGGTCTGCAGGTCGATGTACACGTCCTCGGCTTTGAGGGCGAAACCGTTGTAGAAGGCCTTCTTGATGGCTTCTTGGCGGTCTTCGCGGGTGGTCATGCGCAGGGGCTCGACCATTTTGATTTTGAAGGGTTCGGCGATGTACTTCATCAGTTGCTCCTCTATGAACATGAGTGCTGACAGCGGTGGTTGGCACTCGTCGTGACGGGATCTGGCCCCCGTGGCCAGGATCGTGAGCATAAGTTTACACGCCCTGTTGAAAATATCAACAGAAAGTTTAGTGTGGGATGGCTGAGAGCGCGCCCCGCGCTCGCGTACACTCGACCCGTGGAGCAGAGAACGGACGAGAAGGGCTTGGCCAGCGCCTTCCTCGCGCACGGGCTGTGGGGGGTCTTCCCGCTGTACTTCCATCTGCTCTCCCGCAGCGGCGCCGTGGAGATCGTCGCCCACCGCATCGCGTGGACTCTCGTGTTCTGCGTCATCGGCGTCACCGTGGTCGGCGCCTGGGGGAAGGTGCGCTCCGTGGTCGCGGACCGGGGGCTCGTCGCCACCTTGCTGGGCGCCGGGGTGCTGGTGAGCCTCAACTGGCTGATCTACATCTACGCCGTCGCCACCGACCGGGTGGTCGACGGCGCCCTCGGGTACTTCATCAACCCCCTCGTCACCGTGTTGCTCGCGATCGTCGTCGTACGGGAGAAGGTCCGCACCGCCCAACTGGTCGCCCTCCTGATCGGGGTCGCCGCCGTCCTGGTGATCGTCATCGGGCTGGGCCGCGTGCCGTGGATCTCCCTGGGGCTGGCCGCGTCCTTCGGCGCGTACTCCCTGGCGAAGAACCGCGTCGGCCACCGCGCGTCGCCGGTCATCGGCCTCGGCGTCGAGGCGCTGGCGCTCGCCCCGGTGTCTGTCGGGTACATCGTCGTGATCGAACTCCTCGGGCGCGGCACCTTCACGACCGTGTCTCCGGCGTACTCCCTCCTCCTGGCGACGACCGGCGTGGTCACGGCCATCCCCCTGCTCCTCTTCGCGGTCGGCGCCGCGCGGCTCAATCTGGTCACCTTGGCGTTCATCCAATACGTGACGCCCATCATGCAGTTCCTCATCGGCGTCCTCGTCTTCCACGAGCACATGCCCGTGGTCCGCTGGGTCGGCTTCGGCCTGGTCTGGGCGGCTCTGGTCGTTCTCAGCTGGGACATGGTGCGCCGCGCGCGTTCCCGCGGCGCGGCCTGATCCTCGCCGGTGTCCGGTCGGCGGTCTCGTTGGTTGCGACGGGATTGGCCGGACGGTGTAGGGTTACTGCGGAGGTGAAGCAATGCAAACAATCTTTCAATCTACGCCGGAGGGTTCGTTCAATCGTGTGGACGAGTTCTGCGACGGATCATGGATCAGCCTCGTCGACCCGACGCCAGCCGAGATCGAAGCCGTCTCGACTCAGTGCAAAATCGACCCCGACGACCTTCGAGCGGCCTTGGACGTGGAGGAACGCTCCCGCGTCACGGCGGAGGACGGTTACGTCCTCGTCCTCGTCGACGTCCCCACAACAGAACTGAGGGGCGGCCGATCGTGGTACATCACGATTCCTCTCGCCATCGTGATCGCCTCCACGTCGATCATCACGGTGTGTTTGCAGCGGGTCCCCGTCATCGCCTCCTTCGAGTCGGGCAACGTCCGGGACCTGCGGACCTTCCTCAAGACACGGTTCACCTTGCAGTTGCTCCTGCGCAATGCGGGGTCCTACCTTCTCGCCCTTCGCCAGATGGAGAAGATGATCGACCAGCAGGAAGCCGGTCTTCGCGGATCCACCCGGAACGAAGAACTCATCGGGATGCTGGAACTGGAGAAATCCCTGGTCTACTTCAACACCTCCCTGGTGAGCAACCAGCGGGTGCTGGAGCGGATGGTCCGCACCTCGGTGATCAAGAAGTACGCCGACGACGAAGACCTCCTCCAGGACACCATCATCGAGAACGAGCAGGCGATGGAGATGGCGAACATCTACACCGGCATCTTGTCCGGCACGATGGACGCCTACGCCTCGGTCATCGCCAACAACCAGAACGCCATCATGAAGACCCTGGCCCTGGTCACCATCGTCCTGTCGATCCCCACGATGATCTTCTCGGCGTACGGCATGAACACCGCCCTGACGGGGATGCCCGTGGCCCAGTCGGCCTGGGGCTTCTCCATCGTCGTCGGGATCAGTTTCGCCATCGCCATCGGCGTGGTGCTCTTCTTCATCCGCAAGAAATGGTTCTAACGGGCTGACCGCAGGTGCGCTCGTCCCCTTGGGACGCCCACTATGCTGATTGGGTATGCCACGCGGAGAGCGCGGCGGTGAGGAGGCGGCATGGCCGAGCAGTTTGTGGTGCCGGGATGGGACGAGTACTTCCTGGGGATCGCGCAGGCGGTCTCTGCGAGGGCGAAGTGTCGACGCCGCACAGTCGGCGCGGTCTTGACCGTCGAACGGCGCATCATCGCGACCGGGTACAACGGCGCCGCGCCGGGAGAGCCCGACTGTCTGGAGGGCGCCTGCCCGAGGGGGTTGCTCGACTACACGCAGGTCCCGGGGCTGGGCGACTACGACCGTCCTGGCACCCCCGGCTTCTGCATCGCCATCCACGCCGAGGTCAACGCCTTGCTCTTCGCCACCCGCGACACCAAGGGCGCCACGGCGTACATCACGGACCCGCCGTGCCCCGGATGCCGCAAGGCTCTCGCCGCGGCCGGCATCGAGCGGGCTGTGTGGCCTGGTGGCGAACTGGATCGCCAAGCACTGACGGATTGGTCCGCCTGACGAGTTGGTCCGCCTGACGGGCCTCGGGCTCAGCCCAAGATCTCCAGGGTACGGGTCGTGCGCAGCCAGACCCCTTCGGAACTGGACGCTGTGAAGACTCGCCCAGGGGTAGGGGGAGCGGGGTGCGTGGCGCGCACTTCGCGCAGTTCCTCGCTCAGGTGGGCCGCGTGCGCCTGGAGCCGCTCCACCTCGGCGCGCAGTTCCAGGATGCGGCGCACTCCGACAAGGTTGATGCCCTCCTCCTGGGAGAGGTATTGCACGAGCCGCAGTTTCTCCACGTCCCTGATCGTGTACCGGCGTCCGCGACCCGACGCCCTCTTGGGCACGACCAGCCCCAGCCGGTCGTAGGTCCTCAACGTCTGGGGGTGCATGCCGGCCAGGCGGGCCGCCGTCGAGATCAGGAACAGGGGGACGTCCGGGTCGAAGCGCTGGGGGAGGCGGGACGACGCGGAGCCCTGCGCGTGGGGGGCGCTCCCCTGATCAGGCGTGTCCTGCGTGGGGAGATCCTTCTCGGGGTCGGCGTGCTGGCCCATCATCAGACCCCGGCTCTCAGACCGGCCCGCGGGTTGCCCTCGCCGGCGAGCGCCTCGTAGGCGCGCAACGCGTCCTGTGCTTCCTGGGAGAGGTGTTCGGGGACCTGGACCTGCACGGTCACCAGCAGGTCGGTACGCCCGGACTTACGCTCGATCCCCTTGCCCTTGGCGCGGAAGGTGCGTCCCGACCGTGTCCCGGCGGGAATCTTGAGTCGGACCTGACCGCCGTCGAGGGTGGGCACCCCGATCTCGGCGCCCAGCGCCGCTTCGACGTACGTCACCGGCACGGTGATGGCGAGGTGCTCCCCCTGGCGGGAGAACAGCGGGTCGGGGGTGACGTGGACGACCACGAACAGGTCGCCGGGGGCGCCGCCGTGACTGCCGGCCGTGCCCTTGCCCGCGACACGGATGCGCTGGCCGTCGAGGACTCCGGCGGGGATGCGCACCTGGATCGTCCGGTTGGAGCGGCCCTGTCCCGTGCCGGAGCAGGCGGGGCAGGGGGTGTCGATGATCAGCCCGCGGCCGTGGCACGTCGCGCACGGCTCGGAGACCGCGAAGCCGCCCGACGCGCGGGCGGTCATGCCCGACCCCTGACAGGTCGGACAGGCCCGCGGCGAGGTTCCGGCTTTGGCGCCGGTTCCCCGGCAGGCGTCGCACGCCGTGTCGGAGCTGAGGCGTACGGAGATCATGGTCCCGTTGGCCGCGTCATGGAAGCTCAGAGTGATCTCGGACTCGACGTCGCTCCCGCGCTTCGGGCCTCGCTGGCCGTGGCCGCCCGACTGGTTGAACAGCCCGCCCAGGAGGTCGGAGATGCCCCCGCCCATCCCGGAGGAGAACAGGTCGTCGAAGTTGACCGTGCCGCCCCGGGCGCCGCCCGGGCCGCCACCGCCGGGGAAGCGGAACCCGCCCGAGCCGAACAGGGAGCGGGCCTCGTCGTACTCCTTGCGCGTCGCGGGATCCGACAGCACGTCATGGGCCTCGGTGATGTCCTTGAACTTCTTCTCCGCCTGGGGGTCCTTGTTCTGGTCGGGGTGGTACTGGCGCGCCAGTTTACGGAAGGACTTCTTGATCTGGTCGGGCGTGGCGTCTTTCTTCAGTCCCAGGACCGTGTAATAGTCCTTCTCAAGCCAGTCTTTCTGACTCATCGGGTCACCTTCTCACCAAAGACAGTGTGCGGATGGGGCGGCGGTCACTCGCCGCTGGGGGCTTCGGGGGTCTCGGGCGCGTCGGCGGGCGCGTCAGCGGACACGGGGGACGTCGACGCGGGGGACGGGTCGGCGGCGCCGGGCTGGGCGAGCAGGCTCTCGTCGGGATCGGCCACGCCCACGCGGGCCGGACGGACGATCCTGTCCTTGATGGCGTACCCCTTCTGGAAGACCTGGGCCACCGACTCCACGGCGTACCCCGGCTTCTGGACGTGCATGAGGGCCTCGTGGATGTGCGGGTCGAAGGGGTCGCCCTCTTCGGCGAAGCTGGTCAGACCGTACTTCGTGGCGACCTTGGCCACCTCGTCGGCCAGCATGGTCGCGCCGGGGGTCATCTCCTCGTGGGCGCGGGCCGCGTCGATCCCGTCGAGGACGGGCAGGAGGTCCGCCAGCACGGCCTCGATCCCGCGTTGGCGGGCCACGTCGCGGTCGCGGTCCACGCGGCGCTTGTAGTTGACGTACTCGGCCTGGAGCCGCTGGAGGTCGAGGGTTCGCTCAGCCAGGAGTTCGGCCATGTCCTTCTCGAACGGGGTCACCGAATCGGCGTCCTCGCCTGTCGCGCCCAGGTCGGCCGCGTCCACGACATCCTCGGGGACATCGCCCGCGGAGTCGTCCAACACGCCGTCCACAAGCTTGTTCAGTTCTTCATCCCATGTGCGATCAGCGTCGCTGTTCTCGGTCATTGCTCTCCTGTCGTCGTCACGTCGTCACCCCACCTGGCAACCAGTGTACGCAGATCCGCCCGGTGGGCGTGGCGGGCCTGCGTGTGCTGTGGATGGCGCGCCCGTGGCCCTGGGGACCACGGGCGCGCACATGTCACTTGTCTTCGTCGATGATCTCGGCGTCCACCACGTCGTCGTCGGCGCCGGCGGACTGCGCCGACCCCTCCTCGGTCGTGGCCTGCTCGTCACGGGCCTGGGCGGCCGCGTACACGGCCTGGCCCATCGCGGCGGCCTTGGTGTTGAGATCCTCCATGGCGGCCTTGACCTCCTCGTCGTTGTCCGTCCCCTTGAGGGCTTCCTTCAACGTGGCGACGGCCTCCTTGACGGGGTTCTTGACGTCGTCGGTCAGGATGGCGTCGTGCTCGTCCAGCAGCTTCTCGGTGGAGAACGCCAGCGAGTCGGCCGTGTTGCGCATCTCGACGGACTCGCGCCGCCTCTTGTCCTCGGCCGCGTGGGACTCGGCCTCGCGCACCATCTTGTCGATCTCGTCCTTGCCCAAGGCCGAACCGCCGGTCACCGTCATGGACTGCTCCTTGCCGGTGGCCAAGTCCTTGGCCGAGACGTGGACGATGCCGTTGGCGTCGATGTCGAAGCCGACCTCGACCTGCGGCACGCCACGCGGGGCGGGCATGATCCCGGTCAACTCGAAGTTGCCCAAGGACTTGTTGTCGCGTGCGAAGTCGCGCTCGCCCTGGTAGACCTGGATCATCACGGAGGGCTGGTTGTCGTCAGCCGTGGTGAAGATCTCGGAGCGCTTGGTCGGGATCGTGGTGTTGCGCTCGATGATCTTGGTCATCACGCCGCCCTTGGTCTCGATGCCGAGGCTGAGCGGGGTGACGTCGAGGAGCAGAACGTCCTTGACCTCGCCCTTGAGCACGCCGGCCTGCAGGGCCGCGCCCAGAGCCACGACCTCGTCCGGGTTGACGCCCTTGTGGGGCTCCTTGCCGGCCAGTTCGCGCACCAGGTCGACCACGGCGGGCATACGGGTGGAGCCGCCGACCAGGATGACCTCGTCGATCTTGCCGATGGAGGTCTTGGCGTCGGCGATGACCGCGTTGAAGGGCGCCCGGCAACGATCCAGGAGGTCCTGGGTCATGCGCTGGAACTCCGCGCGCGTCAGCTTGGCGTCCAGGTGGAGCGGGCCGTCGGCGCCGGCCGTGATGTACGGCAGGTTGATCTGGGTCTCCTGGGCCGCGCTGAGCTCGATCTTGGCGCGCTCAGCCGCCTCCTGGAGGCGCTGGCGGGCCATCTTGTCCTTGCTCAAGTCGATGCCGTTGGCGTTCTTGAACTGGGTGACCAGCCAGTCGACGATCCTCTGATCCCAGTCGTCGCCGCCCAGGCGGTTGTCGCCCTTGGTGGCCTTGACCTCGAAGACGCCCTCGGAGATCTCCAGCAGGGACACATCGAAGGTGCCGCCGCCCAGGTCGAAGACCAGCACGGTGTGCTCGGTGTCGCCCTTGTCCAGGCCGTACGCCAAAGCGGCGGCGGTGGGCTCGTTGATGATGCGGTCGACCGTCAGCCCGGCGATCTCGCCGGCTTCCTTGGTCGCCTGCCGCTCGGCGTCGGAGAAGTACGCCGGGACGGTGATCACCGCGTTGGTGACCTTCTCTCCGAGGTAGGCCTCAGCGTCCCGCTTCAGCTTCTGGAGCACGAAGGCGGAGATCTGCTGGGGCTTGTACGTCTTGTCGTCGATGTCGACGGACCAATCCGTGCCCATGTGGCGCTTGACGGAGCGGATGGTCCGCTCGACGTTGGTGACGGCCTGCCTCTTGGCGACCTCGCCGACGAGCACCTCTCCGCCCTTGGCGAAAGCGACAACCGACGGTGTCGTGCGGGCACCCTCGGCGTTCGGGATGACGGTGGGCTCGCCGCCCTCAAGAACGGCGACGCATGAATTCGTGGTGCCGAGGTCGATGCCTACTGCACGAGCCATGATTCCTCCAATGAGTCTGATTGCGTACACACCCCAGTGGCGTGCACGTAAGTTGAGTGTACTCCGCTCAAGTGTGGTGAGTCAAACAGGGTTGAGCGAGGTACGCTCAACTTTGCGGGGCCGGGGGGAGTTGGGACGCGGGCGCGCGTCGGTGGGGCTCAGGCGGCTGGTGCTCAAGCGGCCGGGGCGGAAATTCTGAGGAAAAAGAGTGGAACACGGGCGAGAATCTCCGATAACCTTAGGGCTAAATCATCAAACCATACTGGCATCTGTGGTGCATTTCTGTGAGAAAGGACAAAGAATGTCACGCATCCGCTCCCCCAAATTCCAGGCCAAGGTCATGAGCGCCGCCGACGCGGCCGCTTTCATCAACAATGGCGACAATGTTGGCGTCTCAGGTTTCACTGGGGCCGGCTACCCCAAGGTACTGCCCGGGGCTCTGGCTGACCGTATCAAGGCAGCCCACGCGAGGGGGGAAGAATTCTCGATCGGCTTGTTCACCGGGGCTTCGACCGCGCCCGAACTGGACGGCGTCCTGGCTGAGACGGGGGCCATCAAGTTCCGCATGCCCTATCAGTCCGATCCCTCCATGCGGTCGGCGATCAACACGGGCGTCACGGGCTACTCCGACATCCACCTGTCGCATTCCGGCCCTCAGGTGCGTCACGGCTTCCTCGGCGAACTCAACGTGGCCATCATCGAGGTGACCGCGATCACCGAGGATGGGGAACTCGTGCCCTCGTCGTCGGTCGGCAATAACAATGTGTACCTCGAGTGCGCGGACAAGGTGATCCTCGAGGTCAACTCGTGGCAGTCCGAGGACCTCGAGGGCATGCACGACATCTACTACGACATGACCACCCCTCCCAACCATCCGATCCCGATCATGTCCCCCGGCGACCGCATCGGCGGGATGAACCTGCGTGTGGATCCGGACAAGGTGGTCGCCGTGGTCGAGACCGACGACGCCGACCGCAACACCCCGTTCAAGCCGCTGGACGAGGACTCGAAGGCCATCGCCGGCCACTTCCTGGACTTCCTGAAGAACGAGGTCAAGCAGGGTCGTATCCCCAAGAGCCTGATGCCGCTCCAGTCCGGTGTCGGCAACATCGCCAACGCCGTTCTGGCCGGTCTGCTGGAGTCCGATCTGGAGAACCTCGTCTCTCTGACCGAGGTCATCCAGGACGGCATGGTCGACTTGATCGACTCCGGCAAGCTCAAGGTCGCTTCCGCGACGGCGTTCTCCCTGTCGCCCGAGTACGCGGTGAAGATGAACGACAACGCCGCTCATTACCGTAAGTACATCGTCCTGCGTCCCCAGGAGGTCTCCAACAACCCGGAGGTCATCCGTCGACTCGGCGCCATCTCGTGCAACGGGCTGATCGAGGCCGACATCTACGGCAACGTCAACTCCACCCACGTGATGGGCACGAAGATGCAGAACGGCATCGGCGGATCGGGCGACTTCACCCGCAACGCGTTCATCTCCTGCTTCGTCACCCCCTCGGTGGCCAAGGGCGGAGACATCTCCTGCATCGTGCCGATGGTCAGCCACCACGACCACACCGAGCACGACGTGATGGTCATCATCACGGAGCAGGGTCTGGCTGATCTGCGTCACCTCTCGCCGCGTCAGCGCTCTCGGGCCATCATCAACAACTGCGCCCACCCGGACTACCGCGACGCGCTGCTGGACTACGTCGAGCGCGCGGAGAAGTCCTCGGCTCTGCACACGCCTCACGACCTGCGCGAGGCCCTGAGCTGGCACGTGCGCTTCCTTGAGACGGGAACGATGAAGGCCTGATGGCGAACGCCATGACGAGGTCATCTGTGGGACAGGGGGGAGATCCTCCTGTCCCACATGCCGTTGGCCCCGAGGAGGGGGCCTCGGGCGATGCGGGGGGCGGTACGGTGGACGGTGTGGTGTCGGGTGTTCCGGGGGATGCGGAGGTCGGTACGGTACCTGCTGTTCTGAATGACGTCGAGGTCGCCACCTTGCCAGCTCTACCCCCTGACGCGGCGTCCCCGCGCCGACTCAGCCACCGTACCGGCGAACCTCGTCGGCCGGGGATCCTCATCGCCGCCATCGTCGCGGCCTGGACCTCCGTCGCTGTCACCATCGTCGCGTTCGCTTGGTGGTGGTGGAACGCGGCGCACATCACTACCTTCCCCACGAGCGCGCGCCTCGTGGCCTGGTTCAACCCCGATCCGGTGTCCGCCACGGCCATCATCCTGGTCATCGCCGTGGGCCTGGTCGCCCTGCTCATGGTGGCCGCCGCCGGCGCGGTCGCGTACAACGCCTGGGCCGGTCACCGGTGGATCCGCGTCGGCGCCCTCGTCTGCCTGGCCGTCACCGCGACCTCCTATCTCGCCACCTGGTGGTTCACCGCCGCGATGTGCCCCTTGGCCGTCGCCGCTGTCCTGCTCTGGTTTCCCCCGGCGAAACGATTCTTCGCCGACATGGACGATTACCACCATGTCGAGCCCGTGGTGGTCCCCTCTGTTGGGGTCCGGTACGGCCCCCAACCCCTCATCGGCCGCCGCTGAGTCGCGGCGGGTGCTCCGTTGTGCGGGTGGACCTGGCCTGTGGTGTGTCATCCGTTGTGTGGGTGGCCCTGATCGACGGTGAGTCCTTCTCCTGGTGAGGTGATGCTCATCGACGTGCCGGGTGTCTTATGGTCCGCTCGTGACGTTGGGGGCGCGAACCGTGGTTTTTCGGACTGAAATGCACTATTCGCGCCCCCCGGATTTTCGTGGGGGCACGAACTGTTCGTATGGGGGCTGAAAAGCACGGTTCGCGCCCCCCGGCCGGGATCTGCACGGTTCGTGTCCCCTGACGCGTCCCCCTCCTGGTGAGGTGATGCTCATCGACGTGCCGCGTGTCTTATGGTCCGCTCATGGCGTTGGGGGCGCGAACCGTGGTTTTTCGGACTGAAATGGACTATTCGCGCCCCCCGGATTTTCGTGGGGGCACGAACTGTTCATGTGGAGGCTGAAATGCACGGTTCGCGCCCCCGTGGCTGGCATCCCCACGGTTCGTGCCCCCCTGGCCGGGGATCCCCACGGTTCATGCCCCCGCGAGAGCGACCCATGTGCCACCGCGACAAGCATCCCCACGGTTCGCACGCCCCACGATTCGCACGCCCCACGATTCGCACGCCCCCACGCTTCGCACGCCCCCACGCTTCGCATGCCCTAACGAAGAACACTTCCGCCACTGCACATTTTTCCACCACTATGAATTAATTCACAGATTGCCCACATGTGTTGAATTCCGGGAATACGGGGCTCGGACCAATGGTTGAACTAAATGTTGGCAGTCGGGATGGGGAGATATGCAGTTTGGAGTCTTTTCAGTCGCTGATGTCACGCGTGATCCGGTCAGTGGAGTGATGCCGAGTCACGCGATGCGCATTGATGCGACTCAGCGGATCGGTCGGGCCTGCGAGGAGGCGGGCTTGGACGTTTTCGCCATCGGGGAGCATCACACCTCGGGGTACTTCTCGTCGTCTCCGCCAGTCCTGTTGGGCGCCGTGGCGGCGCAGACCTCGACGATCGCACTGTCCACCGCCGTGACCATGGTCACCACCAGCGACCCTGTGCGCCTGGCTGAGGACTATTCCACGGTCCAACACGTCGCAGCCGGACGGGTCGACATCGTGTTGGGGCGCTGCGGCACCGTACCCCCCTATGGGCGGTCGACGAACGACACGCGTGCGGCCCAGAACCTCACGTACGAGAACTATCATTTGCTCCAGCTCCTCTGGCGAGAGAAGGAGGTCGACTGGGACGGGCAGTTCCGCGCCCCCCTGATGAGCTTCACCGCCAACCCGCGGCCTCTCGATGATGTGCCCCCCTTCGTATGGCACGGCGCGGCCCGCACCATCGCCGCGGCCGAGCACGCGGCGTCGTACGCCGACGGCCTGTTCGCCGCCACCATGCTCGGGCGTCCCCACGAGGTGGCGACGGTCATCGACCACTACCGGAGCGCCTATGAGAGGAACGGTCACGGCCGAGCCGATCAGGCCATCGTGGGAGTGGGCCAGTTGGTCTTCGTGGCCGAGACCTCCCAGGACGCTCGTCGCCTGTTCCGTCCCTACTTCCACGCCAGCCCGGTCTTCGACCCGGACATGAGCCTGGAGCAGGCCGAGGCCGACGCCCATGTGATCGTCGGGTCTCCCCAGGAGGTGACCGAGAAGATCCTGGCCAATCGCGATCTGTACGGCGACTACCAGCGGCAGATGTTCTGGATCGACCACGGCGGGATGTCGCTCGACGTCGTCCTCGGGCAACTGGACCTCCTCGGATCGCAGGTGGTCCCCACCCTGCGGACGGAGTTCGCCGCACGGCGCGCGCCGGGTGTCCCCACTGATCCTCCCAGCCACGCCGACCTGGTCGAGCGTCGCGCCAGGATGACAGCGGCGGGCGTCACTTCGAGGTAGTGCGCAGGGCGGAGCGTACGTCGATCTTCTTGGAGTACTCCACGGAGCCGTACTGGAACAACCGTGCGGCGACGAGGAAGACGAGGTACGCGGCCGCGAACAGGACGACGACCACGATGGCGCCCTGCCACCAGGGCAGCATGCCCAGGGCGTTGCGCGCCATCGCCGTGATCGGGGCGGTCCACGGGAAGAAGGTGAAGACCTGCACGATCACATTGCCAGGGTTGGTCAGCATCCACATGATCAGGTAGATGGGGACGATCAGCAGCAGGATCACCGTCGCGAACATGCCCTGCGCGTCGCGCACAGTCGGCATCGCGGCCCCGATCGCCACCAGCGAGCAGGTGAAGAGCAGGAAACCACCGAGCAGCATCAGGATGCCGAGGATCATGGGCACGGGCTCGAAGACGAGTTTGCTGAGGTCGATGGTGGGCATCATCCCCGCGCGGTCGAGGACGAGGCCCACGATGATCGTCGGCACGACGATGACGAGGACTTGGACGACGCCGATCACTCCCAGAGCGGCCACCTTGCCCGTCAACAGTTGCGTGGGTTTGATGGTGGTCAGGATCATCTCGGTGACGCGGTTCTCCTTCTCCTCCAGCAGGGCGGTCAGCATGCGGTTGCCCTGCATGACGACGATGATGAAGAAGACGGCGATCAGGACGAGGGGCAGGATCATCCCCCAGACCCCCGGGGTCACGACCCCATCTTTGTACGTGGTCAGCTGGGTCGGGATCGAGCCGGACACCAGCGACACCAGCGTGGAATTGTTCACGTCCTGGACGGCCGACTGGCGCAGGATCTCGGACGCGAGACCGGGGAACTGCTGGGAGTCCAGGATCCCGAGGTCCTGGGCGGAGACGAGGATGGGCGACGTGGTGGGGTCCTTGGGGTACTGGAAGAACGCCTGCACCTTCCCCGCCTTCACGTCGGCGACTCCCTGTGCCGGGTCGGTGATCTGGGTGCCGCCGATCGACGTGGCGATGTCCGCGTTCACCAGGCCGGACTCGTCGACCCACTCGAAGGAGAAGGTCTGGGTCTGTGCGCCCAGCGAATCGGCGGCCGACGAGTTGGAGGCGGCTAACACCCCGATCAGCACGGCCATGAAGACGGGCCCGAGGAGGGATCCCACCCAGAAGACCCGAGTGCGCAACGTGCGCACGACCTCGAAAGACACCACAGTGGCGATATTGCTCTTGGCCATCAGTCGACCTCCTTGGCGCCGTACACGGCGACGAAAATGGATTCCAGGGACCGGCGGCCTGGGGTGAAGCTCGACACGGTGATCCCGGCGCGGACGAGGTCGTCGAGGACGGCGGACGCCGCCGTGCCCGGTGAGAGCGCGATCTCGGAGTGCCCGTGCTCGTCGGTGAGGATGGTGTAGGAAGGGGAGGACGGCAGGGGCATGTCAGCCTCGATCTTGACCGTCGTGCCCCCGAACTGCTCCTGGACCTCTTCCACCGTGCCGTACGCGTGCTTGACCCCGTCCTTGAGCAGGATGATCCGATCGCACAGCTTCTCGACGTCGTCCATCTGGTGGGTGATGATGACGATGGTCGCCCCCGCGGCCTTGCGCTCTTCGATGATGCTCATCAGGAGGCGGCTGTTCACCGGGTCGAACCCCTTGGTCGGCTCGTCGAGGATCAATAGTTTGGGGTTGTTCATGATCGTCACCCCGAGTTGGACCTTCTGCTGCTCGCCGCCGGAGAGCTTGTCGAGCCGGATCTTGGCTTTGGTGGGCAGGCCCACGCGGTCCAGGTACGACGAGGACCACGCACGCGCGTCGGCGGCGGACATCCCCTTCAGGCGCCCGAAGTACACCATCGTGTCGAGGACGGTCTCCTTCTTGTAAAGCCCGCGCTCTTCGGGGAGGTACCCCAACTCGCCGGACTGCGAGGGTTCGAAGGGCCGACCATTGATGTGGAGCACCCCGGCTGTGGGGATGTAGATGCCGAGAAGGGCCCTGATCGTCGTGGTCTTGCCGCATCCGTTCGAGCCCAGGAAGCCGAAGGTCTCGCCGGGATACACGTCGAAACTGAGATCTTTGATGACAGGCGTCGCTCCGAAATTCATCCGGAAATTCTCGACATGGACAACGGGCGATTGCATAGCAGATGTTGTCATGGTGTCAGTATATAGGGCAGGGAGAAAGCCCGTCGCCATTGGCTTCGACAAGGAAGTTCGCGCCCAGGGGCGCCCATTCACCACAATGCTGACCCCAGGCTCACGGCGGCGGGCAGGGTGACGATCGACGCCAGGGTGGACATGCTCACCAGCCGTGCCGAGAAATCGGCGTCCACCGCGTGTTTGACGCAGAACATGACCAGGTACGTCGCGACCGGGCACGACAGGGGGATGAGGATGGACAGCTTGGCCACCAGGGGCAGGGGGACCGCCCACAAGACGAGGATCCCGACGGTGGGGATCGCCAGGTTGCGCATGGCCGTGCCCAGCCAGAGCCACGGGTCGGCGACCACCGTGCGCAGGCTGACCGCCGCCAGACTGGCGCCCACGACGAACATGGACAGCGGGGCGTTCATTCCGGCGAGGTACCCCAGGCCCGTGACGACGATCCCCGGCAGGGGCAGCGAGGACGCGAACAGGGCCAGCCCCACCAGGACCGCCGGGATCGCGGGGTTGGAGAACAACTGTTTGACGATGCTGACATGCTCGGAGGTGAACATGGACCAGCCCTGGGTCCAGGCGAAGACGTTGAACGGCACCAGGAAGATCACGGCGAAGAAGACCCCGTCCGGGCCCAGCAGGGCCTGGGCCAAGGGGATGCCGAGGAAGCCGGCGTTGGAGTAGATCAGCCCGAACCTCAGGGACCGGCGCCGGTCGGGGGCGACGACTTTCCCGTACACGACCCAGGCCAGGGCCATCATGACGGGGAAGGCCACGAAGTCGATCAGGGCGACGATCCCGAGGTCGTGGAGGCGGTCGAGGGTGAAGGGGCGGTGGAAGGCTTGGATGATGACGCCCGGCGTGACGAAGAAGACGAGGATGTTGGTCAGGCCGGTGACGGCTTGCGGGCCGATCCAGCCCCTCTTCGCGCCGACGAGGCCGAAGAGGATGAACACGAACATGAGCGCCACTTGTTGTGCCGTGACGGCGAAGCCCATCCGTGCCCCCTTCCCGGTTGCAGGCCACGTTAGTCCATTTCAGGAGGGGTTGCCAAGGACCGCGTCCCGGTGGCTAGGGCACGCTGCGGGCCTGTCTGCTTCCAGGGTCTGGTACGCTCGTGATCCGTGATAGGGAAGGGACTGGCATGACTCACCATCGTCTCAGTGATTACGTGTCAGCGCTGGGTCCGCTCGTGCGTCGCGCGTCCGTCGGATCGGACCCGATCATCACGCAGGTGACGTACGACTCCCGTGAGGTACGACCCGGGGCGCTGTTCATCTGCAAGGGAGTCCATTTCTCGCCGACGTACCTGAGGCAGGCCATCGACCGTGGGGCCGTGGCGTACCTGAGCGCCTGCGCGTACCCCGAGGTCGACCAGCCCTGCGTCGAGGTGACCGACATCCGCGAGGCCATCGCGACGGCGGGCGCGACGTACTATGACTGCGAATGGGACGCGCTGACCATGATCGGCGTGACCAGCACCAAGGGGAAATCGACCACCACCTCGTTCATCCATTCGATCCTGGCAGCCTGGGCCGCCGCGACGGGACGGCCCCGGCCGGGGATCCTCACGTCGATCAGGTACGAGGACGGGGTCGTGGACGAGGAGGCCACCCGTACCACCCCCGAGACGCTCGACCTGTACGGCCACCTCCACAACGCCGTGACCAGCGGATTGACGCACATGTGCGTCGAAGTCTCCAGCCAGGCGCTGCGCTACCGCCGTGTGGCGAATCTGACCTTCGAGGTGGGGTGCTTCCTCAATATCGCCGAGGACCACATCTCCCCGCAGGAGCACCCTGACTACGAGGATTACCTGACCGCGAAACTTCAGATCTTCTCCCAGTCGCGGCACGCCGTCGTGAACGCGCGGACGAGGGACGTCGACCGGGTCATGGCGGCGGCGCGCCAGTGCGAGAAGACGGTGACCTTCGCTCTGCGGGGGGAGGCGCCGGTGGAGGCCGACATCCAGGGGTACGACGTACGCCCCGTGGGGACTGCTCAGCGGTTCACCGCGCTGATCGACGGCGTGGAGCATGAATTCTGCATCGGCCTGCGCGGATCCTTCAACGTGGAGAACGCGCTCGCGGCCATCGCCGTGGCCACCCTGCTCGGCATCCCCGTCGACCACATGCGCGAGGGCTTGGCTGCGGTGAAAGTCGTGGGACGTATGGAGGTGTTCTCCCTGCCCAGGGGGACGACCATCATCGTGGACTACGCTCATGAAAAGTTGTCGATCGAGACGCTGCTGGCATGGGCGAAGCAGGACTACCCGCAGGCGCCCATCACCATGGTGTTCGGCACTCCGGGCGAGAAGGCGTTCAACCGCCGCCAGGAGTTCGGGGTGCTCGCCGGGCTTCATGCCGACGAGATTTACCTGACCGAAGAGGACCCTGGGGAGGTCCCGGTGGTCGACATCTGCGAGGTGGTGCTCACCCACATCCTGGCCGTCGGCCATAAGCCGGCGCACATCGTCCCCGACCGTGTCGAGGCGATCCATCGCGCCGTCGCGTCGGCCCCCGACGACGGACTGGTCCTCATCCTGGGCAAGGGCGCGGAACGTTGGCAGTACCGAGGCGTGGCGGCTGAGACCGTCCCCTCCGACATCGACACCGTCCGCGAGATCCTCGCCGGAGCTGGTCCCCGAGACTGATGGCGGGGCCGGTCCCCGAGACTGACGGCGGGGCTGCGGTTCGGGGTGGTGCTGCGGTTCGGGGTGGTGCTGGGTCCGTTGTGGCCCGCGGGGGCGTGAATAGCTGATTGGTTGCGCTCACATGGACAGTTCGTGCCCCCTCGGTGGATGGCGGGGGTCTGTGTTGGGTCCGCGGGGGCGCGAATCGTGGTTTGTTTGCGCTCACATGGACGATTCGTGCCCCCGCGGGGACGAGACGCGGGGACGAGACGCGGGGACGAGACGCGGGGACACGACGCAGAAACATCATGCATGTGAATCGTGAGTTGGGGTGCCCCTCACCCGGTGGAGTCCCGTGCCACGAGCTCGGTGGGCAGGTCGACGTGAGTGTCGTCGTCCGTCAACCTCAGCGCTAGTCGGGCGCTGCGCGCGCCCATGTCGTAGAAGGGGGCGTGGATCGAGGTCAGACCGGGGGTCAGGTCGGCGGCGAAGGGGGAGTCGTCGAAGCCGACGACGGCGAGTTGGCCGGGGATGTCCACGTGGAAGTCTCGCGCGGCGCGGTACACGCCGACGGCGACGATATCGGAGAAGCAGACGATGGCCGTGGGCGGATCGGGCTTCCTCAGCAGGAGGAGGGCGGCCAGATGGGCCTCGACGGTCTCGTCGGGGCACTCGACCACCAAGGAGGAGTCGATCGTCAACCCGGCGTCACGCAGCCCGAGCGAGTACCCGAGAAAGCGCTGATTGGCGGCGGAGGAGTGGGTCAGCCCCAGGAATGCGATCCGCCTATGGCCCTTGGCCCCCAAGTGGATGACCGCTGCGCGCGCCCCGCCGATCTGGTCGACGTTGACAGTGGCCACGGAGGGCAGAGAGGGGAGGTACGGGTGTCCGCACAGCACCAGCGTGGCGTTGACCGAGGCCAGTGAATGAAGGTATCCCGCGATTCGCTGGTCGGCTTCCTTGTCCGGCGCCCCGGCGTGGACCAAGACGACTCCGGCGGCACGCTGCTCGCGCAGGGTCGCGATGATGGCTTCCTCGCGGGCGACGTCACCATGGGTGAACGCCATGAGGAACAGGTGGCCGTTATGGGTGGCCACCTCTTCGGCGCCACTCGCCAGCTCGGAGAACGCCGCGTCATGGAGGGCGGGGGTGACGAGTGCCAAGGGGCGACGCCCCCGGCCGAGCATGGCCTGCGCCAAGCCGTTGGCCACGTACCCCAGTTCCTCGGCGGCCTCACGTACCTTGGCACGGGTCTCGTCCCGTACCCCGGCCGTTCCGGTGAGAACGCGCGAGACAGTGGCGGGGGACACTCCGGCGAGGGCGGCGACATCACGGAGGTTCGCCTCATTGGTTGGTGCCGGCCCCCTCGCGCCTCGTTTACGCGGCTCAGGCATGACACCAGTCTACGACATCTTTGTGAATCTAGTTTCTATCATGTTCCTGCGGGGGGTACGCGACGTGGGGGAGTGGGGTGGGTACGCGACGTAGGGGGTGGGTGGGTTCACGACGTTGGGGGTGGTTATGATGGTCGTCAGGTCGAGGTCTTTGAGGTTGAGGTCTTTGAGGTTGAGGTCTTT
>Ga0123357_10000477_pt1 | contig 39043 bp, 33 predicted proteins | sample TergutEmb28metaG_FD_89873 | JGI IMG/M metagenome (GOLD analysis project Ga0123357, IMG submission 89873) | Embiratermes neotenicus P4 segment gut microbial communities from Petit-Saut dam, French Guiana - Emb289 P4 | ecosystem: Host-associated > Arthropoda: Insects > Digestive system > Gut ... | reverse complement strand
TAATTTTGCTTTTTATTGCAAAATTATGTCAATTCAAGTCGAAAAATCAAAAAACGTGTATATATATATGTATATCAATAATTTACAAGTAAATGTTAAAAGTTAACGCAACACTACTAATCTGGGTTTAAAGTTTCATTTTTATTCAAACGACCATTTGCCTGTACATGTCTATGTTACGGTTGAAAAAGCAGAGGCGCGTTATCAGGTTTTGCCTGAAATAAAGTTAATTGAAAACAGGGGTTTAAAACCCAGAGAATTGCGTTTGGCAGAAATAGCGATTGAGGAAAATAAAGAGATTATTATTGCCCGTTGGGAAGAGTATTTTAAAAATAGAAACAATGAAACAGGATTATAAAATATGGTTTGACACATCAAATATTTATCTTCGAAAAGGAAAGGGGAAAGTCGGCTATTTGCCGTTAAAGGACTACAAATCATTACTTTATGCCTCGCAAGAAGATAGATGTAATTATGAATTTTCACCATTTGGAGTGCATTGGAACAAACTTGACGAAGATTTGTGTTTCGACGGATTTATTTGGAAATAAAAAATATTTAAAGCAACAATTTAACAAATTGGTTTTTAGTACCACTATATGAAGAGTAAAATCACACGTATTTACGTTGATACCAATGTGCTAATCAACTATTCTCAATTATTTTTATACTTTTGCAAAAAAATAAAAATCAATTTGTTAAAAAAAGAACAATGACGTATGTTAATACCTAAAAAATTTTCCGTATGAAATCAATATTAATAAAAAAATACTATTCGGACAAATTGTACGATAATCGTTAAACTCAAAATAAAAAAATAGTGTTTTTATGTAAATCATTAATATATAATAAAATATGATTCAGTCAATGACAGGCTTTGGAAAAGCGAGCGGCGAGTTCTTAAACAAAAAAATTACCATAGAAATTAAATCACTTAATGGGAAGCAGGCAGATATAAGTACCAAGATATCAGTAATTTACAAAGAAAAAGAACTTGAAATTCGCAATGAAATAGCACAGCGACTTGAGCGTGGTAAAATAGAAGTTTCTCTTTCAGTAGATAATTCCGAACGCGATTATCCTAATTTGTTAAACAAGGGCTTGGTAATGTCGTATCTTATTCAAATTCAAGAACTTGCCGATGAGTTGAAAATGTCCGTACCTGCAAATGTCCTTGAAACTGTTTTACGCTTGCCGGACACTTTGAAAACCGATAATTATGAACTTTCGCCACAAGAATGGGCTGTCGTGCGCAAAATTCTAAATCAGGCAATGGACGTTTTACAGGAATTCAGGCAGCAGGAGGGAAAAATGCTTGATGATTTTTTTCGTTTGAAAATCAACAATATAGCCGCATTACTCAACCAAATTCCACAATACGAACAGCAGCGCATTGAAAAAGTGCGTGAGCGAATAAGTGATGAACTTGCAAATCTTTGTGAATCAATGGATTTTGATAAAAATCGTTTTGAGCAGGAAATGATTTATTATATTGATAAACTTGATATTAACGAGGAGAAATCACGTTTGAGCAATCATTTGGATTATTTTATTGAAACGCTTGACCAAAACGTTTCACAGGGCAAAAAACTTGGTTTTATTGCGCAGGAGATGGGGCGCGAAATAAATACACTCGGTTCAAAGGCAAATCACAGCCAAATGCAAAAAATTGTAGTGATGATGAAAGACGAACTTGAACAAATTAAAGAGCAAATACTCAATGTTTTATGAAAAAAATTACATTCTATTTCGGTTCTTTCAATCCGATTCACAATGGACATGTAGGATTGGCTAACTATTTGGTTAATAATAATTTATCAGATGAAGTGTATTTTGTGGTTTCACCACGCAACCCGCTAAAAAACGAACAGGAACTTATCGACGAAAATTTACGTATTGAAATGGTACGTTTGGCAACAGGAAGTGACAGTCGCCTGCAAGCCTCTGATATAGAGTTTGATATGCCAAAGCCATCATATACGATTGATACTTTGAAAAAATTGCAGCAAAATTTTTCTGACACTCGCCTGTCGTTGCTTATCGGTAGCGATAATGCGCTAATTTTCGACCAATGGAAAAATTATCAAATGATTTTACAAATGGTTGATATTTTAGTTTATCCGCGCAAAAATTTTGATTTTCAACAAGTTAAAGAACATTTTGAACAAATGACATATCTTCCTAATGCGCCATATTTCCAAATATCATCGACGGAAATTCGTAATGAAATAAAAAAAAATCGTTTTGGGTTGGCAAAGAAATGGCTCAATCCAAAAGTATTATTTTTTATTAAAAGTAAAAAGATTTACTAATTTGAGGTATTATTTCTATAAAATGTTTTACAATAAAAAATTATGTGTAATTTTGTGCGCAAAAAATTTTACCATTAATAATCTTCTAAAAATAAATAATAAACCGCTGTGAAGCAAAATAATAAATTAATAAAAGTAATGAATACAGAACACAATCAAGAGAATCCTCAAAGGCGTCCTTACAAACAAAATACCGATTCTCGCCGCGAAGGCAATAATCAGTATCCGAAACGAAACAATTTTCAGCAAGGCGAAGGCAATTATAAGCCGCGCAACAATTTTAATAAGCAAGGAAATAATTCGGGTACGTTTCAGCCGCGCAACAATTTTAACAAGCAAGGAAACAATTCGAGTACGTTTCAGCCGCGCAACAATTTTAACAGACAAGGAAATAACTTGGGTACGTTTCAGCCGCACAACAATTTTAACAATAATCAACAGCGCGATATTCCTGATGACTACGGCAATCGTTGGGATTCTAAAAATGAAGTCAAGCAAAGGAGTTACAACAACGATTATCCCCATCGTCCATCCGGCAATTCAAATCGTCAGCGTCAATCGCCTTATTCACAACAAAGGAACACGAATTATCAACAGCCTCAATATTATCAACCGCCACAATATAGTGGCAAAAGTGAAGGCAATTTTGTTGAAACGCGTTTTGACAACAGAGGTGAAAATGTTAGATTTCGTAAGCCATTGCGTAACAAAACTGCAAACAAATCCAATAATCAGAAACCCGTTCAGTACCAGCAGGAATATATTGACCCGACGCAACCTGTGAGGTTAAATAAATTTTTGGCTAATTCGGGAATTTGTTCGCGCCGCGAAGCCGATGAATATATTCAGGCAGGAGTTATCAGTGTTAATGGTGAAGTCGTTACTACTTTGGGCACAAAAATTATGCCTGTCGATCAGGTTAAATTTCATAACCAGCCCGTTCTTTCTGAACGTAAAGTGTATATATTGTTAAATAAACCCAAAAACTGTGTAACTACAACCGAAGATCCAAATGCAACTAAAAATGTTATGGATATTGTCAGAGATGCTTGCAGTGAGCGAATTTATCCTGTAGGGCGGCTTGACCGAAATACTACCGGCGTACTTTTACTGACAAACGACGGCGACCTTGCCTCAAAACTTGCACATCCAAAATTCGATAAAAAGAAGGTTTATCAGGTTACATTAGACAAACCATTACTACCCGACGATTTTCGTACTATTATGCTTGGCGTGGAACTTAATGACGGTATAATTGCCGCAGATGCTCTTGAATACGCACATATTGAGAAGAAAAACGTCATTGGTATAGAAATTCATTCGGGTAAAAACCGTATTGTCCGCCGTATGTTTGAACAATTAGGCTACAAAGTTAGAAGCCTCGACCGCGTTATGTTTGCAGGTTTGACAAAGAAAAATCTTCAACGAGGGAAATTTCGCTACTTATCAGAACAGGAAGTTGCTTTTTTGAAAATGGGTAATTTTTAAAAAGAATATGATTTACAATTGTAGAAAATAATGAAATGGATAGCGGCTTTATTAACTTAATAATCCGCCGGATGGCATTGTATTACAATTTGGTGAAAAATGTAAATATTGGAAGATAATAGAAAATATTTTTTAAAAATTGTTAAAGATGAAGGAACAAATTCTATTGCATACTTGTTGCGCTCCATGTTCGGCGGCTGTAATTGAATGGTTTATATTAAACAATTATCAACCAACAATTTATTTTTTTAATCCTAATATTTTTCCCGAAAAAGAATATGAAATTCGCAAAGTTGAACTTTTACGATATGCACACAAATTTTCGCTTTCGATAATTGATTCAGATTACAATCACGAGCAGTGGCTTGAGCAAATTAACGGATATGAAAATGAGCCTGAACGCGGCAAACGTTGTTCTTTTTGCTTTAATTACAGAATGATAGCCGCAGCACAAAAAGCCCATGAGTTGCAGATACCGCTTTTTGCCACGACACTCGCCTCCTCACGTTGGAAAAGTATTGAACAAATCAACGCAGCAGGTTTTGCAGCCGCCAAAGTGTTTGAAAATGTGAGTTTTTTTGATAAAAACTGGCGCAGAGACGGGCTTTCCGAACGCCGAAATCAACTTCTGAAGGAACATAATTTTTACAATCAGAAATATTGCGGCTGTGAATTTGCAAAAAGATAACGAAAATGTTAATCTTTGTATTTGTAAGATTAATTTCTTACAATTCCTTAAAATACGCTCTGCGGCGTTTGTGTTGAAGTTTGTCGAAATATTCGTAGTTTGCCTGATTTTTGGAATTGGTTTCCAAAATATTGGTTGTTGTTACCTCTTTTATTCCGTATTTTATAAAATATGGTATCTGGTCGTAAAAGAAAATCGCATTAACACCTTTGTTCTGATAATCAGGTCGCACGCCTATAAGCAACAAATCAAATTCCTTCATCTTCTTTGCTTTCAATGCTTTAAGCAGATAATACCATCCGAATGGGAACAAGCGACCATTTGACTTTCGCAGTGCGTCTGAAATATTAGGCATACCAACTCCTACTCCAACTACTTCATTTTCGGCATTTACAACTAATGTAGCAAAATCAAAGTTAATAAAACCAAAATATGCATCGGCAAAATATTTTTTCTGTCGTTCTGTCAATGGTGAATAGTTATATAGCGATTTGTATGCCTCGTCAAGAGTATCCATATAAGAATAGCCATATTTCCGTTTCAATTCTTTGACAGATCTCACTTTATCAACACGCAAATTATATTTTTCCATTACAATTTTGGCAATACGCTCCATCCTTTCCGGAATTGCAGTAGGCACTGTCACAAGGTATTCAATCCAATCAATTTCTTTTGTAAGTCCGTAAGAATCAAAATGTTTCACATAATACGGATAATTATACAAACTTGCCATCGGCGAATTGTATTCATAACCTTCAAGCAGAAGCCCCTGATGGTCAAAATCGGTGAAGCCGACAGGACCATTTAGAATTTCCATTGACTTGCTACGCCCCCATTGTGCAACTTTATCGAGCAAAGCGGCAGAAACCTCCAAGTCATCTATGAAATCAAACCATCCGAAGCGCACTTTTTTCACGTTCCACTGCTCGTTAGCACGATGGTTGACAATTCCGGCGATGCGCCCGACAATTTTTCCATTCCTCTCGGCTATAAAATAAACTGCTTCACAGACTTCAAAAGCAGGATTTTTATCTTTCCTGAGTGAGTTCAGTTCGTCAAATTCAAGTGGAGGGCAAAAATATTTATCTCCCTTAAATAATTCCACGTCAAAACGAATAAACTTTTTCAATTCGCTTTTTGTGCTAACTTCTTTTATTACTAATGACATTTTTTTCGTAAAAAATAAATTATGATAACTTTAAATTTAGAATTTTACAAGTTTCATAAGGTTGTTTATATTTGTTAATAAAATTATTCTGCAAAATTAGTACAATAATTATGAATTTTATATAAAAATGTACAAAAAATAGATAGGTTTTATGCAACTTTTTGGTAAATTACTCATTTACAGCATAAAAAAAAATGAAGATTTATCACAAAATTTTTCAAAATAAAATTATGTGATAATATTTGAAATTTAAGGTAATTAAAACAACAGATTTTCTTGGTAAATTCAAAAAAAAGCAGTAATTTAGCACACTTTTTTGGGTATTAGTTAAAACTCTGATTCTTACGGCATTGATGTTTTGGCAGTAAGAAAAATTCATAATTGAAATAAATGGCAGAAGATAGAATTATTCAAGTAAATATTGACGAGGAAATGCGCTCGTCGTACATAGATTATTCAATGTCGGTAATTGTTTCGCGTGCGTTGCCCGATGTGCGCGATGGTTTTAAACCCGTTCATCGCCGTGTTTTGTTCGGTATGAACGAGTTGAACAACACTTCGGACAAACCGTATAAAAAGTCGGCGCGTATTGTCGGCGAAGTTATGGGTAAATATCACCCACATGGCGATTCGTCAATTTATGGCACGCTTGTGCGTATGGCGCAACCCTGGGCAATGCGTTATCCGTTGGTTGACGGGCAGGGCAATTATGGCTCTATTGATGGCGACAGTCCGGCAGCAATGCGTTATACCGAAGCACGTTTGATGAAAATTGCCGAAGAAATGTTGCTTGATATTGACAAGGAAACTGTTGATTTTCAAAATAATTTTGACGATACGCTCAAAGAACCGATTGTATTGCCTTCGCGAATACCTAATTTACTGGTGAATGGTTCGTCCGGTATTGCTGTTGGAATGGCAACAAATATGCCGACTCACAATCTTTCGGAAGTTATTGATGCCACAGTTGCTTATATCGACAATAATGATATAGAAATCAGCGAGTTAATAAAATATATAAAGGCTCCGGATTTTCCGACAGGCGGTATTATTTACGGCTATGCCGGCGTGCGGGAAGCGTTTGAAACCGGTCGAGGACGTATTGTTATTCGTTCAAAAGTTGAGATAGAAATTGACCAAAAAACGGGACGCGAAAAAATTGTAGTGCGCGAAATTCCATACGGAGTTAATAAAAAAGAACTCATACAGCATATTGCAGAGTTAGTTGAAGATAAAAAACTTGAAGGAATTTCAAATGTCAATGACGAATCCGACCGCGAGGGAATGAGAATTGTTGTAGATGTTAAAAAAGATGCAAATGCAAATGTTGTCATTAATAAATTATTCAAACTCACTGCTTTACAGTCATCTTTCAGTGTAAATAATATTGCATTGGTAAGGGGGCGTCCGCGTCAGTTGAATTTGAAGGATTTGATACATTATTTTGTGGAACATCGGCACAATGTTGTTACGCGGCGTACACAATTTGAATTGGACGAAGCACAAAAACGCGCTCATTTGCTTGAAGGACTGATTATTATACTTGATAATCTTGATGAGGCAATTCAAATTATCCGTTCTTCACAAACCGCAGACGAAGCCCGCAACAGATTGATGGAACGCTTTGAACTTTCTGATACACAGGCACGTTACGTTGTAGAATTGCGTTTGCGCCAACTCACAGGAATGGAACAGAGCAAACTCCGTACTGAATATCAGGAACTTTTGAATTTGATTGAGCATTTGAAGGATATTTTGGGAAAAATTGAATTACGGATGCAAATTATCAAAGATGAATTAATTGAAATAAAAAATAAATACGGAGACAAACGCCGCACGGAAATTGTGTATGCTTCCGAAGAATTCAATCCCGAAGATTTTTATTCCGATGACGAAATGATTATTACAATTTCGCATTTGGGCTATATAAAACGCACGCCTTTGGCAGAATTTCGCACGCAGCGGCGCGGCGGAATGGGTTCAAAAGGTGGTGAAACAAGAGATGAAGATTTCATCGAATATATTTATCCTGCTTCAATGCACAGCACAATGCTTTTCTTTACGCAAAAAGGGCGGTGCTATTGGTTAAAAGTTTATGAAATTCCCGAAGGAACAAAAACTTCAAAAGGACGTGCAATTCAAAATTTGCTGAACATAGAAAGCGACGACAAAGTAAATGCTTTTATTCGTATAAAAGGACTTGATAGTAAGGAGTTTGTAGAAAGTCATTATATAGTTTTCTGTACAAAAAATGGAGTTATAAAGAAAACGAGTTTGGAGGCGTATTCGCGCCCGCGTCAAAATGGTGTAAATGCAATCACCATTCGCGAAGACGATGAGGTGATTCAGGTGCGTCTTACAGATGGCGACAGCGAAATTGTACTTGCCAACCGCAATGGGCGTGCTATTCGTTTCCACGAATCTAAAGTGCGCCAAATGGGACGCACTGCAACGGGAGTACGCGGAATGACGCTCGACGAAGATGGTGCAGACGAGGTTGTAGGAATGATTTGTGTCCCAAAAGATTCTAAAGAAACTGTTTTTGTTGTTTCCGAAAAAGGTTATGGCAAACGTTCACGCCTTGACGAAGTTGAAGAAAACGGTGAAGTTGTGCCGATTTACCGCATCACAAATCGCGGCGGAAAAGGTGTGCGCACAATGAATATTACCGATAAAACAGGTAAGATGGTATCTATCAAACTCGTTGCAGATGATAACGATTTGATGATTATTAATAAATCGGGAATTACAATTCGCCTGAGCGTTGCTTCGGTTCGCGTAATGGGGCGTGCGGCTCAGGGCGTCCGCTTGATTAATCTTGAAAAGCGTAATGACGAAATCGCCTCTGTTTGCAAAGTTGATGCCGAAGAAGAAGATGAAGAAGTTGCTATTTCCTCTGAAAATGAAGAAATTACAAACGGAGATACCAAATCATATTTGGAGGAAGATCTTGATTCTGACAAAGAAATAATTGATGAAGAAACAACAGACGAAGAAGAATAAAAAAATGGGAGTACCCATATAGAAAAATACCTTGCAAAGCATGAAAAATTTCTCTTTTCTCTGTAATAAATATTTATGGTATTGCTAATTAAATATATATTTATATGAGTAACGGAATTCACTCTCAAATAATTACAAGAAATTTAGGTAAAATATCCGATTTATATTTATATTCATTATCTGACATTGCTAAAATAAGTATAGATTAAACCCAATAAATTATTGATTTTTGGCACATAATTTTATACAAATATATTATACATACTTAGCAATACCATATGTGACTACCCGTATATATGCCTAATCGTTGATTTAATACATTGATAACCAATAGATTACAAAAAAATGCAAATTATTCTAAAACTTTGTATATCATTAATTTACAATATAAATTAGGTAAATATACTGGTATACATAAAAAAAAATATAAATTTTCTTATAAAAAATTTTTTAATAGAAAAAATGTATTACCTTTGCAGCGTTTTTTTAATATAAATTTTTATAAATGAAATAAATAAAAATACAGTGCTAACAAGCACATTATAAGACATATAAAATAGCGTTTGCTATATCTTGTTTTATGAAACGTGAGAAATTTCAAAAAATGTCAAGAATTAATAATGAAAACTCGCATGGTTATGGGCTTATTTATTTTGACATTAAGGTAAATTCTCACGACCATATAAGACGGATATTTAAGTCTGTTTTTTTATTGCCAAAAATTTAATTTGAATATTTTTTACATAAATTTTTATATATCAAATAATTATTAATTTTTAAAAACCTCGCGATAGTATAAGGTTAATCGTATTTTAAAATGAAAAAGAAATTTTTCTTAGTAGGCGTAGTTGCCGTAATGGGTTTGAGCGCATTTGTAGTGTCGTGCAAAAAAGATGAACCAGGTGGTAGCACCACTGCAAACGGCTGTACTTGTACTATGTTTGATGCCACGGGTACTGCTGTTGGTGAGCCAATAGATGTTCCTGCGAATCTTGTATCATCTTTTAGCACTTGCGAAGATTATGCATCTTATATGACAAAAGGAACAGGTATCACCTACAAGTGTGTGGCGACAACAAAGTGATTAATTCAGGAAAGAGGTTGTTTTAAAAGAGAACAACCTTTTTTTTATATTACAAAACAATGAACAAAAGAATAGAAATATACAGTTTAATTTCGGGTTTGGTATTTCTGATTTCCGGCACAGCAAAAGCGATTGATATTTCGGTTTTTTCAAATGTAATTACTCAATATGGATTTGGAAATCTGCAATTTATCACACCTCTCATCATTTTCGCAGAAATTTCTGTCGGTTTACTGCTTATTTTTCAAGTTTGGCAGAAGAGGTCGGCTCTTTTTGGTTTGGTTTTAGTGGCAGGTTTTACAATTATTTATGCGTATGGATTTATTTTTAATGGTATAGAAAATTGCGGTTGTTTCGGAAAAATTACTGTGTTAAATACTTCTCCAATTATCACTTTTTTACGCAATGCGATACTGCTTTATTTGTTGTTTTCTGTGTGGCGAAAAGGCGAAAATAAGAATTATCTGAACAAATGGATTGCTCTTACAGCGTTGATTTTTATGTGTTTAGTTGCATTCATGTCGGGCTATACTTTTCGTTATGTCGGAAAAAGTAAAAACCAAAAAGAATATCAAGCCCGAGCGATAAAAAACACTGCATTGAAAGATTTTGTAACAACTTCCAAAGATAGCACCTATTTGGTGTTTGCATTTTCATACACTTGTCCACATTGTCTAAATTCGATTGCCAATTTGAACGAATATAAACGGTCAGGCGTTGTAGATAAGGTAATTGGATTAGCGTTGGGAGATTCCATTATTGAAAAGAAATTTACGGAAATTTTTCAACCGAATTTTACAATTAAAAATTATTCAAAAGAACTGTTTCGCTTAACAAATGATTTTCCCACGGCTTATTATATCCAAAATGACAGCATTGTAATGGAATTGTCGGGCGAATTGCCTTGTGCTTATGTGTTCGACAAAAGTGTACATTAATCAATGGTTGTAACAATTAAACCAGTCTCTCTGCATTACACATGCAGAGAGACTGAGTATGGCATTTTAAATGCCAAAAAGCGATAAAAAAAATCGGGTTGCAAATCTATGGTAGTCACTTTTATATTCGCATTTTTTGTACCTTTGCAGAAAAGATCAGCGTTTTTTTTATAAAATTTATGCTGGGTATTTTTTGTATATAGTTACTAAAATGAGTTTTTAATGTTACTTCCATTTCTCAAAAATAATGACGAAGTTCGTTTTGTATCGCCTGCGGGCAATATTGACGGGCTGTTGATAAATAATGCTGCGAAAGTATTGTGTCAGTGGGGTTTGCGTGTATCAGAAGGAAAATTTGTGCGCGAAAGTTACGGGCGGTTCGCAGGCACGGAAGAGCAGCGAATATTTGATTTGCAAAACGCGCTTGATGATGAAAATGTTCGTGCAATATTTTGCAGCAGAGGTGGTTATGGACTGATGCAAATAATTGATAAAATTGATTTTTCGCGCTTTAAGCAAAATCCTAAATGGATTGTTGGTTTTAGCGATGTTACGGTTTTGCATAGTGCGGTTACGCATTTTGACATCGCCTCAGTTCATAGTTCAATGGCAAAAAATATCGGCGAGCAGCCTAATAGTTTGTCTGTGGTAAATTTGAAAAATATTTTATTTGGAAAAATTACTGAATATAATATTGAAAATCACGAACTTAATCGTTTCGGACAAGCACATGGAAAAATCATTGGGGGAAATCTTTCGGTACTATTAGGACTGCGTGGAACCTGCTTTGAACCCGATTTTTCAGGCAAAATTCTTTTAATTGAAGATATTGGGGAACAGCCATATCATATTGACCGTATGTTGCAAAATCTGCGACTTGGTGACGTATTTGCCTCATTATCAGGACTTTTAGTCGGACAATTTACAGAATATGAAGAAGACCTGCTGATGTTGAAAACGGTTTATGAACTTATTTCCGATGCTGTGAGTGAGTACGATTTTCCTGTGTGTTTTAATTTTCCGGCAGGGCATACCGACAACAATTTTCCCGTGATTTTTGGAAAACAAAGCGTTTTATCAATTAATGAAGATGGCGTGAAATTGAAATTTTAAAATGAATATTTCAAACGAACAAAACCCAAAAAGCATTCCAATGGCTTAGGATTGAGAGAAATATAAAAAGTTTGCATGAAAAGTGCTAAATTCAGGTTTTGTATAAGCGAATAATCAATTGAAAAACCTGCATAACCTCCTTTTCTATCAGGATAATAAATAGAGGAGACAGAACCATTCAAGCGCGGAGAAAACGGATAGGTTGCCTGTGTGAAGATATTCCATTTTGCAAACGATAGATTTTTTGCCGACAGTGGCTGCGAATAAATTCCAATAATTCCGTTTCCCAATAGTACATTTTCATCGTTTATAGTATTGTAAAGGGCTTCCGTCTGCAAAAAAAGTGAATTGGAAAAAGTGTAATCCAATCCGACAGATGCAGTAAAGGTATTTTTGGCTTCCCAATCGCTATGCTTTTCTAATGAGTGGAAATACGAAAATTCGCCTCTACAACTGATACCTTTAATGTCGCCCGACCACGCACCTCCAATTACCAAATCGGCAGGAAGATATGAAACAGAATCAGCATAATTATTTTGCGAAAATTTCGTTCCGCCTGCATTGATAACACCTCCAATTACTTGAAAATCAAAGTTTTTCCAATTCCAGCGGTGCATTGCAGCAGCAGTAATTTCATTTTTGTGACTTAACGAAACGGCAAATTCGGAGGATGAAACCGCCGAATGATAATAAATAGCGCGCAAAGCATCGCAGCCGGCACGTTCGGGATAATCAAAATCAAAAAACGAATATGTGTTAAAAATATCATTGGGATTCCACACAAAATTTTGTCCCCAATTTATTCGCTGCCGTCCAAGAGTGAGTGAAATTTTGTTTTTCTCAAACGTAAAATTTAACCTGTCCAAAGACATATTTAAGATTGCATTTTCTCCTCCAAATACGTTCCACGACATATCTACCACTCCTTTGTCGGCATTGATTTGGTTCGCATCTAACATTTGAGAACTGCCGGTGAGCAACCGTGTACGTGCGCTGGCATCAAACCGAAAATTTTTATTAATTTGCCATCCAAAATTCATCCTGTTATGAAGAATATTTTGCCAATAAAATGTTGATGTCGGCTGATTTAGCCAAATTCCGGAGGGCATATCGTTTATATAACCAAAAAATTCCACATTTTGAGCATTCAAAATGCAGAATATACAATTAATTATACAAAATAAAATCGATTTTTTTAACATTATTAACATAAATTTTGGCTAAGAAAAATTAAAAACGATTGCATAATTGCATAATTTTTTTATAGTTGAAAATCAAACACTTAAATAATATTTTCAACACTGCTAACCATTAACAAAATACTGATTTTTTTTGAATAGCAGACAATTTCTGCTAAAATTTTTCTACCAAAATGGCAAAACATTTATTTTGCCTCAAGCCCAAAGGTAAATCCGGCTTGAACTTTTTCTATAAGTTCGGGGATAATATCTTCGTAATTTCCTATAATACCAAAATCGGCGTGGCAGAAAATTGGCGCTTTGGAATTGTTGTTAATAGCAACAATTTTTCCACTTTCCTTTATCCCTGCAATATGCTGAATAGCACCTGCAATTCCGATAGCGATATAAACTTTTGGACGTACTGTTTTTCCGGTTTGCCCAATTTGGCGAGCATATTCGGCAAAACCATTATCAACAACCACACGCGAACAAGCCCATTCTGCCTTAATTCCTTTCTCCTTGAGTGCATCGGCAAGTTGCTGAACGAGTTTCAGTCCATCTCCAACTGTTCCGCGCCCACCGGCAACAATAATATCTGCATCAAAAAGCGATTGTAAGCCACCTTCACCACGTTTGGTTTCAATAATTTGTGTAACAAAATCTTCAGATTTTAATATAGGTTTAAACTCCGAAATCGCCCCTGTGCGCCCCTGTTGCAGTATCGGAACAGGGAAAGTACCTGCACGAGCGGTAGAAATCTGAGGAAAAACAAAACCGAGAATTGTTGCAAGTTTGCTCTCTCCGTATGTAGGACGGCGCGAATGCAAAATAGGACGAATAATCTGTTTGTTCTTTCGGTCAATATAATCGCCCATATCAAGTCCTGTGCAGTCGGCAGTAACGCCGGAACCAGTTTTCATACCAATACGCGGAGCAAGTTCGCGCCCGGCAGTTGTAGCCGCAAAAAGTGCAACTTCCGGCTTCCGTTCATAAATAATTTGAGTAATAATATCCGAAAACGGCAAAACAAGATATTCTTCAAGTTCATCTTTTTCAACAATGATAACCTCATCCGAGCCGTGTTCAAATAATATATTTGTCAACGATTTTATGTTTTTCCCAATTAATACAGTCGAAATTTTTGTATCTCCGCCAAGTTGGTTAGCCAAATGACGAGCGGGGGTGAGTAATTCCAGAGATGGACGTGCGATTTTTACGTTGGTAATTTCAGCCCATGTTAAAATCCCCTTACTTTCACCGCGTATATCTGTCACAGGGAAATCAGGTGCTTCTTTCGCTTCTTTTTCAACCTTCTCCTTTGTCTGCATCACATTGCCGCCTCTTTCCCATTCGGAAATAAAACTGTTGACAAGTTGCTGTTCTCCTTGCCCCGTTGCCAAAGCCACAGGCGGGCGGTCGCTTTCTATATTTGCAATGGCTGCAACAATTGTCGGCGAGCCATTTATTCCGATAAGTTTTTGCTGTTCTTCGGTCATTTTAATATCATCAACCGTCAGAACATTTATTTTTGCAAAACGCGCTTTGATAGCGCCAATTAAGGATGGTTTGCGCGGTTTTACACCTGTTGGGGTAAGGGAAACAAGGCATGGCATCGGCAATTTTAACATTTGATATCCTCCCTCAATAATACGGCGTGCTGTAATTGTGCCGTCATCATTGGAAGTAACGCGCTCAACAAAAGTCGCCTGAGGAATACCTATACTTTCGGCAACCTGCGAAGGAACATGTGCCGTATCACCATCGGAAGTTTGCCTTCCTGCAAAAATGATAAACGGCTCTTTGCTGTCTTTGGTAAAACCGAGATGTTTGAGCATCGTACTGATAGACAATCCGGTTGCATAAGTATCGGAGCCGCCTAACTTTCTGTCCGACAACAGGTATGCCTCATCATAACCCATTGAGATTGCTGTTTTCAAAGCCGCTTCAAACGAACCGGGACCCATCGAACATGCAATCATACGTGCATCCGGATGCTGTTTTTTCAACTGTAAACCCGCCTCAAGTCCAAATTGGCAGTCAATATTGATAATGGATTTTGCTTTGGTTCTGTCCATTAGTCCGTCATCGCCCATTCTCATCTCCGAAGGCAGCGGAACTTGCTTGATTAATGAAATTATTGTCATATATGTTATCCAAATTATTGCATAATTTAAAGGCGCAAAGTTAAAAAACTTTTTTGAATTAGAAAAAAAATGATAAAAATATCAAAAACGATATTAAAATTAAAAATTTCAAGTAAATTTGCAATAAAATTTGCACGAAATGAACGACTCAATCACATATATTTTCAATATCCTTACAAACTTTTATTTTGATAAAAAAGATGAAAGTTTATTTGCTTATATTTCGGATGAAAATGAGTTTGAAAAATACAAAATTGTAATCAGGAAGTCGGATTTTTTTGACAAAACGGTTTTTCATACAAAAAAATCGTTACCAGCCCTCCCTTTGAAAATCTGGGAAAATATTCCGCTCCTGTTTGGCGAACCTACGGTTGAAAAACGCACAGATACGATTATTTTAAATGCCGATATTATTGCCTCAAGTTTTTTCTTACTCTCACGTTATGAGGAACTTATAAATAAAAAACGTGATGAACACGGACGTTTTTTAGCAAAAGAATCTCTACCTTTTCGAGCAAAATTTTTACATAGACCAATAGTTGATGAATATGGAGTTGCTTTTCGTAATTTGTTGAGAAAAAATGGAATAGCAATTCCTGCTGAAAAAACAGGAATTAACAAAATATATTTGACGCACGATGTAGATTATTTAGCGCATTATCGTAATATCCGAAGCGTTTTGGGCGCTGTTTTTCGTAAACAAAATGCAGGAATTGCTCTGAAAACTTTTTTCGGCAAATTAGAAAATGACCCTTTTTATACTTTTCCATTCTTCTTTGAACAAAATAAACGTTTGAAAACCAAAGATATAGAACAAATTGCTTTTGTGCTTGTCGGAAATAAAATTGAAAGAGAAGATAGAACTCATTATAAATTGTTCGGAAATGATTTTAGGAAATTTGTTTCTTTTTGTGATGAAAATCAGGTAAAAATTGGCTTGCATACAAGTTATGCAGCCGCACGAAATTCCAATCTAATTGAAAAAGAAAAATCATCACTTGAAAAGACAACTGCGAGCATAATTACCTCAAACAGAAATCATTATCTTTGTAACATTGAGCCGTGCGATTTTGAAAATTTTATAAATGCAGGCATAACCGACGATTTTACAATGTCTTATGCCGATATTGCCGGATTTCGACTGGGAACTTGCCGCAATGTTCGTTGGATAAATCCTGAAAATCAGAAAGTTACATCACTTGTTTTGCATCCGCTTACTGTAATGGATGGCACATTGAGCGATGACCGTTATATGAATTTGTCTGAAAATCAGGCATTTGACTATGTAAAAATGCTGATTGACAATACTTCATATTACAATGGAGATTTATGTTTGCTTTGGCACAATACGTCTGTTGTTGAAAACTCAAATAATTATCACATAAGTTTATACAAAAAAATTATTGATTATCTCGAAAAATAAAACCGATGAAATATAAGATTGAAAATATAAATCAAAAAATCGTTTTTTATCTGTTACTCGCCTGTTTTTTGGTAATTTTTCTGTTTTTTCCAAACAGGAATCCGCTTTCCGATTCTCTGAATTATGCCGGAAACGTGCGATGGAACGGGTTATTGTTTTTCCCTCATCATTTGTTGTATTGCTGGTTTAACTCGCTGATAAACAATTTATTACAGCAGATTCATATTAATGTCGATACCTTGTCGATGATGGAATTTACCAATGGAATTTTTGCTGTTTTTTGTCTTTTAATTTTTCAAAAAATCCTGTTGCTGCAAAAAAACGATGATAAACGTGCAAATATTTGGATTTTTTTTGCTGCGTGCAGTTTTGGTTTTATGCGTTTTGCTGTTGAGGCGGAGGCGTATATTATTCCGATTTTCTTTTCGTTAGTTGCTACTTATTTTTTCATTAAATATCTGAAAAATAATAAATTACAAAATATTGTTTTTTCATCATTAATAATTTCTTTGGCAGTTTTGTTTCATCAAATTGCGCTTATTTTTGGCATTGGAATGTTTGTGGGTTTCATTTTTACGAAAAAACTGAAACATATTTTGTTGTTTGCACTTCCAACTTTAATTGTTTTGATAATTTATTCATTAATAATGGTTTATGTAAATGATACGCCATTTTCCATTAAGAATTTAGTCTTTTTTGTTGCTGATTTTTACACTTCGCCCGATGCAAATATTAATTTTGGACTGCAAAATTTTGTGCTTTTGGCAATTGGTTTTGTTCGAACTTTTTTTCAAATCAATGGTATTGTACCTTACGTTTTTAAATTTATTCCTGCATTTTATATTGTGGCTGTTAGTATTGTAATTTGTTTATTTTCAGCGATTTATTATTTGAAAAACTTAAAATTTAAAAAGGAAGAAAAGTTAAGAAATGATAAATTTTCTTCAACTTATGCTGTGGTTTTTGTATTGCTTTTGATTTTTGCGCTCATCTCCGAGGGGAATAGCGAATTTTTAGTTGCTCTGCCTTTTATTATTCCATTTTTTATTGAAAAATTCATTATTTTTGATAAAAAAATCATAATTTATCTATCAATTTCGATGTTTTTATGGAATTTTTGTTTTGGAATTTTCCCAAATAATCATTTTAACATTGAAAATAATCAAGCCGAATCCACTTTTGTAAGAGAAAATCCAAATAAGATTTTTATTTTTAAAAATAAAATGGGTATTGACGCACAATTTTACTATAATTATGGCTATGATATTCCCAATCAAATTATTGATTTACAGAAAGATAATACAATTTTAGATTCATTGAGAAATTCACAAGAAACAATTTACACCGATATATTAACAAAGAAAATTCCCTACAATCGCGCTTCATATTTTGAGAATAATAATATTAATAAATTATTGTTTATCAATAAAATACATACTTTTTCTTCAGATATGGGCAGTTTCTCTGTTGATGAGGTAAAAATTCGCTAAATTTCATTATTTTTGCACAATGAAAAAACGAATTATCATTTCTGTTACCAACGATATTTCCACCGACCAGCGAGTGCTAAAAGTGGCTAACACCTTGTTTGAAAACGATTTTGACGTTTTGCTGGTCGGCAGAGAATTGTCTAATTCTCTGCCGCTTAATTTGCCTTTCCAAACAAAACGTATGCGCCTGATTTTCAGAAGGAAAGTCTTTTTTTATGCTGAATTTAACATTCGTTTGTTTTTTTTGTTAATTCGTTCAAAAGCAGATATTTTTTTAGCAAACGATACCGATACAATTTTGGCTAATTATTACGCATCAAAATATAAAAAAACAAGATTAATTTTTGATGCACACGAAATTTTTCCGGAAACGCCTGAACTTCAACATCGTAAATTTGTAAAAAAGGTTTGGACAAAAATAGAAAGTTCCATCTTTCCAAAACTCAGAAGTACATACACCGTAAGCCAGTCCGTTTCGGATTATTATCGCCGTTTGTATAGAATGCGAATGCAAGTTGTGCGTAATGTGCCTTATTTTCAAAAAGTTACAGAGGAAAAAGGTAAATTTTTTATTCCAAATAAAAAAATTATTCTCTATCAGGGTGCAATAAATGTCGGGCGCGGGCTTGAGTGGGTTATTGATGCGATGCCATACGTAAATAAAAATGTTTTGCTGGTGATTATAGGCGAGGGCGATATAAAGCGAAAACTTATGGAAAAAGTTGCAAATATGAAACTTATGAACCAAGTTACTTTTTTCGGTAAAAAGCAACCGGACGAACTTTTTCGTTATACAAAAGGGGCAGACATTGGGCTTTGCCTGCTCGATAATATTGGGTTAAGTTACTATTATTCATTGCCTAACCGCATTTTTGACTATCTACGGGCGGGAGTTCCAGTGCTTGCTACAGATTTCCCGGAAATTCACGATTTTGTCAATACTTACAATACCGGCGTTTTGATTGACCATTACCAACCGAAATTTTTAGCCAAAATCATAAATGATATGCTTGAAAATAGAATAGATACCTCACGTTTTTATTATCTTGCACAAAAAAACTGTTGGGAAAACGAAGAGAAAATTCTTTTGAAAATCATTAAAGGAAAATTGTAATTTGTTTATTTTCAAATATTTATGCTGTCAATTTTAATTCCAACATATAATTATGATATAAGGAAACTTGTAAATGATTTACATAGTCAGGCAAATATGTTATGTGTTGATTTTGAGATAGTTGTAATAGAAGATGGCTCAAAAAAATATCTTGCGGAAAATAAAAGTGTAGAACATCTATCGTATGTTAAATATTCAATTTTTACGGAAAATATCGGGCGTGCTGCAATTCGTAATCACTTGGCTGACAATGCAGTATATCCATATTTGCTCTTTTTGGATTGCGATGCGGAAATTGCCGGAAGCGATTTTTTGGAACGATATGTGAAATTATTTCAGAAAAATTGTGTAATTTCAGGCGGCAGAATTTATAAAAAAATAATAGATAAAGATTATTCATTAGTTGAAAAATACGGGAAATCGCGTGAGCAATTTAATCCTAAAAACTTGAAAATCAGAGAGAAATACAAAGTCTTTACAACTCCTAACTTTCTGATTGATAAAAATATTTTTAAAAAAGTTCGTTTTGACGAATCAATCAAACAATACGGACACGAAGATACTCTGTTTGGAATAGAATTGCAACGACAAAATATTGATATTCAAATGATTGATAATCCTGTATATCATGTTGGACTTGAGGATAACAGAACTTTTTTGAAAAAAACCGAACTCGGGTTACAAACGCTTCTAAATATTTATAAATCAGGTAAATATCCTGAAATTCAGCAAAATTCAAAAATCCTTTCTTTTTATTTGAAAATAAAAAAACTGCATTTACAAAAAATTATTTCTTTTACTTTTAAAATAATTAAACCGCTGTTAATCAAAAATTTAATTTCAAATAATCCTTCATTTTTACTTTTTGATTTTTATAAACTTGGAATTTTGACAAAAATATCATAATTTTGCCGCCAAATTATTTATTTTTTAACAATTCGTGTGCTTGATAACCACGTTAAAAACAAGTATGAACAAAAAATATTCACCGACCTACCTCTTTTTATCTTTGCTTTTCGCCACCTGTTTAATTGTTGCGAACATTGTCGAACAAAAATTAATCACAATCGGACCTTTTGAGGCAACCGCCGGATTGTTGATTTTTCCGATTTCGTATGTTGTCAATGACCTGATAGCCGAAGTTTGGGGCTATCGCGCAATACGTACAATAATATGGTACGGATTTTTGATGAATTTCATCGCTGTTGCAATATTTCGCTTGGCAATTATTTTGCCGTCGTCGGAAAATTTTACAAATCAGGAAGCATTTTCGTTTGTCATGGGAAACACGCTACGATTGACAATAGCAAGTTTTATTGCCTTTTTAACCGGCTCATTTTTAAATGCTTATATAATGAGTAAAATGAAAATTGCCCAAGCGGGACGTGGATTTTCGTTGCGTGCAATAGTTTCGACACTCGGAGGCGAAGGCGCCGATTCGCTTGTGTTTTTCTCTATTGCGTTTAGCGGAATTATTCCTCTTAAATCGTTGATTTTATTAATATTAACACAAACAGCAATGAAAACTTTTTATGAAATAATTATCCTGCCGCTTACAACTCAAATAGTAAAATTTGTTAAAAAGCATGAGCAAACCAATATTTTTGACAATGATATTTCGTATAATCCCTTTTTTTAAATAAAAAATATATTATTTTTGCAAAAAAAAATATATAAAATGAATTTAGAATTACAAAAAATTCTTTTTATTGATATTGAAACAGTACCGCAAGTGATGTATTACTCAGATTTATCTGACGAAATACAGCATTGTTGGGACGAGAAATTTGCTCAATTGGCAATTAGGCAGCCGGAAAAATTTGCTCAAATCACATCCGCAGAAAGTTTTGAACGTAATGCAGGGATTTATTCGGAATTCGGCAAAATTGTATGTATATCAGCAGGGTTTTTGTTTGAGAAAAACGGGAAAGCGGCTTTTCGTGTAACATCATTTGCCGATGCAAACGAGCGCAATATATTAATTGATTTTAAGAACCTTTTAACAAAATTTTGTAAATCTTCTACTCATACTCTTTGCGGACACAATATAAAGGAATTTGATATTCCATACCTTTGCAGACGTATGATTATCAATAGAATAGAGTTGCCAAAACTTTTGCAGATTGCAGGGAAAAAACCATGGGAACTTCAGTTCTTAGACACGCTTGATATGTGGAAATTTGGCGATACGAAAAATTATACCGCACTAAAACTGCTCACGGCAATTCTCGATATCCCCACTCCAAAAGATGACATTGACGGCAGCATGGTTGCTAATGTTTTTTACAAAGATAATGATTTACAGCGTATTGCAACTTACTGCCAAAAAGATGTGGTGGCAACAGCGCAGGTATATTTGCGACTAAACGGTTTGGAAACGATTGATAATGAAAATATTGAATTTGTATGAAACTCATTTTCAAATATTTAGAGTTAATTTTAATTATTTTTTTTATTTTTTCATGTAAAAATAATAATAAAAATGAAAAACCGACTGTACACACATTGCCGAAAGATACTCTTCGTGTTGTAACTATGTATAGTCCAACATCTTACTTCTTTTTTCAAGATGAATTTATGGGCTTTGACTACGAGTTGGCGCAAAATTTGGCGCAATATATGGAATTGCCGTTGAAAGTTACAGTCGCCGACAACGAGCAGGAAATGGCTGCACTTTTAGATAGTGGAAAAGTAGATATTGCTGCATATAATGTAGTGCAAACCAAAGAGTTAAAGCGCAGTTTAACTTTCGTTTTTCCACAACCCGATTCTTATCTTGTTTTGGTACAACGAGGAGGCAGCAATTCGCTTGCAATTATTTCAGAACTGAACACTAAAACTGTTATGGTTAAGCACAATTCGATTTTTGATGTACGTCTGAAAAGTTTAAATCAGGAAATTGGCGGCGGGATTGATATTGTTTACGCTCCTGATTCTCTTACAAGCGAGGATTTAATTGAACTTGTTGCATTAGACAGCATCGATTTTACGCTCGCATATTACAATACTGCACTGCTTTTCAAACCTGTTTATCGTCAACTTGACTTTTCTTTGCATGTCGGTTTTTATCAACGAAACGGGTGGATGGTTAGTACTCAAAGTGTTGATTTACAAAATATTATTAATAAATGGGAAAACAATAAAAGTACGCAGCAACTTATCAGTCGGCTTCGGCGAAAATATTGGAGACAAAGTATTCAACATTCCGGTAATCAAATTCGCATTCCACACGGCAATATTTCGCCTTATGACAATTATTTTAAAAAATATGCACAAAATATCGACTGGGATTGGCGGCTTGTGGCTGCAGTGGCATTCGCCGAATCAAATTTCAGACCCGAACTTACATCGTGGGCTGGCGCTGTCGGAATAATGCAACTTATGCCTGTCACAGCAAAGAATATGGGGCTTGCTGACTCGGCATTTTACCAACCTGAGCCAAATATTAAGGCAGGAATAAAATATTTGCAACAATTGGAACAAAATTTTAAGATTATTGAAGACCCGACAGAGAGAAAAAAGTTTATTATTGCTGCATATAATGTCGGACCGGCGCATATTTTTGATGCAATTGCTTTGACAAAGAAATACGGGAGAAATCCGCAAATTTGGGATGACAATGTTGAGTTTTTTTTAATCAAAAAAAATGAACCGTATTACTATTCCGACCCGATTGTCAAATATGGACCGGTGCGGGGTGCAAGTGCAGCGGCTTTTGTTAAAAAAATTATGAATACTTTTGATATGTACTCTAAAAAATAATTTTCTGTATGATATTAAAGTATTAAGTAAAATGTTATTATTTTTTATTTTCAAATGATTGTATATAAATTTGGAGGAGCGTCGGTGCGCTCAGCAGAAGGGATAAAAAACATTGTATCAATAGTTTCCAATGTTGTAGATAATTTATTTATTGTTGTTTCGGCAATGGGCAAAACTACCAACGCAATGGAGCGCGTACTTGATTATTTTATGCAAGCCAAAAAAGACGAAGCGCTTGCGCAACTTGCTGATGTAGAGCAATTTCATCGTGAAATTTGCAATCAACTTTTCGTTACAGAAAAAAAAACAGACGAAATTCTAATTCCCATTTTTACAGAGATTAAAGAATTGATTATAAATGGAATAGGCAACGATTACGACCGCTGGTACGACCGTCTCGTTTCTTTTGGTGAAATAATTTCTACAAAAATTATTTCCAATTATTTAATAACGCAAAATATTGATAATAAATGGCTTGATATGAGAAAATTACTTATTACCGACAGTAATTTCCGCGAGGCAAATATCAATATGGAGCAGAGCCGTATTAATTTAAAAAAAGCAGTTGATTTTCAGCAATATACAATTTATACAGGGCAAGGATTTATCGGTGCAAATCACAAAGGCGACCCTACCACTCTTGGGCGCGAAGGTTCAGATTATACGGCGGCGGTTGTAGGGAATCTACTTGATGCTCAAAGTGTTACAATCTGGAAAGATGTACCGGGAATTTTGAATGCAGATCCGAGAATTTTTTCTAACACGGTTTTAATACCGGAACTTACTTATGCCGATGCTGTAGAATTGGCTTACAGCGGAGCGCAAATTATCCACCCCAAAACTATTAAACCTCTTGAAAATGAGAATATTCCGCTTTATGTGCGCCCATTTTACACGCCGGAGCAGTTTGGTTCGGTGATAAAACGGCAAATAACGCACTCTATTGATATTCCTGTACTGATTTTGCGTGTAAATCAAGTACTTGTAAGTTTGCGCCCGCGAGATTTTTCGTTTGTACTTGAGGACAGTTTGTCGCACGCCTTTGGCGTTCTCAACAAACATAGAATTAAGGTCTCGCTCATTCAAAGTTCTGCCGTAAGTATTTCTGTATGTGTTGATAACACTCGCTATTTGCCTGTCGCACTCGACGAACTTTCCAATGATTACAGCGTAACTTATAATTATAACCTTGAACTTTTGACCATCCGCGGTTCAAATGCTCAGGTCGAGGCAGAAACTACTGCGAATAGGGAAATTTTGCTCTCACAACACACGCGCAGAATAGCAAGATTTTTAATGAGAGAAAAAAAATAGGTATCTTATTATTTTATGCACAGAATTTTAAAATATTTTCCTTCACTTTCCAAAGTGCAAATAGTGCAGTTTGAGGCACTTTTTGCGCTTTATTCCGATTGGAATGCAAAAATAAATGTGATTTCGCGGCGCGACATAGACAATTTGTATATTCATCACGTTTTACATTCATTATCTATTTCGCAAATAATTAATTTTAAAAATAATACGAAGATTTTAGATGTTGGTACCGGTGGCGGTTTTCCAGGTATTCCGCTTGCAATTTTGTTTCCAAATGTTAATTTCATTTTAATTGACAGCGTGGGCAAAAAAGTGAAAGTATCTTCTGAAATTTCAAAATCGTTGGAACTAACAAATGTTGAAATAAAGCAATTGCGCATTGAACAAGAGAATGAAAAATTCGATTTCGTTGTTAGTAGGGCAGTGCTGCCACTGTTTGATTTAGTTAAAATAATTAAAAAAAACATTTCCAAAGAACAGAAAAATACCTTACCAAATGGATTAATCACTCTTAAAGGTGGAGAATTAGCACACGAAATTTTGCCATTTAAAAATATTGCGGAAACTTATGAAATAAGTGAATTTTTTTCAGACGAATATTTCAAAACAAAGAAAATCGTTTATGTGCCGATTCCTGTGAAACATTAGCTATTTGAACTCTATTGTAACATATTAAAATACAATTATATAGATTCATTTTTTTATTACTATTTCAGTATTTTTTCAATGCAAATTTGTAAGCTGTCTTCCCAATATGGGATTTCTATTGATTTATACGTTTGTTTTATTTTGCTTTTATTTAGTACGCTGTAGAACGGACGCGTTGCACGAGAAGGAAAATTTTTACTTTCAATGGGGCTGATGTAGCAGGTTGCAATTTTTGCAATACGATGAATTGCCTTTGTAAAATCGTACCAACTTATTGCTCCTTCGTTTGAAAAATGATAAATTCCACCAATAAATTTCTCCGAATCAATGATTTGCATAATTGTTTTGGCGAGGTCGGCAGCATAAGTGGGCGTCCCAATCTGGTCGGAAACTACATTCAAAGTTTTGCGCTCGTTACCTAATTTCAACATTGTTTTTACAAAATTATTTCCAAATGAAGAATACAGCCACGAGGTGCGAATGATTAATGCGTCAGGACAGATTTTTTGCAAAATCTGCTCGCCTTCAAGTTTGGATTTTCCATAAATTGAAGTCGGGTTGACAGGCATAGTTTCGATGTATGGCAGATAACTTTTCCCGTCAAAAACATAATCGGTAGAAATATGTATAATATTTATATTATAATAGTTAGCAATTTTTGCTAAATTTTCAACAGCATCGCGATTAATTTTATAACAAAGTTCGATATCGTCTTCTGCCTTGTCCACAGCGGTATAAGCGGCGCAATTTACAATAATATCAACTTCTGTATGGCTGAAAAACTCACGCAAATCATCGTTGCTGGTTATATCAAGTTCTGCAACATCGGTGAAAATGAAATTGTAATGATTTTCATAACTTAATGAAAGCAAGCGTATTTCATTGCCAAGTTGTCCATTGCTGCCTGTTATTAGGATTGTTTTTTTCATTTTGATTGTATAAAATTAATTTTCTTTTTCCCAAATTTTTTATCTATTTTCAAAAATGGAATTATCAGCCAAGTTGTTAAAGAACAGAACATTATAAAAACAAAAAAATGTTCGTAACCCATTTTTTCCTGCAGCCACCCCGAAATCATTCCCGGCAACGACATACTCAACGCCATAAAAGCTGTACAAATAGCATAGTGAGCCGTTTTGTGCTGTCCGTCTGAAAAATAAATTAGGTAAAGCATATAGGCTGTAAAACCAAAACCGTAACCAAATTGTTCAAATGCAACTGATATGTTTATAAGTAGGAAGTTAGTTGGTTGAAAATACGCCAAATAAACATAAACCAAATGAGGCAAAGTAATACATAGAGCCATAGGTAAAAGCCAGTATTTTAATCCTTTATATGAAATTGCAATACCACCTACTATACCCCCAAGTATCAAAGCAATAACACCTACTGTGCCATAAACAAAGCCAACTTCTTCGGTCTCAAGCCCTAAACCGCCGATTTTACGCGGGTCGAGCATAAAAAGCGACGAAATATTTGCCAGCAATGCCTCGCCAAAACGATAAAGCAACATAAAAGTTATTGCAATCCAAACCTGTTTTTTTTGAAAAAATGAAATAAAAGTTTGCCTAAATTCAGCCAAAATATTTTTTGCCGAACTGTTGGTAGCATGTTTGTCGAAAATGGACATTGGCAGTATAAAACGGTGATACACAAATAATAACAAAAAGATTCCTGCTAAAACAAAAAAGATTATACTCCATGCAAAATGAATTTTTCCTGTTACTTTTTCCAGCATTCCCGCAAACATTATCAAAAGCCCTTTGCCCAAAACATTGGCAAAACGATAAAAAGTGTTGCGGATACCAACATAAAACGATTGTTGATTGCTGTTGAGCTCGAGCATATAAAAACCGTCGGCAGCAATATCATGTGTAGCACTGCCAAACGCCAATAAAATAAACATTGCCAAAGTTGCCTGCAAATAAAACGGCGCAGGTATCAACAAGGCTACACCAGCCAAACCCGCACCTAAAAACAATTCGGTAACAACAATCCACCAACGTTTTGTTTTAAGTAAATCTACAAACGGACTCCAAATACCTTTGAAAACCCACACAAAACCGATAATGCCTGTAAATAACCCAATTTGTGTGTTAGATAAACCGAAGCGCTTATACATAATTCCCGCAACGGACATTACAACCACATAAGGTATGCCTTCGGCAAAGTAAAGTGTTGGTATCCAAACCCACGGAGAATGCTTTTTTTTGAGTTTATTCATTGAATAAAATCATTTATATTTAATGAAATTATTATCTTAAAATAAAAATTATTGCAAAATTAAATATTTTTCTTGCAACAAACAACGTTCTCTTTCAACATTCTATTCTCTCTTGTGTAATGCACTACCCTCAAAACTTGCGCCCAACGGCTCGGTGGCTTTGTGCGGGCGGGGTTTCGCAAAGGCTCGGACGGGAGGCGAACTCCCAAATTCCTGCGAAGTGTCCCACGAAACAACGCCCCCGCTTACGCCAAACTGCCTATTAGGTGTTCGGCACTTTGCCCTTATATTATCAACTTTTATTTCTACTTCGCCGTCCAAAGTTGCCCCTATCATTGTGTTGCATCAATAATTAATTGTTTTGTCGGAGGGTTAGTATCAAATTTAAACTTGGGTGCTATCTTTTTTATAAATTCTTTCGTTTGTGGCATTAGATACAATTTTGATTTTGTAATAGTATTATCCCAATATGCCGCAAAATATAAGTATAAATGCTTTTCTATTTTTTTTATTTCTTTACTATTATTACTATTATTGACGAGATAATATGAATTACATTTTTCTAAAAGACCTTTATCCTTAGGTTTATATATTTCACTGCCCAAAATAATAAATCGATTTTTGCATTTACTATCTTGAAATGTGGATTTAGTTGTATTCATATCAAAAAAGTCAGATTCATTTTCTGTAATTTTAAATCCTAATGATTCTTCAAACAAAGTTCTTGTAGAACTACCCTCAGAAGTTCTGAATAACTTAATACTATCTTTTCTTGTTCTTGCTAATAAATCGCTCAATTCTTTAATTGTAATGAATTCACCTTGCTTGTTAAATAAGGTCTTGGGATGAACAATAACCATAAGAGGATCGTCCTTTAGATATAATCGAACAATCATTCCTATGTTATCGTAAAAATCGTCCCTTTCCTTTTGTCCCATAATAAGAGTGTCGCCGGCTTCCATAGCTGACATAACTATCCAACTAAGATTCTCTCCTTGTTGGGGACGTTTTTCTTCTCGTAAAGCTTTTAATGCAGGAATAGTTGGAATGGGCATAGATACAACATCTTTCAATAAAGTAGAATCTTTATCTATGTCTTTCAAATGTTCATATACTGTACCACTACCAACCAACAATAAGGTATTTCTATTTTTTTCTTTGTTTAATTTTTCGACCCAATTTGGAGTACAGAGATTTGTAACAAGTAAAGAAATAACAAGGGTCAAAACAGTACAGATAATAGTGAAAAGAACTCCTCTTGTAAAATTCAATGTAAATTGCGCACTCTTAGTGTATACTACTTCTGTTTGTTCTTGCTGATTAGCATTTTGTACCTCGCCATTTTGTAATGTTTTTTTTGTAGCCATAATATTTTCCATTTTAATTTATTAATAAATATTTATTACACATATTTTCCATTTTATCCTATCATTGTCCCCCACAATCTCTCCTGCTGATGTCTAAATAGCCGATATCTGCAAGTATATGCACACAATAATAAAAATTTTACGACCTTCTTTTATCGTTTTCTTCACGCGGTGGACGCGGCATTAACACACGCATTGAGAGTTTGAATTTGCCTGTTTTTTCGTCAATATCAAGCAACTTAACTTTTACCGTATCGCCTTCGTGCAGTCCAGCCTGTTCAACAGTTTGCAACCGCCGCCAGTCCATTTCCGAAATATGAAGTAATCCCTCTTTACCCGGCATAAATTCCATAAATGCGCCATAAGGCATAATAGATTTTACTTTTGCCTCATAAACTTCTCCAATTTCGGGAATTGCCACAATACCTTTAATCATAGCAACAGCAGCTTCAATTCCTGCTTTATTGCTTGATGCAATTTCCACACGTCCCTGTTCTCCAATTTCTTCAATAGCGATAACAGTGCCTGTTTCCGCCTGCATATTTTGAATAATTTTACCACCGGGACCAATCACTGCCCCAATCATTTCTTTTGGAATAAACATAACCACAATGCGCGGAGCATGGGGCTTTAGGTCTTCGCGCGGTTCGGCAATGGTTTCTGTTATTTTATCCAAAATATACATACGTCCATCGTGTGCCTGCTTCAATGCCTGTTCGAGAATTTCGTAAGAAAGTCCGTCAACTTTTATGTCCATTTGGGTTGCAGTAATTCCATCTCTGGTACCTGTAACCTTAAAATCCATATCACCGAGATGGTCTTCGTCGCCAAGAATATCTGAAAGAACTGCAAAGTTTTTACCTTTATTTTCAGAAATTAATCCCATAGCAATACCAGAAACGGGTTTTCTTATTTGTACTCCTGCATCCATCAGAGCCAAAGTTCCTGCACAAACTGTTGCCATAGATGAGGATCCGTTTGATTCCAAAATATCTGAAACAACACGAATAACATAAGGATAATCATTAGGAATCATTGGTTTTAATGCTCTGTAGGCAAGATTTCCATGCCCGATTTCGCGACGACCGATGCCGCGAGAAGGACGCGCTTCGCCGGTAGAAAATGGCGGGAAATTATAATGCAGCAAGAACCTGTCTTTGCCCTGTACAAGAGCATCATCAACTATTTTTTCGTCAAGTTTTGTTCCCAAAGTAACCGAAGTAAGCGATTGTGTTTCGCCGCGTGTAAAAACTGCCGAGCCATGAGGACCTGGCAAATATCCCACTTCGCACCATATCGGGCGAATATCTGTGGTTTTGCGTCCATCAAGGCGTTTCCCTTCGTCAAGAATTGAACGGCGCATTGCCTCTTTTTCTACTGCATGATAATATCTGTCGATTAAAGGTTTCTTTATTTCCAAATCAGATTGGTCAAGATTCAAATTTTCAATATATTCTTCCTTTACTTTTTCAAAATTTTCACTCCGAGAATGTTTGTCCGTATTACATGCTGTTGCGAGCACGTATGCCTTATCAAATGTTTTATCCCAAATATTTTTTTTCAGGTCTTCATCATTTTCTTCGTGGCAATATTCACGTTTTTTTAGTTTACCAACGGCTTCCATTAATTCTAATTGAACTTGGCAATGAACTTTTATTGCCTCGTGCGCCACTTTCATTGCAGCAAGCAGGTCGTCTTCCGAAACTTCTTTCATTTCACCCTCAACCATCATAATATTGTCAATGGTAGCAGCAACAATAATATCCATATCCGCATCTTCAAGTTGGGAAAAAGTTGGATTAATAACAAATTCACCATTTATTCGTGCCACTCGTACCTCAGAAATCGGACCTCCAAACGGAATATCCGATACTGCCAAAGCAGAAGAGGCAGCCAATCCGGCAAGGGCATCAGGCATATCAATGCCATCGGCAGAAAAAAGCATAACATTTACAAATGTTTCGGCATGAAAATCATCAGGGAAAAGTGGTCTCAACGCCCTATCAACCAGACGCGACACAAGGATTTCATAATCGGAGGGGCGTCCTTCGCGGCGGGTAAAACCGCCGGGGAAACGTCCATTGGAAGCAAATTTTTCTTTATAATCAACCGAAAGCGGCATAAAATCCGTTCCGGGAACTGCATCTTTGGCAGCGCAAACCGTTGCCAGCAACATTGTGTTGCCCATTGTTACCATCACCGAGCCGTCAGCCTGCTTTGCCAATTTGCCCGTTTCGATGGTGATTGTACGTCCATCACCCAGTGTGATGGTTTTTGTAACTACATTCATTTTAAATTACAATTATTTTTTATTACTTATTTTTTCGGGTACAAAAGTACAAAAAATAATTGGAAATTTGGAACTTCCAAATATTTGTGTTTGTTTATAATTTCTTTGCCTGCAAAGCTTTTTGGCATAAAAATTGCTAACTTTACAAAAATTTTCTAAAAACGATGCCTATATCCGAAGCTCTTCTACAACAACAACTTACCGACCCGAAAAATCGTGATACAGCATTTTCGGAGTTGATAATGCTGTATCAGGAGCGACTTTATTGGCATATTCGTAAAATGCTTCTCAACCACGAAGATACCAATGACACACTGCAGAACACTTTTCTAAAAGCGTGGAATGGACTCGATAGTTTTCGCGGCGATTCTTTGCTCTCCACTTGGCTTTATCGCATCGCTACTAACGAATCTCTTACATTCCTTGTAAACAAACACACCCGCGCTGCGCTGACAAACACCGACTACGAAGACGAAATGTTACAAAATCTAACTGCCGACAATTATTTTGATGGGAACAAGGCAGAATTGTTGCTGCAAAAAGCAATTTTGACTTTACCGGAAAAACAACGGTTAGTTTTCAATATGAAATATTTTGACGATATTACATACGAAGAAATGGAAAAAATAACAGGAACTAGCGTCGGCGCACTAAAAGCATCGTACCACCATGCAGTGAAAAAAATCACCGATTTTGTGAAAGAAATCGGTGATTTTGTGTGATAAAAGTTAAAAAAATATCAAATATGTGTTACATACAAGGGGATGTCTGTTTTTAGCACCATATTATATGCTAAACTAGGATTCAAGATGCGTGAAATCAAATTTCGTTTTTTAGCATTGAAAGCAAACATATCAATTTTGTTTTCGGAAAGGAAATTAGTTATTGCTGCATCGCTACTCTGCGAATTTACAATTTTGTAATTTGTTATAATATTTGTATAATGCGTTGTAAAATACGCTTTTATGCCTTCAAGCATAATTTCGTTCCATTTTTGTTGCTTTTCTGATATATGAAGGAAAAAAAATTCAAGTTTTTTATCTGTAAACAAATTCAACAGCGTATCAATGGCAATTAAATCTTTTTGGTCGAAATTTGTGAGGAATGTAATTCGTTTAATATCTGTAATTTTTGTCAGATTAGACTGTACCGGAACAGCAATTACCGGTGATACACTCGCATCCAAAACCTCACCTGTAACGCTCCCTATCAAATCCTCGGAAATTTTTCTGCCGTGTGTTCCCATTACCACAAGGCGCGGACGATGACGGCGACAATAATCAATAATTGTTTCATCGGCAGCGCCTTCGGCAAGTTCGATACTGAATTCAATATCAGGAATTTCGCCTTTTGAAATACGTTTTTTCAGAAGATTTTCAAAATTTTTTTTATCGCCCTCTGCCATAGAGGTTACGCGCCGAAACTGCTCAGAATTACTCAATGTATAAATATTCGTATCTCTGAAAGTTGAAATATTAAAAGACGGAACCGAATACACATAGAGCAGTGTAATTTTTGCTTTCAATGCCGCAGCAAAAACGAACCCGAAATCAATAGTTTTTTGTACAAAATCGGCAAAATCAATAGGAATAAGGATAAAATTGTGTTCTTTTGAAATATCATCATCTTTTTGCGTTTCCCACGCCTTTTCCACATCTTCAACAATGCTCAGCGCACGTGGCAAGTCGTTTTCGTCAATGCGGATGCGCACTCCAACACCAACCGCAGGAACATCAATATTTATATTTTGAATAACGGTTTCTATACTGTTACGTTCTAATTCCTGCTTAATTTTTTCAGCACGTTTGGAAGTACGAATAGCAAGAGTAACAAATTTTTTTTCCATGTTATTCTAGTTTAAAATTAAAAACTTTTTTTCGCAAAAAATGGAAATGTGCATCAAACATTGTACGTTAAACAAAAATTTAACTTCTTCGCCCACCTAAAAAAATCATAATATAATACAGCAGGGTTGCTAACGAGCTAAGCGCAGCAACAACATAAGTGTAAGCAGCTGATTTTAAAGCATCTTTTGCTTGCGGGTACATTTCACCGTCAACAATGTTCGACTCTTCGAGCCAACCCAATGCACGACGGCTTGCATCAATTTCCACAGGTAAGGTTACAAAACTAAAAAGCGTTGTGAGTGCAAAAAGCACGATTCCTGCAAACATTAACTGTGGAAAAACGTGTAACAAAAACATTCCTCCAAGTAGTATCCACATCACCCATTTTGACGAAAAACTTACCACAGGGACAAGTTTAGAACGCAGTATCAGCGGTGCGTACGCTTTTTCGTGCTGCAAAGCGTGTCCGCATTCGTGGGCGGCAACTGCTGCAGCCGCAATACTGTTAGACAGATAAACACTTTCACTTAAATTCACGGTTTTGTTTGTCGGATTGTAATGGTCGGTCAAATGTCCGCTAGTTTGCGTAATTTGAACATCATAAATTCCATTGTCACGCAACATTTTTTCTGCCACTTCACGTCCTGTCATGCTGTTCAAAGTTGGTATTTGCGAATATTTTTTGAATTTTGACTGCATACGTGCTTGCACAATCCAACTTGCAACGGCTGTTCCTATAAAAATTATCCAATATATGTTCATAATATCAATAATTTAAAATGTTATTAATTAATAAGTTAAAAAAAATAAATTTGATTATATAATTGAATGCAAATTTACGCAAAATTTTTGAATAATAAGAATGTCAAACAGGTTAGCCTGCATAATTCTTCAAATTATTTGGAACATTGGAAGTAATTTGTTAATTTTGTGATAGTTAATATCATCAAAAACAACAAATTAAGACACCCAATAATATATAATTTGATAATTTTTAGAGTGCAAACGTACAAATTTTTATCACGATAATTGTATATAAATTCACACTATTTTATGTGCAAGTAAAACTTGTGTTTATGTATGCCTCTTTCATTGATTTTTAATAATTTAAAAATTTTATTATCTTTTTAAATTATTAAGAACCTATATTAAACTATTAAACTATTAAATATTAGATTATTATATCGCTTTTAACACTCAATCTAAAAACTAGTACAGTTCTCATACTGCAACAATTTTTAATCATACAGAAAAATTCTAAGTTTACAATATTCCATTTTTCTACTTAACATTGCTGTCGTTTTATAACGATGACTTGGTAAAATTAATCTGCCTGCCTTGATTGAAGTGAACGTTAATTTGCAGCATAGTCATCTTTTTTATATAAATTTTTTTAGGCCTTTTTCAACTTTCAAAAATAAATGAAAAGGTGCAGTCCCGATTTTTAAAAGTTGATAAATCCTTTTATGGCGCGGATATTTTGCAGTTGTCTTAAAATATTCCCAATTTATCAGTTGACGCAATTGCTGGTCGTTGTTCCCATATTTTTTTATTTCGTCGGGCATAAAACCTTTGAAATATTCACCCGCTATTTCTCTGTAAACAACGCTTTTATCTACTTTTTGGGGAATAAAAAACTCCGCATGCAAATTTGCAATATTAACCATATCAAAAACACGTTTCGGATTGACATTTTGCGTGATGCTTCCCTCTCTTATTCTGTAAAAATACAAAATATCAGGTATAACTTTCACATTTTCAGCGTAATAACAACAAATAGGCGTAAAAAGATTGTCTTCGTGAAAAATGCCTTTTTTGAAAAATAAATTATTTTCTATCAAAAATTCTCTTCGATAGAGCCTTAAAACCACACAAACAAAATGAAATTTTCGAGTTACAAGTGCATATTTGTTGTAATATTCCCAGCCTGTAAGTTTTTCTTCCAAAATGCCATTATCGGGCGTTTCTATTTTGCCGTCTTCAAAAAAGCGTTCTCCGTTGAATGCAATAAAATCCTGATTATCAATGTTATTATTCAAAATTTCGAGAGCATTTTCTGCAATCCAATCGTCGCTGTCGAGAAAAAGAATATAATTGCCTTTTGCCACTCTTATACCTGCATTCCGGGCATCCGACAGTCCTCCATTTTTCTGGTTAATAATTTTGAAATCCCATTGTTTTGAAATTTTAAAATTATTAATTATTTCCAAAGAATTATCGGTAGAACCGTCGTTTACACAAATCACCTCAAAATCTGTAAATGTTTGATTTTGTAGTGATTGCAGACATTGTTCCAAATATTTTTCTACATTATAAACCGGTATGACAATTGAAAATTTCATTTATTTTTGCAACTATCGCGTTTCCGAATGCTCTTCTGGTATTTGAAAATAAGGAGCAAATTTCTCATGATCAGGCATATATTTCTTCAACATCACATTTTCGTTATATTTATCAAATAGTTGCAATGCCTGTTGCAGCACACTGAAATTATTCATCAAATCACGCTCTATGCTTTCACGCTGACCTCTGTTCAACGAAAAACCCCAGTTCAAATATTGGTTGTTTTGCCTGAGAAAATCATCAAGATAAAGGTTGGCTTTTTGGTGATCGCCGGTGCGATAGTAGTCAGCCGCCAGATATAAAATAATATTATCGTAACCTGTTGTTTGCGGTGGGAAAACCTCAAATTGCTTATCTAAAACATTATGCGCACGAGTACTGTCACATCTGGCAAGCAAAACATCTACCAAGTTTAAAAAAATTATTCTATGGGACGACACCATACGGCGTACCGTTTCGTCGGAATATACTTTTGGGTCAGCAACATTTCCATATTTGAATTTTGTCATCAAATTTTCGTATGTCTTTTCCACATCAACACTCGAAGAACGGTTAGTTGTATTTATCGGCAAAACCTGATAAGCCATTCCTGTTATTACAAATTGCCCATTTTTATCCAAACCAAGATAATTAGAACTTCCAACTGTTGAGGCAAAATACACTGGGCGTTTCCACTTATTTGAATTAAGGATATCAATCACTATTAAATCACCTTTTGTCATTGCATTGTTGAAATTGAATTTTATTTGCGGGATAATTTCGGCACGGCGGCTTTCGGGTAATGCGCCTGCTGCAATGACCGAGTCGGCATTGACTGAAATATAAATTTGATTTGTAGGCAAATAAGCCGAGCCATCGGGCAATTTAGTACTTTTATCCGAATTTTTAATAAAATTATACGCCAAATCTACATCTATTGGTTCTTTGAGTATGTTATTAACTTGAACATAATCATTTGTCCCTGTAATATAATCTTTTCTGTCGAAACTTATCGGTAGCGGTGCAGATTCGTAAGATGCGCGTTTCATCTGGTCGATATACCAGTCGGTCTGAATGTACGAAAGGTTGCAAACGCGCACGTCTGGACGCACGCCCTCAACTTCCTGATTGTACCAAAGGGGGAAAGTATCATTGTCTCCATTTGAAAAAATTATTGAGTTAGGTTCGCAGGAATTAAGATAATTTGCACCAAAATCACGCATAGCATATTTCCCGGAGCGGTCGTGGTCATCCCAATTTTGCGTTGCCATTTGCACTGGAACAACAAGGCAAAGCACCGTTGCCGCTATTGAAGCAACAAGGGGAGGAATTTTTATTTTTTCTAAAAATGAAATAATCCCCAACACTCCTATTCCAATCCAAATAGCGTAAGCATAGAATGAACCGGCATAGGCATAATCACGTTCTCGCGGTTGTAGAGGTGTTTGATTTAAATAAAGGATGATTGCTATTCCGGTCATAAAAAATAAAGTAAAGGTAATCCAAAAGCCATATTTGCCGTTTTTATTTTTAAATACTTGATAAACAAGCCCTAAAACTCCGAGCAAAAACGGCAGCATATAATAAACGTTGTGTCCCTTATTATTTTTTAATTCATCGGGATAATCCTTATTAATTCCTGCACGCCCTTTGTCAATGAAATTAAAACCTGTGATCCAGTTTCCCTTATCAATCTCGCCATTCCCTGCCAAATCGTTTTGCCTGCCGCTGAAATTCCACATAAAATAGCGGAAATACATATAATTGAGTTGATAATTAAAGAAATACGTCAAATTGTCAAAAAATGTAGGAATAACATCTGTACGGGTTCCGTCAATGTATTGATATCTAATTGTTTTCCCTGTCATATTAGACCATGCTTTATATTCGGAACTATGTCCGGCAGCGCGTGAATACATTCGAGGAAAAAGTGTGTTAAAAGCATCGACAAAAACAACATCCTGTTTATTCCCTACAACAACATATTTATCTTTTTGATTTTCAGAATCTTTTGCAATTTTTTCGTAAATTGCGGCACCATTTTTTATTTTGGTACGATACATTCCATCTCCTGCACTTTCATAGTCAGGGACGGCATTGAAATATTCACCGTAAAAAAGCGGACGGTCGCCATATTGTTCGCGGTTAAGATATGATTTTAACGAAAAAACGTTGTTAGGTGCGTTCTGATCCATTGTTGGCTTTGCCGACGAGCGTATCATTATTATTCCAAAAGTTGAATAACCTATTAACATAACAACAGCCATTACAATAATTGTATTGAGCCATTGATAATTAATTTTTTTCTTACCGAAATAATAGGAAAACAACAAAAACAACACAGCTATGGCAATAATCAAAATTCCAATCCAAACACTGCCCATAAGAAACGGAACACCAATAAAACTCAACGTAAGCAGGAAAATTACATTTGTTAACATAGGATTTTTTGGATTTCGGGTCAGATAAATTGACCATATAAGCAATGCTATTACAATAATTAAATATATTAAAAGTCCTGAATTATAAGGCATTCCAAATCCATTTACGAACATTAGTTCGAACCACGCAGCCACCTGTACGAAGCCCTGTACAAGTCCATACAGCACAAAAATTACCATTGCAAAGGAAGCAAGCACGGTTACAATCACTCCTTTTGTAGAAGGTTGATATCTTTTAAAATAATAAACTAATGCTATTGCCGGTATTGTCAGCAAATTGAGCAAATGAACGCCAACTGACAGCCCTGTAAGATATGCAATAAGAATTAGCCAACGGTCTGAATGTTCACTGTCGGCATTCTGTTCCCATTTAAGAATTAGCCAAAAAACTACTGCCGTGAATACAGCCGAGAGTGCATAAACTTCACTTTCAACAGCCGAAAACCAGAACGAATCGGTGAAAGTGTAAGCAAGCGCACCAACAAGTCCGGTCCCAATTATTGCAATAATATTAGCGATAGAAAAATCGGTTTCTTCGTTATTAATCACTATTTTACGCGCAAGATGCGTGATTGTCCAAAAAAGGAACAAAATAGTAAAAGCGCTGCACAATGCCGACATTCTATTAATCATCGTTGCCACATGAGAGGGGTCGGAGGCAAAAAGGGTGAAAAATTTTCCCAGCAGCATAAAAAACGGTGCACCAGGCGGATGCCCTACATCAAATTTGTATGCACTGGAGGCAAACTCACCGCAATCCCAAAAACTGCCAGTCGGTTCGATTGTACTCAAATAGGTTATTGCGGCTACAAGGAAAGCCACCCACCCGAAAATGTTGTTATAAAGTTTGAAGCGTTTCATTTCTTATTATATTTAATGAATTTTATTCAAAAAAAAACGCCCCAAAAGTACAAAAAAAAATTTAGATTTGTAATTTTTAATTCAATAGTATCAGACATGGATATAGAATAAAAATGATTTTTCCGCTAAAAAAACTTTTTCCCATCATACCAACTTGGAAATACACAAACTATCATGTATTTTTTGCGCAAAAATATAACATTGTTAACATAATTTTAAAAAAATTATGTTAAAGTATTATTCCTGCTAAGAATAATAAAATCTGCAAAATTTAAAAAACGCAATCAAGAATAAGTTTGATAAGTTCACACCAACGGGTGTGGATTATTTTAACTTGTTTTGATTGCTGAGGTTTTGCGAGCCTATTATTAGCAGACAAGTTTTTAGATAATCGTACACCTCATTCTTATAATTATGAGCATTATAATAGGTCAACTGATCATACAAAAAATGAAAGAGCAAAATCTGTCTGTAACAAAATTTGCTAATATGATAAATTGTACAAGAACAAATGTATGAGATATAAAGAGTCTCATATCTTTTGTTTTTCTTTATAATTTATAACGAAAATTTAACTCATAAATGCTACTTTACTTGGGGAAAAATTTGAATTCGGAATATAGAATGTTTTTTATTAACTTTGCAAAATATTGAAGTTTCATTTATAGTAATATAATGCTGATATAGTGAAAACATTAGGGGAACAAAAATATTTATCAAATGCAATATTGCTATCCTTATCCAATAAACTATTCGACGGACAAATCGGTTATGGTGCAGAATATGATTTTTCGCAAAACGATAATTCTTCTTCTTTGATT
>Ga0123357_10000476_pt1 | contig 39049 bp, 29 predicted proteins | sample TergutEmb28metaG_FD_89873 | JGI IMG/M metagenome (GOLD analysis project Ga0123357, IMG submission 89873) | Embiratermes neotenicus P4 segment gut microbial communities from Petit-Saut dam, French Guiana - Emb289 P4 | ecosystem: Host-associated > Arthropoda: Insects > Digestive system > Gut ... | reverse complement strand
TCCAAAGACTACGAGCGAACGATGGAGAGTAGTGAAACATGGATTCAACTGAGTTTCATCAACCGCATGGCGCGACACTTGGCAGCGTAAAAACATCGCGTTTCCTGGTAAACATGCTCTTAGTGTACGTGACACGGCCGCTGCATTCAATATGACGACCAATAATAACGCGGTCACCCGCTTTGTAGTCAGGAAACCTTTTCTTTGCATAATACCCACATCCAATGCTAGCAAGACCGCCAATTATTGCCCCCGGGACCTTCCCCCCGATCCCCCTATAATGGTTGGCGCGAGACAAACTACGGGAATGACAAGATCATTCTTAGCACCATTTTTGTCAGTTGCCTCATCCTCCGACATAGGACGTGTAGTCGTGCCCTGATGGCATTCATCTAGCTAGCCTCAATTCGCTCGCGACGGCTGGTAAACATGCTCTAAGGCGACTCCAACCAATACCGGCTCGTGCTCAAGCAGCACCCCGAAGCGCGAATGAACGCCATCCCGCACTTCGCGCGCAAGGGCGAGCAATTCATGGGTTGTTGCTCCGCCGCGGTTCGTGAGCGCGAGAGCATGCTTACGCGAGATAGCCACCGGTCCCCTGCCCCACCCTTTCTTGAAGCCTGCGTGCTCGATGAGCCAGGCCGCACTCACCTTGGTCCGCCCATCTGCCACCGGATACGTAGGCATGAGCAGGGGGTCGATGCGGGTGCGAAGGGCGTCGAGAGCAGGTGCATCGAGGATTGGATTCGTGAAGAAGGAACCCGCACTCCGTGTGTCGGGATCGTGCGGATCGACGACCATCCCCTTCTTGCGGCGAAGCTCGATGACGATTTCGCGCACGCGAGACAAGGGCGCACTCTGCCCCTCACCAATACCGAGTGCACGAGTGAGCTCGGCGTAATGAAGTGGTCTGCTCGCGCCATCCACATGAACCGCATGAAGCGCAAACGTGACATCGAGGATGACGTGGCGATCGCGCCCGCGAAACACGCTGCTGCGATACGCGAAGTGACAATCGGCGTTCGAGAACGTCACGACGCGTCCGAGATCGCGATCCCACGTCCGCACTCTCTCGATCGTCTCGGCAACGTCCTGCCCGTACGCGCCGACATTCTGCATGGGCACAGCGCCAACGAGTCCGGGGATCCCGGCGAGGCATTCGATGCCGGAGAGATTGCGCGCGACCATCTCCGAAACGAAGTCGTCCCACGGCTCGCCCGCTTGCGCAGTCACCAAGACTCGCCCGTCGCTCCTCGCTTCGCGGGCGACGTCGATTCCGCGCGTTGCCATGTGCAGCACGGTTCCTTCGAAGCCCTCGTCTGCGATGACGACGTTGCTGCCGCCGCCGAGCACGAGGAGCTTCTCTCGAGCACAATCCACAACAGCGGCGAGCGCGTCGGCTTCCGTCTCGATCTCCACGAGACGCCGCGCAGGCCCGCCGAGCTTCAGCGTGGTCATGGATGCAAGCGGAACGTTCTCGCGCACGACTATGCAACCTTTAGGTTGTCCAGCGCCTCGACGTCGACTTGCACCGTGACGTACTCGACGTGAAAGCGCTCGCGAATGAGCTCGCCGAGCTCGGTGGCGAGCCCGGGCTGTGAACCGTCGGTCACCACGTGGACGGTCACTGCGTCGTGCCCGGTGCCGAGCGACCAGACGTGCAACGCGTGAAGGCTCGTGATCCCGGGGAGCGAGACGATGGTCTTCTTCACCTTCAGCACGTCGAGGCGCATGGGTGCTGCTTCGAGCAACACCATGCTTGCATCTCGCAAGAGGCGCGTTGCACCGACGAGCAGAATCGCAACCACGACGAACGCCGCGAGCGGATCGACCAAGGCAGGCGCGCCCATGCGAATCGCGAGACCCGCTCCAAACGCGGCGAGCGATCCGAGCGCGTCGCCCACGAGATGAAGCCAGGCTCCGCGCAGATTCAAATGATGTCCGTGAGGTCCGGCGCGATACTCCTCTTCTTGACCGTGCGCGTGAGGATGATCGTGCGCACCGTGCGCGTGATCGTGAGGATGATCGTGCGCGCGGCCCATGACGCCGTGGAGCAGCCACGCGCTCGCGCCGTTGACGATGAGCGCCACGCTCGCGACGATCAGCATGATCCCTGATTGCGGCGCCGCCTCGCTCGACAGAAGATCCCTCACCGCATCCCGTACGAGCTCGATGGCCACACCCACCACGATGACGCCGTTGACGAGCGCCGCCATCGACTCCGCGCGCCGCAAACCGAACGTGAACCTGTCGCTCGGACGCATTGAAGCGACCCGCATCGCCATGAGGCTGATGCCGATCGCAAAGACGTCCATCAAGAGGTGGAACGCGTCTGCCTCGAGGGCGTCGCTCCGTGCGGCCTTTGCCCCCACGAGCTCGAAGACGAAAGAGAGCGCGATGAGGACGAGGACAGCGAGAAGTCTGCGCGCTTGCTTACGCTCCCTTTCTTCGGAGTCATGGGTATGAGAGTGCGTCACCGCAACCATCACTACACGAACTGCACTTAGACCGCTTTCAAGTTGACCAAGACCGCTTTCAAGTTGACGCGAGGTCGAGGCGGGGCCGAGCAGCGGACCGGAACAGCCTTGGTTGGCTTTGAGGACCGCAGCGCAGGCCCCAACGATGAGATCGCGGCAAATCGAAAGCGATCACTCGTCGTCGGTGTGACGCTTGATGACGGAGCTCATGGCGTTCGCCGTTGCCGTGACGAGCGGGACCACCTTCGGATAATCCATGCGCGTGGGCCCGATGACGCCAACCGAACCCGCCATCTTGCCCTGATCCTTGTAACTTGCACCGATAATCGAGAGCTGCCCGCCCGCGAGATCACCTGCTTCGTGGCCAACGACGACCACGATGCTCTTGGCCGCGAGCGTCGCATCGAGCAGTCGTACGATGCCCTCCACTTCATCGAGCGCATGGACAACGCCCTTGAGCCCCTCGGCGTCCGAAAATTCCGGTAGGCCAAGGAGCTTCGAACGCCCTTCGATGACGACGTCGACGCCCGCGTCCGCAGCCTCCGCGAGGGCGGCCTCGCCGAGCGCAAACGCAACTTTGCATACGGCGTCATGCTGAAGGTCGCTCGCGCGCTTTCGCCGCGCGAACAGATCGCGAAGCTCGCCGAGCGTGCGACCCTCGATGACGTCGTCGAGGAGGTTATGCACCTTGGCGAGTTCTTTTTCGTCGATGGTGGCCTTGAGAAAGCGATTCTGCACCGACCCGTTCGCCATCACGAGCACCGCGAGGAGCTCGCCCGGCATGGTGCGGATGAAGCGCAGATGCTTGAGCGTCAATGACTCCGCGCGCGCAGAAATCACGACGGCAGCGGTGCCCGTGAGCTCCGAAAGAAGCTTGCCCGTCTCACGCAGAAAGTTGGGCCCGACCTCGATCTCCGAGAACTTGAGGAGGATCGTCGCGTTCTCTTCGTCGGTGAGATTGCGAAGATCCATCATCGCATCGATGAACAGCCGGAAGGCCTTGTCCGTGGGCACGCGGCCGGCGCTCGCATGCGGCTGATGGAGCAAACCGAGTTCTTCGAGATCCGAGAGCACGTTACGAATCGTCGCAGGCGAAAGCTCGATGCCCTTTTTCGAGAGCGTGCGCGACCCAACGGGCTGCCCCGATGCAACGAACTCGGTGATGCACGCATAGAGGATTTGCCTCGCGCGTTGCGACAGCTCCGACATCGTCCAAAGATGCTAGCAGACGGGACCGCATCAAATTCGGCCGGAACCGCTTTCAAGTTGGCGCGAGGTCGAGGCGGGGCCGAGGAGCGGACCGGAACAGCCTTGTATGGCTTTGAGGACCGCACCGCAGGCCCCAACGAGGAGATCGCGCCAAATCGAAAGCGGTCAAGCCTTGCCACGCATCCACCGTTTGAGAAGCGGCGTCAGGGAAATCAGCAAGAGCGCGGGGCCGATGGAGCTGACGACGAGAAAGCCGTAGATCGGCACGTGCACGCGGGTGAGCATGGATTCGAGCGTGCCCGCGAAGTAGTTCGCAACAGCCGACGAACCAAGCCAGAGGCCCATGGCGAGCGACGACACACGCGGCGGCGCGAGCTTGGTGACCATGGACAGACCAATGGGCGAAAGGCAAAGCTCGCCAGTGGTGTGGATGACGTACACGGCACCGAGCCAGGCCGCACTCGCCTTGGTGCCCGTTTCCACCGCAATCTTTTGGCCAGCAAAAAGAACGAGAAAGCCAAGACCGAGAATGACCATGCCGAGCGCCATCTTCGTGGGCGTGGACGTTCGATATTTGCCCGAATCGAGCCTATCCCACATTTTCGAAAACGTAGGCGCGAGAGCCACGATGATAAGGGGATTGATCGACTGAAACATCGAAGCCGGGATATTCGTGACCGTACCCGTCACGAAATTGTAAGTACCGAAACCAACGGCCAGAAAGCCAAAGAGCACGAACATGCCCGTGAGGAGGAGCCAGAGAATCTTGCCGCTCGCCTCATCCTTGGTGGAGCGACGGAAATTGTAAGCACACGCAAAAACGAAAGCGGCAATCAGGAACATCCCCGTCCCGCCGACATTGCGTTCCGTCTGCTCGTCGGCGAAGAGCGTCATGGTTCCGCCGGCCTGCTCGAATCCCATCCAAAAGAAGATATTGAACAGGCAGAGAACGAGAATGACACCCACCTGCTGCGCCTCTTCGGCATTCGAGCCGCGAAAGAGCTGAAAGAGGACAGCGCAGAGGGCCACGGCAAGCGCGACGACCTTGAGCCACGGAACCGCGCCGAGATACGGGCCCATGAAGTTCCATGCGAAAAGAAGGCCCCCCACGAGCGCACACGTGCTCGCGGCCCAAATGAAGATATCGACGTAGTCGCGCACACCGAGGAGACTCGCCCTGCCAGGCTTCAATTCGCTGGAGCGAGAAGGTCCGCCCGAAGCATCTTGCATCGTCGCCGCGCGCCCCGGCGGCAGGCCCGTGATTCCGAGATTCTTCTGGCCATGCACGAACTGCGTGAGGCCGAAGGCCATGCCGAGAGCCGCGGTGCCGAAGCCGAGTGGGAATGCAACTCTCTCGCCGAGCGTGCCGCAGATGAGCGGCGACCAGAAGGCGCCGAGATTGATGCCCATATAGAAAATGGTGAAAGCGCCGTCTCGACGAGTATCCCCTTGACGGTAAAGGCCCCCCACCATGGTGGAGATATTGGGCTTGAAAAAGCCATTTCCAGCAATGAGCAGCCCCAGCGCAAGATGAAGCAGCGGCTGAAACATCAGCGCGATCTGCCCTAGCGCCATGACGATGCCGCCAATGAGCACGGCTTTGCGGCGCCCCAAGATTTTGTCCGCGAGGTAGCCGCCTACGAGCGGCGTGAGATACACGAGACTCGTGTAGATGCCGTAAATCTCGAGAGCGTGCTCGCGATCGAGCTTGATTCGATTGACGAGATAAAGGACTAAAAGCGCCCTCATTCCGTAATAGGAAAAGCGCTCCCACGCCTCCGTGCCGAAAAGCGTGTAGAGCCCCTGCGGATGGCCCCCGTCCGCTTGCTCCCGCTCTGCCAGGGGCTCCTCGTTCGGGACCGCGTTCTGATTCGTCGTCATCGTGGCCTCGGCCGAAGACAGCGATCCAAGCACAAAGGCAATCCATGCGCGCGCAATTTCGGCACTGGAAGTGCGCGCGCATTCAGAGTATCGATGCGCCCACTCCATGCCCCGTACCTTCAAAAAAGTCCTCGTCGCAAACCGTGGTGAAATCGCCATCCGCGTCACGCGCTCGCTCCACGAGATGGGCATTCGCGCCGTCGCGATCTACTCCGAAGCCGACCGCGCGGCGCTGCACGTGCGCATGGCCGACGAAGCTTACCCCATCGGTCCCTCGCCCGCGTCCGAGAGCTACCTTCGCATCGACAAAGTCATCGACGTTGCCAAGGCCGCCGGCTGCGATGCCGTGCACCCGGGCTACGGCTTTCTCAGCGAGAACCCTCAATTCGCCGACGCGTGCGAACAAGCCGGCATCACGTTCATCGGCCCGCCCGCGAGCGCCATGCGCCAGATGGGTTCGAAGACCGCCGCACGCGCGAAGATGCAAGAAGCCGGAGTGCCCATCGTCCCGGGCGCCATGTGCAACACCACGGACGAAGCCATCGCGGCGTCGAAGAAAATTGGCTATCCGGTCATGCTGAAGGCGGCCTCCGGCGGCGGCGGCAAAGGCATGCGCCTCGTGCACGCAGAGAACGAGATGGCAAACGCGTGGGAGCGCGCTCGTTCAGAAGCGAAGAAGTTCTTCGGCGACGACACGGTCTACATCGAAAAAGCCATCATTCGCCCGCGCCACGTCGAGATCCAAGTCCTCGGCGATCGCGAGGGCAACATGGTCCACGTGTTCGAGCGCGACTGCTCCATTCAACGGCGCAACCAAAAGGTTGTCGAGGAAACGCCGTCGCCCGCCGCATCGCGCGAGCTCGTCGCGCGCATGGGCGCCATCGCCGTGCAAGGAGCCAAAGCTGTCGGCTACTTCAGCGCCGGCACGTTCGAATTCCTCTTGGCGGAAGACGGCAACTTCTACTTCCTCGAGATGAACACGCGCCTCCAAGTCGAGCACCCGGTCACCGAGCTCGTGAGCGGTCTCGACTTCGTCCGCGAGATGGTGAACATCGCGCAAGGCCAAAGCTTGCAGTTTACACAGACCGATCTCGTCTCGCGGGGCGCCGCCATCCAGTGCCGCGTCTACGCCGAGGATCCGTCGAACGGCTTTTTGCCGTCGCCCGGACGCATCGAGCACCTCGTCACGCCTGCGGGTCCCGGCGTGCGCGACGACGGCGGCGCATACTCCGGCGCCATGATCTCGAGCTTCTACGATCCGCTCGTCTCGAAGCTTTGCGTTTGGGCGCCCACACGCGAGCGCGCCGTTGCCCGCATGCGCCGCGCGCTCTCGGAGTACATCGTGACAGGCATCCGCACGAACCTCACCTTCCACCAGAAGCTCTTCGAGCATCCCGAGTTCGTCGCGGGGCGCTACGACACGGGCTTCATCGATCGCTACAAAGACGCGCTGCTCGGTGACCCGCTCTTGCCTCAAGAAGATCGCGAGGCCGTCGCTGTTGCCATCGCCGTTGCCGCCGCGCGCATGGAGCGCACAACAGGCGCGAACACGGCCGCCCAGGCGGAAAGCGGATCGCGCCTCTCGCCGTGGGTCCGCACCCACCGCGCCAACGCCCTCCATCGCTGACCGCGTGTTCTACAGCCTGCTGCGCGAATCGATGCGTCGGTTGGGCGCTGCGGTGCCTGCGCACGTACCACAACGTACGCTTGCGCGGGCTCCTCGCGCTCCGCCCTAGCCTCGATTCGCTCGCGACGGCTGTAGAACACGCTCTGACACTTCACGAGACGGGATCTTCGCGAGGTGCGCGAGGAGGGTCTCCGTTGTCGTCGTCCTGCATCCCATCCTGTCACGCTCCCATCTCGTGCATCGCACGACCTGCCAAATTGCCATGCTTCAGTTGTTCAGAAGAACGGCAAATTGAAAGCGATCCAGCCCGCTTTCGCGACGCGGCAAGCAAGGCGGTGTTACTTTTAGTGTGGCTTCAACCCGGATCGGTGTCTCGGTGCGTCGACCCTTCTCGTCCAATAAGCGTTGGCCTCTGGCTCACACGCATGTGCCCGCTCGGCTGCACAAGAGGATGTGGCCCGCTGCGGTCATTGGCGTTCACGGCATGGTTCTCATTGCCTTTGCGCTCCTTGTTCCGCTGAGCATCGTCGTGCGCTGCGCCCTCGCGGCCGCCGGTTTTTTCCATCTCGCGATCGCGTTTGGTTGGAGACGCGGAGCGAGCGAGCTGTGCGCGTCGGGGATTTATGTCGAAGCCACGGCGCGGGGCTTGGAGCGCGTCACGCCGGAGGGCACGAAACCCATTCTCACGTGGGATGGCCCGTTCGGCGTCGCGCTGCTCGCATCGTATGGAAGGCCAACGGGGCTCCTCGCCTTCACGACACCTTCGCAAACGCGCTACGTGCCGGCGCGCATCGACGCGCGCGAGAAGACCGACGATGAACTGCTCGCGCGCATTGCCGTGCTCGCCGATCTCGATCTCGTGGACGCCGTTGCGCACGACGCCGCGCTTTCATCCGAGCAGGTCGCCGAGATCGTGCGCTGGGTGAGCGAGCGCGATGCCAGTGCGCTTGGCCGCGTGTTCTCGAGCGACGGGCGGCGTGCACCCATTGCGCTCGATCGCGCCATGTTGTCCGTGGGCCATCGCTGTTTCGATCTGACGAATCCGATTGAGTGGCGGCCGCTCGTATTCCATGAGTTGGCGGGGTGTGCCACGCTGCTTTACCAAGCCACGTGGATTCGCCAGGGCGATGCCGAGATCGTGCTCGTGGCGCCCATGCCCGCGTCCATCGTTCCGCGCAGCGACCCTCCGCGCCACCATGCAAACGGCAAACTCGGGCACACGCTCATGCGGGATTTGCGGCTCTTTCATGCGTCCGCGGAGCCTCCGCCCGCGCGCGAGATGCGCATCCCCATCGATCGCCCATTCATGATGTCCGTCAGGCGCATGCTGGACGCCGCGCCCCTCGCCCGGATCATTCATAACGACTCCGCGTAAGCCATGTCTCGACAAGGCGGGCCAAATGGTGTTGATTGGGAGCACTATGCGCCGCATTCAGGGGACGGTTCTTTTCGCGTTCGTCGCAATGGGTTGCACTGGGGAAGACGTTCAGCTAACCTCCCCTGCCAGCGTACGCAACGTGGTCTCGACACTGGCCGGTACGGGCGCCGCTGGCACTCTCGACGGCCTGAGCACGGTGGCAACCTTCGACCATCCGTATGCGGTCGCACTCGGCCCGGATGGCAGTCTCTACGTCGCCGATACCTACAACAACAAGATTCGCAAGATTGCCACCGACGGAACGGTTGCGACGTACGCGGGCACGGGCGCCGCATCTCTGATGGATAGCGACTGCGCACATGCCACTTTCAACTATCCCACCAGCATTGCAGTGGATAGCGCTGGCAACGTCTATGTGGCCGACAGAGCGAATCAAGCAATTCGCAAAATCACGGCCATCCCGTGCCAGGTGAGCACCCTGGCAGGCCCCGTTACGGACGTCGACTCTGGCAACACAACGTCGCCTTTCAATGGGCCAACAGGGCTGACGGTGGATGCCTCCGGCAACGTATACGTGACGGACTTCACCAACAATACGATTCTCAAGGTGACATCCACTGGCACGGTCATACCCATCGCAGGCAATGGCAGTGCCGGAAATGCCAACGGCACGACATCCATTGCAACGTTCAACTCCCCAGTGGGCATTGCGGTGGACGGGGCCGGCAATCTGTACGTGGCGGATCTCAAAAACAATGATGTCCGCAAAATCACGTCCGATAGCGTGAGCACGCTGGCTGGCTCGGGCGCTCAAGGGCCCCTGACCGACGGCACGGGTGATCTTGCCGCTTTCAACGGGCCTTATGGCCTGGCCATTGGCGCGGACAACAATCTTTATGTGGCGGACAGAGGGAACAATGCCATCCGCAAGGTCTCGCCTGCGGGCGAAGTCACCACCCTCGCGGGCACCGGCACGCCCGGCGCCGACGACGATCCGGCTGACACAGCTACCTTCAACCAGCCCACCGGCGTAGCCGTGGATGACGCTGGCATTCTCTACATCGCCGACACCGCAAACAACAAGGTCCGCAAGATCACGCTTGCACCCTGAGCACGAGCGCGCGAAGGCTGATCGGTCATTTTTCGAGCAACCCCGGGAAAGAATATGCCGATGAGACGGGCATGAACGACGAACCATAGGAGTTCACATGCGCCATATTTACGGAACCGTTGTTTTTGCATTGCTTGCGCTGGGATGGACGCCGAACAAACCGACCGCCGTGCGAGTGCACGTATCTCCAAGTAAAGTGCATACGCTCGACGATTCGGACACGTCGGATGATTCGGACACATCGGATGATTCGGACGACGGCTCAGACCCAGACGATGACTCGGATCAAAACGACTCGGACTCGTACGATGATAGTTCGGGCTCGTATGATGATAATTCGGACTCGTCGGGCGGAGGAGGCTGCGGATCGAGCGGGTCGGACGACGACACGAACTCCTACGATGACAACACGGGATCATCGGGCGGAGGTCCAATCGTCACAACGCTGGCGGGTTCGGGCAACATCGGCTCTGCCGACGGCCCCGGCTCCTCGGCATCCTTCAATTCTCCGAATGGGATTGCGTTCGGACCGGATGGCAGCCTTTACGTTGCAGATACCGGGAACAACAAGATTCGTAGGGTCGCCGTCGACGGCACGGTCACGACATACGCGGGCTCCGGCAGCCTGGGCTCAAACGACGGCAACTGCGGCGTCGCAACTTTCAACATGCCCGTCGGCATCGCCGTGGACGGGAACAACAATGTCTATGTGGCGGACACCGGGAACAATGCAATTCGTATGATCACGGTCACCTGTCTGGTAGCCACGCTGGCAGGCAATGGAATGGCAGGCAGTGTTGATGACACGGGTACGGCGGCATCTTTCAACGGACCAAGGGGGCTATCCTTGGATTCCTGGGGAAACGTGTATGTTGCAGACACAGACAACAACAAGATCCGAAAAGTAACGCCTGCCGGCGTCGTCAGCACCGTCGCAGGTACCGGCACTGCTGGTCACGCAGACGGCGCAACATCCATTGCAACTCTCAACGCGCCGTCCGGTGTCGGCATGAATTTGGCGGGCATCCTGTTCGTGGCCGAATACGGAAACAACGATATCCGCGAGATCACGCCCGATAGCGTGGTGAGCACGCTGGCCGGCTCAGGCACGCAAGGCCCTTTGACCGATGGTTTGGGCGCGCGCGCCGCGTTCAACGGACCAACCAGCCTGGCGATAGGCGCGGGCTATCTCTGGGTAGGCGACAGCTACAACCATGCGGTGCGCAGGATTTCAGAAGCCGGCGATGTCACGACACCTGCAGGCACCGGTGTGGCCGGCGCCACCGACGGCCAAGCCAATACAGCCACATTCTACAATCCTCAGGGCGTTGCCGTGAACGACAGAGGTGTCGTCTATGTCGTTGACCAAGGGAACAACAAGATTCGCAAGATCACGCTTGCACCCTAGATCCGGACCGACGCGGTGGCGGGTTCCGTGAATGTTGGGGTTCGTAAACTCACCCCAACCTACATGTTTGCATCCACATCATTCGCAACGGCGTAAGTTGGGGTGAGCTTTGCGAACCCCAACTCATTTCGACTCTATGGATCACACATCTTCGCCCACGGACAGCACAATCTAAGAGTGTGTTCGACAGCCGTTGCGAGCGAATCGAGGCTAGGGCGGAGCGCGAGCACCGGGCGGAACAGGCTTAAAGCCTTTGAGCACGGAGCGGAGCGCCCAACCGACGCATCGATTTCGCGCAGCAGGCTGCCCTACACGCTCTTAGGGACACACCCCCGTTACTGTACGCGTACGTGGCGCTGAGGATCGATGATGGCCTCGAAGCGTGTTGGGATCACCCGATCGCCCACGACGAGCGATGCCTGGATCTCCACGCGCACGTTGAGATCGAGCTCTTTCCCAACGAGGGGAACGACGCGCGCGTTGTGCAGCCGGGGCTCGTAACGAGCAAGAGTTTCTTCTAGCTCTTTGCGCCACGTATCGAGCCCGCCGGGGAACGTCTGGTAAAGAAACGTCACGTCGCCAATGCCGTAGTCCGGTGCCATCAAGAGCGAACCGCGCCGCACGGTGCAGAGCCGCTCGAGATGGCGAATGACCTCCTCGCGCGTGGCGCGCACCGGATCGAGGAAAGACTTGGAGGCAGTGCCTGCAATCTCGTCGAAAAGTGTCATCACCCACCCTGGCTGTACTTCGCGGTGGCGCCGCCGCCGTCCTCCATGAACGTGAATTCGATCCCTTCGGCATGAAACCCGAGGACGTCGAGCGCACCGTGATCACTCTCCACGAGTTCGTGCGTGTTGCCCGATCGCAGCTCCACGGATACCACCGTCACCTTGGTGAGCGTCATGGTCGCGAAGACGACCTCCTTGCCCCCCGGATCATGCTGAATGAATTCAAAGAATACCTCGGTGAGCACTTCGTTGTTCCACATGGCGATGAGAAATTGCGAAGTCGAAGCGCTCCAACGGCGAATGACCGTAATGGGCTCGTGCTGCGTCACCTTGTAGGCATTGCCCCCACGCACGTCGTGGGGCACCTCGCCGCGAAAGCGCACCGCGAGGCAGAGCGTGTATCCCACGCCGGCGCGCGATTGATCGCTTTTAAAGACCCCTTGCGCCGCGCTCTTTACTCTCATGTACGCCAAACTCGTTATCAACAAAGGCGCATCATTCGTTTGCTGAGGCATTGTCGCTCTCCTCTCTAGTCAACTTCTAATCAACGTCGGATGTATCTTGTCCGGGATAGGAGATGCTGATAGTGCCCGCCCACGTGCAGGTACATGTGCACTCCTTATGCAACGCCGGACGATAGCGTAACGTCACGCCTTGCGAGCCCGGCGTCCAAGGGGACGGAATGACTGGCACACAAGGCTGCGGAACGTTGTTGGCGGCAGCCACCGTGGGATTGGCTGACGAGGTACACAACCCGAAAGGGAAGACATTGGTGAATGGCACATGGTCGTCGATGTTGGCCGCAGGCTTTTCGTCGCCGCCTATGTCCGGCAAAGGAACGACCAGCGTTGAAGGGGCTGTACCCATCGAACATTTCAACGTCGCACTATGAACAACCAACTTGTGCATGAAAAGACCTCTTCTCTTTACACGGTACGCGTGACGCTGTAGAGGGAAAAGCGGAGCGTGGAAGGCGCGCCTTCGATACGCAGTGCAACTTGCAGCCGGTCTTCGATATCGAGCCAGAGCGGATCGCGCACGTTGATGCGATAGGCAGCCTGGTTGTTCCGCCGAGGCAGGACTGCGGGGGGTTCGAATTCGACGGCAACAGCCACGCCCTGCGTTGCCGTGTTGACGAACTGAGGAAGCACCGTTGGGCTGGCCATCTTGAGCAGGCCCGGAAGCTTTCCGCACAAATAGGCTTCGTCTGCGCCGCTTGCAACGAGGTAGGGACGCTTGCCGACCAGAAACGTACGCGGGAAAGTAAGACGAAAGGAAACCTCGTCCACCTTTTCGAACGGCAGCATGGTGGTGTCGTCGCGCGCTGCTTCGCGCACGAGCGTGACCAGGTGCTCGAAGAGCCACGGGAAAACGGTGCCGGGCGTTTCGTGCGCGTACGCTGGCGGCTCCTCGGCATTCGAATCGAAGACGCGCAAGGTGCCGTAAAGGGTTGCCAATACTTCATAGAGCTCGTACGGGTGCGCGGTGCGCCGCACAGACAGCTCCTTCAGAAGCGGGAAGAAGCGATGCAAGGCAACGAGCAACTGTACGTGAGGAAGGTGCTCCAAAGAGGCGGACATGAAGTTCAGCGGGAAATCTTTTCGGGCAGTGACCAATTCGGAACGGCGCTCTTCCACTGCGTTGAGCAGTTGTTTGATCCCTGCTTGCAGTCCGTCGGCCGCCTGCACCCGTAATGGCGTGCGCGAGAAACTTCGCTCCATGCGAAGAGGCCCGCCCGTTCTCTCCAAACGTCCAATGCGGAGACATTCCCATGGATCGCTCACCTCGGACGCGAGAAGAAGGGCGACCTTTGGAAGTAGCCACGGCATATCCCCGTCACTTTTGGCAGTATAACGCACCGAGCGCGCCATCCCGTCGTCCGGACTGACGTTCAGACCGCGCAGAACGAGCTTGGGAACCCCCACGAACACGTCGATGCTGGGCGTCGTCGTTCCGAGAGCGGTCGATATATCCCGCACGAGCGGCGCCTCGGGGCTCACTTCAATTCCCAACCCACTCGGCAGGATCGCCTCGAGCGCACGCACGATGAGCTGTCCTTCTTCGAGCGCTTTGTCGTCGATCTCCGTCGCAATCACGCCGTAGTCGTGCGGCATGAGCGTTTCGAGACGACGCGTGAGCATGTCTTCGATGTAGGTGTCGCGTGCTTGAAGATGCACCGGCTGAAGCAGCAGAGTACGTGGCCAATAGGGTTTCATTGCGCGTCGATCCTTCCTGCGACCGAAAGCGTGACGGCCTGGCGAAGGTATTTGATATGCGGCTGAAGAAGGATCTCCATGCGGAACCAGCCGACTTCTCCGGGCACGGGATATGTGCGCACGCGCGCGGCGCGCAGCGGGTACTTGAGACGGGTGGCAGCCGATGCGCTATCGACGGTGACAACGTATTGAGCGAGCCACTCATTGAGTTCGCGTTCGATGCTCTCGGGAGTGCGCTTGGCGCCGATGCGCTCGCGTTCGAGCACCTTGAGGTAGTGCGCAAAGCGGCACGCGAGCAAAAGATAAGGAAAGCGCGTGCCGAGCAGAAAGTTGAGCGTGGCCGCGGCGTCTCCTTCGGTGGGGCCAAATGTTTTTGGCAATTGAAGGCTCGAGGCGGAGGAAAACGAGAGCGCCTGACCGGTGGCATCGCACGTGAGCGGCAAAAAACCCAACTCGCTTAGTTTTTGCTCAATGGGGCGCGACAGGACGACTTCGACCGGCGGTTTCGTGTACGCGCGGCCGAGCGCGGGATGCGCGTCGAGCACGCAGGCAGCGTCGAATGCCCCAATCAAGGCGACGTACGTGCGATACTGCGCGAAACTCGAGGCCAGACGAACGGCAAATGCAAAAGTAGGGCTTCCCCAGAGATAACTGCCGCGGCGACTGGTTGTTTCGTCGTAAACGAATTGCTCAGCCGAGATCGCGGCCTCGCGATAAGGAAGGCGCAGCAAAATGCGCGGAAGCAGGACGCCGACGTAGCGGCTGTCTTCGCTCTCGCGGAGGGCATTCCACGCGCTGAACGCTGGGGTGTCGAAGTTCGTCTCGAGGCTGGAAGCGTAAGGCAGGTCGTCGAAGCTCGTGAGTCCGAGCAGGGTGGGATCGGCACCGACGAAGATCGGAGCGTGCGCCATGGCGGCAACGGACGCCATCTTCTGCAGAAGCGTCACGTCATTCTTGGATGCGGAGGTCGTCCAAGTGGCCAGGATGGCGGCATACGGTTGACCGCCGAACTGGCCATATTCACTCGTGTAAATGGTGCGGAAGAAACGTGTTTGGGTGATGTCCGGAATCTCGGCGAAGTCCTGGCTCAATTCGGATTTCGTGATGCTCCAGACGGCAAGCCGGATGTTGTCTTCGAAGGCGACGCGATCGACCACCCATCCGAGGCCCCGCCACGCCGCCTCGAGTGCCTGAAAATCCGGATGGTGCAGGATGGCATCGAGCTGTGCGCCGATGCGGGCGTCGAGCGCCGCGATGACGCGATCGATGCGGACAAGGTCGACATCCGTCATGCAGCACTCGGGTCGACGACGTAGAGCGCCACTTCGGTTATACCGAGCTCCTCGGGATGGTAGATACCGATTTGGCCAGTCTGCATCACGGCGGAAAAGTAGTTATCCTTCTCGAGACGGAAATAGACCGCACCGGTATTGGGGAGCACGGACGGCGGATTGGGATCGAGACGAGCCGGAACGCCGCTGGTGGCACTCTGCACGATGCGTTTGAGATCTTGCCAGGAAGCGATCTTGACGAGCTGCGAGGCGCGCGCACGCAAAACATCGGGATCGCGTCCGGTGAGGCCGAGGAAAAACTCGTTACGGAAAATGGTTGGTTCGCGCAGCTCGCCAAACAGCGTGGTCGCGTCGCGGCGACGCAGATCCAGGCGCCGGTATTGCTGGGCGCCGAGGGCCGCGAAGAGCGCGGAAAGCTGGCGGAAAAGAGAGGTGAACGTGGGACCGAGCTCGTCATAATTGAACACAGGGATCTGACAGTCGCCGAGCGTGGTAAACGCCGACAGAGCCCCGAGCATTTCCGCAAGTACGAGGTAGGCGGCGAGCGGTGAAGTGGTGCGCTGATGAATGACTTCGGACAGGCGCGGCACGAAGCCACCCGTAAGGCTAAGCATCCAGCGTTGAAGGGCGTCCGTGACTCCGCGTGCAGAGGTGCGTTGAAGGGCAGTTTGGCGAGCGAGCAGCGCGCTTAGCACGTGCTGCAACTCGCCATGCAAGTGGGGCGACGCTTGCACGGTGATGACCGGCGGAACGAACGTGTGATCGAAGGCGAGCTGTCCGCCGCCGGCACGCATCAAGCGCGCGCACGGCAAGGCGTCGTAGCTACCAAGTCGCTCTCCTTCGAACAAAAACGACACGTTCGGCCGGAGCCACGCGACGTTGACGGGCTCGGTGCCACTCGCAAAATCTGGCACCAGGACGGTCTCTTGAACGTATCGGGCACCCCCATTGGCATCGACATTGGGGCGCCCCGGATGGACGCGAGGCACACCCAGGTAGACATCGAGCGTGTCTTTTGATCCGAAGTTGGGAATGGTGCGGCCGGGGATATAAGGCGATTCAGCGGTGCCGCAAGCGACGGGCGTGCCATCCGGAAGGATGGCTTCGATGCGGATGGGCGTGAGCTGCCCCGTGGCAAGTGCGTGCTCGTCCCAGGCGAGCTCGGAGAAGCCCCACGCGTAATCGACGAGGGCGTCGAGACGGCGCGCGATGAACCTTTCATGATAACGGTCCTGAAATTGGAAGTGGTGGGGACGGAGCGGCAGGCCGAGTGGCCAATGCGGTTTTTGCAACATGGGGCAGTCTTAGAGGAGGAAGGTGCGACGGACCGAGGGGATGTTTTGAACGAGTGGGACGCGTACGTGGACGGCGTCCGGTAGATTGGTAACGTAGAGGGAATCGACGCCGAGACGCGCCTCGACGGACGATCCTAATTCCATATATGGAGCATCGCTGGGGCTGAGTTGCACGTCGAGCTCGACGTCCACCATTGCGCCGAAGAGACGCCGGGCGAGGCGTTGCAGAGTGGCGTACGCCCTGCCGCCGGGCATGAGCGATTGGTAGGTATCGCCGTCAACGGGTCCAGCGTACAGGCGGACGAGTCCTTCGCCGTCGTACGTCCCGTCGCCGTAGACGACGTCCACGCCGAGTTGCGAGTGCTGTTCGCCGAGCAATGCCAATTCGTGGGGGCCGAACATCACGAAACGCCGGGCACATGCTTCGACGCGGAGATTCCATGCGGGGTAGAGGCGACGCAGGAGCGTTTCGACGGCAGTTGCGTTGCTCAACTGGGGCTGACCGTACTGATAATCGGCGACACCCAAGGCGACCATGGGCCGGAGGACCTCCTGGTCATCGTTGGGCGCCCATGCATCGATTCCGGCAAGGGAGCGCAGGCGACGACTGGCGGCATCGCCGCCACCGAGATCGAAACCGCCTTCGAGCGAATAGCTTTTCCACGCGGCGTACAAGAGACTTGCAACGCGGTGGTGGAAAACGTCATAAAAGGCGCGCAACGCTCCGGTGTCGTCGCCTTGCAGAACTTCTTCGGTCCATTCTGGTGTGAGCGGAGACGAGGTGCCGAGCAGACCGAGGAAAGTGAGCGCGACACGCGCTCGCGAACCCTCAATTTTCATGTCGACGTTCACGCTGGCAACGTCGCCGGGAGGAAATGCGAGATCCGGCACGTGCTCGAAGGCGATGCGCTCGTTGTCGACGTCGCCGGCATCGGACGAGATGAGGCGTTCGAGAAGGCGAACCAAATCAAAAAAGCCGAAACGGTCGGCCGTGCGCGTGACGTAATCGAGAAGAGCCGTGTTGTCCGTCATGGGATTCGCGGAGGAAGGCGAAGCAGAGGTGACTTATGAAGTCTGCTACTTGAACACAGTACCGGCGCGGCGTCGATGCCTGAATGAGGCGAGTGTGCCTAACATACGCGACATAATCGCGACATGACGCCGCGCAGGCGTTCGACGATGTTGTACCCTGCCGGAACTTCGTTCCGGGCTACGCGTTTGCGCTTCGCGGAAACCCGTCGTGTTCACTTGTCTCAAGGGGGCGCGGCGCCCCCTCTTGCCCGCTTTCGCGGGCCATTCACCCCTCCGAAAAGCCGCTCCCGCGGCTTTGCTAGCACTCCTGCCGGAATACTTCCGGCAGTCGTGCTAAGTTGACTAGGTTTTTTTGATTTCACCCGAATCGTTATCTGTTTGGATAAATGACTCTCTTTCCATCCGACGATGGTGTGTTGGCGGGACCGCCATCAATATTCGCGGAGTGATGAATACCTCCTCGAATATCAGCTTCGGACATCTCATCGCGCCCCTTGTTGGTTGCCGGCTCTCCCGTGAACGGAACGCCTTTGCTCTTTGCTTCATCGTACATGTCCAGGAGATATTTCTGCGTCAGCCGAGTACTAACTTTACGCGTCGAGATGACACGATACTTCCAATCTTCATCTCCCATGGGACTTTGATGGTCAAGCTCAACTTGCGACGACAATGCGCCTGGATCGACATCTGTCCTTTGTCTTTTCTCTAAGGCAGCTTTGCCATTTTGATCAGCTTGATTCTTGCCCGATACAACCCCTCGATCCGTCGTAACCTTTTCCGAGAACCCATCCCTGTATCCGCCCCCCACATCGGCATGAACTCCTCTAGCATACTTTTCTTTGAATTTGCCTTCTTCCCAAACCACGCCGGCCTTTGGCAACTCCTTTAGATCACTGCGAAGACTGGTAAGCGGGAAATTTTTGCGATATTCGTCCACGGCTGCAAGCTGGTACACCTCAACGTCCGCAATATCCTTAGGTAAATCTGTCGTTGTCGGCGTCTCCAAGCGACTCGTTGTCACCCCATCCGTTTCCACTGTGTCGAACAAACCGATAAACTTGATACGGGTGATGCTTTTTAGGGACTTGCCTGTCTTTTTTATAGATTCAGGAGCACCCTTAATGCCTTCCGTCTTCACCATTTTAGCAAAAACTCTGGCCGATGTGGCGCCACGACTGAAGCCAAAAATGTCGAGCTCCACACGTACAATCGCGCGAAATATATCCCAATAATTAATAAATCTCGCTATTTTTGCGTGCATGGCATCGATCTTTGCCGTGGTGTTCGTCTCACCGTAATTACCGCCAGCACCCAAAAACCACTTATCCTCCTCTCCAGCTCTTTCTTCCGGTACAGCTCCAACTCCCTCTACATATTCCCGGCCATAGACGTAATTCTCGTCCTTATTGCCTTCGCCTTTGATGGTCGCCATTGTGTTTTCAGGAGGATAAATATCGTATAATTTGGGGATATTGGTATAATCGGCGTCATAGGAGCCCGCAGGCCCCTCCTTGCGGGAACCATCGTCTTTCTCTTCCTTTGGCACCCGCTCAGGATGACCCTCGTTTTCAGCTTTATTTCTAAACGCCGTATTGTATCTACTGTTCAATGTGCCATCGAAAAATACGCCGATCCGCAAGACAACCTCACACCTCCAGCAAATTTCAAGCGCCGCCATCTTGCTTCTCCGCTTCCCAGCTAACCGAGGATGTCCCTGAGTTGTTGCGCGCAATCAAGTTCGTTCAGCCTGCTGGCTGCATGATCCCGCTTCCATTGTTGAAAGCAGAGATCGAAAGACGCGGGGGACTTTGCCTTGGCAAGAATGAAATCCCGTAAGATATTGTCATTCTGAAATTCCAGTTTCAGAGCGCTTTCGATGGCATCGTCAATCCAATTGCGCACGTGTTCAATTTTCGTGATGCGAAAGCCCCAGTCATTCCCGAATTGAAGGAGATCATCCAACACCTTCTGGATGAACGCCTGTTTTACCTCCTCGCGGAACGCCTCGCACTGCGCGATCCTGATCATCGGGAACGTTCCAGTGTTGCGGCCGGCAGGCTTCTCGGCTGCCGGGTGCGGCTGCAATTCCTGTGTGTTGCACGTCTGCATGTCGAAACATCGCCCCCAGAAGCAGCACTTGCTGTCCTGCCCCCTCGGCGACGCAAACATATAGAGGTGTTCGCTGCGGTTGAGGCTGTCGAGTTCGTTGAAGCCTTCCGCAAAGAACACCGTCACCGGCCCGAAAAACAGGCGCAGCTCGTCCGCGTTGCAGGTTGGCAGATAGGTACGCAGCGTTGCCGGGTCGAAATAGCGGAAGTTGACAATATTACCGGTGTCCTCGAATTCAACTTCGTTGAAGCGGCGGAAGTGGCGGCGCATCAGCCAGATTGGGTCTTCCTGGTCTTCGGTGAGATTGCCGAGCCGGATCGTCTCTTCGGTGCTCTTGATGAACATCGGATAGCGAATCTTCGACGGGCCGTACAAATCGAGCGCAGCCTTGGTCGAGGCGCAAAAGTAAATGCCCCACCCCTGCCCCCAGCCTTGCTCCACAAGCCAGCGATTGAACCTGTGACCACGCTTCAGCGCGATCAAAAACGGCGAGTTTTGCAAGTTGTAGAGCGCGGTGTTGCCCTGATACATATGCGTCCAGGACAGATCGGGAGCACCCAGCAGCCGGCCATAAAGGCCCGGCGCCGCATAGCCCTCGATCATGGCATAGACCCGCACGTCGTCGCTGGCGTCTCGCCACAGCAGTTCCTCGAACCACTCCACTGCAGGCTGGAAAAAGGCGTCGGAAGCGTTCATCTCGATCCCGGATGGCATGCACACGTTTCGCAAAATGGCTTTCGCGTCTTCGACGCGCATGGCTCCCCGATGAACACATTGGGCGAGCCCACCACCACCTTACCTCCGCAATCGATGGCGTCGCCGATCCGCCCTGCCGGCTGATCGTTGAAGAACACCGTGGGCGAACCTTCCTTGAGTTTGCGCGAATGCTTCGGCTTCTTACAACGCGGGCAGTCATGCGGCGCGTAGGCATGCCCCTTACGCACCGCCGGGCGGCCGTTGATGAAGATATCAGGGCTGCCTTCGATCGCGGGCGTCGCCAGATGATGGCAGCCATGGCCAGAGCCGTTGTCGCCAAGACGCGCGGCAGGCTTACCCATGGAACACCTCCATGCTGTACATTGTCAAGTGCATTGCGTACATCATCATCGTCTCCTTCATAGGGGCAGCGGCGGGATCGGCGGGATCGGATCGACCTTGGTCCCCTTCTCCGGCTCGCCGTCCGCCGAGTTGAGATTGATGGTGGTGCCCTTCTCGATGATCCCGCTCTCGTCGATGCGGATGAAATTGCCGCCAACGCGCAGGCAGATCACGCTGCCAGCCTCGATCACCACGTTCTTCCCGGCGTGGATGTAGACGGATTCGCCGACCTCGGTGTGCTGGTTGGACCCCACCGAAGTCCGCATGCCTTTACCGACACCGGTAGTGAGCTGCGCACCCACCGCCACCGAGCGCTCCGCGCCCACGATCAACGAGTCCGTCAGTCCCACCATGCGTTGCCGCGCCATGCCAATGGTAATGCTCTCGTTGATACCTACGCTCTCCGCGCGGTTATCGCCTATGGATATCTTCTCGTTATGATCCACCCGCTCTGTCCGGTTATGGTGGATGGTGATGGTCTCGTCATTGTCCACCGTTTCGGTGCGATCGTGCTTGACGTAGACGATCTTGTTCTTTTGCGCCTGCACGTAGATCAACTCGTCCCCTTTGCGATCGTCGATGGAGATCTCACTCCAGGCGCTCGCATCTCCAGGCGGCCACGTGCGAGAGTGGATCCCCACTTTCTGAAAATCGGTCTCGTCCCCACTCCACGGCGGCATATTCTCTTCGCTCGAGATACACCCCAAGATGATGGGTCGCTCCCCCTGGTGCTCCAAAAACCCCACCAGCACCTCCATCCCCTGCCGCGGAATGAATTGTGCCCCGTACCCGGCCCCTGCCCACGGCTGCACTACAGGCAACCGAACCACGTGATCTGCATCTTCGTTCACGCCGTAGCTCTCCTTCGGCGTTCCCCTGTCGTCAGCAATGTCCCACCGAAAGCGAATGCGCACGTAACCGCAATGGTTGGCCTCCACCGTGGCCGCGATGAGTTTGCCCTCCTCTCCCACCACCTTCGCCACCTCGAGCCCCATCTTCGGCCGCTTCTTGGATCTCAGGGGGCGTGCGATAAACCGGGACGGAATGCAGCGGAATCGATTCCTATACACGGGCGTGGCCTCATCCTTGCCCATAAAGGCAGGGTGGACTCCTTCCGAATCCACGGCCGTCACCGTGTACGTGTCGTTCAACGCGTCAATCGGATGGCTGGTCAACGGAAAGCGGTACCCAGGGGCCAACTGCCGGCAGTCGCTCCTGCCTCGCGCCTCCACTTCTCCAATCCGGACACGCGCCAGCTCCATATCCATTTCGCTGTCCGGCCCCACACGGAGCGCGCTGTCGACTTGGTAGACGTCTTCGCGCAAAATATCCGGTGTCATCTTCGTCGTATCGGCATCGAAGACAGGGTCCGAATTGGATTTCGTCTTGGCAACCCTTGCCCAGTTGGTCGCCTTCTCCACGTCCCGATCGAGCATGAGCAGCGTCTTGGGGCGGAGTCGTTTCTTGAGACCGAACTCGTAGATTCGCTCTTCTTCTGCATCTGCCCCGACGCCATCATCGAACCGGAGAGAGCCCTGCACGGCCACCGTATGGCCCGCACCATCGCCGAAATTGAGTTTCGTTGCCGTCCCGTCTTTGCTTGGGTGTTCGAAGTAAAAGAAGATCCCTGCACTCGCGAGCACGCGCCGGAAAAACTCGTAATCCGATTCATTTCGCTGATAGACGAACGGGAGCTTCGGGTAATCGGGTTGAGTTCGCCAACGCCAATCTTCGGAGGTGAGTTCAATCCCCCTGAGCAGCGATTCGACAATCTCCTTCGCGGTCTTGTTCTGAAATACACGGTTCTTCCGCCGGTGCTTGAGCAACCACAGCTTTGGCACAATCGTCAAAGAGTAGCGGCGCCGCTCCGTCTCCCTCTCCCCCGGTACCCCGCCGAGCGCTTCGAGATGCGCCGCAATCCCCTGAAGAATCCTCGGCGGCTGCTCCGAAGTCTTGAGAGTGAGAGCCGCCGCGCCACCAAATGCTGACACCAAGGATTTCGGCTCGAGGCTCGTCGCAAAGGTGGCCTCGTACGAATACACATCGTTGATGCGCTCCCGACCACGGAACGACAGCACCTGCAACGCATTGGCGTCGAGCGTTCCTGCACGAAGCTCGAACGGGTTTGTTTCAGTATTCATAAAACTTTGCCTTGATTATAAAAAACCATCTACATGGCTCACGGACGACGATTGCCGCCGCTGGAAACGGACGAAAAAGAAGCAGGACAACGACGTTTGGCAACGTCGCAGCCTGGGCCCTCATGCGAAGCGAGTGAAGAAAAACAACCTTCACGTGGGCGTGAGCCTAAAGGCGAACCAGGCCCTTTTCAACCGGATTTTGAATTATTACGCGAGTGAAATACGATCGACAACGAAGGCGGACGACGCAGATCGGAGTCTGACAAGATGGCTCATCCGGGATTCAGGTGGGTAGTAGAGAGCTGGATAGTTGCCAGTTCCAGACCTTCCTTCACGCGCGCATTCCGCGGGTGCGTTGCGACGAGCATGGGGTCAAGCAGGTGCGCGTTCCGTGGCCGAGCCGCGGTCGCGCTTCACACGGCTGTTCGAGCGACTGGCGATCGACATCCTGCAGCACATGGACGTGTTGGAGCGGCCAAGATTCAGCGCATCTCCTGGGAGGAAGCTCACGGCATCCTGAGACGCGCCGTCGCCCGGGGGATGGCGCGACGCGAGGGTTAGGTTCCCCGGCGTATCGGCATCGATGAGAAGTCGCTCGCTCGCGGCTATCGGTTTGCCACCGTGGTGGCCAACCTGGATGGTCCGAAGGGTCCTTGCGTCGTGGACCTTGCCGAGGGGCGCACGAAAGAAGCCCTGCTTCGACCTGCCCAACATCCTCAGCTACTTCCACAACCCCATCACGAACGCTGCGAGTGAAGCCATCAACTCCACCATCCAGACGGTCAAAAAGCACGCCTTCGGCTTCCGGGGCTTCCCCAACTTCCGCAACGCCGTCCTCTTCCGTTGTGGGGGTCTCGACCTTTACCCGCGTTCCTCTACCCACCCAAATCCCCGATGAGCGGACAAGAGAGATTATTCACACCCGAAGACATCCAGTCATGATTGGATAATACGAGGCGAATCTCCTAATATCGTTTGAATACACAATAGCGCCGAGTTGGGAGTCGCCTCGCCGGCATACGTCGCGGCGCTGATGTGTGGAGGTTCGGCACATTTGCGGCGGGGCGAGACGCCGCTTTGTCGTGGCGACACCTTAAAGTTTTTCTCGGTCGATAATTCTCGAAGAGAGAGCCCAGATCGGGTTATCCTCCGCTGATCAACGGCAATGGGCGGCGCCATGGGAACGCGAGCGCACAAATGTAGGCACGACATCCGCGGATTTATCGAGTCGAAGCGACGGGAGCGCGTGTTCTACGTTGCTGGGCGCTGTGGCGCGGGGGGAACGGCGAAATCTGCGTCGCACACTCGCGCTCGCCCCGCACCCCTCGCCCTCGTGCCCGAGCCTCCGCATTCGGCACGTTCCCCAGGTGACATCATGATTCTACCTGGTACCTACTTCCTTCTCGCGCCGCTCTGAAGATCTGGAGACTTTCTCATGGAAGATCGCAACCCGGACGACGACGTTACAGAACGAATGGAGATCACCCAACGATCGATGCCTCATAGGGATGTATTGAATATGGGGCTTAAAGGTGAGCCGAAGTATTTGCCGCAAGGAGCGCAAGCTCGAACGGGAAGAACGTTGATGGGAGTCGGTCCAGAGCGCGGTTTGAGGCCGCTCAAGGCGAGCAAGACCGCGGAGCCGGCAAAACCGAAGGAAAAGGAAGCGAAGTCCGTTCCGACGGGGCCGACGCTCTTGGCAAAGAAAAAGTCTGTATTCTCAATAGTGACGAATAGGCGGCGACTGGCTGCATTCGCGGTTGTGGCAGTGTTGGTGATTGCCGCTTTGGTATATAAGATTTCGAGAAAGCCGGATGTGAGTAACAATGCGGAGCCGGTGGCAAGTATGGTAGCGAGTATTGCACCAAGTGTTGTGAATGTCCCGCCAACAGCGAGTGCTTCGGCGGCGGTGGAGGATGCAACCATTGGGTTGCATCCTCCTGCACCCGCGAAGCCGCTTGTACACAAGAAACCAGTGGCAGCAGCGCCTCCCGCAACGACGGTGGAGAAGACGGAAATGGCGCCGCCAGAGCCGGCAACGGTTACGACAACTCGGCCAGCCGCGAAGTACCACAGCGATCTCGAGGAGTGAAAGAAGTGAAAACAAAAACATGGGTAGCAGTGGTGTTGGCCGTTGGCTTATCGGCTGGCCGTGCCCAAGCTCAAGCCGATGAGGATATGCTCGATGCGGCAACGGAGGCGCGTATCAAGGAAGGGATGGCCCTCGCGAAGGCACACGAGTACGCACAGGCGCGAATCAGCTTTTTGCAGGCGTTAGGGCTGTCGCCGGGATCCCCGAAAGTGCTCTTGAATCTCGCGATCTGCGAGCAAGACGGTGAGCTCTATGTGGAGGCGCTTGGACATCTGAGGGAGTACTTGGCAAGTCCAAGGACGAATCCGAGGAAGGCCAAGAGGATGAAGGAGACCATGTACGAAGATCTGTGGCGAGCAACGGGGCACTTGAGGATTTCTGCCGATCGTGGGGAGGCTGTTTTGCTCGACAGCGTGAAGTTTGGGAATGCTCCACTCCCGGAGATTGTGGATGTAGAACCCGGTCGTCATCACGTGACGGCAAGTGGACGGACCGTTCATGTCACCGTGGCAGCAGGAGAAATCGAGAATGTGGATCTTACATCCCCCGCGCCGGTGCAGCGAGTGATGCCAGTGGTTCTGCCACCACGAAGGGAAGCGAGAGAGAGTTACTGGACGGGCAAGCACGTTGCTGGCGTGACGGCTGGAGGACTCGCAGTTGTTGCTGCGGGTGTTGGCGTTGGATTTCTGGCGGTGCGTGCCAACCACGTTTCGGACGGAAAGTCGATCGCGTCCGATCCGAACACGTGCGTGGACACGGCAAGTGAAGCATGCACTCGACTGCGCAACGGGCAGAGCAGCGCGAAGACCGCCGCTGTCGTTTCCGGCGTTTCATTTGGAGCGGCTGTCGTGCTTGGGGTAACCGCAGGGTATTTGCTTTGGCCGAAACATCATAAGGAGAGCTCGCGTCGTGTGCACGCACGCGTGATCCCTACGTGGCAAGGTGTCGTGATTGACGGAGATTTTTAGGAGCAGATCATGCGACGAATTTTTCTTAGTTCTCATCCGGAAACTGCTGCGCGCCGAAAATCGTCGGTCGACCTCCCTCAAAATACTCCGAGTATTCCTCGGTCGGCCTTCCTCGCTTTGCGCCGCTCGCGACGTTTCCGGATGAGAACTATGTCACTGAGCATGATGGGAGCATCTCTTTTCCTGCAATGCGAAGCCTTTGAGGCGTACCCGTCTCCTATCTGCCAAGGAGCTGCATGTCTGGATCTCATCGAAGTCAGCGCGTGCGACCAATCCCTTGCCCCGAACGTGCCCGAGGCATCGGTGGTTCACGTGTCTCCGAATGGCAGCGCCAGTGGCACGGGTGACAAGAATTCACCCGTCAACAGCATCAATGCGGCCTTGGGCATGCTCGGCAATGGCAAGAGCAATATCTTCGTGTGCAACGGCACGTATAATGAGAACGTGGTTCTCGCAGGCGTTTCGAACGTTGCGCTTTACGGCGGCTTCTCCTGCGACAACTGGACATATGCCTGCGGAAAGTCCGCCGTAACACCTCTCACGGGACTTGCGCTGGAGATCGACAACATCTTCGGTGTGACCTTCGTGGATATGCACTTCGAAGCGCAGAAGCGCGTGGGCACTGGAGAATCGAGCATTGCAGCATTCGTGAACCAATCGAACGGCGTGACCTTCAAGCGCACCGAAATCGTGGCGGGCGCCGCTGCCAAGGGCGAGGATGGAGTCTCGGGCAATGACGGCGCCTGGGACACAACGCCCGGCGACGCGAAGAATGCAACCACCGTGGCGCCAGGACAAGGCGATTCGTGCACGTGTACGACCGGAGGAAGGTCTGTCGGCGGCAACGGCGGCGCCCCGGCCAAAGACGGCAGCCCCGGCATGTCAGATCCAAGTTTCGCGACAAATCCCCCAGGGAACGACGGTGCTGCGGGTATCGGAGGCACCAATGACTGCAGAACAACCGGAAGCGGTAACAACGGCGCCGATGCTCCCGCAGGCTCGAATGGCGACGCGATTACCCTCGGCACTTTGACGGCATCCGGGTGGTCACCGAACGATGGCAATCCCGGAGAAGACGGCACCCCCGGACAAGGCGGAGGTGGTGGGGGAGGAAACAGTGGCTCGGGAGGCGGCGGCGGTTGTGGAGGATGCGGAGGCACGGGAGGAACCGGTGGTACGGCTGGAGGCTCGAGCATCGCGCTCCTTTCCTTTAACAGCGGCATGCAACTTATAAGTTGCGATCTCTCGACCGGCCAAGCCGGCAATGGTGGTGCCGGGGGCGATGGTGGCAGCAGCACTGCAGGCAGCGGAAGTGGCAATGGCGCCACTGTGGCCCCCAACAACGGCTGCTCTGGTGGCAACGGCGGCCAAGGTGGCACAGGAGGAGCCGGCGGGGGCGGCGCCGGAGGCATCTCCGCGGGCATTCTTTACAGTGGCACGACGCCCGCGATCGGCACAGACACGACTTTCAACGGCGGCAGCACCACCGACTTGAGGGGCACGGGCGGTCTCGGCGGCACGTCGGGAGCTCCGACTTCTGTTGCTGGCGCGGCTGGTCCGGGTGGCAAGTTCGGCAGGATGGTGAGCGCGGATAACTGGGGGGTGACGCAGTGAGGGGGATGGGTTGTGGCGAGGGGTGCACACAGCCCTGCCCGGGTGCCTCCTGTTCCCGCCCGCAAACTTCTATTTTCATGTCGACTTCACGCTGGCAACATCGTCGGAAAGAAATGCGAGATCGGCACGTGCCCCGAAAGCAATGCGTTCGTTATCGACGCGTCGTGCGTCAGAGGCGATGAGGCAACCCAAATCGAAGAAGCCGAACGCAGTCGAGCGTGTGCTGGTCGAAAAGAAATGTTCGTCATGACGACTCACCGAGGGCCGAGAGTTGCTTACGAAGCATGGCGCCTGCCCGCCCTCTCTGACGCCAACCATCATTCGATATCATAAAACGCATATTTTGAATTTTTAATAAAGTACGAAATATGAAAAATTCTTCCGTCTTTTTCTTGCGTTTTCAGACATTCATCCTCCAAAGAGAGTAGCAGCTCCAGTTGCGCCTTTCGCTCACTACTCGACCCGTCCTCCATCAGCTCGAGCACGCCGTTGTCGCAAAAATATAGCATTTTTTCAAGTAGCTCAATAAAAGTCGACTCATCCCTTTTTTCGTTCTCTGCAACTAAATTATCGATCGCATTAACGAGAACAAATCCGCAGCGTTTTCGCGAGCCATCCAAAAGAATAAAAAAATCCTTGCTTACAGGGACCTTGAATGCGACTTCCTCTGAATTAAGGTCATAAAGTACACTGTGATCCTTGGAAAAAAAGGCCGAGTGTTCGCCACGCGTTGCGTATTCACCAAGAGAAATAAATTCCACCAGTGGTAGTTCTCTGAGACCATCCAAAATGTCTGCGCTTACTTTGGCAACCCTGTCAATTGCGGACGGAATTTTTAAGAGCATGAAAGCAAGCTTCTTGCTTTCTTTTTGTACCAGAAACCAATCGCCACCAAATCCTGAAAAATCATTCAGTCCCGCCAGTGTCATAAGGTCTTTCGCGACACTGTGCATGTCCTTATATTTTCCGGAATAAAAAACGGTGAATCCGGCCAGACTCCACTTGACTTCAATCATTTTTCCTCTTTCAAAATCCGGGAAGTCGTGTCGCCGGCGCTGGGTAACCGGGAATCGTCCCGTTTTCAATCATCTCATGTGTAACAGGTTCTCCACGGTCCCCAGGCTTTCCTCCTAAAGCCGCTGCACCGCTCGAGCCTTTTATGCCTGATGGGCCATACGCCGTTATGGCTTGCCCTTTCCAGGATGCATCTCCAGAAAAAATAGCGACATCACCATCTTTGGCAAAAATAATACTTTTATCAGCGTTCGAGGATTGAAAGACGCCATCAGGGTTTGTAACAATATTCTTAACCGTCTCATCACTCATTTCATGTTCAGTAAAGCCATGATAACCACTGATGCCTTCTTCCGCATTCTCCGAGCGCGGGCGAAATCTGTTATTTTTCCTGACGTATTTCTGTATCTTTTTAGCCAGGTTTACGCCATTTTTTAGTAGTTTATCGCACGGCGACTCCTTAGCGCGCCCCCACGGATCGATCCACTGAGAAGGATTGGGAGCGTACTGGTAGAGATTGATCCCGCCCAGCAGTCCGATCGGGTCCTGACTGGCAAAGCGCCCGATGTCGGGGTCGTAGTACCGGAAGGTGTTGTAATGTAGCCCGGTCTCGGTATCCAGATACTGCCCTTGCAACCGCAGGTTCTGCGTTCTGCTCTCAATTGCACCCTCATAGCGAGTGTACTCATGGGTCCACTCCTCCAGCGCCGTATTGCCCCAGGTTCGGTATCTTGCTTTCCACGCAACGATGCCATCGTGGCTCGTGAGTTCTTCCGGCGCACCGTTGATGTCGTTGTGGAAGTAGTAGATGTTCTTAGGCTCGATCTCCTTCTGTTCTTTACCGTGCTCGATTCTAGCCAGCGGCGCATAGCTACCTTGACCTTCATAGACAGTAGTGATGACCCGCGTTCCGCGCTCTTCTTGGAGCATGCGCATGCCGCTCCAAACGAACCATGTGGTGCCGAATACATCGCTTTTGCCAATGCGCCTGCCCAGTGCATCATAATGGTAGCGCGCGTGTTGTGTGTTGACGCCCTGCCGCACGCACTCGCTGGCAATGAGTTGGCTCTCGCAATTCCATTTGAGCCGCAGATCTTGACGCTTGCCTGACTGTTTGCGGGTGATGCGGCCCAGGCCGTCGTAGTCGTAACGGATATCTTGCCATACCCGTACCCGGTTCTTCTCCACCAGGCCCATGGCCACGCTGGTTAGGGACGCCTGATTGGGCAAGGCGTTATCGGCGTTGTCCCACTGGAAGTGTTCTTCTAAATCGCGGCGCGCTTGGGTGGGTAGTGTGGAGGCAACGTTGCGGCTATGCAGGATGCGCCCTGTGGGATCATGGGCGTAGTGCTGCGCACCCAAGAGCCGGTCGTGCCTTTGCGCCAGGTGGCCCAATCCATCGTAGCGCCAGCTCTTGAGCAGCACCTCACCTTGGGTGCCGGTGCGCGCAGTCTGGTGCTGCAGTGTGCGGCCCATGGGATCACGCTGCCATTGGGTATCCAGACTGCCTTGCGTGCGTCTGGTTTCGCGGTGCAAGGCATCGCGGTCGATGTTGCTGATGATCTGCCCATCCAGGTTGATCTGGTGCAGGTAGCCCAAACCATAATACAGGTAACTGAGCTTCTGGCCACCGGGCAAGGTGGTGGCGATGGTGTTGTCTAGCTCATCGTGTTGGTGCTCAATCGTGGTGCTGCGTGGGGTGGGTAGTTGCTGCCAGCCTCGCGCCTGTTGCAAGCGGTGGACGGCGGTGGATTCGCTGACAAGGCGCCCCGCTTCGTCATAACTGAAATGGATTTCGTCAATCAGTGGAAGGTTTTCAATGATCGCTTGGTCGGTAGGCGCATAGTCGCCTAACTCCGGACGCAGGCGTCGTTTGATGGTCGTGACCTGGTCGGCCTGGTCGTAAGCGTAAGTGGTAATGGTCTCGGGTGTGGTCTTCCGTATCAGCCGCCCCACTGCGTCGCGCCCCAGTTCAATGCGGATGGCATCCGGAGTTCCCGCCGCCTGAGTCACGGCAATGAGGCCCAAGGGGGTGACTTCGTATTCGGTGCGTAGCCCGTCGATGCCCGTTTGCGCGGTCAAACGGTCGGCTTTGTTGTATTCGAAGGTTGTGTCCTGACCATTACCGTCGACGAGAGTGCATACCCGCCCGGCTCTGTCGCGCAACCAGCGCGTGACCTGCCCCGCACCCTGGCGCTGCATAACTAACCGGCCCACGTGGTCATAACTCCATTGGGTGTTGTCCTGCTGCCCGTCTTTGCCACGTTGCTGGCTAATGATACGCCCCAAGTCGTCGCGCGTGATGCACAGCTCAATGCCGTCGCATGTGGCCAATCGAGCGAGCCGCCCCGCTCCATCCCGGGCGTATTCGCGGCGCTGCCCAGCACCGTCGATGTGTGCGCTCAATTGGCCGGCACTGTCATATTCCAAGCGCGTAGTGCGCAACAAGGAGTCTGTGGCCGCCACTAATTGGCCTCGCCGGTCATAGACATAGGTTGACAGCCCCCCGCCCGCGTTAGTCTGCGCCAGCAGCAAGCCGTGTGCACCATATTCCCAATGGCGTTTCAGGCCCCCCGGGCCTTGTTCGTCGGTGATGTTGCCCAGCACATCGTAGCGCCACTGCCATTGTCGCCCATCGGGCGCAGTGTACTGCACTGGCTCAGCAAATTGATCATGCCAGACAGTGCGTTCTGTGCGGCCCAGCGGGTCGGTCTGGCTAACAATGTTGCCTGTGTCATCGTATTCAAAGGTGGTGGTGCCGCCAGCGGGATTGATGACAGCGAGCAATTGGCTTTTTTCCGAATCCCATTGCAGGGTGAAGACGCCACCTTCCGGACAACGGTAGTGCGTCACACGCCGCAAGGCATCCCATATCCAGTGCTGCTCACGCCCGAGCTGGTCGCGCGCGGTAGCCTCACCCGCGCCTTCACCTTGCAGCGCATAGTTGATATGCACGTCTTCGCCGGCGTTGGTGCGGTAAGCCACCACGCGCGCATGGCATGTCTCCTTGCCATCGGGCAGCGCTGCACCGAGGAATTCCTGCCACTGGTAATGTACTTCCAGGCCATCGGGCAGGCGTTGGTAATTCATCCGCTGCCCCGCGTCGTAGGCAAAGCGCCGGGTGACTTCACCCATGGGGTTGCGCACTTCGGCCAGGTTACCCGCCTGGTCGTAGCTATAGTGCGCCAGCGGCGTGATGATCCCTTCGGCCCCGTCCTGCCGGCCGACGAGTACAACCCGGCGCGGGTGCTCCTCATCATATTGCAGTACCACGCGTTGGCCGCAACTGGTGAGGATGGCCGCCAGACGGCCTTGGTCGTCGTAGTGCAGGTAGTGGGCATTGCCGTTGCGGTCTTCAATGGCCCATGGGCGCAGAGTGCGTGTGCCGCTGGCTGGACTGCTATCGTCGATCTGGCCATAGTCGATAATCTGGCCATCAGGGAACTGCACCATCCAGTGCCCGCCGCTGGTGTGCCCAAAAGTCAGCCCCTGGCCAACGACATCACATTTTTCGCCGGGGGCCAGCTCAGGCACAGGAACATTGCGCCCCATTGGGTCCAGGAAGCCGTGCGGGCCTTTCGGGTCCTGTGCCTCCGGACTGTTGAGAGTCAGTTCCAGTTCATGCAGCACTACCCAGCCTTGCCCAAACAGGCCCGCGCGGGTGTTGAGGCTGTTGTAGCTACGCGTCCACGTCAGCGGCAGGCGCGCCGCCACGGTGAAGTCCTCGTCGTCGTCGCCATTCAGGATCTTGGCCCCGGTGGGCAGATGGACGGGATTCTCGGATTGACCGCTGATCCAGGCGCCGGCTCCGCGCACGGCAGGGTCGACGACCATGTTCACGGCCATGTTGACGCCAAAGCACACCAACTTACCCAGCTTATTGAGCCATGAACCGCGACACAGACTGAGAGCAAGGCCCGCGAAGGAAGCGAGCTCTTCCAACCATGTCAGCCACCCCGGTTTTTCGCTGGTGATGGCGCGCACTTGGATGGTATTGCCGCCAATACTGACATTGCGCTTAGATTCGTTGGCTGGACTGATGCTGACCTTGCCGTCGCAGGTGCTGCGCTCGCCGATGCGTACGGCTGGCTGACTGTTGATGAAGACTTTGTCCGAGCCCTCGGCCATGTATTTCTCGGGCATCGGTGGATGGTCCTGGCACAAGACCTTGTCCATATCCACCGGGATGAAGCCGAAATCCTGCTCGGGCGGACTGAAGATGTGATTGAAGGGGAATGAGGTCTTGTAAGCGTTGACGATGTACTCCCCCAAAGTGGGCCGCGGCGCGCTTTTTCGCGCGGCCTGGCGCGCCGGAAAACCCGGATCGGATTTGCCCGCAGCGCGCGCGGCTTTCCGACTATTGATAAAGACGTTGGGCGAGCCGGTGCTGATCTGGCCCTTGGTCACTCCGGGAAACTGTTTGTCGATCTTTTCGTGGAGGGGCGCGATGATGAGCGCGTGCTCCGCGTCGCTTAGATTAGCGTAGCCAAATTTCCGTGCAGCAGCGTCCGCCCCCATGGATATCCCAGTACTAACGACCGCGCCCACGACCGCACCCACCACCAGCGCGCCCAGGCCACCCGTGCCGATGATAAACGCACCGGCGAGAAGGGTGACGGCCGCGGTGGCGGCCCATCGGGCAATTCCGCCGATAATGGCGCTCGTCGCCAATCCCACTCCGATCGACACAACGGATTTGAAGACCATCGCCAAGAGCGGTGTGTGTTTGATGTCGTCGTAGATCGTGGCAGCAGCAAGAAGGGACATGGTAGCAACGAGACGCGTCAGGGAGCGTTGGTCGGCGTCGGTTGAGGATCGGCTGGCCGATGGTGCAGACTGTCCAGCGCATGCTGCCAGATCTTGCGGTGGCCATCATGGATGGGAATCTGCGAGCTGAGCGTGAGCACCATCATCTGGGGTGTCTTGACGACCCACATGGCCTGAATCTGATGGAACGTGGTGCTCGCCTGGACAAAGCTGCTTTCGATTTCCATGCCCTCTAGCTTGTCCGGGCCAATTTGCACGGCCCGTTTGACAGAGGCCTTGAATGCCTGGGTTTGCCGGGTCATCTGGCCAACCTGGCGATCGAAGCATTGCTGCAAGGTTTCGCCGCCGAGGAGCAGATCGCGGGAGATGATGATCTGAAAGGGCACGCCGCGCTGCGGATCGGTCGCGGTCAGAATGTTGATGCTGCGATCGCCGACGATTTCGGGCAGGTCCAGCGTCAGTTCGTTCGTGTAGTAATACATGGGGTAAATAAAAATCGTGGGATGGTTACGCGGGCACCCTACTTGGCTCCGTCGTTTTTGGTAGGGAATTTCGATTCGACATCCTTACTTATGCGAGTTCCGTCGCCGTCTTCTCCTTTTTCCGCGAGCTTCTTACCGCCATCGGGGTTGAGGTTGAGGTTGCCACCCAAGGTATTGATTACTCCTGCATCCGTTGCCGTGATGTTGAAGTCTTTGCAGGTGATGGCCAGTATTCCTTCCTTGTTGAGTTCGATAACAGTTTCGCCGCAGACCAGGCGAATCTGTTCTCCCGCTTCCATCAGCCAAGCGGTGGTCACGGATTCTTTCTTTTCCCCGCCCACGCGCTGCACGTGGTTCGCGCGAACCGTGAGGTCCCGGTCGTGGCCCACAATTTCCGTGCGATCGTGACCCACGAATTCAGTGTGGTCATGACCCACGAGCTCAAAGCGGTCGGCACCAACGGTGATGGTTTCGACGCAGGCCACCGTTTCTGTGCGGTTGCGCCCAACGTTTGTATGCACATCGTGTTTAACCTTTTCGCGCAAGTCCTTCTGCGCCTGCACGTAGATCAACTCGTCGCCTTTTCGGTCATCAATCGAAATCTCACTCCAGGCATCCGGCTTTCCAGGCGGCCACGAGCGCGAGTGGATCCCCACTTTCTGGAAATCGTTCTCATCCCCACTCCACGGCGGCATATTCTCTTCACTCGAGATACACCCCAAGATGATAGGCCGCTCCCCCTGGTGCTCCAGAAACCCCACCAGCACCTCCATCCCCTGCCGCGGAATGAACTGTGCCCCGTACCCGGCCCCTGCCCACGGCTGCACCACCGGCAACCGAACCACGTGCTCTGCATCTTCATTCACGCCGTAGCTCTCTTTCGGCGTTCCCTTGTCATCGGCAATGTCCCACCGAAAGCGAATGCGCACATAACCGCAATGGTTGGCCTCCACCGTGGACGTTATGAGTTTGCCCTCTTCTCCCACAACCTTGGCCACTTCGAGCCCCATCTTCGGTCGCTTCTTGGATCTCACGGGCCGCGGAGAAAACCGGGACGGGATGCACCGGAATCGATTCCTATACACGTGCGTGGCATCGCCCTTGCCCATAAAGGCAGGATGGATTCCCTCCGAATCCACGGCCGTCACCGTGTACGTGTCGTTCAACGCGTCAATCGGATGGCTGGTCAACGGAAAGCGGTACCCAGGCGCCAACTGCCGGCTGTCCCCCTCCCCTCGTGCGTCCAAGTACCCACTCCGGAGGCGCTCGAGCTCCGTATCCATCTCGCTGTCGGGTCCCACACGGAGCGCACTATCGACCTGAAACACCTCCTCGCGCAGGATGTCCGGCGTGATCTTCTTCGTATCGGTATCGAAGACAGGATCGGAGGTGGGCTTCGTCGTGGCAACTTTCGACCAGTTGGTCGCCTTCTCCACGTCCCGATCGAGCATGAGCAGCGCCTTGGGGCGGAGTCGCTTCTTCAGACTGAACTCGTAGATTCGCTCTTCTCGTGCATCTGCGCCTATGCCATCATCGAATCGGAGAGATCCCTGCACGGCCACCGTGTGGCCTGCGGCGTCACCAAAATTGAGCTTTGTTGCCGTCCCGTCTTTGCTCGGGTGCTCGAAGTAAAAGAAGATCCCTGCACTTGCAAGCACGCGCCGGAAAAACTCGTAATCCGACTCGTTTCGCTGATAAACGAACGGAAGCTTCGGGTAATCAGGTTGAGTTCGCCAACGCCAATCTTCGGAGGTGAGTTCAATCCCCCTGAGCATCGATTCGACAATCTCCTTTGCGGTCTTGTTCTGAAATACGCGGTTCTTTCGCCGATGCTTGAGCAGCCATAACTTCGGCACAATCGTCAGGGAATAGCGACGCCGCGCCGTTTCCCTTTCTCCTGGCACCCCGCCAAGCGCCTCGAGATGCGCCGCAATCCCCTGAAGGATCCTTGGCGGCTGCTCCGAAGTCTTGAGAGTGAGAGCCGCCGCAGCACCGAATGCCGCCACTAAGGTTTTTGGCGGAAGGCTCGTCGCGAAGACGACTTCGTACGAGTACACATCGTTGATGCGCTCCCGACCGTGGAACGACAGCACCTGCAACGCATTGGTGTCGAGCGTTCCTGCACGAAGCTCGAACGGGTTGGTTTCAGCGTTGAAAAGACTGAGTAATTGAACCATCTTCGTTACTCACGGGTACTTGTCGCCACCAGGCTCCTGACTTCTCAGAGCGTGTTCGACAGCCTGCTGCGCGAATCGATACGTCGGTTGGGCGCTGCGGTGCCTGCGCACGTACGACAAATACGCTTTCACGGGCTCCTCGCGCTCCGCCCTAGCCTCGATTCGCTCGCGACGGCTGGCGAACACGCTCTCATGCGAAGCAAGTAAAGAAAAAACCTTCAGTAGGTAGCATCCTAAAGGCGAACGGAGCCCTTTTCAACAGGCATCTGAATTGTTACGCGAATTGCAAAATCGAGACACGCGCGCCGATGACAGAACCGTCGTTGACGTACCGCGTCGCGCCCAACCGGTCATTAAAGCAATAGCAATATTCCTACTTGATTCCGTTATGGATTCCTACGGCATTCGGACTCGGGCGGTGGAGTGCCGTCAGTTTTCGCCGATTTTCGAGGCTTTGAGTTTGATCTGGTTGCCAGCTTTGATCGTGACGTTGCCCGATCCTTCGATTTGAATGTCCTTACCTTTGAGGAGGATGGAACCGTTGGATTTAAGGGTGAGACTGGCAGCCCCGACGGTAAGGGTGTATTGATTGCCAACGGTGAGGACGTATTGGTGGCCAACCGCGTGGCTATACTTGGTACCGGTGTTCTGGCTCCAATTCATGCCAACAGTGTCCGTTCGTACGGAACCCGCGTTGGTCATGATCACGGCACCAACATTGAGGTTATAGGCCACACCAATGTTGACCATCTTGCCTACACCCACATTTTGCATGCAGGTCATGCCAATGGTTTCATTCTTGACCATCCCGATATTGATCGTGCGGTTGATATCGATGGTGTGTTGCTGGTTCTGGTGGATCGTGACGTTTTCGTCCTTATCCACCGTTTCGGTGCGGTTGCCATGGATGGTGATGGTCTCGTCCTTGTCCACCGTTTCGGTGCGGTTGCCGTGGATGGTGATGGTCTCGTCGTTATCCACCGTTTCGGTGCGGTCATGCTTGACGTAGACGGTCTTGTCCTTCTGCGCCTGCACGTAGATCAATTCCCCATCCTTGCGATCGTCGATGGAAATCTCACTCCAGGCATCCGGCTTTCCAGGCGGCCACGAGCGCGAGTGGATCCCCACTTTCTGAAAATCGTTCTCGTCCCCACTCCACGGCGGCATGTTCTCTTCACTTGAGATGCACCCCAAGATGATGGGCCGCTCCCCCTGGTGCTCCAGAAACCCCACCAGCACCTCCATCCCCTGCCGCGGGATGAACTGGGCCCCGTACCCGGCCCCTGCCCACGGCTGCACCACCGGCAGCCGCACTACGTGATCTGCATCTTCGTTCACGCCGTAGCTCTCTTTGGGCGTTCCCTTGTCATCGGCAATGTCCCACCGAAAGCGAATGCGCACGTAGCCACAGTGATTGGCCTCCACCGTGGGCGCGATGAGTTTGCCCTCTTCTCCCACAACCTTGGCCACTTCGAGCCCCATCTTTGGTCGCTTCTTGGACCTCACGGGGCGCGGAGAAAACCGCGACGGGATGCACCAGAATCGATTCCTATACACGTGCGTGGCGTCATTCTTACCTAAAAAGGCAGGATGGATCCCTTCCGAATCCAGGACCGTCACCGTGTACGTGTCGTTCAACGCATCGATCGGATGGCTCCTCAACGGAAAGCGGTACCCGGGGGCCAACTGCCGGCTGTCCCCCTCCCCTCGTGCGTCCAAGTATCCACTCCGAAGACGCTCGAGCTCCATATCCATCTCGCTGTCAGGCCCCACACGCAGTGCACTGTCGACCTGAAACACCTCCTCGCGCAGGATATCCGGCGTGATCTTCTTCGTATCGGTATCGAAGACAGGATCGGAGGTGGGCTTCGTCGTGGCGACTTTCGACCAGTTGGTGGCCTTCTCCACGTCCCGATCGAGCATGAGCAACGCCTTGGGGCGAAGTCGTTTCTTCAGACCGAACTCGTAGATTCGCTCTTCTTCTGCATCTGCGCCTACGCCGTCATCGAACCGGAGATACCCCTGCACGGCCACCGTGTGACCTGCACCATCACCGAAATTGAGCTTCGTCACCGTCCCGTCTTTGCTCGGGTGCTCGAAGTAAAAGAAGATCCCTGCGCTTGCAAGCACGCGCCGGAAAAACTCGTAATCTGACTCGTTTCGCTGATAGACGAACGGGAGCTTTGGGTAGTCAGGTTGAGTTCGCCAACGCCAATCGTCGGAGGTGAGCTCAATCCCCCTGAGCAGCGATTCGACAATCTCCTTCGCGGTCTTGTTCTGAAATACGCGGTTCTTTCGCCGATGCTTGAGCAGCCATAACTTCGGCACAATCGTCAGGGAATAGCGACGCCGCTCCGTTTTCATCTCCCCCGGCACCCCGCCGAGTGCCTCGAGATGCGCCGCAATCCCCTGAAGAATCCGCGGCGAGAGCGAAGAAGTCTTCAGCGTGAGCGCTGCCGCGCCTCCGAATGCTGCCACCAAAGATTTTGGCTCGAGGCTCGTCGCGAAGACGACTTCGTACGAGTACACATCGTTGATGCGCTCCCGACCGCGGAACGACAGCACCTGCACTGCATTGGCGTCGAGCGTTCCTGCGCGAAGCTCGAACGGGTTGGTTTCAGCGTTCATAAGACTTTGCCTTGTGAGTGAGCACGCTCACTGCTCACGAGTAGTTGCCGCCGCCCGGGCCCTGAGAGCGTGTAGGGCAGCCTGCTGCGCGAAATCGATGCGTCGGTTGGGCGCTGCGCTCCGTGCTCAAAGGCCTCAAAGCCTGTTCCGCCCGGTGCTCGCGCTCCGCCCTAGCCCGGATCATTCACGACGACTCCACTCAGACGAGCCGATCCCTTTGCTGCGAAGGACGTACGGCGCTTCTCGGACCTGCGGCGTACGTACAGTACGCCTCGGTCCTGCGATGCGGCGTGCGCCCTTCTCGC